>Ga0268299_1000091_pt1 | contig 353753 bp, 341 predicted proteins | sample NOBtaG_FD_193484 | JGI IMG/M metagenome (GOLD analysis project Ga0268299, IMG submission 193484) | Activated sludge microbial communities from bioreactor in Nijmegen, Gelderland, Netherland - NOB reactor | ecosystem: Engineered > Bioreactor > Aerobic > Activated sludge | place: Netherlands...
GTCGATGGGGACCGGCAAGTTGAACGGTTCCATGGGCACCGGCCGTGCTGATGGCTCCATGGGTACGGGCCGCACGGACGGGTCGATGGGGACCGGCAAGTTGAACGGTTCCATGGGCACCGGCCGTGCTGATGGCTCCATGGGTACGGGCCGCACGGACGGGTCGATGGGGACCGGCAAGTTGAACGGTTCCATGGGCACCGGCCGCGCTGATGGCTCCATGGGTACGGGCCGCACGGACGGGTCGATGGGGACCGGCCGCGCTGACGGCTAAATGGACACCGGCCGCATCACCTAATTGTTGCCACTACTAGGACGAATTGCTCGCCGCAAAAGCGCGAGCTAACCCATTTGCGCATCGATAATTGGCAGCACGACTTTCTGAAGGCGTGATCCCACCAATGGCGTAAGCTCGTTCGCTCAAATGCGGCAAGCTTCCCCATCAGCCCTTCAATGTGACCGCCTAGTTCGTACGCGTTTGCCCGTCGCTCTGGCGAGTGCAGCGATAGCGTCGGCTGTTTTGAGTGCGTCATGTAGTGACGCAAAGCCGCCGACGCGAAACATTGATCTTGAAGTCACGTCACTTTCGAGAGGCTTGAGTGGCCAGCCCGGCTCCCTCGACCCACAAAGATCCGAAGATATCTTTTCCTACGACGTTCTCCGCGACCTGTACGAGGGACTGGTTTCTAGTTCTCCAGACGGCGAAGTTGTTCCGGCTGCAGCGACTTCGTGGACAGTCACAGACGAGGGTCGCAGATACGTATTCGAACTCAGGCACGACGCCAGGTGGTCGAATGGCGATCCAGTCACGGCCGGGCACTTCGTCAGCGCATTCCAGCGCGCGGTAGATCCGGCGACCGCATCGGGCGCGGCGGACTTGCTGCGTTCGATCGAGAATGCGCCTGAGATCCTGCAAGGCAAGCTGCCGGTAAACAGGTTGGGCGTCCGTGCGCTGGACGACCACTCGCTCGAAATCGTGCTATCCCGTCCCGTGCTGTTCTTCCCTGACATATTGACGAATACCGTCGCGTCGCCCGTGCATCCTTCATCGCTTGCCGGCGACGGTGGATTCGCAAAGCCAGGCAGTACCGTAACCAACGGACCCTACAGGCTGGCGGAGTTTTCCCCGGGGTCGAGCCTCGAGGTCGTCCGAAACCCGAACTACTGGGACAGGGAGGCGGTGGCCTTCGACGTGGTTCGATACGAGTTCATTGCCGACGAGAACTCGGAATTCATGCGATTCCGGGCGGGCGAGCTCGACGTGACCTATTCGGTGCCGGAGCAGCGCTTCCGGGAGTTGCGTGCCGAGTCGGATTCCGGGCTGCAGTACCGCGCGACTCTTGCCACCATCTACTTCACCTTGAATACCCATCGCGGCCCTTTGCGCGGGAGTCGCGGCCTTCGTGAGGCGCTGTCGCTGGCCGTAGATCGAGAAAAGCTCACCGAGTCGGTGACGCGCGCCGGCCAGGTGCCTGCGTACTCTCTCGTGCCGGACGGGACCTGGAACTATGAGCCAGCACGCTATGAATGGCGGCAGATGGATGCGGCCGAACGCCTGGCCCGTGCACGACGCTTGTATGCGCAGGCCGGCTACGGCGCCTCGAAACCGCTGCGACTTCGGCTGCTCTACAACGAAAACGAGCTCGTTCAGCGAGTTTGCGTCGCGATGGCCGCGATGTGGAAGGAGGCCCTGGGCGTCGAATCGGAACTCGTGCAAATGGAGTTCAAGGCCTACCTGGCCGCACGCGCCGACCCCGCGCAATGGGATGTCGTCCGCGTCGGCTGGACGGCCGACTACAACGACGCTTCAACGTTCCTCGACACGATGACCCGCGACAGTCCGCAGAACTTCGGCCGCTGGACCAACGACGAGTATGCGCGGCTGCTCGATTCAGCGGCCGGCGAAACCGATGCCGTCAGGCGGCGCGACACGCTGCAGCAGGCGGAGTCGTTGATGCTCAACGACTACCCCCTGCTGCCCGTGTACTTCTACGTCACCCGACGGCTGGTTACGCCCCGAGTCGTCGCGCCGGACATCAATCCGATGAACCGTACCTATTCGAAATACTTCCGCCCGGCGGCCGGCGACTAGAGCGAGCGGTCGACCTTGGCAGCCTTGACGAGGTCCTTGAGGTAGGTTTCGAACTTCTTCTGGTTGACGAGCGGCCCCAGCTGCGCCTTGACGGCGTCGTACGGCGGCGGCGTCGTCGCGCGCTTGTCTTCGAGCTTGATGATGTGCCAGCCGAACTCCGACTGTACCGGCGTAGCCGTGTACTTGCCGATTTCGAGCTGCTGCACCGCGTCGGAAAACGGCTTGACCATCTGGTTCGGGTTGAACCAGCCGAGGTCGCCGCCCTCGGTGGAGGATCCGTCCTTCGAATTGTCCTTGGCCAGTTGCTCGAAGCTGGCTCCGCCGTCGAGCTGCGCGATCAGCTCCTTTGCCTTCGCCTCGTCGTCGACCAGGATGTGCCGCGCGTGGAACTCCTGCTTCGGCGACTCCGCAATCCGGGCGTCGTACTCGGCCTTCAGCTCCTCCTCGGTCGGCTCCGCACCTTCGGTGAACTTCTTGTAGAGCAGCTCCGCCATCGCGCTCTTGCCGACCAGCTCGAGCCGTGCCTTGGGCTCACCTTCGCCGAGCTTCTGTTTCTCGGCCTCCTGGGAGCCCGCATACATGCCGATGAGTTCCTCGAGCGCCTCGTTCTGCTCTTCGGCGGTGAGATCGCCGGGCGTCTTGCCGGCATGCCGGGTCTTGACATACAGGTTCCAGACGTCGCGCGAGATCGGCTTGCCGTTGACCACGGCGACCGGCTTGTCGGCGGCCACGTCCGGGGTTTCGGCCTTGGTGCAGCCGACCGCCAGCAGCATGCCGAGTGCGGAAACGAGAAGGATATGCGTCGGTTTCATGGGGTCCTCAGTGGGATTTCTTCGTCGGGTGATACTGCCAGAATGTTGAGGGCGTGTATCTCGCGCGGCAGCATACTGGCGAGCGCCTCATAGACCAGGCGGTGCCGCTCGAGGCGGCTGCGACCGCTGAATTCCTCTGACTCGATTCGCACGACAAAGTGCCCCGCGCCGTCGCGGGCGCCTGCGTGGCCAGCGTGGCGTGCGCTGTCGTCGTCGACCGAAACGCGTGCCGCGGTGAATCTCTGTTCCAGCATCGCCTTGATGCGCTCAGCCCGCGGACTTGTCATGTCCCCCGGCCTTGGCGGTGAGCCAGAAACCCTGCAGCAGGATGAATGCGAGCGTCAGGCCCAGCATTCCCCAGAGCTTGAAGTTCACCCACGTCGCCTCGTCGAAGTTGCGGAATACCGCCAGGTTGGCGGCACCCATGAACAGGAAGAACCCGATCCACAGCCAGTTCAGGCGGCGCCACTGGGAATTCTCGAGCACCAGTTCCCCGCCGGAAGCGCCGAACATCCGCTGGATCAGCGGCCTGTCGCTGACCCGACGCCAGAGGCTGGCAAGGAACGCGGCGGCGAACAGCCAATTGACCACCGTCGGTTTCCACATGATGAAGGCCTTGTCGTGGATCAGCAGCGTGAGCCCGCCGAACAGCAGCACCAGCCCCGATGACACGAGGTGCATCGGGTTGACGCGCCGCTTCCAGAGCCAGTGGATCGTCACCTGCATGATCGATGCGGCGATGAGGACGCCCGTCGCGACGTAGATGTCGGCGAGCTTGTAGGCGACGAAAAACGCGATGATCGGCAGGAAATCGAACAGCAACTGCATGCGTTGAACCGGGGCAGGGGGCGCCAATGATAACGGAAGCGGCCTGGCGATGCGCCGGGTCCATAATGTGCGCATGGGCGAGCGACTCGAATTGCACCCGGAAAACCCGCAGCTGAGGCTGCTGCGCGTCGCGGCGGAGTGCCTGGCTCGCGGGAACGTGATCGCCTACCCGACCGATTCCTGCTACGCGCTCGGCTGCGCGCTGGGTGCCAAGGAGGCGATGGAACGGATCCAGGCGCTGCGGCAGACCCGCAAGGGCCATTTCTTCACGGTCGTGTGCCGTGACCTCTCCGAGATCGCGCGTTTCGCGCTCGTCGAGAATTGGCAGTACCGCCTGCTGAGAAGCTTCACGCCGGGCCCGTATGTGTTCGTGCTGCGCGCCACCCGCCAGGTGCCACGGCGACTGCTGGATGCGCGGCGCAGGACCGTTGGAATTCGGGTGCCGGATCACGTCGTCGTCCGTGCGCTGCTGCGCGAGTACCCCGAGCCGATGCTCAGCACGACGCTGCAGTTGCCGGGCGAGGCGGTGCCGCTGACCGATGGCCGCGAAATCGAGGAGCGCATCGGCCATGCGCTCGATCTGGTGCTTGATGCGGGCAACTGCGGAATCGAGCCCAGTACCATTGTCGACCTTTCAGGCGACGCGCCTCGGCTGCTGCGCGCGGGGAAGGGTGATCCTCGGCCATTCCAGTGACGGTCGGCGCGCCGCACTGCGTATAATCCCCTGATACGGCGACAATACGGCCTGCGCGGCCGCTGGATGGGCCATGGATCTCGCATCGTTCCTGACACAGATTTCGATCGCCGCCATTCCCGTGGTATTTGCAATCACCGTCCACGAAGTCGCCCACGGATGGGTCGCCAAGCACTTTGGAGACCGCACGGCCGAGATGCAGGGAAGGCTGAGTCTCAACCCTGTCCGACACATTGACCCGATAGGCACGGTGCTCGTCCCGGCGTTGCTGCTCTGGCTCGGCGGGTTTCTGTTCGGCTGGGCGAAGCCGGTGCCGGTCGATTCACGCAACATGCAGAACCCGCGACGAAATATGGTCTGGGTCACGGCGGCGGGTCCGGCAGCGAACCTGCTGATGGCGGTGATCTGGGCTTTCCTGATGCTCCTGGCCCAGAGCGTCGCCTTGGGCACCGCCGGCGAATGGATCTGGCAGATGGCGCGGATCGGCATACTCATCAACGTGATGCTCGCGGTCTTCAACATGTTGCCGATTCCTCCTCTGGACGGCGGCCAGGTCTTGACCAACCTCCTGCCGCAAGGCCCGGCGAGCGCCTTCATGGAACGAATAGCGCCGTTCGGCTTGTTCATCGTGCTGGGCCTGCTCGCGACGGGCATGCTGTCAGCGCTGATCGGTCCGCCGATCCTGGCCGTCATCCGCCTGATTGCGGGCATTTTCGGCCTGCGTCTCGGCTAGGCCTGTCACATGCCGGCATCACCGGGCCAGAACCGCCGTGTCGTCTCAGGCATGCGCCCCACGGGCCAGCTGCACCTCGGCAACTACCACGGTGCGCTCGCGAACTGGGTCGGGCTCCAGTACCAGTACGAGTGCTTCTTCTTCGTGGCCGATTGGCACGCGCTCACGACCGCCTACGAGAACACCGAAAACCTGCGCGACAACACGCGTGAGGTCGTCATCGACTGGCTGGCCGCGGGACTCAACCCGAGTGCCTGCACGTTCTTCGTGCAATCGCGGGTTCCCGAGCACGCGGAGCTGCACCTGATCCTGTCGATGGTGACGCCGGTGTCCTGGCTCGAGCGCGTGCCGACCTACAAGGACCAGATCGAGCAGCTCAAGGACAAGGACCTCAGCACGTACGGGTTCCTCGGCTATCCGCTGCTCCAGGGCGCCGACATTCTCATGTACCGGCCGGCCTTCGTGCCCGTCGGCGAGGACCAGGTTGCCCACGTGGAGATCACGCGCGAGATCGCGCGGCGGTTCAACAACATCTTCGGGCGGGAAGCGGACTTCGACGCGCGCATCGCGGGGGCGCTGAAACGACTGGGTGCTCGCGACGCTTCCCAGTACGAAGACTTGCGTCGCCGGTTCCAGCAGCAGGGCGACGCCGAGGCGCTCGTGCAAGCCAGGACGATCATAGAGGGCGGCAAGAGCCTCACGGTCGCGGACCGGGAACGACTGCTCGGCCATCTCGAGGGCGGCGGGCGCGCAATCCTGCCGGAACCCTCCGTGCTGCTCACGAAGACCCCTAAAGTGCCCGGGCTGGACGGGCGCAAGATGTCCAAGTCCTACGGCAACACGATCGGCCTGCGGGAAAACCCGGACGACGTCCGCGCCAAGCTCAAGGCGATGAAGACCGACCCGGCGCGGGTGCGCCGCAGCGACCCGGGCGACCCGGACAAGTGCCCGGTTTGGGACCTGCACAAGATCTACTCGGACGAACCGACCCGGGCCTGGGTCCAGTCCGGGTGCCGGTCGGCCGGAATCGGCTGCCTGGACTGCAAGAAGCCCGTGATCGAGTCGGTGCTGAACCAGCTCGAAGGCTTTCGGACGCGGGCGCGCGAATACGAGGAGAATCCCGACCTCCTGCGCGGCATCCTGTCAGCGGGATGCGAGCGCGCGCGCGAGGCCGCGCATGCCACAATGGCCGAAGTCCGCGAAGCCGTGGGGCTGGAGTACCGGTGATCGAAGTCGCAAATCGGTCCGGGATGGAGGATTCGGCGGCCGCGGCCGGCGCGTCACCGCCGCCGCAACAGGGCGAAATGCCCTTTGCGATCGTCGACGGCGAGCCGGTGACGGAAGTGCCGCGCGACCTGTACATCCCGCCGCAGGCACTCGAGGTGTTCCTCGAGGCTTTCGAAGGCCCGCTCGACCTGCTGCTGTACCTGATCCGCCGCCAGAACCTCGACATCCTCGACATTCCGATCGCGGACATCACGCGCCAGTACATGGAATACATCCAGCTCATGCAGGAGCTGGACCTCGAACTTGCGGGCGAGTACCTCCTGATGGCGGCGATGCTGGCGGAGATCAAGTCGCGCATGCTGCTGCCACGGGCTTCCGACGGCGGCGCCGAAGAGGACGACCCGCGTGCCGAGCTCGTGCGCCGGCTCCAGGAATACGAGCGATTCAAGCGTGCGGCGGAGGACATCGACGCGCTGCCGCGCCTCGGGCGCGACGTCCATGCCGCGGCAGCCGAACTTTCCCACCGGCAGGTGGTGCGCATCCTGCCGGAAGTCGCGCTGCAGGAGATGCTGGTCGCATTCAAGGATGTCGTTCAGCGGGCGACCATGTTCGCGAGCCTGCACGTGCAGCGCGAGACCCTTTCGGTCCGGCAGCGGATGTCCGACGTGCTGGCAATCCTCGAGGGCGTCGGTCTCGTGGAGTTCATCCGGCTGTTCCGGCCGGAGGAGGGGCGGCTTGGCGTCACGGTCACCTTTGTCGCCATCCTCGAGCTGCTGCGCGAGCAGCTCGTCGAGATCGTGCAGGCCGAACCTTACCAGCCGCTGCACGTGCGGCGCATCGAGCGCGAGCCGGATGCCGCGACCGTCGAAAGCATCGAGATCACCAGCGCCTGACGGGGACGCCATGGAAACCGCGCAACTGAAGTACATCATCGAAGCCGCATTGCTCGCGTACGGGCAGCCGCTCGGCGTCGAGCAATTGCGCGACGTGTTCGACGAGTTCGAGCGGCCGGATGCCGCGCAAGTGCGCGGCGCGCTTGCAGCACTCGCGGCCGACTGCGCGGGCCGGCCGGTCGAGCTGGTGGAGGTCGCGACGGGGTGGCGCCTGCAGGTCAGGCGCGAGCATTCAGCCCGCCTGTCGAAACTCTGGCAGGAGCGGCCTGCGCGCTACTCGAGGGCGCTGCTGGAGACGCTGGCCTTGATCGCCTACCGGCAGCCGATCACGCGCGGCGAGATCGAGAACGTACGCGGCGTGACCGTGAACCCGAACATCGTTCGTACGTTGACCGAGCGGGGTTGGGTCCGCGTCGTGGGCCATCGCGAGGTGCCGGGGCATCCGGAACTGCTCGGCACGACCCGAGAATTCCTGGATTACTTCGGGCTGAAGAGCCTTGACGAGCTTCCCTCGCTCGCCGCCTTGAAGGACATGGACGACGTCGGCATCCAGCTCGAGTTCGACGGGCCGGTGACGGTGCAGGCGGCGCCCGCCGGCCTGCCGGCGGCCAACGACGCCGACGTCTCGGCCTGAGCCCCCGCGGCGGCGCCGCAGGCAGGCTCCGGGATGCGCGAGAGAATCCAGAAAGTGCTCGGCGCGCGTGGCATCGGTTCGCGCCGCCAGGTCGAGGCCTGGATTTCGGCGGGGCGGGTCACGGTCAATGGCAAGCCTGCGAAGGCCGGGCAGGCCGTCGACGAGCGGGACGACGTTCGCCTCGACGGACGGCGGCTTCGCCTCGGGCGCGGCGCGGAGCACGCCCACCGCGGTATCGCGTACCACCGGCCTGCGCAGGAGGGTCTGCACGCGCGTGCCGAAGACCCGTCCCCGGGCACCATCGAGAAGCTGCCGAAAGCAGGCTCGCAGCGCTGGGTGCCCGTGAGTCCGTTGCCTGCCCGCGACGGCGGTCTCGAACTGTTCGTGACGGACGGGGCCCTTGCCGCCGCACTGACCAAGCGCGGATTTGCCATCACGAGCGATTACAGCGTCCGGGTCCGCGGCACTTTCGATGATGCGGCGATTGACGGGCAGTTGCGGTCCGCAGTGCGTGAGTCGGGGGCCAAGGGTTCGATCGAAGCCGTGGAACCCGCCGGCGGCGAAGGCAGCAATCGGTGGCTCAAGGTGACTGCCGCCGGGCTGCGCACCCGGGACCTGCGGCTGTCGCTCGAGGCCTGCGGGCTCGAAGCGAACCGCATCCTGCGGACGCGGTACGGGCCCATCCTCATGGATCGCGCGCTGGCCCGCGGACGCAACCGGCCACTCACGGATGGCGAGTTGAAATCCCTTTGGGAGACAGCGCGACCGCACCCCGGTGGGAATCGAGTGCCTGGCCGTTGACCCCGGCACCCGCAGGACCGAGCACGTACAGGAACGGCGCGAGGACGGATGCCGGCGCCGGCAACTGGCTCGCATCTTCGGCCGGGTAGGCCTGTCGGCGCATGGCCGTTCGGGCAGGCCCCGGGTTGATGCTGTTGGCCCGGAGGCGGGTCGTGCCGTCGAATTCGTGGGCCAGTACCTGCATCAGGCCCTCGACCCCGAACTTGGCCGCCGCGTAGGCCCCCCAGTAGGCGCGACCCCGGCGCCCGACCGTGCTCGACGTGAAAACTACCGAGGCATCCTCCGAGCGGCGCAGCAGGGGCAGGAGCGTCCGGGTGAGGATGAACGGGGCCGTCAAGTTCACGTGCAGTACGCGGCACCACGTCGGCACGTCGTATTGTTCGATGGGGCTCAGGTCGCCGAGGATGCCCGCGACGTGCGCGAGGCCGTCCAGGCGGCCGAACTCGCTTTCCAGCGCCTCTGCGAGCGCGTCGTACTCGGGCGCCGCCGCCGTCTCGAGATTGAACGGCAAGAGGGCGGGGGTCGGTCCGCCGGCTTCCACGATCAGGTCGTAGGTCCTTGCGAGCTTGCGCTGCGTGCGTCCGAGCAGGGCGACCGTCGCGCCCTGCCGCGCGAGCGCGATCGCCAGCGCCTGTCCGATGCCGTCGGACGCACCGGTGACGAGGATGACCCTGCCGGCATGGGAGTCGGCGGCAGGCAGGTAGGAAATCGCCGCCTCCTGCGCTTCCAGGCCCATCTGGACGGGAGCCTCGCTCAATGCTCTTCGGGCGGGGCGAGCTGCGCCGGGGGTTGCTCGACCTTGCGCACGCTGATTTCCAGCTCGTCGAGCTCCTCGATCGGCTTGTCGGTGCGCACGCCGAGCTCGGCGAACTTGCGCGCTCCCGGCAGCACGTTGCGCTCGAGCGAGCCGACGGCGGCGTTGAAGGCGCGCAGGCTGGACTCGAGCGCGCTGCCCATCTTTCCCATGTGGTTGCGGAAGGTCGCAATGCGGGCGTAGAGGTCCTCTGCCAGGCCGCGGATCCGCTCCGCGTTCTCGGCCAGCCTCACGTTCTGCCAGCCGTTGTACACCGTCTTGAGCAGGGCCAGCAGCGTCGAGGGCGTGGTCAGGATGATGTTGCTGCTCATGGCCCGGTCGAGCAGGTCCGGCTGCTGGTCGAGCGCGGACGAGAGGAACTGGTCGCCGGGCAGGAACAGCACCACGAACTGCGGCGCCTGGGCAAACTGTGCCGCGTAGTTCTTCGACGAGAGGATGCGCACCCGATCCGCGACGTGCTGCGCATGCCGGCGAAGCGCGGCAGTCCGCACCTCGTCCGTCGACGCCTCGGTCGCCACCAGGTAGGCGTCGAGCGGCGTCTTGACGTCGACGACCACGTCGCGCCCCTCGGGCAGGTGGACGACCATGTCGGGCCGCTGGGTGCCGTCCTCGCCGACCACGTGTACCTGCTCCTCGAAATCGCAGTGGGCGGTCATTCCGGCCAGTTCGACCAGGCGTCGCAGCGCGATCTCGCCCCACTGGCCGCGTACCTGCGGCTTGCTCAGAGCCTGGACCAGGTTCCGGGTCTCACGCTGCAGGGCGGAATGGGATTCGCGCATGTCGGTCAGGTGCTGCCGCAGGCTGCCGAAATCGCGCTGCCTTTCCGCTTCGATCTCCCGCAGCGCCTCGGAGGTCCGGACGAGCGAGTCCTGGATCGGCTTGACCAGTGCCTCGATGGCCTGCTCGCGCTCCCTGAGGGTGGCCTGGGCGTTCTGCTGGTGGCCGCCGAGGTTCTCGCGCGCGAGGCGCAGGAAGTTCTCGATGTTGTCCCGCAGCTGGCGGCCGGCCAGGTCGTCGAACCGCCGGTCCAGCTGTTCCATGGCGCGATCGAGTGTCAGCGCGCGCTCCGCCTCGATGGCGGCCGCTCGGCGCCGGCCCATCCACCAGCCGGCGCCGAGCGCGGCCGCGACCGCGCCGAGGATGACGATCAGGGCCGCAAGGTTGAATGTCATGCGAGTTCCAGCCAGTCGATCAGTTCTTCCGGCCGCGCAAAGATGGCCTCGGCCTGCCATCCGGCGGGATCGTCGCCGTCGCCCAGGTAACCGAAGCCGGCCACCAGCGGGATCATGCCCGCGTTCCGGGCTGCCTGCACGTCGCGCTCGGCGTCCCCGACGTAGACGCACTCCGCAGGCGCGAATCCCAGCAGCCCGGCGGCATGCAGCAAGGGCATGGGATGCGGCTTGCGTTCGGCGAGCGTGTCGCCGGCGACGACGCAGCCGCAGCGCGCTGCCAGTCCGGTTTGCGCCAGCAGGGGCATCGTCAGCCAGCCTGGCTTGTTGGTGACGATCCCCCAGCGCATCCCCGCCCGTTCGACGGCATCGAGCACGCGGTCGAAGCCGTCGAACAACCGCGTGTGCACGGCGATCGCGCCGGAATAGATCTCCAGGAACCGCGTGCGCAACGACTCGTAGCGGTCGGCTTCCGGCTCGCCGAATCCGAAACGGATGAGCCGGGGCGCGCCGTGCGACACGAGCGGCCGGATACTTTCGAATGCCAGTTCTTCGAGTCCTTCCGCGGCGCGCAGGGCGTTGAGCGCGCAGGCCATGTCCCGGGCGGTGTCGAGCAAGGTGCCGTCGAGGTCGAACAGCACGGCCCGCACGTGGCGACCGCGCCTCATCCGCCGTCGGTCGGCATCGGGCGGCGGTAGTGCGCGAGGTAGTTGACGGAGACATCCGCGCTGACCTGCGCCTGGCGCCGGAACGGGTCGTAAGCGAGTCCCGCGAGGTCCCGGAGTTCGAGTCCGGCCGCCCGGGCCCAGGCGGAGAGCTCGGAGGGCCTGATGAGCCTGCCGTACCGGTGAGTCCCCCTGGGCAAAAGTCCCATCAGGTACTCGCCGCCGACGATTGCGAGCGCGAAGGAACGCGGATTGCGGTTGATGGTCGAGCAGATGACGTCGCCACCGGGGCGGACCAGGCGCGCGAGCGAGTCCACGACCGCAGCCGGGTCGGGTACGTGCTCGAGCATCTCGAGGCAGGTCACCAGGTCGAATGACGATGGCTCTGCCCGGGCCACGGATTCGACAGGCGCCAGCCGGTACTCGACATCGATGCCCGAGTCGAGGGCGTGCAGGCGCGCGACCGCGAGCGCTTCCCCGGCAAGGTCGATGCCGGTGACCCGGGCGCCGCGACGGGCCATGCCTTCCGCGAGCAAGCCGCCGCCGCAGCCCACGTCCAGCACGCGGCGGCCGGCCAGTCCGGCGCGGGCCTCGATGTAGTCGAGCCGGGCCGGGTTGAGGTCGTGCAGCGGCCGGTACTCGCCATCGGGGTCCCACCAGCGATGCGCCGACGCGTCGAATTTCGCGACTTCGGCGGGGTCGAAGTTCGGGCCGTTTTCCATCCGGGAAGTATACGCGCTGTGGTAAAATTCGCGCCTTCCTGGGCTCCTGATGAGTCGACGAAATCCGCATGAGCGAGATCGCGCGCGAAGTCCTGCACGTCAACCTCGAAGACGAGATGCGCAAGTCCTACCTCGACTACGCGATGAGCGTGATCGTGGGCCGCGCGCTGCCGGACGTCCGTGACGGGCTGAAGCCGGTTCATCGCCGGGTCCTGTACGCGATGCGCGAGCTCGGCAACGACTGGAACAAGCCGTACAAGAAATCGGCCCGCGTGGTGGGCGACGTCATCGGCAAGTATCACCCGCACGGCGACGCGGCGGTCTACGACACGATCGTGCGCCTGGCACAGCCGTTCTCGATGCGCTACCTGCTGGTGGACGGGCAGGGCAACTTCGGCTCGGTGGACGGCGATGCGGCCGCGGCGATGCGCTACACCGAGGTGCGCATGTCGCGCATCGCGCACGAACTGCTCGCCGACATCGACAAGGAAACCGTCGATTTCACGCCGAACTACGACAACAGCGAGCAGGAGCCCGCGGTCCTGCCGGCGCGGATACCGAACCTGCTCGTCAACGGTTCGGCCGGCATCGCCGTCGGCATGGCAACCAACATCCCGCCGCACAACCTCGGCGAGATCGTCGATGCCTGCGTCGCGCTGATCGACGACCCGAGCCTCGGCCTCGCCGAGCTCATGCGGCTCGTGCCCGGGCCCGACTTCCCGACCGCCGGCATCATCAACGGCGCGGCGGAGATCGTCGCCGCCTACAAGACCGGTCGCGGACGGCTTTCGGTGCGCGCCCGCACGTCGGTCGAGAACATCGACGATCGCGGCCGGGAAGCCATCGTCGTCACCGAGCTGCCTTACCAGGTCAACAAGGCACGCCTGCTCGAGCGCATCGCGGACCTCGTGCGCGCCAAGGAGATCGAGGGCATCTCGGAGCTGCGCGACGAATCCGACAAGGACGGGCTGCGCGTCGTCATCGAATTGAAGCGCGGGGAGAACAGCGAACTGGTGCTGAACCAGCTCTTCAAGCTGACGCCGATGGAATCGGTTTTCGGCGTAAACATGGTCGCGTTGCTGGACGGCCAGCCGAAGCTCCTGTCGCTGAAGGAGATGCTCGACGCCTTCCTGCGCCACCGTCGCGAAGTCGTGACGCGCCGGACCATCCACGACCTGCGCAAGGCGCGGGAACGCGCGCACATCCTGGAGGGGCTCGCGGTCGCGCTCGCGAACATCGACGAGATCATCGCGCTCATCAAGGCCTCGCCGTCTCCGCAGGAAGCGCGCGCGGCGCTGCAGGCGCGCGCCTGGGGGCCGGGCGCCGTCCCCGCGATGCTCGCACGGGCCGGCAACGTGCCGACCCGCCCGGAAGGGATCGCCGAGGACCTCGGGCTGCATGGCGAGGTCTATCGGCTGTCGGAGGTCCAGGCCCAGGCGATCCTCGACCTGCGCCTGCACCGGCTTACCGGCCTCGAGCAGGACAAGATCGTCGCGGAATTCTCGGAACTGCTCGAGGTTATCCGCGACCTCGGCGAGATTCTCGCGCGCCCGGACCGGTTGCTCGCCGTCATCCGCGCCGAGCTGTCCGCAGTCAAGGAAGCCTACGGCGACCCGCGCCGGACCCAGATCGTCGCCGACCAGTCGGACGTGACGATCGAGGACCTGATCGAGCGGCAGGACCTCGTCGTGACGCTTTCGCATGCGGGGTATGCCAAGACGCAGCCGGTCACCGACTACGAGGCCCAGCGCCGCGGCGGCAAGGGCAAGATGGCGACGGCGGTGAAGGACGAGGACTTCGTCGACAAGCTGTTCATCGCGCACTCGCACGACACGCTGCTGTGCTTCTCCGACCGCGGCCAGTGCTACTGGCTGAAGGTCTACCAGCTGCCGCTCGCGAGCCGGGGCTCGCGCGGCAAGCCGATCGTGAACCTGCTGCAGCTGGGCGAGGGCGAGCGGATCACGGCGGTGCTCGCGATCCGCGAATTCGACGAGTCGCACTTCGTGTTCATGGCGACCGCGCTCGGCACCGTCAAGAAGACGCCGCTCGCATCGTTCTCCCGCCCGCGTGCGAATGGGATCATCGCGGTCTCGCTCGAGCCGGCGGATTGCCTGGTTGGTGTCGCACTGACCGACGGGCAGCGCGAGATCCTCCTTGCGACGACCGACGGCAAGGCGATCCGCTTCACCGAGGACCAGGTGCGCCCGATGGGTCGCGAAGCGGCAGGGGTGCGCGGCATCAAGCTGTCCGAGGCACAGCGGGTGACGTCGCTGATCGTGCTGGGCGATGGCGAGATCCTGACGGTTTCGGAGCACGGCTACGGCAAGCGCACGGCGGTCGACGATTTCCCGAAGCATGGGCGCGCCGGCCAGGGAGTCATCGCCCTGCAGACCAGCGAGCGAAACGGGTCGCTGGTCGGCGCACGGCAGGTCCGCAGCGACGACGAAGTGATGCTGATCAATTCGAGCGGCACGCTGGTGCGCGTCCCGGTGAGCGACATCCCCGTTCTGGGCCGCAACACGCAGGGCGTACGGATCATGCGGCTCGAGGAAGGCGAGCAGCTTGTCGGTCTCGAGAGCATCGCCGGCGAGGACTCCCAGGACGACGAAGGTCCGGGCTGAACGGGGCGTCGCGCGTGCGCGTCTACAACTTCTCCGCGGGACCTGCGGCCCTGCCGTTGCCCGTGCTCGAGCAGGCCCGCGACGAGATGGTCGAGTGGCGCGACGGCGCTTCGGTCATGGAGGTGAGCCACCGGGGCAGGGCGTTCGTCGAGGTCGCCGAGCGCGCCGAAGCGGACCTTCGCGACCTGCTTTCCATCCCGCGCGAGTACCACGTGCTGTTCATGCAGGGCGGAGCCACCGCCCAGTTCGCCGCGGTGCCGATGAACCTCGCGGCCGCCGGCGAACCGGCCGATTACGTGAACACGGGTCACTGGTCCGGGCGCGCGATCGAAGAGGCAAGGCGGTTCGTCGACGTCAGGACCGCCGCCGACGAGGCGGGTTCCGGGTACACGACGGTTCCCGCTCCCGGAACGATCAGGCCGCGTCCGGGTGCCGCTTACCTGCACTACACGCCGAACGAGACGATTGGCGGGGTCGAATTCCCCTACGTTCCGGACACGGGGACTGTGCCGCTCGTCGCGGACATGTCTTCGACCATCCTTTCCAGACCGCTCGAGGTCTCGCGCTACGGCCTGATCTATGCGGGCGCCCAGAAGAATGCCGGACCCTCCGGGATCACGGTCGTCATCGTGCGCAGCGATCTCGCCCGCGGGGCGCGCCCCGGCACGCCTTCCGTGTTCGACTACCGGGCCGTGGCGGAAGCGGGTTCCATGCTCAACACGCCGCCGACCTTCGCATGGTACGTCGCCGGCCTGGTGTTCCAGTGGCTCAGGCGCGAAGGCGGCCTTGCGGAGATGGCACGTCGCAACCGCGCCAAGGCAGAGGCGCTCTACGGTGCGATCGATGCGTCGGCGCTCTACAGCTGCCCGGTCGCCAAGGACTGCCGCTCCTGGATGAACGTCCCGTTCCGCCTGACGCGGGCCGGCCTGGACAAGCCCTTCCTGGCGGAAGCCGCCGCTGCCGGCCTCACCAATCTGGCCGGCCACCGGGCGGTCGGCGGCATGCGCGCGAGCCTGTACAACGCGATGCCGATGGAAGGCGTGCGCGCGCTGGTCGATTTCATGCGCGAATTCGAGCAGCGGAACGCCTGATGCGCTTCCGGATACGGACACTCAACGCGATCTCGCCCAAGGGCCTCGAGCGCCTGCCTCGCGACCGCTACGAGGTGGGCGAGGCAACCGACCGGCCCGACGCCATCCTCGTGCGCTCTGCAGAGATGCACGCCATGGAAATTCCGCCGAGCGTGCTCGCCGTTGGCCGTGCGGGGGCCGGAACCAACAACATCCCGGTGCCGCTGCTGACGCAGCGTGGCGTCCCGGTCTTCAATGCCCCGGGCGCGAACGCCAATGCCGTCAAGGAACTCGTGCTCGCGGGCCTGCTGCTCGGCGCGCGCCACATCGGCCCGGCCCTCGACTTCGTGCGCTCGCTCGAACTCGACGGCGACGCGCTCGAAGCGGCGGTCGAAGCCGGCAAGAAGCGCTTCATCGGCCACGAGCTGCCCGGCCGCACGCTCGGCGTGGTCGGGCTCGGCGCAATCGGCGTGGAAGTCGCGAACGCGGCGCACCTGCTCGGCATGCACGTGCTCGGCTACGATCCGCAGATCACCGTGCAGCGGGCCTGGCAGTTGTCTTCCGGCGTGGAGCAGGCGCTGAGCCTCGACGACATCTTCGCGCGTTCGCACGCGGTGACCGTCCATGTCCCGCTGACCGAGGCGACTCGCGGCCTGGTCAGCGCCGCACGGCTCGCGATGATGCCGGAAGGAGGGACCGTGCTCAATTTCGCGCGCGCCGCGATCGTGGACGAGGCCGCGGCGGTCGCGGCGCTTCGAGCCGGCAGGCTCGGCGCCTACGTCTGCGACTTCCCGTCGGCCGGTACGCGCGGCGTGCCGGGGGTAGTTGCCCTGCCGCACCTCGGCGCGTCCACCGGCGAAGCGGAGGAGAACTGCGCGGTCATGGTTGCCGACACGCTGCGCGACTTCCTCGAGCACGGCAACATCCGCCATTCGGTCAATTTTCCCGAAGCGGCTCTTCCGCGGGTGCCCGCGACTTCGCGGATCGCGATTGCCAACAGCAACGTACCGAACATGGTCGGGCAGATCTCGACCTGTCTCGCCGAAGCGGGGCTGAACATCGCCGACCTGCTCAACAAGTCGAAAGGCGAAGTCGCCTACACGCTGATCGACATCGACGGCAAGGTGCCGGAGGGCCTGGTCGATCGGATCGCGGCGATCGCGGGCGTGCTCGGCGCGCGGGCGGTATAAGGTGCGTTCGTGAACCGTTTTGAAAGACTGGCGGCCCCGGGCGTGCGCGGACTGAAACCCTACGTCCCGGGCAAGCCGCCCGAAGCCCTCGAGCGCGAACTCGGGGTGCGGGACATCATCAAGCTGGCCTCCAACGAGAATCCGCTCGGCCCGGGGCCGCTGGCGCGCGCGGCGCTGGAAGGCTCGACAGGGAAGGTGGGGCTTTACCCGGACGGCGGGGGCCACGACCTCCGGTCGAAGATTGCGGCGAGGCACGGCGTCGACCTCGCCCAGGTTACGCTCGGCAACGGCTCGAACGACGTGCTGGTACTGCTGGCGGAGACGTTCCTCACCGCCGGTGTCGAGGCGGTGTACTCCGAACATGCATTCGCGGTGTACCCCATCGCGGTCCAGGCGAGCGGGGCGACGGCACGCGTGGCGCCTGCCCTGCCCGCAGGCGGGGCGCAGCCGCTCGGCCATGACCCGGCCGCGCTGCTCGCCGCGATCGGCCCTGATACCCGGGTCCTGTTCCTCGCCAATCCCAATAACCCGACCGGGACCTGGCTCGACGAGGCTGCGCTCGACGCGCTGCTGCGTGCCGTGCCGCCGGAGGTCATCGTGGTCCTCGACGAGGCGTATCACGAGTACGCAACCGGCCACGGCGTGCCCGACGGCACGCGCTGGCTGAGGCGCCACCCGAATCTCGTCGTCACCAGGACCTTCTCCAAGGCCCATGGCCTGGCCGGACTGCGCGTCGGCTACGCGCTTTCGGATCCGGACGTCGCCGACCTGCTGAACCGCGTACGGCAGCCGTTCAATGTCTCGTTGCCCGGACTGGCCGCGGCCGCTGCCGCGCTGGAGGATCGCGCGCATCTCGAGGCGACGGTCGCGCTCAACCGGTCCGGGATCGCCCGGCTGCGGGAGGGCCTGGCGAAAATCGGCGTCGGTGCATCGCCCTCGGCGGGCAATTTCGTGCTTGCCGACCTCGGTCGCCCTGCCGCCGCGGTCAATGATGCGCTGCTGCGGCAAGGCGTGATCGTGCGCCCGGTCGGCAACTACGGGCTGCCGAATCACCTGCGCGTCTCGACCGGCACGGCCGAACAGAACGAGCGCCTGCTGGCCGCCATGGCAGCGTCGCTCGCCACCGTGCCGTGAGGCGACCACCCGAGCGCCTCGTGACGCTGCCCGAAAGCCGGGTGGCCGGCGATATCCTCGTTCCTGGCGACAAGTCCATTTCGCATCGCGCGGCGCTGCTTGGCGCCATCGCAGTCGGTACCACGGAGATCGGGGGATTCCTCGAAGGCGAGGATTGCCTCGCGACGCTCGGCGCGCTCGCGGCCCTGGGCGTCGACATCGAGCACGAGCCGGGAGGCGCGCTCCGCGTCCGCGGCGCCGGCCTGGCCGGGCTCCACGCGCCGCCGGCGGCGCTCGACCTCGGCAATTCCGGGACGTCCATGCGACTGCTCGCCGGGCTGCTCGCGGGGCAGGAATTCGACACGGTCCTGGTCGGCGACGCTTCGCTGATGTCGCGGCCGATGGAACGCGTCGCCGCGCCGCTTCGCCGCATGGGCGCCGATGTCAGTACCCGCGACGGCAAGCCGCCGGTCACGATCCGCGGCGGACGTCGCCTGCAGGCTGCTGACCATCGGCTTGAGGTCCCGAGCGCCCAGGTCAAGTCGGCCTTGCTCCTGGCCGGGCTGCAGGCCGGAGGGCGCACCCGCATTCACGAACCCGCGCAGTCCCGTGACCACACGGAACGCATGCTGCGCGCCTTCGGCGTACCGGTGTCGGCAGACCAGGGCGATGTTGCGGTGCAGGGGAAGGCGCTCCTGCAGGCGACGCGTGTCGAAGTCCCCGGCGATTTCTCGTCCGCGGCGTTCTTCATCGTTGCCGCCTTGATCGCCGGCCGCGAGCCGCTCCGGATCCGCAATGTCGGCGTGAACCCGACGCGCACGGCGCTGCTCGACATCCTGCGACTGATGGGAGCAGACATCCGCATCGAAGCGCTCGCAGAGGCCGCGGGTGAGCCGCGCGCCGATATCGTTGTCCATCCGGGGCCGTTGCACGGGGCGGTGGTGCCGCAGGCACTGGTACCGGTTGCGATGGATGAACTGCCGGTCCTGTTCGCGGCAGCCGCGGTGGCCGAGGGTGAAACGGTGGTGAGCGGGGCAGGCGAGTTGCGGGTCAAGGAAAGCGACCGGCTTGCCGCCATGGCGGAAGGCTTGGCCGCGCTGGGAGTCCACGTCGTCCCCGGCCCGGATGGCCTCCGGGTCCGCGGCGGCCCCGTCGGCGGTGGGCAGGTGGACAGCCGGGGCGACCACCGGATTGCGATGGCGTTTGCCGTGCTCGGGGCGCGTGCCGAGGGACCGATCGTGATCGACGATGTGCACAACGTCGCGACGTCATTTCCCGGGTTCACGGCCCTCGCGCGTTCGACGGGGCTGCGATTCGAGGAAGTCGGTTGAGCCCGGTTCCGGTCATCGCAATCGACGGTCCGAGCGGCTCCGGCAAGGGCACGGTCGCCCGGCGCGTCGCCCGGCAGCTCGGGTGGCACCTCCTGGACAGCGGAGCGCTGTACCGGCTCGTGGCCCTGGCAGGCCGACGGGCCGGGCTCGAGCCCGGGGACGCGGCGGGCCACGCGAGGCAGGCCGCTACGCTGGATGTCCAATTCGGGATGGATTCGGCCGGCGAGGAGCGGGTGTTGCTGGCCGGCAGCGACGTGACGCGCGAGCTACGCGCGGAGTCGACCGGAGAGGCGGCATCCCGGGTTGCGGCATGGCAGGACGTGCGATCGGCCCTGCTGGGGCGCCAGCGCGCCTTTGCGCAGCCCCCTGGCCTGGTGGCCGACGGCCGAGACATGGGATCGATCGTTTTCCGCGAGGCAGGCCTCAAGATCTTCCTGACGGCAAGCCCGGAGGAAAGGGCCCTCAGGCGCTATAACCAGTTGAAAGGAAAGGGGTTGAGTGGTAGCCTTGCCGCCCTTTCCGCGGAGATCGCCGAGCGGGACAGGCGGGATGCCACGCGTGCCGTGGCGCCGCTGGTCGCGGTTCCGGAGGCGGTGGTCGTGGATTCGACTGCGTTGACCATCGAGGAGGTCGTCGGGCGGGTGATCGAACTCGCGCACGAACGGTTTCCGGAGGCGGTGCGCGGGCGTTGAGCGGCCGGACTTTGACCGGCCAGGACGGCGGGGCAGGATGCCCGGCCGCGTCGAGCAGGACCCGGACCGGCAGGATGCCGTCCGGCAGCTATAACCCAATGGGCCGCGGGGCCCGGATGACCCAATGACCGAATCCTTCCAGCAACTATTCGAGCAGAGCCTTGCGAGCCAGCAGATCCGTCCTGGCCAGATCCTGACCGGCACCGTCGTCGACGTGAACGCCGACGTCGTGATCGTCAGCGTCGGCCTCAAGTCGGAGGCCGTCATCCCCGCGGAGCAGTTCCGCAACGAACATGGAGAAGTCGACGTCGCCATCGGCCAGGAGGTCGAGGTGGCGCTGGATGCCGTCGAGGACGGCTCCGGCGAGACGCGCCTCTCGCGCGAGAAGGCCAAGCGCGCGCGCACATGGACGCGCCTCGAGGAGGCGTTCACGAAGGGCGAGATCGTCAAGGGCATCATCAACGGTCGTGTCAAGGGCGGGTTCACCGTCGAGCTCGACAACGTGCGCGCGTTCCTTCCGGGCTCCCTGGTCGACGTGCGCCCGGTACGCGATCCGAGCTACCTCGAAGGCAAGGAACTCGAGTTCAAGGTCATCAAGCTCGACCAGCGCCGCAACAACGTCGTTGTGTCGCGCCGCGCGGTCGTCGAGCAGGAATACAGCGCCGAGCGGTCGCAGCTGCTCGACAACCTGAAGGAAGGCGACGTGGTCAAGGGCACGGTCAAGAACCTGACCGACTACGGCGCGTTCGTGGACCTCGGCGGCATCGACGGCCTGCTGCACATCACCGACATGGCCTGGAAGCGCGTCAAGCACCCGTCCGAGATCGTCAAGGTCGGCGACGAGATCGACGTGCGCATCCTGAAGTTCGACCGCGAGCGCCAGCGCGTGTCGCTCGGCATCAAGCAGCTGGGCGCCGACCCGTGGCAGAACATCGCGCGTCGTTACCCGCCGAACACGCGCCTGTTCGGCAAGGTCACCAACATCGCGGACTACGGCTGCTTCGTTGAGATCGAGGAAGGGGTCGAGGGCCTCGTCCACGTCTCCGAGATGGACTGGACCAACAAGAACGTGAATCCGGCCAAGGTCGTGCACGTCGGCGAGGAAGTCGAGGTGATGGTCCTCGACATCGACGAGGAGCGCCGCCGCATCTCGCTCGGCCTCAAGCAGTGCAAGCCGAATCCCTGGCGGGAATTCTCGGACAGCTTCACGCGCGGCGACCGCGTCAGCGGCCAGATCAAGTCGATCACGGACTTCGGCATCTTCATCGGCCTGTCCGGCGGGATCGACGGCCTCGTGCACCTCTCCGACATCTCCTGGGACCGCCCGGGCGAGGAGGCCGTGCGCGACTACCAGAAGGGCCAGACGGTGGAAGCCATGGTGCTTTCCATCGACCCGGAGCGCGAGCGTATCTCGCTCGGCATCAAGCAGATGGCGAAGGACCCCATCTCGGCCTACCTCGCCGATCACCCCAAGGGGAGCATCGTCAAGGGCACCGTCAAGGAAGTCGACGCGCGCGGCGCGATCATCGACCTGGGCGACGGCATCGAGGGGAGCCTCCGCGCTTCCGAGCTCGCGCGCGAGCGCGTCGAGGACGCCCGCACGGTGCTGAAGGTCGGCGACGAGGTCGAGGCCCGCTTCACGGGCGTCGACCGCAAGAGCCGCGCGATCGTGCTGTCGATCAGGGCGATCGAGGCGGAGGAAGAGGCCGAGGCGGTGCAGCAGTATCGCGGCAGCGACTCGGCGACCGGCACCTCGCTCGGTGACCTGCTCAAGGAGCAGATCTCCGGTCAGTGAACCGGTCCGGGGCGCCGCCGGGGATGGGCGGCGCCTCGCGTTTGAGGGACGGGAGCAATGACAAAATCAGAACTGATCGAGATCATCTCCGCCAAGCAAAAGCACCTGCCCGCGAAGGACATCGAGCTCGCTGTCAAGCAGATGCTCGAGATCATGAGCGATGCGCTGGCTGGCGGCGAACGCATCGAGATCCGCGGTTTCGGCAGCTTTTCGCTGCATTTCCGCCCGCCGCGCCAGGGCCGCAACCCGAAGACCGGCGAAGCCGTCGCGCTGGCCGGCAAGTACGTGCCGCATTTCAAGCCCGGGAAGGACCTGCGCGAACGCGTGAATGCGGGGCAGTCGCACCCGATACGCGACTGACAGCCGCCGGAAGCGCAACTGGCGCATGAACCCGGAATCGATCTGGATCCTGCTCGGCGTCCTGTTCCTGGGCGGGGCCATCGGCTTCTACGCGTCGCGCAAGCCGCGGCCCAGCGCGATCGGCGAAGAGCGCCTGCGCGGCAACTACCTCGCCGGGGTGAACTTCCTCGTCAACGAGCAGCCCGACCGCGCGCTGGAGGCGTTCCTGCGCGCGGCGGAGCTCGATGACGACACCGTCGAGACCCATTTCGCCCTCGGCAGCCTCTACCGCCGCCGCGGCGAGGTCGACCGCGCGATCAAGATCCACCAGAACATCGCGACGCGGGAATCGCTCGAGCCTGCGCAGCGCGAACAAGCGGGGTTTGCGCTCGCCCAGGATTACCTCAAGGCCGGGCTCCTGGATCGTGCGGAGAAGATCCTGGAGCCGCTCGCCGCAGCGGGCGCGCATCGCATGGCCGCCATGCGCAAGCTGATGCGGATCTACGAACAGGAGCAGGAGTGGGGCCGGGCGATCGCGGTTTTCCGGGAGCTGCAGAAGGCCGGGCGCGCACCGCAGGAGAGCGCCATCGCGCACTACCACTGCGAACTGGCCGAGGGTGCACGCGGGCGCGGAGCGCTCGATGAAGCCCGTGAGCACCTGCGCGCCGCGCGCAAGGAAGTGCGCCGGTTCCCGCGCGGCGCGCTGGTGCGCAGCGACATCGCGATCGAACAGGGCGATTTCGCGCTCGCGGAACGCCTGCTCGGCGCGGTGCTCGCGCACGACGCCGCGCTCGCGATCGAGGTCGTCCCGCGGCTGGTCCGCCTGGCGCGCGCCGTCGGGGCCGGGGGCGACGAGGTCGTCGACCGCGTCGTCGCGGGCCGCACGGACGCCGTGAACGAGATCGCGATCGCCGCGATCATGGCGGACGCGCTCGGCTTCGCGCCGTTCGAGGAGCGCGTGCGCAGCTGCCTCGCGCAGGACGATGCGATCGCCGGGCTGGTGCGCGCCATCGGGCGGGATCCGGGGGCGCTCGACTCGCGGGCCGTCGCCGACGTCGCCGCGGTGCTGCGGCGCCTCGCCGCCCGCACGCCTCGCTACCGGTGCGCGAACTGCGGGTTCTCCAGCATCGACCACTTCTGGCAGTGCCCCGGGTGCAAGGCATGGGACAGCCAGCGGCCCCTGCTCCGCTTCGACCTGGTGGCGGGGTTGGAGGGCGGGGGTAAGCGGTAACTTTTCGACGAGGAGGGGTCTGACCCCTTCATCGAACGGTATTCCCGATTCCAGCGATGGCAGGGCGATGAAGGGGTCAGACCCCTTCGGCAATCTCCGCGAATGCATGCGATTGACGTGCGGCGTGCCGCGCCGCGCGTGAGTAGTCTCCTTTTCCGGCGCGGCGATGGTCGCCGCGCGCGAGAAAGGGAGTGAAGCCATGTTGAGCAAGGGAATGTGTGCGGCCTTCGTGGCCGCGATGCTGCTCGCGCCGGCCGCCATCGCCGGGCCCGTGGACGTGAACACGGCGGACGCGAAGACGCTGGCGCGCGAACTCGACGGCGTCGGGCAGGCGAAGGCCGAAGCGATCGTCTCCTACCGCGAGAAAAACGGGCCGTACAAGACTGCCGACGATCTCGCGAAGGTGAAGGGCCTCGGCAAGAAGCTGATCGAGCAGAACAGGCCGAACCTGAAGTTCGAATCGGGAAAGGCCGGTTCCTGACGGGCGGTGGCCCGCGGCGCGGGCCGGCTCACGGCGGCTCCGGTATCATGACGCAGCCATGCTGTCGTGTTCCAAGGAGCGCTCGTGAGCCGACCCGCACCGATCCGTTTCGCCGTCTTCCCGGTTGCGGGGCGCGGCACGCGTTTCCTGCCCGCCACCAAGGCGAGCCCGAAGGAAATGCTGCCGATCGTCGACAAGCCGCTCATCCAGTATGCGGCCGAGGAAGCGCTCGCGGCCGGAGCGCGCATGCTGGTATTCATCACGGGCAGCTCCAAGCGGGCCATCGAGGACCACTTCGATTCGGATCCGGAGCTGGAGTCTGCTCTGGCCGCCCAGGGCAAGACGGACCTCCTGGATACCCTGCGCGGAATCCTGCCGTCGGACGCGACCTGCATCTACATCCGTCAGCCGGCGCCGCTCGGCCTCGGCCACGCCGTGCTCTGTGCTCATCCCGTCGTCGGCAACGAGCCGTTCTACGTGCACCTGGCGGATGACCTGATCGACGCCGAGGAACCGGTTCTCGCCCAGATGCGCGATCGATACGCCGCGTCCGGCGGCAGCGTCATCGGGGTGCAGCAGGTCCCGCGCAGCCAGACCGGCAGCTACGGCATCGTTGCCACCGAGGATCCGGCCGGCGAGTTCTCGCGCATCCGACGCATGGTCGAGAAGCCGAAGCCGGCGGATGCGCCCTCGGAGCTCGCCGTGGTCGGCCGCTACCTGCTGTCCGGTTCGATCTTCTCGCGGCTGCAGAACGTGGGTCGCGGCGCGGGCGGCGAAATCCAGCTGACCGACGGCATCGCCGCATTGCTGGACGATGAGCCGGTGTACGCATATCGCTTCAAGGGCAAGCGCTACGACTGCGGCAGCAAGCTGGGCTACCTGGAAGCCACCGTCGAGTACGGCCTCCGCCATCCCGAACTGGGCGGCAGGTTTGCCGAATACATCGACGGAATCGCCGCGGCCCGGAGACGCCGCGACTGACGCGCGGTCAGTTCATCAGGTAGGCATCGCCCATGCGCATGGGCACGGGCGGCATCTGCACCGGGTCCGAGATCGGCCGGGTCCAGCGCCGCGTGTAGACCTGCAGCCGGACCTGGTCGGCGTCCTCACCCCGGACGCCCTCGAGCCGGACGCCGGCCACGGTCCGCTCCGTCACGCGCCATTCGATAGAGGCGGCAAGCCTGAGTCCGACTCCGTCGCGGGACTCGGACGGGTAACGCGGATCGCCGCTCGCGGCCTGCAGCGCGGCGTCCTCCGGGAAATAGACGCTGGATTCCTCGCGGATTTCCTGCCACTCGACGCTTCCCTCGATCGAAAAGCTCCGGTCGCCGCTGCGGGCCTGCAGGTCGAATGCCGGTCCGACGGTCAGGAATTTGTCGGGGCTGAAATAGCCTCCGTGGCCGAGCGTGAAATGCGAACGGTTGTCGGCGAAGCCGGCAGCCGTGACCGCGCCGCCGACCCGCGCACTCCATCCCGGGCCCGATGCCGCGCGCTGCAGGAAGCCGGCGTCGGCGCGCCACTCCACATTGCGGTCGACGCGCCGACCGTCGAGCATGGCGCCCGCAAGGCGGCCGAACAGCTCGAAACTGCCGTCCCCGAACCGGCCCTCCAGGTACGCGCGGTTGCGCACGACGCCGCCCCAGGCCTGGCCACTCACCGGGTCGCGCGTGCCGGCATACGAGAGCAGCGACTCTTCCACGGCGGTCCGGTCCATGCCGTACGACCAGCTGCCGCCATCGGTATCCGAACGCAAGCGGATCGCGCCCAGGACATTGCTGACCTCGAACGCGGTCGCCGTCGTGCCGAACTCGAAGGCGATGCCGTTGCGGGGCGACCACTGCGCCAGCGCGCCGATGCCCTTGTCCGACTGCGATTCGGCGCGATCGGCCAGGGCAACCGACGACCCGAACGGCTCGCCGGCCGGAATGTCGTCGGATTCCGGGTAGGCCGCTTCAGCGAGCAACCGCACGCGGCCGAAGCGCGAGTGACTGGACTCCCAGGAAACCAGCGCACGCGGCAGTTCGAGGCGGTCGTGGTCCGTCCGGCCGTTACGCCAGCGCCAGTCGAGGGCCGCTTCCGCGTGCGAGACCCAGTCCCTCTCGATCGCCTGCAGCACGGCATCCGACGCGAGGCGTTCGGGCGCGAGGTCGCGCGCAACGGCGAATGCTTCGTAGGGCTGGTTGAGCGCGAGCAGCGTGTCGGCGAGCTGGCTCGCCGCGCCGGGAGCCTGCGGATCCACCGCCAGCAGTTCGCGCAGCGCCCGCTCGCGCGCCGGCTGGTCGCCCCGCAGGTCGGCAAGGTCCGCGCGCGCCTGCAGCGTCGCAGGATGGTTCGGCCGCAGTTCGTCCATTACCGAGAATGCGCGGCCCGCGGCGTTTGCATCGCGAAGGTCGCGCGCCGTCGAGAATTCGCGCAGGACGACCTCGTAGCGGGCATCGCGCTCGAGTTCCGCGAGCGAGGGGTCCTGCCTCACGGTCGCGCGGGCCGCGACGAAGTGGACCAGCGCCTGACGTGAGTTGCCGCGACGCACGGCCAGGATCGCGAGGCCGGCCTGGGCCTTGGCATAGCTGGAGGAGGCCGCAGGTACGTCGCCGAAATGCAGGGCCGCGAGGGGCTCGATGCCGAGGTCGAGGCACAGGTAACCGAGAGAGGTCTCCAGCCGCGCGCGGTCTTCTTCCGGAAGCGCCTTCAGGGCTTCGGGGTTCTGCATGGACGGCAGAGCGCGGCGCGCGGCGTCGGCATCGACCGCCGCGAGCGCGCGGATCCACGTGTAACGGGTCCAGGGGTCGGCCGGGTCCAGCGCCATTGCCCGCTCGGCTGCCGCGAGCGACCGACGTGTGTCCCCCTGCGCGAAGAGCGCGTCGGCTTGCGCGCGCCAGCCCGCGGCGTCCTGCGGCGCGGATGCAGCCGAGGCGAGCGCGATTGTCGCGATGAGCGCGACCGTCAAACCCATCCGGCGATCCCCTTATCCTGCCGCCGTTGGCCGTCGTCCATCATAGCGGCTTTCCCGGTCCCCCTCACCTGCGCAAATTGACGCGTGGTTTAGCTTTAGTGATTGATCGGCCGGGTGAAAACCCCTAGCGTCCGCCGGTGCCCACGAGCCTCATCTACGCCGTCGTCGTGCTCATCTGGGGCACGACCTGGTACGCCATCAAGTTCCAGCTGGGCGTGGTCGCGCCAGAGGTGTCCCTGGTCTACCGGTTCGCCCTGGCGGCGTTGTGCCTGTTCGGTTATGCCCGCCTGACCCGCAGCCCGCTCAAGCTTTCCCGGCGCGACCACTGGTACGTGGCATTGCAGGGCGCGACGCTCTTCTGCCTGAACTACTGGATGACCTATCTCTCCACGCAATACCTGACCAGCGGGCTGGTCGCGGTGCTGTTCACGGCGATCATCTTCTTCAACGTGGCGAATGCGCGCCTGATCCTCGGCATGCCGGTCGAGACCCGGGTCGTGTTCGCGGCCGCATCGGGAGTCGTTGGCGTCGGACTGCTGTTCCTGCCGGAACTGGAGGCGGCATTCCACGAGCCGCGTATCGTGCACGGCGCAGCGCTCGCGCTGGTCGCCACCTACCTGGCCTCCCTGGGAAACATGGCCGCATCGCGCAATACGCGGGCGGGCCTGCCGGTCGTCACCGTCAATGCGTACGGCATGGCCTACGGCGCTGCGGGGCTCGCGATCATCGCCGCGATCCGCGGAACTCCCGTGGACTTCGACCCGCGCTGGCCGTACGTGCTTTCGCTGCTCTACCTGTCGCTCGCCGGCACGTCACTGGCATTCGGTCTCTACCTGGCGCTGATCAAGCGGATCGGCGCCCCGCGGGCGGCCTATACGAGCGTGTTGTTCCCTGTGGTCGCGCTGATCGTGTCGACGCTGTTCGAGGGCTACCGGTGGAGCCTGCCGGCGGTGATCGGCCTCGGCGTGCTGGTCGCGGGCAACGCGATCGCCCTCGGCAGCGCCCGCGCCTCGGCGCGGGCGGCACCGCGCGCGGCGGGTCAGGCTTGAAGGATGGCTCCCCGAGTTGGACTCGAACCAACGACCCACGGATTAACAGTCCGTTGCTCTACCGACTGAGCTATCGGGGAAGCGGCTTTTCAGGGCGCGGGATTGTCGGCCAAGCCCGCCCGCAAGTCAACAAAAACGCTGCAAATTCCGGCTGTTACCGGCGGTCAGGCCCGCTTCGCGGTGCGCGCCGCAATCAAGGCCCGCTGCATTCGCGCGAGGGCGTCCTCGAGGGTGGACGTCGCCGCCGCGAACGAGAGCCGCATGTGCCCCGGCGCGCCGAAGGCCGAACCGGGCACGACCGCGACCCCGGCCTCGTTGATCAGGAACTCGGCGAAAGCGTTGTCATCGGCGACGCCGACGTCCCGCATCGCCTGCGAGACCTCGGCGAACGCGTAGAACGTTCCCCAGCCGGGGATGCAACGCACGCCGGGCAGCGCGTTGAGGCCCGCGACCACCAGGTCGTGGCGCGACTTGAAGGCGCGGTTCATCTCCACGACGCAATCCTGCGACGCGCTGAGCGCGACGGTCGCGGCGCGCTGCGATATGGAGGAGGCGTTGGACGTGCTTTGGCCCTGGATGGTCGCCATGGCCCCGATGACTTCCGCCGGTCCGCCGCAATAGCCGATGCGCCAGCCGGTCATCGCATAGCTCTTGGAACAGCCGTTGATGGTGACCGTCCGGTCGTACAGGCGCGGATTGGCGGTGACGAAGCTCGTGAAGGGCTCCGGCCCCCACCAGATGTGCTCGTACATGTCGTCGGTGCCGATGACCACCTGCGGATGGCCTTCCAGCACCTTCCCGAAGGCCTCCAGCTCGGACCGGGAGTAGGCGGCGCCGGTGGGGTTGCTCGGGCTGTTGAGGATGAAGAGCCGCGTGCGCGGCGTGATCGCGGACTCGAGCTGGGCCGCCGTGATCTTGAAGCCCGCGTCGATGCCCGCATTCACGAAGACCGGCGTGCCGTCCGCGACCAGGACCATGTCCGGGTAGGAAACCCAGTAGGGAGCCGGGATGATCGCCTCGTCGCCCGCATCGAGCAGGGCGCAGCACAGGTTGAAGACCGTCTGCTTGGCGCCGCTCGACACGAGGATCTGCGAGCGGTTGTACTCGAGGCCGTTGTCGCGCCGGAACTTGCCGATGATGGCGTCCTTGAGTTCGTTCGTGCCCTCGACCGCCGTGTAGCGGGTCACGCCGCCCCGGATCGCGGCGACACCCGCATCGGCGATGTGCGCGGGCGTGTCGAAGTCCGGTTCGCCGGCACCGAGGCCGATGATGTCCTTGCCCTCGGCCTTCAGGCGGGCGGCACGGGCCGTGACCGCGAGCGTGTGCGAGGGCTTGATGCGCTGGACGCGCCGGGCGAGTCGGATGGGCACGGGGAGTACCGGGTGGCCGGGAACCCGGCTAAGGTAAGGGAAGCGATTTTGCGATGCAATTCGAGGCCGGCGTGAGCGAAGCGAGACCCTTTGACCTGCAGGCGGACTACGCGCCAGCCGGCGACCAGCCGGCGGCGATCGCCGCGCTGGTCGACGGCATCGGTTCCGGGCTCGCGCACCAGACGCTGCTCGGCGTAACCGGGTCGGGCAAGAGTATTGGCTATGACGATCCACTGTATGTCGTGGAGCGGGTCGCAGGTCAATCGCGAGCTCGACTGGTGCGAGCCGGCCCGTTCATCGATCACCTGCTGGAATCGGTACCAGGTACTGCGCCCATAGGGGATACGGAAAAATTTGCCTGTGTCGATCGGGAGTTTTACACGGAGACCTACGATTCGGCCAACGGGCAAACCGTGCTACGGCCGGTCGCAGCATTCCTGCGCCATGGAGCTCCCTCGGAGATGTATCGGCTGACGACCCGGTGTGGCCGTAGCGTCACGCTGACTGCCGACCACAATCTTTGGGTCCTTCGCGATGGCAGCCCGACCTTGCTGAGGACCGAAGAGGTGCGCAGTTCGGATTATCTCCCGAGTCCGGACTCAATCAGCGCTACAGAAAGCCTGGAGGAAATTGACGTAATTTCTCATCTGGCAAATACGGAGTTGTCCGTATTCGCCGAAGCGGCCGTAATGCGCTTTGCCCAGGCGGGCGGCTATTCGCAGGTAGTTGCGAGCCTCCGAGCGCGTGTGCTGAATCCCTACGCGAAGCTGTCTGCCATCAGGCACGAAAAGCGTGGCTCCGGCATCAAGGTACGGGACTATCTGAAGCTAGTCTCAGGGACGAACGGCCTTGGGGGCGAAGCCGGGTCCGAGGGGATCTTTGTCGGCGGGAAGAAGCGCGCGTGCCGCTTGCCTGCTCGCTTGAAGCTGACGGATGCCGTGCTGGAATTTTTTGGATACTACATTGCGGAAGGAAACGCCCAAGACAGATACGTCGTCGTCGCCAATCGTCATCCGGCGATTCGGCCGAGGATTGAAGCGGCATTGAATGAGCTTGGTTTGCCGTTTCTAGTACGCCGCAACACTGATTACCAGATTTCATCCGGTGCCCTGGCGGCCTTGCTCGCCAATGCGTGCGGCTCGCTGGCACGCTGCAAGAGATTGCCGGAATTCTGGCCGCGACTGTCTGATCGGTCGTTGGGAGTGATGCTGCGCGCCTATTTCGACGGCGATGGCACGGTCAGTAGTGGCGGCGAATTGAGCGCCATAACCGCAAGCGAAGATCTGGCCTCCGACCTCGCGTACGCCCTGAAACGGTTTGGAATTCACGCGCGACTCCGCCGGGTGTGGAAACGGGCAACGAACTCGAGCCATGCGGGCGCTTTCTACCACATGATCGTCATTTCCGGTGCCGCGGATCTTGGGCGGTACGCATGGGCCATCGGATTCGAACACGCTGAGAAGCGGACGCGTCTCATCAAGTTCACCGAGCGAAAGCCGGACACGAATGTCGATGTCGTCCGATGCGCCCCTGGAGAGCTCAAGCGCCTGCGCGTTGCGCTGGGACTTACCCGGAAGCAACTCGGCGCCCTCGCTCGTTGCTCGCCCGGCATGATCCGTTTCATCGAATGCGGACACCGGGCGCCCAGCCGGGAGCTGCTGCTTCGCCTGCTCGACGTCCTGGCCGGACGAGTCCGCGATTCGACAGTCGCCGACATGAGCTGGTGGAAGCGCTGGCTCTCGATTCGAAAACTCTGCGACGTGCGATGGACTCAGATCAAGCGCATCGAGCATGTCGCGTACGGGCGCCCGTATGTCTATGACCTGTCGGTGCCCGGACCCGAGACTTTTTTGGCCGGCCATGGCGGCCTGTTCGTGCACAACACATTCACGATTGCAAACGCGATTCAATCGATCCAGCGCCCGACGCTGGTGCTCGCCCACAACAAGACCCTGGCGGCCCAGTTGTACGGCGAGTTCAAGGCCTACTTCCCGCGCAACTCGGTCGAGTATTTCGTCTCCTATTACGACTACTACCAGCCGGAAGCCTACGTTCCGTCCTCCGATACGTACATCGAGAAGGACGCCTCGATCAACGAGCACATCGAGCAGATGCGCCTCTCCGCGACCAAGGCGCTGCTCGAGCGCCCGGACTCGATCATCGTGGCTACGGTGTCCGCCATCTACGGCCTCGGCGACCCGGAAGCCTATCTCAAGATGGTGCTGCACCTGGTGCGCGGAGACCGCATGGACCAGCGCCAGCTCCTGCGCCGACTCGCGGACATGCAGTACACGCGCAACGAACTGGACCTGCGTCAGGGCACCTTCCGCGTGCGCGGCGACGTGGTGGACATCTTCCCGGCCGAATCCGAGCGCGAGGCGGTGCGCGTGCAGTTCTTCGACGAGGAGATCGAGTCGCTCGCGTTCTTCGACCCGCTGACCGGCGAGGTGCTGCGCAAGGTCCCGAGGCTCACGGTCTTCCCGTCGACCCACTACGTGACGCCTCGCGAGCGGCTGCTGCGCGCGGTCGACGAGATCAAGGTCGAGCTGCGCTCGAGGCTCGCCGAGCTGCGCACCGCCAACAAGCTGGTGGAGGCACAGCGGTTGGAACAGCGGACGCTGTTCGACCTCGAGATGATCGGCGAACTCGGCTACTGCGCCGGCATCGAGAACTATTCGCGCTACCTGTCAGGTCGCGCGGCCGGCGAGCCGCCGCCCTGCCTGTTCGATTACCTGCCGCGCAACGCGCTGCTGGTGATCGACGAGAGCCACGTGACCGTGCCGCAGTTGCAGGCCATGTATCGCGGCGACCGCTCGCGCAAGGAAACCCTGGTCGAGTACGGCTTCCGGCTTCCTTCGGCCCTCGACAACCGGCCGCTCAGGTTCGACGAGTTCGAGGCGATCCAGCCGCAGACGATCTACGTGTCCGCGACGCCCGCCGAGCGCGAGCTGGCGAAGTCGGGACAGGTGGTCGAGCAGGTGGTGCGCCCGACCGGCCTGGTCGACCCGTCGGTGGAGGTGCGGCCGGTCGCGACGCAGGTGGACGACCTCCTTTCGGAGATCAACCTGCGCGTCGGGCGCCGCGAGCGCGTGCTGGTCACGACCTTGACGAAACGCATGGCGGAAGACCTCACCGAGTACCTGGACGAGCACGGCGTGAAGGTGCGCTACCTGCATTCCGACATCGAGACGGTCGAGCGGGTCGAGATCATCCGGGACCTCAGGCTCGCCAAGTTCGACGTTCTGGTCGGCATCAACCTGCTGCGCGAGGGCCTCGACCTGCCGGAGGTGTCCCTGGTTGCGATCCTGGACGCCGACAAGGAAGGATTCCTGCGTTCCGAGGGCTCGCTGATCCAGACGGTCGGCCGCGCAGCGCGGAACGAACACGGAGCGGCGATCCTCTACGCGGACCGGATCACCGGCTCCATGCAGCGCGCGATCGCCGAGATGGACCGGCGCCGTGCCCGGCAGCTCGCGTACAACGCCGAGCACGGCATCGTGCCGAAGTCGATCCGCAAGGCCGTGCAGGACATCATGGAAGGCGCCCGGGGCGGAGCGCCGGGCGAGGCGTCGAGGCGCCGGGTCGTGCCCATGTCGACCGAGCAGGCGGTGCAGCAGATCCGCAAGCTGGAAGCCGAGATGTATCGCCTGGCCCGCAACCTCGAGTTCGAGAAGGCGGCGCAGCTTCGAGATGAGATCACGGCGATCCGCGGTGCCGCGATCGGCGCGGATGCGGGCCGGCTGGCGGGATAGAATCCGATCGGGGGAGGTACGAATGCGCCTTGCAGCAGTTGCCGGTCTCGTCGCCAGCGCTTGCCTTGCGTTTGCCGCGAGTGCAGCGCAGCCCGTCCTCGTGCTGCAGTCCGACTTCGGCCTGCTCGACGGCGCGGTCGCCTCGATGAAAGGCGTCGCTGTCGGCGTCGCGCCCGACATCCACATCTACGACCTCACCCACGAGATCGAGCCGTTCAACATCTGGCAGGGTGCGCTGCGCCTGGTGCAGACCGCGGAGTACTGGCCCGCCGGGACGGTGTTCGTCTCGGTCGTCGACCCGGGCGTCGGCACCGACCGCAAGTCCGTGGTGCTCAGGACCCGGTCCGGCCATTACTTCGTGACGCCCGACAATGGCACGCTGACCTTCGTCGCGCCGCGCCTCGGCATCGACGCCGTACGCGAGATCGACGAAGCGGTGAACCGCCGCAAGGACTCCCAGAAGTCGTTTACGTTCCACGGGCGCGACGTGTATGCGTATACGGCGGCCCGGCTGGCGGCCGGCGTGATCACCTTCGACCAGGTCGGCCGCGCCTTGCCGGCGGAGGTCGTGACCATCCCCCACGAGGCCGCGCGCTTCGAGGACGGGGTGGTATACGGCAACATCCAGACGGACGACGGCAACTACGGGAACATCTGGACCAATGTCGACCGGGCGACCTTCGACCGGCTCGGGGTGAAGCGGGGCGACCGGGTCCAGGTGACGGTCCTGAACGGTGGCAAGGAAGTTCTGAAGCTGGCCGTTCCTTATGCCGCCACATTCGGCGAGGTCGCCGTCGGCGAGCCATTGCTTTACCTGAACAGCCTGGATTCGGTTTCGCTCGCGATCAACCAGGCGAGCTTCGCCAAGAAGTTCGGCGTCGGCTCAGGACCGGCCTGGAGCCTGCAAATCCGGCATTGACCGGCTGATTTTCGCCCCCCTACACTGGATTCGCGCCTTTTCGGCGCGGGAGCCAATCGCATGAAGACGGAATTGCGGAGCGCCGTGCGCATGGCGCTGGGTGCGGGTATCGCGGGCGCCGCGGTGGCGGCAAGCGGGACGGCCTGGGGACAGGACGAACGCCCGGATCTCGAGGAGGTCGTCGTCGTCGGCACGCGCACGGCCGGGCACAACGTGTACGAAAGCCTGGCGCCAATTGACCTGGTCACGCCCGAGGCGATCCGCCAGTCGGCCGCCATTCCGGGCGAGATCGGCGCCGCCATCCAGTCGCTCGTGCCTTCCTTCAACCTGCCGCGCCAGTCGAACTCGAATTTCGCGGACGTCGTGCGGCCGGCGCAGCTCAGGAACCTGAGTCCCGACCAGGTGCTGGTCCTCGTGAACGGCAAGCGGCGCCACACGACCTCGACGCTCACGACCGAATCCAAGCTCGGCAAGGGCACGAGCCCGGTGGACTTCAACAGCATTCCGGTCGGCGCGATCAAGCGCATCGAGGTGCTGCGCGACGGCGCGGGCGCCCAGTACGGCTCGGACGCCATTGCCGGCGTCATCAACGTCGTCCTCAAGGACGCTTCGGAAGGCGGCGAGGTGCAGGCGAGCTGGGGCCAGAACCGCACCGACTTCGCACCCACCGGACGCAGCGTCAACGACGGCGACACGCTGTTTGCCTCGCTGAACGGCGGCTTCGGGCCCGGCGACGGGTTCCTGAACCTGACCGCCGAGTACCGCGATCGCGACTCGACCCTGAGGTCCGGCCCGGACCAGCTGCCGTTCTTCGAGAACCAGACGCCGCCGAACCTCGCGCTGATCGGCACGCAGACGCACAAGGCGGGCGACGGGACGATGGAAGACCTGTCTTTCATGTTCAACACGGCCGTGCCGCTCGGCGAATCGCTCGAGTTCTATGCATTCGGCGGCTACTCCCAGCGGGACGGAGAGGGCGCGAACTTCTTCCGCTACCCGGACTCGTTCGCCAACGTGCCGACGATCTTCCCGGACGGCTACATCCCGGTGCTCGAGGCCGACAACACGGACATGTCGCTCGCGGCCGGATGGCGAGGCGAGATCGCCTCCGGCTGGAACTGGGACCTGTCCGCGGTCTACGGCTCGAACGAATTCGACCACGACGTTTCCAACTCGCTCAACGTGTCGTTAGGCGACGCGAGCCCGACGCGCTTCAACGTGGGCGAGTACGAGTTCACGCAGCTGACCGTCCGTTTCGACATGTCGCGACCCTTCGAGGTGGGGGGCTTCGCGAATCCGGTGAACCTCGCATGGGGTGTCGAGTATCGCGAGGACGGCTACCAGACGCGCGCCGGCGACCCCGAGTCGTACGAAGCGGGCCCGGTGATCGGCGCGCCGATCGGCACCCAAGCCGGCTCGGGGCTCAAGCCCGAGGAAACCGTCGACGTGAGCCGCGACGCCGTGGGCGCCTACCTCGACCTCGAGTCCGACATCACGGAGCGGTTCCAGGCCGGCATCGCCGCGCGCGTCGAGGACTACAGCGACTTCGGCAGCTCGGTGGACGGGAAGATCTCCGGACGCTACGCGTTGACCGATGCCCTGGCGGTACGTGGCACGGTCGGCACCGGGTTCCGGGCGCCTTCCCTGACCCAGGCCTACTTCCGGGGTTCGACCACGAGCTTCGGCGAGGGCGGCCAGCTCGAGAACGTCCTGAACCTGCCGACCGACGACCCGATCGCCGTGCTGCTGGGCGCGAGCGACCTCGACGCGGAGGAATCGGTCAGCTACAACCTCGGCTTCGTGTTCACGCCGGGCGGCAACTTCCGGCTGACGGTCGATTTCTACCGGGTCGACATCGACGACCGGATCACGCTCTCGGAACGCATCGGCGGGCCCGAGGTCACCCAGTACATCGAGGACCAGCTCGGGATCGAGGGCGTGCTCGGCGTGCGCTTCTTCACCAATGCGATCGACACCCAGACCGACGGCTTCGACATCGTCGCCGACTACTCGCTCGACCTCGGTCCCGGCAACCTGCTGCTCTCGGCGGCCTACAACCAGAGCGACACGGAAGTGCGGCGCGTGGACCCGAACCCGCCGGAGCTCGATGCGCTCGGCGTCGACAACGTCCTGTTCGGCGTGGAGGAGCGCAACACGATCGAGACCGCCGCCCCGGATGACAAGCTGATCCTGACCGCGCACTGGACGACGGACCGCTGGTCGGTGCTCGCGCGCGGTACGCGCTGGGGCGAAGCGACGCGCGTGTTCAATTTCGGCGGGGGCTTCGAGCCGGAGCAGACCTACGGGGCGGAGTGGGGCGTCGACCTGGACGTGGAGTTCGCCGTGACCGAGGCGCTGCGGGTCGCGATCGGCGCGAACAACGTGCTTGACGAGTACCCGGACCTGTCGAGCGCCGACATCAACTACTTCGGCAACCTGCCGTACGACGTGCTGCAGCCGATCACGTTCAACGGCGCGTTCTACTACCTGAGGACGACCTACACGTTCTGAAGGACGGCGGGGCAGGTGGACCGGGAGGGGCGGAATCCATTACCATTCCGCCCCCTTCCGGGCGCGTAGCTCAGCGGTAGAGCACTACCTTGACATGGTAGGGGTCACAGGTTCGATCCCTGTCGCGCCCACCACCACTCCGAGCGACGACCGCTGCGGCTTGCGGCAGCCGCATATCGCAGGGCTCGGGCGATGGCGTATCCTCCGGATTCGATGCAAGCAGCCAGTCCAGGGAGTACCCGCTCGTGGCGCGCCATTGCGGCGGCCCTCGGTCTTGCGTGCGCAGCATGCGGCACCTGCACTTGGGCCCAGGCGCAGGACACGCCGCAGGAAACCGCCGCGAAGCCGCGCGCGCCGGACCTGTCGCAATCGCTCGCTGCAACGAGTTCGGCGCAGAAGCCCATGAACCTGCTGCTGACCCAGGCCGAATTGCGGGCCGTTATCCGCAGCCACGAACTGCGGACCGGCGAATCATTTACGGACCCCATCGTCGACGACGAAGTGCTCGTGACGGCGCCCGGCGTGCAGGCGCCGATGCGGGACCCGAGCCAGGACATCGGGCAGGGGCTGTTCGCGCCATTCTGGGCGGTGCGGAACCCGCGGGATGCCTGGCGGATCTTCGTCCCGATACCGCCCAAGGGCCTGCCGCGCGACGACGAACCCGTGCGCGCGGAAGACCGCTTCTACTAGGAAATCCGGAGGCTGCACGTGCCGGCCGCTCGCTACGACGTCGTCATCATCGGCGCCGGCCACAACGGCCTGACCTGCGGGGCCTACCTCGCGCGCGCCGGCCGCAAGGTGCTGGTCCTGGAGCGCCGCGATGTCATCGGCGGCGCCGCGGTCACCGAGGAGTTCGCGCCCGGATTCCGCGCCTCGACATTCTCCTACGTCATGAGCCTGCTGCACCCGAAGGTCATCCGCGACCTCGGGCTGCGCGAACTCGGACTGACAGTGCTGCCCGCGACCGATCTCTTCTGCCCGGTCGGCCGCGACGACTACATCGTGTTCAGCGGCGACGTCGCGAAGACGGCGCGGGAGTTCAGCCGCTTCTCTCGGCATGACGGGGCGGTCTATCCCGAGTTCGATGCCTTCCTGAACGAAGCGGCGAACGTCATCCGCAAGCTGCTGCTGGACACGCCGGTCGATCCCGCGCGGCGTGACCTGAAAGGCATCCGCGAGCTGGCGTCGTTCGCCTGGAAGTACCGGAAGATCGGCGGCCGGTTCTACCGCATCGTGGACCTGCTGACGATGAGCGCCGACGACTACCTCGCGCGCTGGTTCGAGCACGGTGTCACGCGCGCCGTACTCGGCTACTACTGCTCGATCGGCACCTTCGCCGGGCCTAAGACGCCTGGGTCGGCTTACGTCGTGCTGCACCACATCATGGGCGAACACGAAGGCGCCGGAGGCTGGGGATTCGTGCGCGGGGGCATGGGCGCGATCAGCGAGGCGATCGCCGAATCGGGGCGCCGGCACGGCATGGAGGTGCGCACGGGCGCGGATGTCGTCCGCGTGGAGGTCACGGACGGCCGGGCGGTGCGCGTGGTCACCGGGGGCGGGGACTCGTACGAGGCGAGCGCGATCGCGTGCAATGCGAGTTGCAAGGTCCTCTTCGACCGGCTGGTGGAACCGCGACACCTTCCCGCCGACTTCCTGAAGCACATCCGCGGCTACCGGACGTTCTCGACCGCGTTCAAGGTCAACGTTGCCGCCGAGGCGCCGCCCCGCTACGCGGCATTCGACCCGGCGAAGTGCGGCTTTGCGGCGCCCAGCTACGCGCACATCGGTCCGGACGTCGACTACCTGCAGGCGGCCTACGACGACGCCTGCCAGGGCCGCTGGTCGCGCCGGCCCTTCGTCACGGCCGTGGTCCCGACGACCGTCGACGACACGCTGGCCCCGCGCGGCAAGCACGTCGTCAACCTGTTCGGCGGCCATGCGCCCTACGAGCTGAAGGGAACCACCTGGGAAGCCGAGCGCGCGGGGTTCCTTGCGAACGTGTACGCGACGATCGACGAAGTGGCGCCGGGTTTCAGTGACGGCGTGATCGCCGAGCAGCTGCTGCTGCCACCCGACATCGAGCGGATCATCAACACGCCGCACGGGCACATCTTCCACGGCGAACTCTCGCTGGAGCAGCTGTTCTTCCAGCGGCCGGCCCCGCGCTACTCCGACTACCGGTCGCCGGTCCGGGGGCTTTACCAGTGCGGGTCGTCGACGCATCCGGGCGGCGGCGTTTCCGGCATCCCGGGCCATAATGCCGCGCGCGAGATCCTGCGCGACTGGAGGACGCTGAATGGCTAGCGTCCGCGTGCCGTCCGGCGGTGACGACTGGATCGACGGGCTCATCGAGGCGCAGCGGCCCGGCCATTCGCTCGACCAGGCCTTGTACCTCGATGCGGCCGTGTTTGAACGCGATCGCGAGCGGATATTCGGCAATCACTGGATCCTGGCCGGGCACGTGTCGCAGATCCCGGATGCCGGCGACTACGTCCTGTTCGAGATTGCGGGCGAGTCGATCATCCTGGTCCGCGACCGGCAAGGCGCCATCCATGCCCATTTCAACGTCTGCCGCCACCGCGGGAGCCAGGTGCTGCTCGAGCCGGCGGGCAATGCGCGGAATCTGGTTTGCCGCTATCACGGCTGGACCTATGCCTGTGACGGGAGCCTGCAGGCTGCGCCGCGCATGCCCGACGGATTCGACGCCCGCGGACACGGCCTCGAACGCTGCAGCCTGCGCATCGTCGAGGGGCTGATGTTCGTCTGCCTGGCGCGCGGCGCCGCACCCGACCTCGATGCGGTCGTAGCCGGCGTCACCCCGTACCTGCGCCTGCACGGCATCGCGAAAGCCCGCGTCGCGCATCGCGCCGTATACCCGGTCCGGGCGAACTGGAAGCTGGCGGTCGAGAATTACCTCGAGTGCTACCACTGCAAGCCGGCGCACCCGGAGTATTGCGGCGTCGAGATCAAGGCCGACAAGATCGGCGACGGCTCACCGGCAGCCATGGCGCGCTTCGAGGCGAGGAACCGCGAGTGGCTTGCGCGCGCCACCGCACTCGGTACCACGCTGCCCGAGTTCGGCACGCAGTTGCCGCTCGACGAGGGACTCCTGCGCGCACAGTTCGGGGCCGCCTACCGGGCGCCCTTGCGCGCGGGGTGCCGCACGGCGGCGGCCGAAGGCCGGCCCGTCGCGCCGCTGATGGGGCAATTCACCGAATACGACGAAGGCGAGACGGCGCTCGGCATCGGACCCTGCACTTACATGCTCGCCTACAACGACTACGCCACCTTCTTCCAGTTCGTGCCGCGAGCCGCCGAGAACAGCGACATCGTGATCACCTGGCTGGTCGACCCCGAGGCTCGGGAAGGCGTCGACTACGACCCGGCGCGGCTCACCTGGCTGTGGAGCGTGACGACCGAACAGGACAAGTCGATCATCGAAGCCAATGCGGCAGGGGTGCGATCGAGCCGCTACGCGCCCGGCCCGTCGTCGCTGCTCGAGCGCGACCTGGACGGATTCCGCGAGTGGTACCTGGCCCTGGTCGGGCCCGAAGCCCGCAGGAAGCGGCTGACTCGCCGCGAAGGCGGTCGATACTTCGGGATCTGAACGAGGAATCCACTAAACTGGCGCGTTTGGACGCGAACGTACCGCCATGCCCGTAATCACCCTGCCGGACGGCAGCCGAAAGTCCTTCGACAACCCCGTCACGGTGGCTGAAGTCGCCGCTTCGATCGGCAAAGGTCTCGCGAAAGCCGCGCTTGCGGGCAGCGTCGACGGCAGGCTGGTGGATACCGCTCACGTCCTCGACCGCGATGCAGGGCTGCGCATCATCACGTCGAAGGATCCGGAAGGACTCGAGATCCTTCGTCACTCGACCGCGCACCTGCTCGCTCAGGCGGTGCAGGCGACCTACCCGAAGGCGCAGGTCACCATCGGCCCGGTGATCGAAGACGGTTTCTACTACGACTTCGCCTTCGAGCGCGCCTTCACGCCGGAAGACCTCGAGCTGTTCGAACGGAAGATGCGCGAGATCGTCAAGGCCGACCAGCCCGTGCGGCGCCGGGTCCTCGCGCGGGATGCCGCCGTCGCGCACTTCCGTTCGATCGGCGAGCACTACAAGGCGGAGATCATCGCGGCGATCCCGGCCGGCGAGGAGATCTCGCTGTACGGCCAGGGCGACTGGGAAGACCTGTGCCGCGGTCCGCACGTGCCGTCGACGGGCAAGCTCGGCGCATTCAAGCTGACCAAGGTCGCCGGGGCCTACTGGCGCGGCGATTCGCGCAACGAGATGCTGCAGCGCATCTACGGCACGGCCTGGCCCGACGAAAAGCAGCTGAAGGAATACCTGACGCGGCTCGAGGAAGCGGAAAAGCGCGACCACCGGCGGATCGGCCGCGAACTCGACCTGTTCCACTTCCAGGAGGAAGCTCCCGGCGCGGTGTTCTGGCACCCGCACGGCTGGACGATCTTCCAGCAGCTGATCGCTTACATGCGTGAGAAGCAGGCGGCGGCCGGGTACCAGGAGATCAGCAGCCCGGAGATCATGGACCGTGAACTCTGGGTGCAATCCGGGCACGTCGAGAAGTTCGGCGAGAACATGTTCCTGACCCGCACGCCCGACGAGCGGGTCTACGCGATCAAGCCGATGAACTGCCCCGGCCACGTGCAGGTGTTCCGCCAGGGGCTGCACAGCTACCGCGAGCTGCCGCTGCGTTTCGCGGAGTTCGGCAAGGTTCACCGCTACGAGCCCTCGGGCGCGCTGCACGGGCTGCTGCGCGTGCGCGCCTTCACCCAGGACGATGCGCACGTGTTCGTGACCGAGGACCAGATCGGCGAGGAGACCGTGCGCGGCATCGAACTCATGATGTCGATCTACCGCGACTTCGGCTTCGAGAACGTGCGCGTGAAGTTTGCGGACCGTCCGGAGCGCCGCGTCGGCGACGACGCCACGTGGACGCGTGCCGAGGAAGCGCTGAAGTCCGCGACGCGCGCCGCGGGCATCGAGTACGAATTCAACCCGGGCGAAGGCGCCTTCTACGGGCCGAAGCTCGAGTTCGTGCTGAAGGATGCCATCGGCCGCGACTGGCAGTGCGGCACCTGGCAGGTGGATCTCAATCTCCCGGGACGCCTCGGCGCGCACTACGTCGACGAGAACAGCCAGAAGAAGACCCCGGTCATGCTGCACCGCGCCATCTTCGGTTCGCTCGAGCGCTTCTTCGGGATCCTGCTCGAACACCACGCCGGGCGGCTGCCCACCTGGCTGGCGCCGGTACAGGCGATGGTGCTGAATATCAGCGAAAAGCAGGCGAATTTCGCGAGCGAGGCTGCCGAATTCCTTAAAAATCAGGGGCTTCGCGCAGAACTCGACTTGCGGAACGAAAAGGTCGGCTATAAAATCCGCGAGCACACGCTGAAGCGTGTCCCGTACCTGCTGGTCGCAGGCGATCGGGAAGTCGAGTCCAGGCAGTTGGCCGTGCGCACGCGCTCCGGGAAGGATCTGGGTGCCATGCCCCTGGAAGAGGTGGCCGCTCGGATCGCCCGGGATGTGGCGAGCCGCGGCCTTGGCTTTTCGGAGGACTGAATATTTCGACAACGAAACGCGTAAGGCGCAATGAGGAGATCCTTGCACCGCAATTACGCGTGATCGGCGCCGACGGGAGTCAGGTCGGCGTCCTGAGCCGCAGCGAAGCCCTCGCCAGGGCTGCCGCTGAGGAACTGGATCTCGTGGAGGTTTCGCCGACTGCCGAGCCCCCTGTCTGCCGGATCATGGACTTCGGGAAGTACCTGTTCGAGCAGAACAAGAAGGCTCACTCGGCGAAGCGCAAACAGAAGCAGATCCAGCTCAAGGAAGTGAAATTCCGGCCGGGCACGGAAACGGCGGATTACCAGGTCAAGCTGCGTAATCTGATCAAGTTCCTGACGGCAGGTGACAAGGCCAAGGTAACCATGCGGTTCCGCGGCCGGGAGATGGCCCACACCGAGGTGGGGCGCAGGCTCCTCGACCGACTGGTGGTCGATCTCGCCGAGTACGGCGCGATCGAGCAGCATGCGGCGATGGAAGGGCGCCAGATCACGATGGTCATATCTCCGAAGAAGAAGTGACCGGCGGGCGACCGCCGATACGCCTCCAGCCCGCGCGAGCGGTGTGAAGAGGTCATAACAGGAGACGAAAGATGCCCAAGTTGAAAACCAACCGGGCTGCGGCGAAGCGTTTTCGCAAGACGGCGAAAGGCTTCAAGCGCGGCCAGGCGAACCGCCGCCACATCCTCACCAAGATGACCAAGAAGCGCAAGCGCCAGCTGCGCGGCGCGACCATGGTCCACGAGACCGACGTCGGCCGGCTCGTGCGGTTGCTGCCCCACGTCTGACGCGCGCCCACCAAGGAGTGATGTGAAATGGCAAGAGTGAAGCGTGGCGTCATCGCAGGGCGCCGCCACAAGAAGGTCCTGAAGAAGGCCAAGGGTTACTACAACGCCCGGCGCAAGGTCTATCGCGTCGCCAAGCAGGCGGTCATCAAGGCCGGCCAGTACGCGTACGCGGGCCGTCGCCTGAAGAAGCGCGACTACCGCGCCCTGTGGATCCAGCGCATCAACGCGGCGGCGCGCGGATTCGGCCTCTCGTACAGCCGGTTCATCGCGGGCGTCCAGGCGGCCGGGATCGAGATCGACCGCAAGGCCCTGGCCGACATCGCGGTGCACGACCTCGCGGCCTTCGGCGCGATCGCGGAGAAGGCGAAAGCCGCACTGGCCGGCAAGTAACGCGGGCCCGGAGTTTCAGGTGCGGGACCTGGAATCACTGCTCGCGCGCACGCTCGCCGAAATAGACTCGAGCGCGGACCTGTCCGCGCTCGAGGCCGTCCGCGTGGCGGCGCTCGGGCGCAAGGGTTCCGTGACCGAGTTGCTGAAGGGCCTCGGCGGCCTGCCGGCGGGCGAACGCAAGGCCGCCGGCGCCGCCATCAACGGCGCCAAGGAGCGCATCGCCGCGGCGCTCGAGTCCCGGCGCGCGGCGCTCGAGGCGGCCGCATTCGCACGGGAACTGGCGGGCAGCGCGATCGACGTGACCCTGCCGGGCCGCGGCCAGTCGGTCGGCGGGCTGCACCCGGTGACGCGCACGCGCCTTCGGATCGAGGCGATCTTCCGGCGCGCCGGATTCAGCGTCGCCGAGGGGCCTGAGGTCGAGGACGACTTCCACAATTTCGAGGCCCTCAACATCCCCGCGAACCATCCGGCGCGGGCGATGCACGACACCTTCTACTTCGGCGACGGCCGGCTGCTGCGCACCCACACTTCGCCGGTGCAGATCCGCGCGATGCAGCTGCAGGGCGTGCCGATCCGCGTGATCGCGCCGGGCCCCGTGTACCGGCGCGACTCGGACGTCACCCACACGCCGATGTTCCACCAGGTCGAGGGACTCGTGCTCGACGCGGACGTGAGCCTCGCGAACCTGAAGGGCGTGCTGGCCGGGTTCGCGGAGCAGTTCTTCGAGAAGCCGCGCGGCCTCAGGTTCCGGCCGTCGTATTTCCCTTTCACGGAACCTTCGGCCGAGGTCGACATCCAGTGCGTGCTCTGCGACGGCGCGGGCTGCCGCGTGTGCAAGCAGACCGGCTGGCTGGAAATCCTCGGCTGCGGGATGGTCCACCCGAACGTGCTTGCCGCCTGCGGCGTGGATGCGTCGCGCTGGCAGGGCTATGCCTTCGGCATGGGCATCGAGCGGCTCGCGATGCTGCGCTACGCCGTGAACGACCTGCGCATGTTCTTCGAGAACGACCTGCGTTTCCTCGCGCAGTTCAACCGCGGCTGACCGGCATGCGCATCAGCCTTGCCTGGCTCAGGGAATGGGTGGACGCCGGCCTCGACGCGCCGACGCTCGCCTCGCGCCTGACGATGAGCGGGCTCGAAGTCGAGTCCGTCGAGCCGGCCGCCGGCGAATTCCAGGGTGTCGTGGTCGGCGAGGTGCTCTCCGTCGAACGCCATCCCGGCGCGGACAAGCTGACCGTCTGCCAGGTGGCCGGCGGCGGGTCCGCACGCCTGCAGGTCGTCTGCGGAGCCCCGAACGTGCGTGCCGGCATGAAGACTGCGCTGGCGCTCGACGGCGCGAGCCTGCCCGCGGGCACGGTGATCCAGAGGACGACGCTGCGGGGCGTCGATTCGAACGGCATGCTCTGCTCGGCGCGGGAGCTCGGGCTCGCCGACGAGCACGAGGGCATCCTGGACCTGCCCGACGAACTCGTGACCGGCACGTCGCTGCGCGAGGCACTTTGCCTCGACGACACGATACTCACGCTCAACGTGACGCCGAACCGGGGGGACGTGCTGTCCGTGCTCGGGGTCGCGCGCGAGGTGGCGGCCCTCACGGCGCGCAAGCTCGCGCCGCCCCCGCTGGAATCGATCGCCGCCGTCACGCGGGAGAAGTTCGCCGTGCGCCTCGAAGCGCCGGCCGCGTGCCCGCGATTCGCGGGCCGGATCGTCCGCGGCGTCAACCCGGCTGCGCGCACGCCCATGTGGATGCGCGAGCGGCTGCGTCGCGCCGGCATCCGCCCGATCCGGCCCGTGGTCGACGTGACCAACTACGTCATGCTCGAACTCGGGCAGCCGCTGCACGCGTATGACCTGCGCCGCCTGGGCGGCGGGATCGAGGTGCGCATGGCGCGCGCCGGCGAGTCGTTGCAGCTGCTCGACGGCCGCACGCTCTCGCTCGACGAGACGACCCTCGTGATCGCCGACGAGAGCGGCCCGGTCGGGCTCGCGGGCGTCATGGGCGGCGAAAAGAGCGGCATCGCCGTGGACACGGCCGACGTCTTCCTCGAAGGGGCATTCTTCCCGCCCGACACGGTGGCCAGGATCGCGCGGCGCCACGGGCTCGTCACCGACGCCGCGCACCGGTTCGAACGTGGCGTCGATCCGCGCGGCCAGGAGCGCGCAATCGAACGCGCGACCGAGCTCCTGGTAGCCATCGCCGGCGGGCGGCCCGGCCCGACCGTGCTGACGCAGGACGAAGCGAGCCAGCCGAAGCGTCCGGGCGTGACGCTGCGGCCGGAGCGGGTGGCGTCCCTGCTCGGCGTGCAGATCCCGCGCGCCGAGATCGAGGACATCCTCCGCCGGCTCGGCATGCAGGTCGCCGGCGCCGGGGACGTCCTCGGCGTCATCCCGCCGAGTCACCGGTTCGACATCACGATCGAGCAGGACCTCATCGAGGAAGTGGGCCGGATCTTCGGCTACGACAACATACCGCGGGCGGACGCGCGCATGCCGCAGCGCCCGCAGCCGTCGACCGAACGCGCGGTGACCCGCGAGCGGCTGCGCCTGCTGCTCGTCGACCGCGGATACCAGGAAATCATCAGCTACAGTTTCGTGGATCCGCGCCTGCAGCGTCGCATGTTCCCGGGCCGGGCAGCCCTCGCGCTCGCCAATCCGCTTTCGGCCGAGCTCGGCGAGATGCGCACCTCGCTGTGGCCTGGGCTCGTGGAGACGCTGCGCTTCAACGAGCGGCGCCAGCGCGACCGCGTGCGGATTTTCGAGGTCGGCACCCGCTTCGAAATGCAGGAAGGACGGCTTGCCGAAAGCCAGGTCATCGCGGGGCTGGTCACCGGCACGGCATTCCCGGAGCAGTGGGGCAGCGATGGACGCACGGTGGATTTCTACGATGTGAAGTCCGACGTCGAAGGACTGTTCGCGCTGACTGGCCGACAGGCCGGAATAAGTTACGTCGCGCAGCAGCTCGATTGCCTGCACCCGGGCCGCTCTGCCGCCGTGATCGACGGCAAGCAGCACCTGGGCTGGATCGGGCAACTGCATCCGGAACTCGCGCGCGACCTTGAACTGCGCCAGGCGCCGTGGGTCTTCGAACTGGCAATCGATCCGAGCTTCCGTTCGGAAGTCCCTGTATTCAGGGACATTTCAAAATACCCTGCCATCCGTCGCGACCTGGCGCTGGTGGTCGATGAAGCGGTGACGCTGGACGAACTGCGTGAAAGTGTTAATTTGGCCGCAAAAGGCCTGTTGCGAGAGCTGGCGGTATTCGACGTCTACCGGGGGAAGGGGGTAGAAGCCGGTCGAAAAAGCATCGCTTTAGGCTTGATTTTACAGGAAACTTCTCGCACCCTTACTGATGCTGAAGCCGATGCCGTGGTCGCCGCGGTCATCGAGCGAGTCAAGGGTGACCTGAAGGCGGGGATCCGGGAATAGTCGGCATGGCACTCACGAAGGCGGAAATCGCCGAGGCCTTGTTCAACCAGCTCGGCTTGAACAAGCGCGAAGCGCGGGAGCTCGTCGATCTCTTTTTCGAGGAGATCCGCGCGGCGCTCGCGACCGGCGGACAGGTGAAGCTGTCGGGCTTCGGCAACTTCGACCTGCGCGACAAGAATCAGCGTCCGGGAAGGAATCCCAAGACCGGCGAGGAGATCCCGATTTCCGCGCGCCGCGTCGTGACGTTTCGTCCAGGACAGAAGCTGAAGGCCCGCGTCGAAGCCTATGCTGGAAGCAAGTAACAACAAGGACCTGCCGGCGATCCCGGCCAAGCGCTACTTCACGATCGGTGAAGTCAGCGACCTTTGCGGCGTCAAGCCGCACGTGCTGCGCTACTGGGAGCAGGAATTCCCGCAGCTCAAGCCCGTCAAGCGCCGCGGCAACCGCCGCTACTACCAGCGCCAGGACGTCATCACGATCCGCCAGATCAGGAGCCTCCTGTACGACGAGGGGTTCACGATCGGCGGCGCGCGCAACCGCCTCGACGGCGACGAAGCCCGCGAGGACAACACCCAGGCGCGCCAGGTCATCCGCCAGATCCGCGCCGAGCTCGAGGAACTGCTCAGGATCCTGCGCCGCTGAGTCCGGCGCCGGCCGGATCGGCTATCATTCCATCGTCGGAGCGTGGCGCAGCCTGGTAGCGCACTTGCATGGGGTGCAAGGGGTCGCGAGTTCGAATCTCGCCGCTCCGACCAATCAGACCGGATTCCGCGCCGTGATGAACCAGGTGCTGGACGGCGCCCAGACGCCGTCTTCACGCTCATGGCGCCCCAGGGTCTCGCGAAGCGCCCCGATGACCGCCGGCTTGAGGCGCTCGCCCTCGACCCCTGCGAGGCGGATGATCTCGCCGGCAGGTCCCAGCGCCATCGCGAACTCGATCGCCTCGGCGAGGTCCCGTCCGATGCAGATGTCGGCATCGAAGCGTTCGAACGCGATCCGGTCGTAGCCGGCCACCTTCATCATCGCGCTCACCATGTCCGGTCCCGCCATCGAGAATGGACCGGGGCCGCAGTGGACCTGGCTGGTCTCCTCATGCGAGACGACGGGCACGATTTCGCGCACGGCGAGTTCCGCCTCGTGCAGCCAGGGATTGTCTTCGCGCTTGCGCCACACGATTTGCGCGAAGCTGCCGCCGGGCCTCAGCGCGCGCCGGATGTTGCGCAGCGCCGCCACCGGCGACATGAAGAACATCGTTCCGAAGCGCGCGAAAGCGTGGTCGTAAGGGCCGCGCAGGTCGTCGTCCTGGACGTCCGCGACGAAGAAACGCGCATTCCCGACTCCGGCGGCCGCGGCGTCCGCCTCGCCGGCGCGCACGAAATTCTCGGCGCAGTCGACGCCCAGCGCCTCGCCGCCGGGGCCGACCTGGCGGGCGATCGGGATCGTGCAATCGCCGAAGCCGCAGCCGGCATCCAGCACTCGCTCACCGGGACGGTACGGCCCGCGCGAGAGGAATTCGTCGCTGTGGCCTGACAGGCCGGCGACGAGCAGGTGCTTGAAGCGCAGGAACTTGTCGAACAGGACGGTGTTCCAGGCCTCGACGACGATTTCATTCTCGCCCGGGATCATGCCGAGGGTCCGGGGCCCGGGCGCCGAGCGCGCCGGGCCCCGTGTCGCTCCTTGCGCCTGCCGATCAGGGCGCCTGCGCCTTGATCTCCCAGATGTAGTCGGTGTGTTCGCCGCAGATCGAGGTCATCAGGTCGCCGCCCGGATTGTCCTGCAGGGCCTCGACGAGCTCGGCGCGCGCTGCCATGAGCGCCTTCACGTCGGTGGCGCTGATCGTCTCGAGCCGCCGGTACTTGCCGCCGACGATGTGCTCCATCCAGCCCCACGACTTCAACTTGCCGTCGGCCACCATCTTGTCGAAGACCGGTGCGAGCATGCCTTTGACGATTGCGTCAGCCTGCGACTCGCGGGCCTGGTCGCACACGTAGTACGTCGAGAACGCGGCGCCGCCGCGGCTTGCGGTACCGACGTTGCCTGCCACTGCGCGCCAGATATAGTCGTCATGCGACGGGCAGATCGCGCTGGACTCGGCGCCCAGCCGCTTGTTCTTCTCGTTCGCGTCGGCCATCTCCGCCATCTTTTTCTGCGCATCCAGCAGGCCCTGAACGCTGCTGGACCCGTGCACGTTGGCGCGCCGCCATTGGCCGCCCGTCTGGTGGCCCAGGTAGCTGTACAGCGTGATCGTCCCGTCCTTCATGGCCGCGTCGAGCACCGGCTTCTGCACCTCGTCGAAGATTTCGTCGTAGCGGTCCTGCTTCGAAAAGTCGCAGTAGCTGTAGGTTGCGTAGATGTACCGGTCGGCTGCCGGGTCCTGCGCATGCGCCATCGGGCCGGCGAGCAGGCTCGCGCAGGCAAGCATGGTCCACGCGCCATTCTTCATGGTCTTCATGTCATATCCCCCCTGTAGCCGGACATCGTGCGGCCCGGCCTTGTGACGGGGAGTATAGGCCCTGCGGGATTTTCTGTTTTGCGCATGGTCCGGATGGCGCATGCTCGGCCCACGATGCCCCGCGCACCTCCAGTCGCGAGTCGCCAGGCCCACAGGGGCGTGGCGGGCGATGCCGCTCGGGTCCGCGGCATCGTGATCGCCCGCCCGGAGAAGGCGCTGTGGCCGGCCGTGGAAAGCGAACCGCCCGTGACGAAGCTCGAGCTTGCACGCTACCTCGAGCGCATCGGGCCGTGGTTGATCGGGCATCTGCGGGCCCGGCCCTGTTCGATCCTGCGCGCGCCTGACGGCATCGATGGCTTCCGTTTCTTCCAGCGCCATCCTCGGGCCGGCGATCCGAAGATGCTGCAGGCCGTTCGGATTCCGGGTGACCGCAAGCCGTACCTGCAGATTGACGACCTCGAGGGGCTGGTTGCGGTCGCGCAGATGGGCGGCATCGAGCTGCATCCCTGGAATTGCGCAGCGGGCCGTCCTGGCGTGCCGGGCCGGCTGGTGTTCGACCTGGACCCGGGTCCTGGCGTTTCCTTCGCTGCCGTGGTCGCGGCGGCCAGGGAAACGCGCGATCGCCTTGCTGCGCTGGGCCTCGAATCGTTCTGCAGGACCACCGGCGGCAAAGGGCTGCATGTCGTCGCGCCTCTGGAAACACGCGCCAGTCGCGCTTCCGGCTGGGTTGCCGCGACGGCATTCGCGCGCACCCTGTGTGCCCGGATGGCGGCGGACAGCCCGGACTCATACGTCGTCAGCCCGCGGCTCGCAGCGCGTCGCGCGAAGATATTCCTCGACTGGCTGCGCAACGGCCCGAAGGCCACGGCCATCGCACCGCTGTCGCCGCGCGCGCGGCCGGGCGCGCCGGTCGCGATGCCGCTTGCCTGGAAGGCAGTCACCGCGACCCTGGATCCCGGGCGCTACACGATCCGCAGCGCGCCGGCGCTGCTGCGCGCAGGGAACCCCTGGGCGGACTACGATCGCGCGGCGGGCGTGCTGCCGAGCACGCGGCAGCCGAAGACCGGACCGGCCGTGTGGCCAGGTTCCGGCTCGAAGCGGACGCGTACCCGGTCCTTGCCGCGCACGAGGCGCCCGGGGAAGTCGTAGTCGCGCTCGATGAACTCGCCGGGATGCTCGCCCTGGAGCCGCTGCGTGGCGATGCGTTCCCCGTCAACGTGGATGTGGAAAACCCGGTCGCGTTCACCGCCCCAATACGTCGCGCGCAGCACCAGGGGCTCGTCGCGCACCGCGACATCGAACTCCAGGTAGCCGCCTGTGCGCGCGTCGCGCCCCGGCCGGAACCGGTAGGACACCGCGTAGGAAATGCGGCTGTCGAGTGCGTGCGAGCGCTCGTCCGCCTCCACGCCGAGCCGGACGACGTCGAGCGAGCGCGCATCCAGAGCCAGCTGGCGCAGCCTTTCACGCTCGCGAACGTCGCGTTCGGCCTGCCACTGCCCCGGGGTGAATTGCCTGAAGTACACGGCCGTTTGCCGATCGTGCAATGCGAAGAAAGGAGCGAACTCGAGGTCGGCCGGCTGCACGAGCCCGCGACTCTCGTAACGACCGCGCGCGGCATCCAGGCCCTTCATGCCCGCGAGCGGGTCGTCGCCGACCAGCGCGGGCCCGGTTCCGTCGCAGTGGTCGCCAGCGGGACCGAGATCCGCGGCGAGCACGAGCGGGCCGCGCAGGAAAGCGACGGTCGCGGGATCGTCGGGCGTCGGCTCGGTACGCAGGGACATCGGCAGGTCCAGCTCGATCGTGTCGCCGGTCCGCCACGCCCGCCGCAGGCGCAGGTAACCGTCGGCTCCGGCACTGGCCTCGACCGGCACGCCATTGAGGCACGCTGCGGCGGCCGGGCACCAGCCGGGCCGGCGCAAGGCCAAGTCGAGGACCTCGCCGCCGTGCGCTTCCGTGATGCGCAAGGTCACGCGCTCCCCGAACGGATAGGCGGTCTCGAGCGCGAGCCGGATGCCGCGCGCGGCCCAGTCGAGCGTGGCTGGGACATACAGGTTCACGTACAGGGTTCCCGCGCCCTCCCAGAAGACCGAGTCGCCGTGCTTGGCATGGGTTTCCATGCCCGTGCCCACGCAGCACCAGAAGGAGTCGAACGGCGTTGACCACTCGCGCGCCGCACCGCTCATGAGAGGGACCATGTACGCGAAGGCCCCGTCGCGCGGCCGCTGGTGCGCGAGCATGTGGTTGAGGTGCGCACGCTCGTAGAAGTCGAAGTACGGCGTGCGCGGGTCCGCCGCATAGAGCGCCCGGGTCAGCTTGAGCATGTTGTAGGTGTTGCAGCTTTCGCAGGTCTGCTCGGTGATGTAGCGCGACAGCGAGCCGGGCTCCTGGAAGTTCTCGCGGTCGCTGTTGCCGCCGATCACGTAGCTGCGATCGCCGGTCACCGCGCTCCAGAAGAACGCAGCCCCGGCAAGCTCGCGGGCATCGCCGGTCATCTCGGCATGGCGTGCGAGACCGATCAGCTTGGGTATCTGCGTGTTGGCGTGCAGGAACGCGAGCTCGTCGCGCCCGGCCATCAGCGGGTCCAGCACGGCGTGATGGTGGAAGCGCTCCGCGAGCCGTAGCCAGCGCTCATCGCCTGTCCGCGACGATAGCTCCGCGAGCGACTCGCTCATGCCGCCGAATTCGGTGCCCAGCACGGCCTGCATCTGCGCCGCGTCCAGGGGCGCCAGCGCGCGCTCGATGTAGGCGGCGAGCCCCGCGGCGACCGCGAGGGCCTCGGCGCTGGCGCAATGCCGGTGCGCGTCCAGCAGCCCGGCGAAGAGCTTGTGCCAGTTGTAGAAGGGCGCCCAACAGCCGTTCAGGTAGAAGCGCGCCGAGCGAATGTCGCCGCGCGCGACCTCTTCCAGGACGCGGCGACCGGGTTCGATGGCGCCGGTCGTCTCGTGGCGGCGCGTGAATGCGGCGACGAATCCGTCACGCTGCGCCGCCTGGCAGGTGCGCAGCTCGCCGACGATGTAGTGCGCCCGCCTGTGGCACTCCATGTCGCCGCTCTGCGCATGCATGAGCGAGCACGCGGACAGGTAATGCCCGAGCGTATGCCCGGCGATGGTCTCGGTCTCCCAGCCGCCGTAACGGGGCGCGCGAGGGGCGAGCCCCGCCTGGATCCGGTAGTCGTGCAACAGGCGTTCCGGCTCGAGGCGGTGCAGATAGGCGCGGTTCGCCTCCAGGGCATCGAGCCAGGGCGAAGGCAGCAGGCGAACCGCCGACATCGGCAGCGGCCGCGCTTCGTTGCGCTGCAAAGCGATCGCTGCGCGCGGCAGGCCGAGGAACGGCGCCAGCGAAGCGAAGACGGTTCCTTGCAGCAGGCGTCGTCGGGAAATGGCGGGTGGCGATCGCATCGGGCGCATACGTTACCCGGTGTCGGCAACCGCAACATAGACCTTGTACACTGGCCCATCCGGGAGGGGACCATGTCTGGAAGACTCGCTTACGTGACGGGCGGGATGGGCGGCATCGGCACGGCGATCTGCAAGCGCCTGTGCCGTGACGGTTACCGGGTCGTGGCCGGCTGCGGCCCCGGCTCGCAGCGCAAGGATCGCTGGATCGCGGACATGAAGGCGCAGGGCTTCGAAGTCCATCCGTCCGAGGGGAACGTGGCGGACTGGGAGTCGACGCGTGCCGCATTCGAGAAGGTCCGCAACGAACTCGGGCCGGTGGACGTGCTGGTGAACAACGCCGGCGTGACGTCGGACGGAACTTTCCGGAAGATGACCTTCGAGCGCTGGCACAAGGTCATCGACACCAACCTCAACAGCCTGTTCCACGTCACCAAGCAGGTGATCGACGGCATGCTCGACCGCGGTTGGGGACGCATCATCAACATCTCGTCGGTCAACGGGCAGAAAGGCCAGTTCGGCCAGACCAACTACTCGACGGCGAAGGCCGGCATCCACGGTTTCACCATGGCCCTCGCGCAGGAAGTGGCGTCAAAGGGCATTACCGTCAACACGATTTCGCCGGGTTACATCGGCACCGACATGGTGCGGGCGATCAAGCCCGAAGTGCTGGCGACGATCGTCGCCACGATTCCGGTCGGCCGGCTCGGCACGCCGGAGGAGATCGGCTCGATGGTGGCCTGGCTCGCGTCGGACGATGCGGGCTTCGCCACCGGCGCCGACTTCTCGCTGAACGGCGGCCTGCACATGTTCTGAACGGGGAGAGGCGCAGTAGCATGAAGACTCGCGCAGCAATCGCGTACGCGGCCGGCAAGCCGCTGGAAGTCGTCGAGGTGGACCTGGACGGCCCGAAGGCCGGCGAGGTCCTCGTGGAGATTCGCGCGACCGGCGTCTGCCACACCGACGAGTTCACCCGTTCCGGCGCGGACCCGGAGGGCCTGTTCCCGGCGATCTTCGGGCACGAGGGCGCCGGCGTCGTCGTCGACGTGGGGCCGGGCGTGAAGTCGCTGAAGAAGGGCGACCACGTCATTCCGCTCTACACGCCCGAGTGCCGCGAGTGCAAGTCCTGCACGTCGCGCAAGACCAATCTCTGCACCGCGATCCGCGCGACCCAGGGCAAGGGCGTCATGCCGGACGGCACCAGCCGCTTCTCGATCGGCGGCAAGATGGTCCACCACTACATGGGCTGCTCGACGTTCTCCAACTACACCGTGCTGCCCGAGATCGCGCTGGCGAAGATCCGCGAGGACGCGCCGTTCGAGAAGGTCTGCTACATCGGCTGCGGCGTGACCACCGGGATCGGCGCGGTGATCAACACGGCCAAGGTCGAACCGGGCGCCAACGTCGTCGTGTTCGGCCTCGGCGGCATCGGCCTCAACGTGATCCAGGGCGCGCGCATGGCGGGCGCCAACAAGATCGTCGGCGTGGACATCAACCCGAAGCGCAAGGCGCTCGGCGAGAAGTTCGGCATGACGCACTTCGTCAACCCGAAGGAAGTCAGGGAGGACCTGGTCGCCCACCTGGTCGCACTGACCGACGGCGGCGCCGACTACAGCTTTGAGTGCGTCGGCAACGTGGACCTGATGCGCCAGGCGCTCGAGTGCTGCCATCGCGGCTGGGGCGTGTCGGTGATCATCGGCGTCGCAGGCTCGGGCCAGGAGATCAAGACCCGGCCGTTCCAGTTGGTGACCGGCCGCGTCTGGAAGGGCACTGCCTTCGGCGGCGCGCGCGGCCGCACGGACGTCCCGAGGATCGTGGACTGGTACATGGACGGCAAGATCAACATCGACGACATGATCACGCACGTCATGCCGCTCGCGAAGATCAACGACGCCTTCGACCTCATGCACAAGGGCGAGTCGATCCGCAGTGTCGTGACATTCTGAAACCGCAGGAGGGGATACACACCATGGCTGTCAAGATTCACCCGTCGGTGGACAACGGCGTCAAGCCGGGTACCAAGGGCTTCCAGGGCGGGACGCTGAGCTGCAAGTGCGCGAGCAATCCGGTCACCGTGAAGCTCGCGAGCGACGTTGCCTTCAACCATGCCTGCGGCTGCAGCAAGTGCTGGAAGCCGGAAGGCGCGGCGTTCTCCGTGGTCGCCGTGGTCGGCCGGGACAAGCTCTCGGTGACCGCGAATGGAGAGAAGCTCAAGATCGTCGACCCGAGCGCCGTGATCCAGCGTTACGCCTGCAAGGACTGCGGCGTGCACCTGTACGGCCGCATCGAGAACAAGGGGCACCCGTTCTACGGTTTCGACTTCGTGCACGTCGAGCTCTCGAAGGACAAGGGCTGGGCGGCCCCCGAATTCGCCGCCTTCGTCTCGTCCATCATCGAGACCGGCGCCGCCAGGCCCGAGGAGATGGGCGCGGTGCGCGCACGGCTCAAGGAGCTCGGCCTCGAGCCCTACGACTGCCTGAGCCCTGCACTCATGGACGCGATCGCCACGCACACCGCGAAGGCGAAGGGCGTGCTGAAGGCCTGATGCCGCCGGTGACCGGCGCCGGCCGGAGCAGGGCAGCTTGAGCGCGGCGCCGGAACTCGTCTCGCGGCATGCCGCATTCGGCGGGGCGGTGAGCTTTCACCGCCATGCCGCCGCGGAGACCGCCTGCGAGATGCGCTTCGCGGTCTACCTGCCGCCGCAGGCCGAACGACGTCGCGTGCCGGTGCTGTGGTACCTCGCGGGCCTCACCTGCACGGAAGAGACGTTCGTCATCAAGGCCGGCGCGCAGCGCGTGGCTGCCGAACTCGGCCTGGCTCTGGTGGCGCCGGATACCAGTCCCCGTGGCGTGCCGCTGCCGGGCGACAGCGACGCCTGGGACTTTGGCGTGGCGGCCGGTTTCTACCTCGACGCGACCGAAGAACCCTGGTCGCGCCACTACCGCATGTACTCCTACGTCACGCGCGAGCTGGCGGGCGTCGTCGAGGCGAATTTCCCGGTCGACCCGCGGCGCCAGGGCATCTTCGGCCATTCGATGGGCGGTCACGGGGCGCTCACCATCGGCCTCAAGCACCCGGACCGCTACCGGTCGATTTCGGCATTCGCGCCGATCTCGGCCCCGATGCACTGTCCCTGGGGGCAGAAGGCGTTCACGGGCTACCTGGGCAGTGACCGCGAGCGTTGGCGCCAGTACGATGCCTGCGAGCTGCTGCGGGCGCTGTCTTCGGTGGCGGGAAGGCCGCCGATCCTCGTGGACCAGGGCCTTGCGGACCCGTTCCTGGAAAAGCAGCTGCAGCCGGAGCGGCTCGAGCGTGCGTGCAAGGATGCCGGCTATCCGCTGACGCTGAGGCGCCAGCCGGGCTACGACCACGGCTACTATTTCATCTCGACCTTCATGGAAGACCACCTGCGGCACCACGCGCGGTCGCTGCTCGCCTGAACGGCGGCAGGCGGCGATCAGCGCCTGAGCAGGTTCAGGATCGCGCGAAAGCGCCTGCCGTACGGCGGTGCGAGCAGCGACGCGGCGCTGATGCGCCCGTCGATGAACACGGGCTTCTGCTTCGAGAGACGGTCGAATCCCGCGCGCCCGTGGTACTCGCCCATCCCGCTCGGGCCGACGCCGCCAAAAGGCAGGTTTTCCTGCACGACGTGCAGCGCGGTGTTGTTGACCGTGACGCCGCCCGCGACGGTGCGCTCCAGGACCGCGTCCAGGTCGCGGTCGCGGGCGCCGAAGTAGTAGAGCGCGAGCGGGCGCGGCCGCGCGTTGACGTAGCGGATGGCGTCATCGAGGGTGTCGTAGCCGACCACCGGCAGGATCGGGCCGAATATCTCGTCCTGCATGACCCGCATCGCGTCGCCCACGTCGGTGAGCGCGACCGGCGAGAGCCGCCGCCGCTCGGCGTCCGAGGCTTCGTCGTGGAGCGGGTGGATGGATGCGCCCTGGTTGCGGGCGTCGTCGAGATAGCCGGAGAGCCGCCGGAACTGCCGTTCGTTCGCGATCGACGTGTACTGAGGATTGGTCCCGAGCGTCGGGAAGTACGCGCGGGTCGCGGCCCGGCAGGCGTCGATGAAGGCATTGACCAGGGGTCCCGGGACCAGCGCGTAATCGGGCGCGACGCAGGTTTGCCCGGCATTGATGAGCTTGCCGTACATCACGCGCCGCGCGGCCTCCGCGAGGTCGAAGCCGGTCGTCACGATCACCGGCGACTTGCCGCCGAGTTCGAGGGTCACCGGCGTGAGGTTCGCGCTCGCGGCTTTCATCACTTCGCGGCCGACCGCGGTCGAACCCGTGAACAGCAGGTGATCGAAGGGCAGGGCCGCGAACGAGCGGGCAACCGAGGCGTCGCCGTTGAAGGCAATGGCCTCGTCGGCCGCGAAACTGCGGGCAAGGATCGACTCGAAAAGCGCGCCGAAGCGCGGCGTGTGCTCCGAGAGCTTCAGCATCGCACGGTTGCCCGCGGCGAAGGCGGCCGTCAGGGGTGAAACAGCGAGGTACAGCGGGTAATTCCAGGGCGCGATGATCCCGACCACGCCGAGCGGCTGGCGCATGAGGCGCGCACGTCCGGGCAGGCTCCACCAGGCGGCTGCACGTCGCTCGGTCCGCATCCAGCGTCGCAGGTGGCGGCGCGCATGCGCGATTCCTTCGAGGCTGGTGAAGACTTCCAGGAGCTCCGTTTCCTCGCCGGCACGTTGCCCGAAGTCGGCCGATATCGCGTCCCGGATCGACGCGGCATGCTCCCGCAGCATCCGCGCAAGACGCGACAGCCGGTCGCGCCGCGCGGCGACACCGGGAAACGGGTCTGCGGCGAATGCCTGCCGCTGCAATTCCAGCGCCTGCTCGAGCTGGGCCGGATGGGCAAGGAGGCTGGCCGATTCATGTGCCGTGGCCATCGCGGGTATTTTAAGCGGATAATCGCGCGGCCCGCCCGCGACCGCGGCGGGCTGCCAGGCCACGGGAGTGGCACCAGGGGGTCCAGGTGAAGATCGGTTGTCCCAAGGAGATCAAGGTTCACGAGTACCGCGTGGGCCTCGTACCGGCCGGCGTGCGCGAGCTGATCGCCGCCGGCCACCAGGTCGTCGTGCAGGCGGGCGCAGGCGCGGGGATCGGCATCGGCGACGACGCCTATCGTGCTGCCGGCGCCGCAGTCGCCCCGGATGCGAAGGCGGTGTTCACCGAGGCGGACATGGTGGTCAAGGTGAAGGAGCCCCAGCTACCGGAATGCGCGATGCTGCGGCGCGGCCAGGTCCTGTTCACGTACCTGCACCTCGCGGCGGACAAGGAGCAGGCGAAGGCGCTGGCCAAGTCGGGCGCCACCGCGATTGCCTATGAGACGGTAACCGCCCCGGACCGCTCGCTGCCCCTGCTGACCCCGATGAGCGAAGTGGCCGGGCGCATGTCCATCCAGGTCGGCGCGACGGCGTTGCAGAAGGCGAATGGCGGCTTCGGCGTCCTGCTGGGTGGCGTGCCGGGCGTCGCGCCCGCGCGGGTCGTCATCCTGGGAGGCGGGGTCGCCGGCACGAACGCGACGCAGATGGCCGTGGGCCTGGGCGCGCAGGTGACGGTCGTCGACCGCTCGCTCAAGCGGCTGCGGGAACTGGACGTGCAGTTCGGCAGCCAGATCGAAACGGCGTACTCGACCACCGAGGCCGTCGAGCGGCTGGTGATCCAGGCGGACCTCGTGATCGGATCGGTCCTGGTGACCGGCGCCGCGGCGCCCAAGCTCGTCACGCGCGCTATGGTCGGACGCATGGAGAAGGGCGCCGTGCTGGTCGACATCTCGATCGACCAGGGCGGCTGCTTCGAGACCAGCCGGCCGACGACGCACGCCGACCCGACCTACCAGGTGGACGGCGTCGTCCACTACTGCGTCACCAACATGCCGGGCGCCGTGCCACGCACGTCGACGTTCGCGCTCACCAATGCGACGCTTCCGTACGTGCGCGCGCTCGCCGACCATGGCTGGCAGGGCGCCCTGTCGCGCGACGCGGGATTCGCCGCAGGGCTCAACGTGCACGAAGGCGCGATCACGCACGAGGCCGTCGCGCGCGACCTCGGCATGGAATACAGGCCGCTCTAGAAGAAAAAAGGGGACGCTGACCTTTTTTGAAGGGGTCTGACCCCTTCAAAAAGGTCAGCGTCCCCTTTCTTCTAGAAGCCGCCGTCGGGAATGGCGAGGGCGGTGTCGTCCAGCCTGCGCAACAGGCCGAGTGCCGGCGCGATCTTCGGCAGTTCGTACCGGAAGAAGAAGCGGCACGCGGCGAGCTTGCCTGCGTAGAAGTCCCGATCGGGGCCGGCGGCCGCGACTCGACCTGATTCGGCGGCCTGTGCTTGCACCAGCCAGCGCCACGCCACCACGAGGTGGCCGAGGCTGTCGAGGTAGATCGTCGCATTGGCCAGTGCCCGCCCGGGATCCTGCCGAAGGGCTGCAAGCAAGGCGGTAGTCGTGGAACGCGTATCCGCGGCGGCGGCGTCCAGGGCTTCGGCGGACGGCGCGAGCTCCGGAACCCCGCGCGCGGCGTCGGTCGTGGCCCGCATCCTTGCAAAGAGCTCGGTGAGTGCAGCGCCGTCCTGCATGGTCACCTTGCGGCCGAGCAGGTCGAGGCCGTGGATGCCGTGCGTTCCTTCGTGGATGTGGTTGAGGCGATTGTCCCGGTACAGGCGCTCGACCGCGAAGTCCCGCGTGTAGCCGTAGCCGCCATGCACCTGGATCGCCAGCTTGTTCGCTTCCAGGCAGTACTCGCTGGGCCAGGACTTCGCGATCGGCGTCAACAATTCCAGCAGCCCGTGTATCCGCGCGCGCTCGGCGGCATCGGCCGCGCAGCGCTCCTCGTCGGCCAGGCGTGCGCAATAGAGCACGAGCGCCAGCCCGCCTTCGACCCAGCATTTCTGGGCGAGCAGCATCCGCCTGACGTCCGCGTGTCGCAGGATCGGCACCGGCGGCGCGGACGGATCCTTCGAGCCGGCCGGCCGGCCCTGCGGCCGCTCGCGTGCATAGGCCAGCGCCTCTCCATAGGCCGCGTAGCCCAGGGCCACCGCATTCGTGCCGACACCGATGCGCGCGGCATTCATCATGCGGAACATGTACTCGAGCCCGCGATGAGGTTCGCCGACGATCTCCGCACGGCACCCGTCGCGCTCGCCGAACGCGAGCACGGCGTTGGTCGTGCCGCGCCAGCCCATCTTGTGATTGAGCCCGGCCAGGCGGACGTCGTTCGGTTCGCCGACCGTGCCGTCCTGCCGGACGCGGTCACGCGGCACGGCGAACAGCGATATGCCGCGTACGCCGGCGGGCGCGTCCGGGAGCCTGGCGAGCACCAGGTGCACGATCGTCTCCGCCAGGTCGTGATCGCCGCCGGAGATCCACATCTTGGTGCCGGTCAGCCGGTAGTGGCCGTCGTCGTGCGGCCGCGCCAGGCAACGGATGTCCGCGAGCGATGAACCGGCGTGCGGTTCGGACAGGCACATCGTCCCGGTGAAGCGCCCGGCGAGCATCGGCCGCACGAAGCGAAGGCGCTGGTCGGGGCTGCCGAAACCGGCGAGGAGGTCGGCTGCGCCCGCGGTCAGCGCCGCGTAGGAGTGGAATGCGACATTGGCGCTCGAGAACACGGCGGTGCAGGCCTTGGCGACGGCGAGCGGCAACTGCAGGCCGCCGTCCTCGGCGTCGAAGGCCGCAGCCGTGAAAGAGGCTTCGTTGTATGCCCTGAGCGCCGCACGCGTCTCGGGGATGGTCCATGCGCGGCCTTCCACGATGCGCGGCTCGTCCCGGTCGCAGGCTGCGGCGAATGGCGCAAACCGCTCCGCCGCGATCCGGTAGGCGGTATCCAGGACGCCGTCGAACACCGCGCGATCGTGCCCGGCAAAGCGCTCGAATCGCGTCAGTGCGGCGCAGTCGAGCACTTCGAACAGCTGGAAGTCGAGGTCGCGGCGCGGAATGAGCATGCATGCACCCAGGCGGACGGCATTCCCTGCGTTTCGATTGTAGCGGCGCCCGAGCTCGCGACGCGGTGATACGATCACCGGCCGTGTCGGTGGACGCGAGGCGCAAGCGCATGGCAGCGGACGAGTTCGACCTGACCGGACGCGTGGCGCTGGTAACCGGCGGCAGCCGGGGCATCGGCCGCGCGATCGCACTCGCGCTCGCGCGGCACGGCGCGACGGTTGCAATTGCGAGCCGCAAGCTCGAGGGTTGCGAGGCGGTTGCCGCGGAGATCCGTGCGGCGGGCGGTCGGGCGAGCGCCCATGCCTGCCACATCGGCGAGCCGGCGCAGATTGCCGCGACCGTGGCCGACATCGATCAGCGCCATGGCCGCCTCGACATCCTCGTCAACAATGCCGCGACGAACCCGTATTACGGTCCGTCTCTCGACATGGATCACGGCGCCTGGCGCAAGACACTGGACGTCAACATCGGCGGCTATTTCTGGGCTTCGGTGGAAGCCGCGCGGCGCATGCTCCGCCAGGGGAAGGGGGCCATCGTGAACGTCGCTTCGGTGAACGCATTCCGGCCCGTGGACGGGCAGGCCTGCTATTCGCTGACCAAGGCGGCTATCGTGAACATGACCCAGGGGCTCGCGCGCGAATGGGCACGACAGGGAATACGGGTCAACGCGCTCGTTCCCGGCGCCGTCGAAACACGCTTCGCCGCGGCGTTGCACGAGGACCCGAAGCAACGGGCGGTCCTCGAACGGCTCGTGCCCATGGGTCGCATCGCCCAGCCTGAGGAGATGGCCGGCGCGGTCCTCTACCTGGTCTCCGACGCGGCGTCCTATACGACGGGTAGCTGCCTGACCGCCGACGGCGGCTGGCTGGCCTGAACGGCGATTGCGTCGTCGTTCAGGCGGCGTTCAGGATGCACGCCGCGGCGTCCGGGCCCCGGTTTGCAGGCCGGCCCTCGGTGCCGTATAGATAGAGCCTGACGACGGCCAGATGGATATCGCCATGGGCAACACTCGCGGATTCGCCCTCGCATTGCTGGGATTGCTGTTCGCCGTGCCGGCGCTCGCAGACGACATCCGCCCGGAAGCGCGCGTCCAGGGCGAGCGCATGTACGCGGACGAGAAGTGCATCGAGAAATGCGACCTCGAGTCCGACAAGTGCATGCAGGATGCCGGCGGCGATTCCGGCAAGGTCCAGGTTTGCGACGACAAGTACAGCGAGTGCCTGCAGGCCTGCGAGAGCGGCTGATCGCCGAACGCTGACAGCGCCGTGGCCCCGCGGGCCGCGAGCGGTTGATAAATACCGCCTTTCGTATATATTGCGCAGCCCCGCGAGAGCGGCGGTTGTCGCACAACTCATTGTTTTCTCTAGGAATTCTACGGAATGAAAGAGCGCAATGACGATTCCTTCGACCTCGAGGACGAGTTCCTCGGGGGCACGACTGAACAGGATGGGGACCTCGACCGCCTGATCGTCGTCGAACGCCGCCCCAAGGGTCCAAAGCGCCCCGTCCAGCAGTCGGCCTGGAGCAGGGTCGAGGACGTGCTGGCCGAGAAGCGCCTGCAGCGCGAGCTCCAGGAATTCAACGACGTCGACGAGGCTTGAAGGCCGTCCTTTCCGATGCCATCCCGATAAGCGGCCGCGTCCTCCCCGGGGCGCGGCCTTTGTTTTTGGCATTGCCGACGCCGAGAATCCGGCGATGACGGCATCGGCTCCCTCGCCCTGGTGGCAATCGAAACGGGCGGCGCTCCTCGCGCTGCTCGGCGACCGCGACTGCGCCTATGCGTATGACCTGGAGACGATTCGGGCGCGGGCCCGGGATCTTTTCTCCTTGCACGCCGTCACGCGCGTGCTCTATGCGCTGAAGGCCAATCCGCATCCCGCGATTCTGCAGACCCTGGCCGACGGCGGACTCGGTTTCGAGTGCGTCTCGCGCCCCGAGATCGAGCGCGTGAACGCGGTGTTGCCGGGCGTCTCGCACGACCGGTTGTTGTTCACGCCCAATTTCGCCGCGCGGTCGGAGTATCGCTGGGCGCTCGAGCAGGGGCTGCGCGTGACCGTGGACAACCTCCAGGTGCTGCGCGACTGGGCCCCGCTGTTTCGTGACCGCGAGATCTTCCTGCGTCTCGATGCGGCGACCGGCCGTGGCCACCATGAGAAGGTCAGGACCGGCGGACGCCACTCGAAGTTCGGCGTGCCACCGGAGGAATTCGCGGAACTGCCCGCGGCGGTCGCAGCCTGCGGGGCCCGTGTCGTCGGCCTGCACGCGCACGGCGGCAGCGGCAACTTCGAGTTCGAGACCTGGCTGGAGCCCGCACGCGTGCTGGCTGCGCGCTTGCCGGACTTCCCGGCAGCCGGGATTCTCAACCTCGGCGGCGGGCTCGGAGTCCCTGATCGGCCGGGGGAGGCGCCCTTCGATCTCGGCGGCCTCGATCGAGCACTCGAGGACTTCAAGGCCGGACATCCGTCTTGCGAATTGTGGCTGGAGCCGGGCCGGTACCTCGTGGCCGAGGCGGGCGTACTGCTCGCGCGGGTCACGCAGACGAAGGGCAAGGGTCACCAACGGTATGTGGGTGTCGCGACCGGCATGAATTCCCTCATCCGGCCTGCCCTGTACGGCGCGCACCACGCCATACGCAATCTCACGCGGCTCGCGGATCCGGATGAACAGATCTGTACGGTCGTCGGACCCATTTGCGAGAGCGGCGACGAACTGGCGCGCTCCTGCGCGTTGCCGCGCTGCGAAGAAGGCGACGTCCTGCTGGTCGCGAATGCCGGTGCGTACGGCCACGTCATGGCCTCGCATTACAACCTCAGGCCACCCGCGCCCGAACTGGTCATGCCGGCTTGAGCGAGGTCCGCCCGGCGCATCTCTGGCAGCTCGCCATGATCAACGCCATCTGGGGATTCAACATCGTCGCGGTCAAGCTGAGCGCCGACCGATTTCCGCCCGTGTTCGTCACCTTCCTCAGGTTCTTGATCGTCGGGCTCGCGGTCTGGCCCTGGCTGCGGGTCCGGCGCGGCGAGATGCGCTGGCTGCTGACCGCCGCGATCTGCAGCGGCGGGCTCCAGTTCGCCCTGATGTACTCCGGCGTCGCGCTCTCGGACAGCATGTCGGCGGTCGCCATCGGCGGTCAGCTCGGCGTGCCGTTCGCGACCCTGTTGTCGGTCATGCTACTCGGAGAGCGGATCCACTGGCGCCGCTGGGTCGGCATCGCCATGGCCTTTGCCGGCGTCGTTCTCATCGGCTTCAGCCCCGAGGTGTTCACGTCCTGGCCGGGACTGCTGCTGATCGTCTTCGCCGCATTCGTGGGAGCCGTCGGGCTGGTGGCCATCAAGCGGGTGCGCGAGCTCGAGCCGCTCGAGTTGCAGGCCTGGCTGGCCTGGGGAAGCGTCCCGCTGCTGCTGCCACTGTCCCTGTGGCTCGAACAGGGGCAGTTCGCCAGCCTCGCCGCGGCAGGTGCGACAGGATGGGCCGCCCTGCTGTATTCGGCCGTGCTCGCGAGCCTGGTGGCGCACACCTCCTATTTCGCCTTGATCCGCCGTTACCCCGTTTCCAGCGTAGCGCCGGTCACCGTTCTGACGCCGCTCTTCAGCGTGTTCTTCTCCGTCCTGCTCCTCGGGGATGCCCTCGATGCGCGGATGCTCCTGGGCGGCCTTCTGACGCTGACGGGCGTGACCGTGATCCTGGTGCGCGAACGGCGCGGAGCCGCGACCGGCACCTGATCACGCAAGACATGCCGCATCAACCCCGGAAGGCAGCGACCGGCGTTCAAGCCAGGGAAGCGAACCTGGAGGTGACATATGTCGGCATTGCGTTTCGCGGCGCCCGGTCGGCAGCCGGCGTTGCTGGCCCTGGTGGCGGCGGCCCATGCTGGGGTGCTGGCGGTCGTGGCGGCCGGACTGTTGCCTCGCCTGCTCGAGGAGCTGCCGCAACCACGGATCCAGTTCGTCGTGGTGCCGCCGCCCGAACCCGTCGCCCGCGAACGGCCCGCGCTGACGGCACCCGGAGCCTACGCGCCCGAGCGGGCACCGATGCCCGTCGTCGTCATCCCGCTCGCCGAGGATGATTCGGTCCGGCTCGAACCGGGACCGGGACCGCGCCCGGAGGTCGCGGGCCCCCCGCAGCCGGCCGAAGCCGCGGCCTTCTCGCCGCCTACGTTACGGATTCGTGACGAGCGGCTCGCCGCCCTGATCGATGCGTGCTACCCGGCGACAGCGCGCCGCCGGGGCGAGCAAGGGCGGGCTCACGCTCGCGTCGTCGTCGGACCGGGGGGGCGCGTCGCGCAGTGGACGCTGATGCAGGGGACGGGATCGCCGCGGCTCGACGCGGCGCTGGACTGTGTCGTCCGCCGGCTTCCGTTCGATCCGGCCCGTCGCGACGGTGTCGCCGTGTCGGCCGAGGTTCGGCTGCCGATCGCGTTCCGGCTGCACTGAAACCCGGCACGCCGGCGGGCGTTTGCTATGCTCCGCCTGGCGCAGCCCAACGGACCCTGGTCGGTGCTTGCAGTCGATTCGACCAACCGCTAAGGTGGCTGTGGCCGGGAAACGGCGTACCGCTTCGGGTGCTCCGAAAAGAATTGGCAGGGGCCGCGGCCTGGAATGCAGGCATGCGACCGGCTAGTACGGACAAGGGGTGAGACAGGTCCGGTATGGCGAACACCTATTCCGCAGGCGGTTCACGCACGACAGCCGTGCTCGTCGGGATCGTCGGGCTGCATCTGCTGTTTTTCTGGGCGCTGAAGCAGGGACTCGTCCGTGCCGGCATGAATCTGGTGCAGGACTTCGCGATCATGGACCTGCCGCCGCCGCCGCCGCCGCCCGAGAATCTCGACGAGCCGCCGCCGCCGCCGCCGGTTGACGTTCCGCCGCCCGTGGTGCCGCCGCCGCTGATCGAGTTGCCGGCATTCGAAGGCCCGACCACCGCCATCACCGCCAAGGTGCAGGAGACGCCGCGGCCGCAGCCGGCCACTCCGGCGCGGCAGGTGCAGATCACGCCGGCGCGATTCAAGTCGCGCAGCGACCGCATCGCGGCGGCGATTTCCGCGTGCTATCCGTCGGCTTCGCGCCGCCTCAGCGAGGAAGGGCGCGTCGTCGCCACGATCACCGTGGGCGCCGACGGCAAGGCGGGCGCCGTGACGGTGACGCAGAGCAGCGGATTCCCGCGGCTCGACTCGGCCGTGGAGTGCGTCGTGCGACGGCTGCCTTTCGAGCCGGGCAAGCGCGACGGCCAGCCGGTCGATTCGCAGGTCTCGGTGCCGATCGTCTTCAAGCTGGAATGAGGCGACGGAGTCTTCAGGGACCGGGCGCGCGGGCCGCGATCGGCGGCAACTCGTCCGGAACGTATTTTCTGTCAGAGGGATTGCAGAATGGCCGGTGAAACCACAGCTACCGACAACCCGTACGGCATCGAGGCGCTCTGGACGCAGAGCGACTATGTCGGCAAGGGCGTTTTCGTCATCCTGATCGTGATGTCGCTCTGGTCATGGCTCGTCATGATCAACAAGTGGCTCGACCAGCGCATGCTGCGCAAGGTCGCAGCCGAGGCGGAAAAGAGTTTCTGGTCGGCCGGCTCGATCCAGGAGGGCGTCGCCAAGCTGAAGGGCAAGGTGAACCCGTTCCGTGACATCGCCCAGGATGGCCTGCAGGCGGTCGAGCACCACAAGCGCAGCGCGAGCGTCACGAGCAAGATCGAGCTCGCCGACTGGGTGCGCACGCACATCGACAAGCGCACCACCATGCTGCAGTCCAGCCTCCAGAGCGGCATGGTCGTGCTGGCTTCGGTCGGCGCGACGGCGCCTTTCGTGGGCCTGTTCGGAACGGTGTGGGGCATCTACCACGCCCTGATCAGCATCTCGATCGCCGGCCAGGCGTCGCTGGACAAGGTCGCCGGGCCGATCGGCGAGGCGCTGATCATGACGGCGCTCGGCCTTGCGGTCGCGGTGCCGGCGGTGCTCGGCTTCAACGGGCTGCTGCGCGGCAACAAGGCGCTCATGGAGCGGGCCAACTACTTCGCCCATGACGTCGAGGCGGCGCTGGTCGCCGGCTCGCGCGTTTCCGGGAAGTAAACCGTGGCGATCCAGGTCGGTCACGACGAGGGCGACCCGATGGTGGAGCCCAACGTCATTCCGCTCGTGGACATCATGCTGGTGCTGTTGATCATCATGATCATCACGGTGCCGGTGATGACGCAGGCCGTGAAGATCGACCTGCCGAAGGAAGTGAATCGTCCGACCGACACGAAGCCCGAGAACATCAATCTTTCGATCGATTTCGACGGCTCCATCTACTGGAACGAGAACAGCGTCGACAAGTCGCAGCTTCTCAACTACGTGCTGGCGGAGGCCGTCAAGGACCCGCAGCCCGAGGTGCACATCCGGGCGGACAAGCGGGCGCGCTACGAAGCGGTCGCCGATACGCTCGCGGTATTGCAGCGCGGAGGCATGCGCAAGGTCGGGTTCATCGCCGAGCCACCGCCCGCCGGCGGCTAGCCGGGGCGGGATCCGAAATGACCGACACCGGGCCCGCCACTGGCGGGCCCTTTTTGTTGGGAGGGCACGCTGAACGCCGGCTGAACGCATCCAGGTCGCGCGTGAGGCTGGAACCGACCGGTCGCGGGAGAGTCCATTCATACAGGCGGCGGGCAGACAGCCGCCCGGGTTTTGGGGTATAAACCCGCCCCACGCGCAACGGGCGGCCGCTGGCCGCAGGTGAGGACGAGGCCAATGACAGCATGGAACATTCGTTGGAGCGGTGTAGCCCTGGCGGGCGCGGCGTTGGCCGTCGCGATCGCAGTCCTGCCCGCGGCATCGGCCCAGGAAGACAAGCCGAAATCGCGCAAGGAACGGGCCGCCGCGGCCGCCGCGGAGGCGGAGGCGCCCAAGGCCGATTACAGCAAGGAGTTCCGCAAGCTCGCGGCACCGGTCCAGACGGCGGTCAACGAAAAGAAGTGGGCCGAGGTGCTCGCCGGGCTGCCGGAGCTGCAGGCGATTCCGTCGCCGACCCCTGACGACCTGAAGGCCATCGCGACCTGGCGCCTGCAGGCGACGCAGGGTGTCGGCGACCAGGATGCGTTCGCCGCGGCGATCGATGATTTCCTCGCCAAAGGCTATGCCGACCCGGAGAACGTAGGCGCGATGCATCGCCAGCTTGCCGCCCACTACAGCGCGAAGAAGGACAACGCGAAGACCCTCGAGCATTTCCAGAAATTCGTCGATGCGACGCCCGACGTCGAACCCGAGGAATTCGAGACCCTCGGCCGGCTCTATCTGCAGTCGAACCAGTTCCAGGAGGCCTGCCAGAACCTCGGCAAGGCAATCGACCTCTCCCGGAGCCGGGATGCCAAGCCCAAGGAAATGTGGTTCCAGCTGCGCGACCGCTGTTTCATCGAGCTGAAGGACGACGCTTCGCGACTCGCCAACCTGGAGGCGCTGGTCGGCGAATATCCGGACAAGGAGTACTACGGCCGGGTCGTCGCGCTCTACCAGGCACAGACCAACGACGACCGCGTCGTCATGCTGAACGCCTATCGCGTCGCCGTCAGCGACCCCGCGGGCGGGCTCGCCACCGTCGGCGCATACCTGAACTATGCCGATACGGCGCTCAACGCCGGCAGCCCGGGCGAAGCGCAGCGCGGACTCGAGCGCGGCATCAAGGACGGAATCGTCCCGAATGCCGGGACCAACCAGCAACTGGTGGCGCAGGCCAAGGCGGCGGTCGCCGCCGACAAGAAGACGTTGCCCGGCGAAGCTGCCTCCGCGGCGAAGAACGCGAAGGGCGAAGTGGACGTCAAGGTCGGCCTCGGCTTCTTCAGCACGGGTGACTACGCGCAGGCGGTCGAGGCGATCCGCCGCGGGATCGCCAAGGGCGGCGTGACGCGGCTGGACGATGCCAACCTGCTGCTCGGCGCCGCGCTCGTCGAGCTCGGCAACGAGGACGAGGCGCGAGCGGCTTTCGAGGCCGCCAAGGCAGCCGCACCGGCAGGCAGCCACCTCGGACGCATCGCGGACTTGTGGCTGGCGCGCCTGGCGCGTGGTGAAACGGCCCCGGCGGCCGGTTGACGAGGAGAGCGAGCTGATGAAGGCAAGAACACCGATGATCCGTGCCGGCTTGATGGCCGCGTACCTCGCGCTTTCCGCGGCAGGCGTCGCGTTGCTGGCGCTGCCTGGCGAATCCGCGGCCCAGTCGCAGGGCGGCTGGCGCAAGGAGCTGGCGGACAAGGCCGCTGCGGCCCAGGCGGCCGGCCAGAAGGGCAACTACAGCGAGGCAATCCGCCTGCTGAAGGAGGCGAAGGCCAAGGCTCCGCTGTCCCCTCAGGAAGAGCAGGGCATCAACGAACTCATGATCTGGGCCGCGAGCGGCGCCAAGGACCACAAGCTCGTCCTCGCGACGGTAGACGAGCGCCTGGCGACGGGCCGGGTGACCGGTGCGGACCTCACGCGCAAGCTGCGGCTGAAGGCAACCACGCATTACGCATTGCGCGACTACCGCAGCGCGGCTGCCGCGTTCGAGAAACTGGGCGCCCAGGGCGCGTTGACGGCGGACGACCTGACGCTGCTGGCAACGTCGCAGATGCAGCTGCGCGACTACGGCAAGGCGACCACCACCCTCGAGCGTGCGATTGCAGCCAATGACAAGGCCGGGCGGTCGTCGAAGAACGGCGCGCTGCTCGAGATGCTGAATTCCGCGTACTTCGAGACCAAGAACGACGCAAAGCGGATGCAGACACTGCACCGCCTGATGACGGTCGCGCCGAAGCAGAGCACCTTCAAGCAGCTCGCGAGCGCCTATGAAGTGGAATCGGCGCGCGATCCGGTGGTCATGATCAACGTCTACCGGCTCGGCGCATCCAAGGGCCTGCTGGCGGGCGACCAGTTCGCCAAGTACGCCGAAACGGCGCTCGACCTGTCCAGTCCCGGCGAGGCGGTGGCGATGCTCGAGAAGGGCATGGCGGCCGGGGCCATCAAGAAGGACGACCGCAACAATCGCCTGCTGCAGGATGCCAAGGGCCAGATGGACCGCATCAAGGCGACGCTGCCGCAGCAGGAAGCGGAGGCCAAGGCGATCCAGACCGGCGAACCGGAAGCGAAGCTCGCCACCGCCTACTTCACGCTGAAGAACTACGCCAAGGCATCCGAGGCCGCCCAGCGCGCGGTCAGCAAGGGCAACCTCAAGCGGGCGGACGACGTCAACATGCTGCTCGGCATCTCGCTGGCCAACAGCAAGAAGCCGGCGGAAGCCAAGAAGGCGTTCACCGCCGCGGCCGCCGCGAATGCCAAGTCGCGCGGCGTCGCCGACCTCTGGACCAGCGTCACGGGCTGAACAAGTCCCGGCCCGGTCGAGCCGGACCACGGCCGCGGCGCGAAATCGCCGCGGCCGTTTCGTTACAATCCCGACGATGCCGTTGCCGCACCGCATGGAGATCGTCGAAGTCGGGCCGCGCGACGGGCTGCAGAACGAGTCCGCGCGGTTGCCGACCCCGGTCAAGGTCGAGTTCATCCGCCGTGCGCTGGATGCCGGGGTGCGACGGGTCGAGGTGGCGAGCTTCGTGAATCCGCGGCGCGTGCAGCAGATGGCCGACGCCGAGGCCGTCCTCGCGGCACTGCCGCGGAGCGATGACGTGAGCTACGTCGGCCTGGTCCTGAACCGGGCAGGATTCGACCGGGCCGCGGCCGCGGGTTGCCGCGAGATCGGGATGGTCGTGTTCACGACCGACGAGTTCAACCGCCGCAACCAGGGCGTCACGAGCGCAGAATCCGTCCGTACCTGGCGCGAGATCGCCGCTGCCGCGCAGTCGGCGGGCATCCGCGCGCAGGTCACGATCTCGGCGGCCTTCGGCTGCCCGTTCGAAGGCGAGGTCCCGGTGGCGCGCGTCGTCGACATCGCGCAGGCCGTCGCCGAGGCCGTGCCATTCGAGATCGCGATCGCGGACACGATCGGCGTCGGCGTACCCGGCCAGGTCGCGGAGACGTTCGGCCGCGTGGCGGAGGCGCTGCCTGGCATGACGCTGCGCGGGCATTTCCACAATACGCGGAACACAGGCCTGGCCAACGCCTATGCGGCGGTTACCGCCGGCGCGAGAGTGCTCGACGCCAGCCTTGGCGGCCTCGGTGGCTGTCCGTTCGCACCGGCAGCCACCGGCAACATCCCGAGCGAAGACCTGGTGTACATGCTCGGCCGGATGGGCATCGAGACCGGCATCGATCTCGGCCGCGCAATCGAGACCGCGCGCTGGGTCGAGCAGCACGTCGGTCATCCCGTGCCGGGAATGCTCGCGAAAGCCGGCGATTTTCCCGGCGCCCGGACGGGCGCCCGCTGAACACTGCAACGAAAGGAAGGCAACGATGACGATCAAGGCAGGAGACCGGATTCCCGGCGGAAAGCTGAAGGTGATGGGCGCGGACGGGCCGACGAACGTCGAAGCGGGCGACCTGCTCGGCAAGGGCCGGGTCGTGCTCTTCTCCGTACCCGGCGCGTTTACGCCGACCTGCAGCGCGAAGCACCTGCCGGGCTTCGTGGACAAGGCCGGCGCCTTGCGCGCCAAGGGTGTCGACAAGATCGTCTGCCTCGCGGTGAACGACATATTCGTCATGAACGCCTGGGGCAAGGCCTCGAACGTCGGCGACGACATCGTCATGGCTGCGGACGGCAATGGCGACTACACGCGTACCCTGGGTCTCGAGCTCGACGCGCGCGGCTTCGGCATGGGGCTGCGAGGGCAGCGCTTCGCGCTGGTGATCGAGGACGGCGTCGTCAAGCAGGTGCACGTGGAAGCCCCCGGGGAGTTCAAGGTCTCGAGCGCCGAGCACCTGCTCGCCACCCTGCCGTGATCGCCGGCCCTGCGTCGCTCCTGTACGCGGGCCTGCTCGGCCTCCTGCTCATCGGCTTGTCGGTGCAGGTCGTGCGGGCGCGTCGGCGCTACCGCGTGGGTCTCGGCGTGGGCTCGGAGGAGGGCATGCAGCAGGCGGTGCGCGTGCACGCGAACTTCGCCGAATACGTGCCGTTCGCGGTCCTGCTGCTGGTGCTTGCGGAGGTATCGGGACTACCGGCCGCGGCGGTCCACGGCGCGGGCATCCTGCTCGTGGTCAGCCGCCTGTGGCACGCGGCCGGGCTGACCGGCAGTCCCGGGCGCAGCTTCGGCCGCTTCTACGGCACGGCCGGCACCTGGCTCGTGATCGTCGCGTTGTCGCTGTGGCTCGTGTACGCGACTACAGCAGCTTCTCGATCTCCGGGACCAGGCTGAAGAGGTCTCCGACCAGGCCGAAATCGGCGACCTCGAAGATCGGCGCTTCCGCGTCCTTGTTGATCGCGACGATCGTGCGTGCATCCTTGATGCCGGTCAGGTGCTGGATGGCGCCGCTGATCCCGACCGCCACGTAGAGCTCCGGGGCGATGATCTTGCCCGTCTGCCCGACCTGCAGCTCGTTGGGCGCATAGCCGGCGTCCACGGCCGCGCGCGACGCCCCGACCGCGGCACCCAGCTTGTCGGCGAGGCCCTGGATCAGGGCGAAATTCTCGGCGCTGCCGAGCGCGCGGCCGCCGGACACGACGCGGGCTGCAGTCTGCAGGTCCGGCCGGTCGCTGCGTGCGGCGGTGACCGAAATGAACTTCGTATCCGTCGGCAACGGCACGTCGACCTCGACCGCCTCGACCGGCACAGGGTCGCCCGCTGGCGCCGCAGCGAATGATGCGACCCGGACGGTCGCAACGACCGGCCGGCCGGCCGGCACCTCGACGGTGGCGATCGCATTTCCCGCGTAGACCGGGCGGCGGAACCGCGTCGCGGATTCGACCGCCATCACGTCGCTGACCTGGGGTGCGCCGAGCAGGGCGGCGACGCGTGGCAGGAGATCCTTGCCGAACGTCGTCGACGGACCCAGCACGAGGTCGTGGCCGTCGGCCAGCCTGGCGATCTGCGGGGCCAGCACTGCGGCGAGGGCCGGCTCGTTGGCGGCGTTCTTCACCAGCAGGACGCGCTTCACGCCGTCGATGGCCGAGGCTGCCGCGGCCACCGCGGCTCCGTCCGCGGCGAGCACGGCGACGTCGATCATGGCGCCGGGCACCGAGGCGGCGCAGGCGATGCATTTCGCGACGGCGGCATTGAGCCTGCCGTCCGCGTGTTCGGCGACGACGAGTATTCGGGTCATCAGACGATCCCCTTCTGCTTGAGCGCCGCGACCAGCGCCGCAGCATCCTTGACCATGATTCCCTTCTGGCGCTGCGGGGGCGGGTCGTACTTCAGTACCTTGAGGACCGGTGCGGCATCGACGCCGAGCGAGCCGAGCTCCACCACGTCGAGCGGCTTCTTCTTGGCCTTCATGATGTCGGGCAGCTTGATGTAGCGCGGCTCGTTGAGCCTGAGGTCGGTCGTCACCACGGCGGGCAACGACACTTCGATGGTCTCGAGCCCCGCATCGACCTCCCGCGTGACGCGTGCCATCTCGCCCGTCACTTCGAGCCTGGAGGCGAACGTGGCCTGCGGGCGTTCCCAGAGAGCCGCGAGCATCTGGCCGGTCTGGCTGCAGTCGTCGTCGATCGCCTGCTTTCCGAGGATGACCAGGCGCGGCGACTCGCGTTGCGCGAGTGCTAGGAACACGCGGGCAACGGCCAGCGGCTCGATCGTGGCGTCGGCCTTGACCAGGATCGCACGGTCGGCACCCATCGCCAGTGCGTCGCGCAGCTGCTGCTGCGCCTCCAGGGGCCCGACGCTGACCGCCAGGACTTCGTCCGCCTCGCCGCGCTCGCGCAGCCGCAATGCTTCCTCGAGGGCGATCGAATCGAAGGGGTTGGCGCTCATCTTGACGCCGTCGGTCACGACACCGGAGCCGTCGGGCCGCACGCGCACGCGCACGTTGTAATCGATGACGCGCTTGATGCCGACCAGGATTCTGCGCATGCCGGGCCTCCGTTGTTGGCGGCGAATGGTATCGGATTTGTCCCTGCGCCGCCTCGCATACCTATATGGATCAGATAGATATAATCCAAACCTCGACTGATTTCCCGCGACCGCCCGGGGCCATCGGGCGAGGAAACGCGGAAAGTGCCGATGCGGGGCTGCCGGGCAAGCCGGTCATGCGTTACAAAGGCCGCGGCATGACCATCGTGACTTTCATCCTCCGGCGCCTGTTTGCCGCGATCCCGACGCTGGGGCTCGTCGTTGCACTGTCCTTTCTGCTGACCCGCCTCGCACCGGGCGGTCCCTTCGACGAAGAGCAAGCCCTCCCGCCGGAGATCCGCGCGAACCTGGAAGCTGCCTACGGACTCGATGCGCCGCTCCACGTCCAGTTCGGACGCTACGTGCGCGGCCTGCTGCAGGGCGATTTCGGGCCTTCCTACAAGTACCGGGATTTCACGGTCAGCGAATTGATCGCCGACGGGCTGCCCGTGAGCCTCACGCTCGGCGCCGCAGCGCTGCTGCTCGGGCTCGCGTTGGGAGTCCCGGCGGGCATCTGGGCGGGCATCGCGCGCGGGCATGCGGCGGATCGCCTCCTGATGGCGCTTGCGGTGGCCGGGATTTCGATTCCGGTCTTCGTCGTCGCGCCGTTGCTGGCGCTGGTCTTCGGTGTATGGCTTCGCTGGCTGCCGGTTGCTGGCTGGGTACCGGGACGGCCCTCGGACCTCGTGTTGCCGGTCCTGGCGCTCGCATTGCCGATCCTGGCATTCATCGCCCGGCTGATGCGCGCAAGCCTGCTCGAGACGATGCGCAGCCCCTGGATTCGTGCAGCCAGGGCGCGGGGCTTGCCGGAGCGCGCGGTCGTGCTGCATCACGCCCTGCCGGCGGCCCTCCTGCCGGTCGTCAGCTATGCCGCGCCGGCTGCAGCGGCGGTGCTCGCGGGCTCGCTGGTGGTCGAGACGCAGTTCGGCCTGCCCGGCATGGGACGGCACCTCGTCCAGGGGGCGCTCAACCGCGACTACACGCTGGTCATGGGAATGGTGATCGTCTACGCGGCCCTCATGATCGCGTTCAACCTGCTGGCGGACCTGGCCTGCAGCTGGCTCGACCCGCGCATTCGCGACGGGCGGCGCACGTGAGGGGCGGACTCGGGCGCGACGTGCGTGCGGCGCTCGTGCGCGACCGCCTGGCGGTCGCGTGCGCGACGATGCTGGCCCTGCTCGTCCTCGCCGCTGTTGCCGGGCCGTGGCTGCTCGAATTCGACGAGGACCAGGTCGACTGGGCCCACATGGCGACGCCGCCGTTCGAGGCGACCGGCCACTGGCTCGGGACGGATCGGCTGGGCCGGGACCTGCTGGTGCGGACTTTGCACGGGTTGCGCGTTTCGCTCGCGATCGCCTTCGCAGCGACCCTGGTGGCCCTGGTCATCGGCGTGGCCTTCGGGGCATTCGCCGGGTATCGCCGCGGCCGCACGGATGCGCTGATGATGCGATTCGTGGATACCCTGTACGCGCTCCCGCAGGTCTTCTTCGTGATCATCCTGACCGTGGTGTTCGGCCGCGGCCCGCTCACCTTGCTGGTCGCGATCGGCGCCTTCGGCTGGCTGACGATGGCTCGCATCGTCCGGGGCCAGGCGTTGGCGCTTCGCGAGCGGGAATTCGTCGAGGCGGCCATCGCGGGCGGAGCGGGCACCCTGCGGATCGTCACCCGGCACGTGATTCCGAACCTGCTCGGTCCGGTCATCGTCTACGCCACGCTCACGCTGCCCCAGGCCATCCTCGTCGAAAGCTTCCTGAGCTTCCTCGGAATCGGCATCCAGGAGCCGCTGGCGAGCCTCGGCAACCTGATCGCGGACGGCGCGGGGGAGCTGGAAACGGCGCCCTGGATGCTCGCGGTCCCCGCCGCCTGCCTGCTGCTGGTCGTTTTCTGCTGCAATTTCCTGGGCGACAGCCTGCGTGACGCGCTCGACCCGAGGGACCAGTGAGCGCATTGCTGGAGATCGGCGCATTGACGGTGGATTTCCGCGGGTCCCGTCCGGTGCGTGCGGTCGACGGCGTCAGCCTCGGGCTCGGCCCGCGCGAACGGCTGGCAATCGTCGGCGAGTCCGGTTCGGGTAAGAGCCAGCTGCTGCTCGCATGCACGGGCCTGCTGGCGGCCAACGGTCGTGCCGCCGGATCAGTGCGATTCGAGGGACGCGAACTGCTCGGTGACGCGCGGGCGCTGCAGGCGGTGCGCGGCCGCGGGATCGGATTCGTGTTCCAGGACGCATCCGGGAGCCTCACGCCGCACCGCCGGATCGGCGACCAGCTGGCGGAGGTCGCCACGCTCGCGACGGGCTGCAGCAGCGGCGCCGGGCAGGAGGCGGCGGTCGAGATGCTGGGCCGCGTACGGCTTGCGGATCCCGGTGCGATCGCGTCCCTCTATCCGCACCAGCTGTCCGGCGGCATGCGCCAGCGCGCGGCGATTGCGCTGGCGCTCATCGCCAGGCCGCGCATCCTTTTTGCGGACGAACCCACGACCGCGCTCGATGTGACGGTGCAGGCCGACGTCCTGGCGTTGATCGCGCAACTGTGCGCACACCTCGGCATGGCGCTCCTGCTCGTGACCCACGACCTCGGCGTGGTCGCCGGACTGGCCGACCGGGTCGCCGTCATGTACGCGGGGCGGGTAGTGGAGGAGGGCGGCGTCGCCGATGTCCTGGCGCGGCCTCGCCACCCGTATGCGGCCGGCCTGCTCGCGGCAGTGCCCCGGCTCGACGTTCGCCGCGAACTGTCGTCGATCCCCGGCTCGCCGCCGGCGCCGGGTGACTGGCCGTCCGGCTGCCGGTTCGGGCCGCGCTGCCCGCGACGAGTCGCGCGCTGCGAAGCGCAGGAGCCGATGCTGCACGCCGCGGACGTCAGTCGTGTCGCCTGCCACTTTCCGCTCGCCGCCGGCGAAAAGCCGTGAGCGCCCTGCTCGAGGTCCGCCGCGCCGTGGTTCGCTATCGCCGCGCGAGGATGCCGGGTCCCAGCTTGACGGCGGTCGATGGCGTCGACTTCGCGCTGCAGGCCGGCGAGATCGTCGCCCTGGTCGGGGAATCGGGTTGCGGCAAGAGTTCCCTCGGCCGGGCGATCCTCGGTCTCACGCCGCTGGCGGATGGCGAGGTCCGCTGGCGCGGCCGGCGCATCGACACGCTTTCGCGCGAAGCATTCCGCCCCTTGCGCCGGGAACTGCAGGTCGTCTTCCAGGACCCGGTCGCGAGTTTCGACCCGCGCATGCCGATTGCGGCCAGCGTCGCCGAGCCGCTGCGCGCGCTCGTGGGGAAGCTGTCCGTCACGGAACGGACCGCGCGCGTCGAACGAATCCTGGCGGAAGTCGGCCTGGCAGGCGACACCGCGGCACGTTATCCCCACCAGCTGAGCGGCGGCCAGTTGCAGCGAGCGGGCCTCGCACGCGCGCTGATCGTCGATCCGGCCTTCCTGGTCTGCGACGAACCGGTGAGCGCGCTGGACGTCTCGGTGCAGGGCCAGATCGTCAACCTGCTGGCGCGCATCCGGCGCGAGCGCGGCCTGGCCTGCCTGTTCATCAGCCACAACCTGGCCGTGGTTGCAAACCTCGCCGACCGCATCCTGGTCATGCACCGTGGCCGCATCGTGGAATCGGGAGGCTGTGCCGACGTCCTGCACGCGCCCCGCCATGCCGAGACCCGGAAGCTGCTCGATTCGATCCTGCCGGTCGATCCGGTTGCGGCCCGGCGACGGGTCGAGGCGCGCCCGGTGCCAGCGGCCGCCGATGCTCCCGCGAGGCTCACGTCCTGAGCCCAGCGAGCCGTTAAGCTCGGGTCCATGGTCCGCAGTCCCGGCAGCGACGTGAATCGCAAGTGCCTCGCGCACCTGGACTCGGGTGGCCTGATCCTGACCGCAGACCTGCGTCAGGCGCGGATCCTTCGCCGGCTGCATGATCGCGCGCAACTGGCGGCAGGCCGCAGCGTCTGGCCGACCGCCCAGGTGCTTCCGCTCGCCACCTGGCTCGCCAGCGAGTGGCGTCTTGCCGCCGCAGAGCGCGCCGAGTTGCCCGTGACCCTGCCCGCCGTCGCATCGCGGTGGCTCTGGCGGCAGCGTGTCGCGGACGACGCGCCCGGCCTGCTCGATCCCGGCGAGATCGGCGCGCGCGCGCGGTCGAGCTGGCTGCTCCTGCGCGCCCACGGCGGCTCGATCGATGATCTCTCGCGCTGGCCGCTGACGCGCGACCAACAGGCCTTCCTGCGCTGGTCACGGGCGGTGGAGCGGCAGATGGCGGAGCGCGGCGCCTGCGACGCCGCGGACCTGCCACGACGGTTCGTGTCCGAGGCGATAGTGCCTGCGCCCGTCGCTGCGCTGCTGCTCGTCGGGTTCACGTATCCGACGCCGGCCGAGTCAGCATTGTTCGAGGCATTGGCTCGCCGCGGCTGGGCTGTGAGCCGGTCCGGCCGGCCCGCTGATCGTGGCGGCGGCCAGCGTCATGCGGCGTCCGACCCGGAGGCCGAGCGCGAGGCCATGTTGGGCTGGCTGCAGGAACGCCTCATCGAATGCCCGGACGGCGTGCACGGTATCGTGGTGCCTGATCTCGACCGGCAGCGCGGCAGCCTCGAGCGCGCGCTCGAATCGGCGCTGCAGCCGGCGCTCGAAATGGCGGACGCTCCGCGCGAGCGCGTCTTCGACCTGGCTGGCGGTCCGGCCCTGATGACGCGCCCGGTGGTCGAGATCGCCTTCGATATCCTGCGCTATTCCCTTGGCCACGGGGACTGGGTCGCGGCAACGCGACTCTTGCGCAGCCGCCACGTGGAAGGCGGCAAGAGCGAAGGCGAAGCCCGCGCGCGCCTGGACCTGCGCCTGAGGCGCGACGGGCAGATCCATCCGGCGGATCCGGCAGCACTGGCCCGGGAAGCCCGTTGCGGAACGGCGCCGGTGCTGGCGGCGACGCTCGCCGCGGCGTCCATGCGCTGCGAAGGACCGGCCCGGCGCGATGCGTCCGAATGGGCGGAGTGCTTCGGTCGTTGCCTTGCCGCCTGGGGCTGGCCGGGCCCGGCTGCAGAACTCGATTCGTCGGACTGGCAGGCGGCGACCCGCCTCGGCGAACTCGTGCGCGAACTTGCGGGGTTGGGCGGCATTGCCGGACCGCTGACCGCCGCGCAGGCGCTCGCCCAGTTGCGCGACCTGGCGGCGGCACCGTTTCAGCCGGAGAGCGGCGAGCCGGCGGTCTTCGTGCTGGACCGCCGGGAGGATCCCGGCCTCGAGTTCGACAGCCTGTGGGTCACCGGCCTCACCTCTGCGACGTGGCCACGGCCGGTGCACATTGACCCGTTCCTGCCGATCGATGCCCAGCGCCGTCTCGACATGCCGCTCGTCACGGCCGAGGCGTGCCTGCGCCATGCGACGGACGTGATCCAGGCCTGGCAGTCGCGCGCCGGTACGCTGGTGATGTCCTGGCCGGTCCGGGAAGACGACAGCGACGTCGGCGCATCCCCGCTCATTCCCGACGGCCTGCCGATGCTCACGCCGGTTGCCCCGCGTCCCTCGCGCTCTACGCTCCAGTACCGCCATGCCGTTCTGGAGCCGGCCGGCGAGGATCCGGCGCCGCCTCTCGCGGGCGATCGCGCCGCTGGCGGGGCGCGCGTGCTCGAATTGCAGTCGGCTTGCCCGTTCAGGGCCTTCGCCGAGTTGCGCCTCGGTGCCGCGCCGCACGAGGAGCCGGAGGCGGGAATCGACCGGCGGGTGCGGGGTATTGTCCTGCATCGTGCGCTGGAGCGATTCTGGCGCGGGCTGCCTTCGCAATCCGCCCTGCAGGCATTGACGCCCGCCGACTGCAATCGGCGCGTGGCGGAATCCGTCGACCAGGCATTGGCCGACGCCGTGCCTGCCACGGTCGGACCGGCGGCGCGCGCTCTCGAGCGGGAATGGCAAGCGGCTGCAGTCGGCGGCCTGCTCGAACTGGAGCGCAGGCGCGAACCCTTCACCGTCGTCGAAACCGAGCGCGAGCTCACGGCCCGGCTGGGCGCGCTCGAATTCCGGCTGCGCGTCGACCGGATCGACGCGCAAGGTTCGGCGCGCGTGGTCTTCGACTACAAGACGGGCGCGACGCGCACCGCCGCCTGGCGCGGCGCGCGCATGGAGGCGCCGCAACTGCCCCTGTACGCCGTCCTGCACCCGGAGCGGCCAGCCGCGATCGTGCTGGCGCGAGCCGGGCTCGCAGGCGCGAGCTGGGCGGGCGTCGGCGACGAGTCGGTCGCGCTGGACGGCCTCACGCCGGCCCGCAAATTCCCGCTCACGGAGGAACGCGAGAAGGGATTCGACTGGCGCCAGATCACGGAGCGCTGGTGGGCCTGTCTCGAGGTTCTGGCTCGCGACTTCGCCGCCGGGCAGGCGGCCGTCGATCCCAAGCTGGCCGGTGTCACCTGCCGTCGCTGCCATCTCGGCGGCCTGTGCCGCGTGGATGCCGCATCCGCGCGCGACGATGCGCCCGTGGAGCAGGTCGATGAATCCTGACGCCGATCGCGATGCCGCGGCGCGGCGCGAAGTGATCGATCCGGCCCGTTCCTTCATCGTCCAGGCGCCGGCAGGCTCCGGCAAGACGAGCCTGCTGACCCTGCGTTACCTGCGCCTGCTCGCGATCGTCGATGCCCCCGAGGAAATCGTCGCCATCACGTTCACGCGCAAGGCCGCTGCCGAGATGCGGCACCGCATCCTCGAAGCGCTGGCCGAGGCCGGCCGGCCGCTGGCCCCTGATGTGCCCCCGCACGAACGCGAACGGCATGCGCTTGCAGCGGCGGCCCTCGCCCGCAGCCGGGCTCGCGGCTGGGATCTCGAGCGCAACACGGCCCGCCTGCACGTGCAGACGATCGACGGGCTGAATCACTGGCTGGCGCAGCGGCTGCCGCTGGCGGCGCGCATCGGTCTCTCTGCCGCCGTCGTGGACGATGCGCGGCCGCTCTATCGCGAGGCCGCGCGTCGCCTGCTGGCCGCGCTGGAGCTGGGCGACGAACGCGCCGGGCCGCTCCTGCGGCTTGCGCGCTCGCTCGATCACGAACCGCACAGGCTCGCCCGGCTCCTGGCGGCCATGCTGGGCTCGCGCGAGGTCTGGCTGCCGAAGCTGCGGGCCGAACCGGATGTCGTGCGGCTGCGGGCCGGTATCGACGACTTGCTGCGCACGGCGCTCGAGAGCGAGCTGGAGCGGGTCCGGTCCGTCATGGCGCTCGCCGTCACGCCGGATTTGTTCGCGATCCTGCGCGCGGCCGCGGATGCCGGCGGCCCGGACAGCCCGCTTTCGGCGCTGGCGCCGTTCGACGGGCTGCCGGAGGCCCGCGCGCAAGCCGTTCCCCGGTGGTCAGCGCTCGCCAGCCTGCTGTTGACGGCGGACCGGCGCGGCGCGGTGCGCAAGACGGTGGACCGCAACCAGGGATTCCTGGCCGCTTCGGCGGGTCCTCCGTGGCCCGCGCTGAAGCAGCACATGAAGGACGAACTCGAACGACTGGCCGGCGTCACGGGTTTCGCCGAAACCCTGTGCCGCGTGCGAAACCTGCCGCCGCCTGCGCTGACCGACGGCCAGTGGGAGCAAATCGAGGCGCTGCTGGCGGTGCTGCCGCACGCCGTCGCCGAACTGCTCGCGCTGTTTGCCGAGCGCGGCAGCCTCGATCACCCGGCGGTCGCCGCTGCAGCGCGTGACGCGCTGCGCGAAGACGACGCACCGACGGATCTGGCGCTTGCGCTCGACTACCGGATCCGCCACCTGCTGGTCGACGAATACCAGGACACGTCGCCGGCCCAGGAGGCGCTGCTCGCATTGCTGCTCGCGGGCTGGCAGCGTGGCGACGGCCGCACGGTGTTCTGCGTCGGCGACCCGATGCAGTCCATCTACGCGTTCCGCGAAGCCGACGTCACGCTGTTCCTGCAGGCTGCGGAGCAGGGGATCGGGGACGTCGCGCTCGAGGCGCTGCGCCTCGGCCGAAATTTCCGTTCCAGCGACGCCATCGTGGAATGGGTCAACCGGACTTTTGCGACGTTGCTCCCCGCCACGGACGACTTCGAGCGGGGGGCCGTGCGCTACTCGCCGGCGGCTTCCGTCCACGCGGGCCGTCCGGGCGACGGTGTCCGCGTTCACGCCCTGGTGGACGAAGACGAACGCGCGACCGGCGAGGTCATCGCCCGCATTGCGGCCGAAGCGATCGCGGAAGGAACCGCCGCGGAGCGGCCTAGCGTCGCGATCCTCGTGCGCGGACGCAATTCGTTGCCGGCGATCGTCGGCGCGTTGCGGCGCGCCGGGATCGATTACCGGGGCGTGGAACTGGAATCGCTGGCAGATCGGGCAGCGATGCGCGACCTCGTCTCGCTGGTGCGCTGCATGCTGCACCCGGGCGATCGCACGGCCTGGCTTGCGGTCCTGCGGGCGCCGTGGTGCGGGCTGTCGCTTGCGGACCTGCATCGACTGGCAGGCGAGGAAACGCAGGCCACCATTCCATCGCTGGTCGCAGACCCTGCGCAGCTTGAACGCCTGACAGCGGATGGCCGCGGGCGGCTCACGCGGTTGCTCGGGGCCCTGCAGCCCGCGATCGCCGGACGCGGGCGGCGAACGCTGGGCGGCTGGCTGCGGTGCGCCTGGCTGGCGCTGGCCGGGCCGGCGACCGTCGAGGACGTCTCGGACCTCGCGAACGCAGAGCTGTTCTTCGAGGCCCTGGACCGGCTGGAACTCGAATCGGGTGCCTGGCCGGAGGTGTCCGACATCGAGTCTACGGTCGAGCACATCCGGGCCTCGCCGGTGGGGCGCGAGGATGCGCCGGTGCAGGTGATGACCATCCACAAGGCGAAAGGGCTCGAATTCGACGTCGTGATCGTCCCCGACCTGCAGCGCGCGGCGCCTGCCGGCGACCGTCGGCTCCTGTACTGGACGTCGCTGGCGACCGGACCCGGGCAGCGCGGCGTCGTCCTGGGCAGCCGCGGCGAATCGGGAGATGACGGCGACGTCGTCGATGAACTGGAGACGTGGATGCGCAGGCTCGAGGCCGAAAGGGCCGAGCTCGAACTCGGGCGGGTGGCCTACGTCGCCGTCACGCGCGCACGCCGGGTCCTGCACCTCGTGGGCAGCGCCCGGAGTCGCCGGAAGGCAGGCGATTCGCAGCTGCGCGCGCCACCGGCCGGCAGCCTGCTGCGTTTCTTCTGGCCGGTGCTCGCGGCCGATTTCGAGCGGTCGTTGCTCTCCCGGCCGGTCGAGGCCGCGGCGCCCGACGCGTCATCCCGCCCGAAACTTTCGGCGCCTGCCCTTGCGAGGATTCCCCTGGACTGGCGGGCGCCCGAACCGGCTGCCCTGCCGCTGGCGCCGGCGCTGCGGATCCTCGGGACGACGGACGAATCCGTTCGCCCGGAGTTCGACTGGGCGGGCGCCATCGCCACGGCGGTCGGCGAGGTCGTGCACCTGGAACTCGACCGCCTGGCACGCCTGCGGTTGCCACGCGAATCACTGGCCGCGCGCGAGACGGCCTGGCGCCGGGCGCTGCGGGACATCGGCGTGGACGAGCCACACCTGCCGGAAGCGCTCGCGCGCGTGCGGGAGGCGATCGACGGGTTCCTGGCCAGCGAGTTCGCGGGTCGGCTGCTCGATCACGCGGCGCCCGAAGCCGCAGGCGAGCTCGCGATCACCGCGAGAATCGGCGGCGCCGTGCAGAGCTTGCGCATCGATCGCAGCTTCGTGGACGGCGACGGCGTGCGCTGGATCATCGACTGGAAGACGAGCCGGCACGAGGGCGGTGACCTCGAGGCCTTCCTCGACCGGGAACTGGAACGCTATCGCGGGCAGCTGGAGCGCTATTCCGCGGCCATGCGGATGCTCGAACCGGACAGACGCCTCAGGGTGGGACTCTATTTCCCGCTCCACGACGCCTGGCGCGAGATCTGACGGCAGGCCGGCATCGTCAGAGGCTGCCTTCGATCGTGAACGGGCGCCGTCCCTGGCGGTCGGGCGGACCGAGGAACCCGAGGGTATCGAATATGGCAGGCCCGGCGCCGGGCCCGGGCGCGGCGTCGCCGCGCAACAGGTAGCGGCCATCCTCGAAGAGTTCGACCGCACCGCGAACGTGCAGCGGCCCGCCCAGGTCGCGCAGCCGGCCATTGAGCGTCGCACCGCCGACCGCGCCTTCGCCGACGACCAGCTCGAAGTCGCCGAGCTGCTGGCCCTGCGCCCCCGGGCCGCGCAGGGCACGCAGGAACAGCGTGCCCGTGGCCGATTGCGGCCGGCGCGCTTCGACCTGCAATTCCGCGAGGTCGAGTTCGAGCGTGCCGGTCCAGCCGCGCGGCGTCGCGATGCCCTCGAAGGTTCCGATGGGCGCATGGCCGCGGATCCCGCGTCCGACGAGGCTGCCGTCGAATCCCCCCGAAAACTCGCCGGTCAGTTCCCCGCCGGGCGGCTGCAGGCCGACCCGGCAGGACCACTGCAGGAGGAGCAGGCGCCACGGCCGGCAGGACCAGTGCAAGGCGCCGAGCGGGTGTCCCTGGACCGCGAGCGATCGTGCCCGGCCGGACCAGATGGTTCCCGAGACGCCGTCCAGTGCGACGTCCGGCGGCAAGCGCCGCGCCAGCTGGTGCGCCGGAACCAGGGCGACCATGAAGACTGCAAAAGCGGCGAGGCCCGCCGCAACGTAGACGCCACGCCGTGCCATCGTGTCAGGGACCGCGGATGACGATCGTCGCGTCCACGAGGCCCTGTGCGTCGGTTGCCGACACGCTCGCGGTCTCGGCCTGCGCGCCGCGCTCCTTCTGCAGGCGGGCCAGCAGCAGCATCAGGGAATCGAACGAGGCGGCCGTGAAGCGCGCGCGCAGCGCCCCGTTTGCCGCCGGCTCGGTTCCCGCGAGCTGACCGGCCAGTCCGCCCTCGCGCGCCATGCGGTCGACGGCGATCGCGAGCGACTCGCCGGGACGCGCCGCCGGCATGGCCTGGAGCATCGGCGTCGCCGCCTCGATGAATGCCAGGTCCTGGCGCCGGCGATCGACCCGTTCCTGCATCGCGGCGACCGACGCGCCGAGTTGCGCGACGAGCCCCACCAGCAGCAGCACCGCCGCCGCGGCGCCGCCCCAGAGGACCAGGCGCCGTTCGCGCTCCGCGAGTCCGCCGTACCAGTCGCGCAACGTCACGGCCGTGCCTCCACGCCGATGCGGACCTGCGCCTGGATGCCCTGTTCGCCCTGCGAGGTCGAGGCGACGTCGGCCGCCAGGCCGCGCTGCGCGATGCCCTGCGCGAAGCGAGCGATGGAATCGGTGTCTGGCGCCAGCAGGCCGAGTTCGAGGGCGTGGTCGCGCCAGCCGAGCGACTCGAGCCGCGGCCCCGGCGCGCCGGCCAGCGCGCCGCCGACGGCCGCGAGCTGCGCGAGCAGTCCCTGCGGGTCGTTGCCGGCCGTGCCGCGCAGCCGCTGCTCGACCTGCGTGCGCGCATCCTCGATCCGTTCGGCATCGGGCATCGCGACGCGCGCGGCCTGCAGGATCGCGGCATCGAGGCGCCGCTGTTCCGCGTGCAGGCTGACGAGGTCGTAACCGCGCACGCCGACGTGGATCGCGAAGGCGGCGATCGCCAGAAACGCGGCGACGCGCCAGCGCTGCCACTCGGCACGCCAGCCGGTACGGCGGGCGAATGCGCCCTGCAGCAGCGAAAGCGCGCCGGGGCGTGCCGCCCCGGCCGCGAGCAGGGGCAAGGCACCGTCGGGCAGGACCTGCAGGTCGAGGCTGCCCGTCACCTCGCGAAGCGCCTCGATCATCTCGCGCGACCGCAGCCAGTCCTGCTGGGACACGTAGAGCTGGACGTGACGGTCCTCGCCCTCGAGGCCCGCCAGGGCGAACGCCTCGGTCAACGGCTCGGCATCGAGCGCGACCGGCAGGCTGCCCGGCGCGCGGACCAGCAGCTGGCCCGAATCGATGACCACCACGGTCTTGCCGGGATTCTCGGGGACGCAAAGCGTGTCGGGCACCACGCTCGCCGGCTCGATGCCGGCGGCAGCGAGCGCCTCGAGCCAGCCGCGCAGTTCCTCGCGACGCACCGCGGCGACCTCCGTCGCGCCTGCGCCGTCGGTCGCGCCGACGGCGAAGTGGAACTGCTCGACCTCGCCGGCGAGCGATTCCTCCATGGCATAGGGCACGACCTGGGCGAGCTTGCTGCCGGCGCGCACCGGCAGCTGGGGCCGCGCCAGCGTGACGCTGGAGCCGGGCGCAATGACTGCCACCTTGCGCTCCCGGGCGACCGGCAGCGCATCCGCGAGATCGCCGGTCGCGACCGGCCCGAGCCGGCCGCCGTCGTTGCCGACGATCACCCAGCTGATCGGGTTGGCGAGCCTGACGACTAGAAACTGGTTCATTGGCGGGCTACTCGGTGCCGGTCGAGCGCAGTACGGTGCGGATGGAAGCGGGGCCGTTGCGCTCGACGAGACTGTACAGCGTGAGTTCCGAGGTGCCAATACGCACGGCCGTCACGGCGCGGAACCAGTCGCTGGATTCGGAAACGGACTGTTCCAGTCCCTGCCAGGCCGCAGCGTCCAGCGTGGCCTGCAGGTCGGCGCGGGTCGGGAAACACCCGGCGCGGCGGTTCGCCTCCAGCAATTCGGCGTTGCCGAAATCCGTTCCGCCTTCGACCAGCGCCGCGAGCACGGGCGCCTTGGCGGTGCAGAGGTTGACCGGTGTCCCGACCGGCAGCGCGGCGACGTAGGGGCGGATCCGCTCGAACTCCTCGCGCGTCATGCCAGGCAGCGCCAGCATCTCGGTGGTCGTGGCCACCAGGCCGTTCGCGGCCCGATAGGGCGGGTTCTGCGACAGGTAGGTGTTGTCCTCCGCGCCCTCGGGAATGCCGGGAACCGTGTCCTCGTCGAGCCAGTCGGCCATGATCCGTGCCCAGCGCGGCTGCGCGCCGACCAGCAGCAGCAGGCGCTCGAAGCGCTCCACGTTGGTCTCGTCCGTCTCGCGATTTTCGTCGAGCAGGTTGTTCAGGTTGAAGCGGCCCTGCATGTCTTCGAGCGCGCCGCGCACCTCGCCGCCGTCGACGGGCAATGCCGGGAGCGGCTGCGCCCAGGCCTCGCCCAGATGGTCGGTCTCGTTGTCTTCCAGGTCATCGCTCAACACTTCGGCGGCCCAGGCTTCCGCGCCGAGCGCCACGTGCCAGGCCTGGTCGAGGGCGACGAGTCCCGCGGTGCGCCGGAGGTCCAGCGCGGCGCGCGTGCCGATGTGCACGGCGAGTATCGTGGCGATCGCGACCAGCACGATCGCGGTGATGAGCGCCACGCCCCGGTCGCGCCTCATCCCGGCACCTCGACGAGGCGGCGGATCTCGCCGAAATCGGCGAGCACGAGCGTGAACTCGATGGCGAGCGGGCGCATGTAGAAGCCGAGGTCGGCGGTGTTGTTGAACGGCGGCCAGTCCGCGATCCATTCGCGTCCGCTCGTCAGGTAGCGGATCTCGACCCGCTCGACGCCGTCGAGCAACTCGCGCCGGACGGGCTGGGTCGCGAGGGTCGGGTCCATCACCGTCCAGTGCTCGCGCAGCAGCTTGCCGTCCTCGATGCGGTAGACGACGCGCTGCGCCGTGCCGCGCGGCGTCCCCGCGCCGTTCGGCCACCCGCCGTGCGACAGCTCGATGAGCGCCACCGAGTTCGGATCGCGCAGCAGCGTCGCCCGTTGCCCGTCGCCGATCGGCTCGCGCACCGGGCGCCGTGTGAGCGTCCGGAAATCGGTCACCATCAGCTGGACGCTGCGCTGGACGGCGCGCAGGCGCTCGAGGTGGCTCTCCGCGTTGGCGACCGCGACACGCGCCTCGCTGACGCCCCGGTAGGCCATGAGCCCCATGACGGCGAGGATCACCATCGCCACGAGGATCTCCAGCAACGTGAACCCGCGCGCACGGCGAGGGCCGGTCATTCGCTGTCTCCGTCGTCGAAGATCTCGTCGTCCCCGTCGTTCCCGTCGTCCCCGTCGCCATCGCCGTCGCCGTCGTCCTCGCCCGGGCCGCCGGCGCCGCCGTAGTCATGCCAGTCCACGGCGGCGGCGGGGGAGGCCGTGGCTGTCGCGCCCACGAATCCGGCGAGGGCCGCAAGCGAGGCGCCCTCGGGATCTTCGTCGCGACGCACGGTCACGTCGATGCGCCGCAGCCCCTGGACCTGTGTCTGGGAGACCTGGGTGATCCATTGCCAGCGGCGCCCCGCGAACTCGACTTCGCCCGACGTCTCGTCGACCGAGGGCATCTCGCCGGAGATGCGGATCTCGGTGATGAGGTTGTCCGCGATCCAGGACGCGAAGGTCCGGTCGCGCAGGTCGGTCACGTTGTGCGCGGTGTCGCCGATGGTCTTGAAGACGGCGAGCATGCCGATCGCGACGATCGCCAGGGCGACCACCACCTCGACCAGCGTGAAGCCGCCCTGGTCAGCGCTGCCCGTCGCCACGCTCGACCTCGATGCTGCCGTCGGCTGCGCCCACCAGCGTGATCCGGCCGCCGCCCCGGCGGACCACGGCGAGCCGATACGGCGTCATGTCGCCGCTGCCCCAGGCGACCAGCTGGGGCTGCCGGGTTTCCGCCTGCGGGTCGCGCCGCAGCAGGATGGCACGACCCTCGACGTGCAGCTCGAATGCGAGGTCGGGCGGCAGCTCGCGCTCGCGCAGTGCCGGGTCGCCTTCGACCGTCGCCCAGCGTTGCTCGAAGGCGTCGAATCGCTGGAATTCGTAGCGTGCGGTGTCCAGCAGGAGGCCGTAGTCGCGGCCTTCGAGCTGCGCCTGCTCCTGGAGCAGGGCGATGGCATCGGCGAGCCTGGCGCTTTCGTTCTCGATTTCGCGGTCTTCGCCGAGCAGGCCGATCGAGAGCGTGGCAAGCGCCGCCAGGATGCCGATGATGAGGACGACGACCAGGATTTCGATCAGCGTCATGCCGCGCATGGCGCGGCGCGAGCGGACTGACGGCATCGCCGCGGGTCCTCAGTCGGTCACTCGAGGTTCCAGCTGCCGATGTCGGCGTCGGCCTCTTCGCCGCCCAGTTCGCCGTCGGCGCCGAAGGAATAGAGGTCGTAATCGCCGCCCTTGCTGCCCGGCTGGAGATAGCGGTAGTCGTTGCCCCAGGGGTCCTTGGGGACCGTCGTGGACTTCAGGTAGCCGCCCGCGCGCCAGTTCCGCACCGACGGGTCATCCGGCTTCTGCACCAGCGCCACGAGGCCCTGGTCCGTGGTCGGGTAGCGGAAATTGTCCATCTTGTAGAAATCGAGGGCCGTGCCCAGCGTGCGGATGTCCTGCTTGGCAGCCGTGATGCGCGCCTCGTCGACGCGACCGAGGATCTGGGGCGCAATCAGGGCGCCGAGGATCGCGATGATCACCAGCACCACCATGATCTCGATCAGCGTGAAACCCGATTGGCGTCGTGAAATCAGCATGATGCGGCACTCCTGGCAGGTCCCGATGATAACAGGTAGTCCCCGGGAGCCCGGCGCGACCGGCGCGCAGTGTGATGCCGCGCTCAACCTATAATCCGGCAGTCCGGATGAAGGGGAGAACGCCTTGAAGCTGGCAATGATGTTCCCGGGCCAGGGTTCGCAATCGGTGGGCATGCTCGGTGCGCTCGCCGCGGCGGAACCTGTCGTCCAGGAGACCTTCGCCGAGGCCTCCACGGTGCTGGGATACGACTTGTGGGCGCTGTGCCAACAGGGCCCGCAGGAGCGTCTGTCGGAGACCGAGCGCACCCAGCCGGCCATGCTGGCCGCTGGGATCGCGGTCTGGCGCGCCTGGCTGCGGCACGACGGGCCGCGGCCGTCGGTCATGGCGGGCCACAGCCTCGGCGAATACAGCGCGCTCGTGGCCGCCGGTGCGATCGACTTTCCGGATGCGATCGCCCTGGTTCGCTTCCGCGGCGAGGCCATGCAGCGGGCGGTACCCGCGGGAGCCGGCGCCATGGCCGCGATCCTCGGCCTCGAAGACGCGGTGATCGAGGCGGCCTGCGCGGAGGCCGCCGCGGGCTCGGTCGTGCAGCCGGTCAACTACAACGCGCCGGGCCAGCTGGTCATCGCCGGCGAGGCGACGGCCGTTGCGCGCGCCATCGAAGCCTGCAAGGCGCGCGGCGCCAAGCGTGCCGTGCTGCTGCCGGTCTCGGTGCCGTCCCACAGCGCCCTCATGAAGCCCGCCGCGGAGGCGTTGCGGGCACGCCTGGCCGGCATCGATATCCGGCCGCCGGAGTTGCGCGTCCACGCGTTCGATGCCGGCGTGTATACCGATGCGGCGTCGATCCGCGACGGACTGTATCGCCAGTTGTTCAATCCGGTGCGCTGGTCGGCTATCGTGGCGGCGATGGTCGCGGAGGGAACATCGTTGCTCGTGGAGTGTGGCCCCGGCAAGGTCCTGGCGGGCCTCGCGAAGCGTGTGCCCGGCGGCCGCGAGCTCGCGCTGCACGCCGTCGATTCGCCCGAGACGCTGGCCGCCGCGCGCCTGGCCGCGGGGAGTCCGGGCGCATGAGCACCGCGCCGCTGGCGGGCGAAATTGCGCTGGTGACGGGCGCTTCGCGCGGGATCGGTCATGCCATTGCGCTCGCGTTGGCGGCCCGGGGCGCGACCGTCGTCGGTACGGCCACGGGCGCTGCCGGTGTCGCGGCGATCGACTCCGCGCTCGCGGCAGCGGGTGCCAGGGGTCGCGGCATCGCCCTGGACGTCGGCGAGGCACCTGCCTGCGAGGCGGCGATCGAGGCCGTCGAGGCGCGCGAAGGGCCGGTCACGATCCTCGTGAACAATGCGGGCATCACCCGCGACACGCTGCTCCTGCGGATGAAGCCGGAGGACTGGGAGGCGGTGATTTCCACGAACCTCGGATCGGTCTTCAGGCTGAGCAAGGCCGTGCTGCGCGGCATGATGAAGGCGCGCAAGGGCCGCATCATCAACATCGCTTCCGTGGTGGGACTCATTGGCAACCCCGGCCAGGCGAACTATTGCGCCGCCAAGGCCGGCATCGGCGGGTTCACGCGTTCACTGGCCCGCGAAGTCGCATCGCGCGGCATCACCGTCAACGTCGTCGCGCCCGGTTTCATCGACACCGACATGACCAAGGGCTTGCCCGAGGCGCAGCGTGCCGCCCTGGCGGCGCAGATTCCCCTGGGACGCCTCGGGGCGCCCGCCGACGTCGCCGAGGCCGTTTGCTTTCTGGCGGGCCCGGGCGCGGCCTGGATCACCGGCGAGACGCTGAACGTCAACGGCGGCATGCACATGGCCTGAAAAAGCCATGCGAAACAGCATGTAACGGCGACGTCTGGTAGCCAGTAGGGGGTCCGTGGCATAGAATGGCCGCCCCCAGCCGGCTCGCGCCGTCATGGGCATCACAAGGTGAGGGACATCAAACCGATGAGCACAGTCGAAGAACGGGTCAAGAAGATCGTCGCCGAGCAGCTCGGTGTGAAGGACGAGGAAGTCACCAGCGACGCGTCCTTCGTGGACGACCTGGGGGCCGACTCACTGGATACCGTCGAGCTCGTGATGGCGCTCGAAGAGGAATTCGAGACCGAGATTCCTGACGAGGATGCCGAAAAGATCACCACGGTGCAGCAGGCGATCGACTACATCGTCCAGCACCAGTCCAAGTCCTGATGCCAGCCGCGCGCGAGCCCCGGTCCCGTGGCCGGGGCTCGGCGCGTCCTGGCCGCTCCCCAGTCTGAGGTCTGCCCCTTGAGCAAGCGGCGCGTCGTAGTCACGGGTCTCGGCATGCTCTCGCCGCTCGGCAACACGGTCGAGGGCAGCTGGGCGGCCGCGCTCGCCGGCAAGAGCGGCATCGGGCAGATCACGCGTTTCGACGTTTCGTCGTTTCCCTGCACCATCGCCGGCAGCATCCCTGATTTCGACGTGGCGAAGTACATGCCCTCCAAGGAAGCGCGCCGCATGGATCTCTTCATGCAGTACGGCGTGGCGGCGGGGGTGCAGGCGATCGCAGACGCCGGCCTCGAGGTGACGGATTCGAACCGCGCACGGATCGGGCTCGTCATGGGCGCCGGCATCGGCGGCCTCGCGACGATCGAAGACAACTACGGCAAGTACCTCGAGACGCGCACGCCGAAGAAGATCTCGCCCTTCTACATCCCGGCATCGATCGTCAACATGATCTCCGGGCACCTGTCGATCATGTACGGCATCACCGGCCCGAACCTCGCGGTCATCACCGCCTGCACGACCTCGACCCATGCGATCGGCATCGGCATGCGCACGATCCAGTACGGGGACGCGGACGTCGTCGTCGCGGGCGGCGCGGAGATGGCGCAGACGCCGACGGCCCTCGGCGGCTTCAGCCAGGCGCGGGCGCTTTCGACCCGCAACGACGAGCCCGCGCGGGCGAGCCGGCCCTGGGACCGGGGCCGGGACGGCTTCGTCATGGGTGACGGTGCGGGCGCAATGGTCCTCGAGGAATACGAAGCCGCACGGAAGCGCGGTGCGCGCATCTACGCGGAACTGACCGGATTCGGCATGAGCGGCGACGCCTTTCACATCACGGCGCCTCCCGAGGACGGCGCCGGGGCGCGGCTCTCGATGGAGAACAGCCTGCGAGATGCCGGCATCAACGCCGACCAGGTCCAGCACGTGAACGCGCACGCGACCTCGACCCCGCTCGGCGACGTGGCGGAGACGACCGCGATCAAGAACGCGTTCGGGGCCCACGCTTCGCGGCTGGCGGTCAGCGGCACCAAGTCGATGACCGGGCACCTGCTCGGCGCGGCGGGCGTGGTCGAGGGCATCTTCAGCGTGCTTGCGATCCGCGACCAGGTGGCGCCGCCGACCATCAACCTCGAAGAGCCGGACGAGGGCTGCGACCTCGACTACGTGCCGCACACGGCGCGGCAGATGAAGATCGACACGGTCGTCAGCAATTCCTTCGGCTTCGGCGGCACCAACGGGACGCTGGTCTTCCGCGCGCTGCGCTGATCTGGTGTCGTGTTTCGCGGATATCCTGCCGGCATGCCGCCGCGGACGCCCGCCTTGACCGAGCTTCCCCCCGTCTCCGATGCCCCGGGCAGGCTGCTGGCACTGCACGCTCAGGACCCGGATTTCTATCCCTTCCTGCTCGACAGTGCCGCGACCGGCGGCGTGCTGGGCCGGTTCAGCCTGCTGCTCGCCGCGCCGGGGCCGCTCCTGCAACTCGACCGTCGCGGGGGACTGGCCGGTCCGGGCAGCGGTGCGACTTTCTGCGGCCGCCTGAACGCGTGGTGGCGGGAAGAGCGCGGGCCGCCGCCGCCGCCGCCCTGGCCGTTCGCCGGCGGCTGGTTCCTGTACCTCGGTTACGAGCTGGCCGGCGAGCTCGAGCCGACACTGGTCCTTCCCGAGTCGCCGCTGGAACTCGTAGCGAGCGCCGTGCGTATTCCCGCGGCAATCCTGCACGACCATGCGAACGGCCGCAGCGTCGCGATCGGTGAAGCCGGCGCCGGGCGGGTCGTCGATCGGCTGGCTGCCGATTTCGCGGGGTGCGCCGCGTTGCCCGAATGCGACCCGAGCCCGGTCGCTCCCGCCGCGGTGACGGAGGACGACCCCGCGCGCTACCTCGAAGCCTGCCGGCTGGCGCTCGGGCACATCGCGGCAGGCGACGTGTACCAGGCGAACCTCGCCCGCAGCTGGCGCGTGCCGATGCCAGCCGGCGCAAGCGTGACGGACCTGTACCGTCGTCTGCGAAGGGCCAATCCGGGCGCGTTCGCGGGGTTGGCGCGGCTGCCGGGTTTCGACCTGCTTTCCAGCTCGCCCGAGCGCCTGGTGCGCGTACGAGGCCGGGATATCGACACGCGACCCATTGCGGGTACGCGCCCGCGGCTGGGCAGCGGCGATGAGGGTGCCATCGCCGAGCTCACCGGCAGCGCGAAGGAGCAGGCGGAACACGTCATGCTCATCGACCTCGAGCGCAACGACCTGGGGCGGCTCTGCGAGGCCGGCACGGTGCAGGTCGACGAGTTCATGGTCGTCGAAAGCTATGCGCACGTGCACCATATCGTCTCGAACGTGAGCGGGCGCTTGCGAGCGGACGTCGAGCCGGGCGACGTGATCCGGGCGCTGTTCCCGGGCGGTACGATCACCGGATGCCCGAAGGTGCGCTGCATGCAGCTGATCGCCATGCTCGAAGGGGCGGGTCGGGGCGCCTACACGGGTGCCTTGGGTTACCTGGCGCTCGACGGCAGCCTCGACCTCAACATACTGATCCGCACGATGACGATCAGGGGCGGCGAGATCGAATTGCGTGCCGGGGCCGGGATCGTTGCGGATTCGCAGCCGGCACGCGAACTCGAGGAAACGCGAGCCAAGGCGCGTGGCCTGTTGCGCGCGCTGGGAAGGCCGGAATGATGCGCGTGCGGGTCGATGGCGAGGACGGGGGCCACGTCGATCCGCTCGACCGCGGGCTGCTCTACGGTGACGGCCTGTTCGAGACGGTCGCCGTCCTGGATGGCCGGCCGCGTTTCCTCGACTGGCACCTGGAGCGCCTCGTCGAAGGCGCGCGGCGACTCGGCTTCCCGGCCCTGGACCTATCGCCGCTGCGGGCCGAGATCGCGGGCGCCTGCACCGGGCAGCGCGCCATCGTGAAGCTCGTGCTGACACGGGGCAGCGGAGCGCGCGGCTACCGGCCGCCACGAGACGCGGTTCCGCGGCGCATCGTCGCCGCCTGGGACTGGCCGGTTGCTGCGACGCCCGTCGCGACCGGGGTTCGCGTCGGCTGGTGCCGGACGCGCCTCGGGAGGAATCCCCGGCTCGCGGGCCTCAAGCACCTGAACCGCCTCGAGCAGGTGCTGGCGCGGGCAGAATGGCACGAGGGCGAGATGGACGAAGGGCTCATGTGCGACGACCGCGGCCACGTGATCGGCGCGACGCAGGCCAACCTGCTGGCGCGCATCGACGGGCGATGGACCACGCCGAGACTCGACGAATGCGGCGTCGCGGGCGTGATGCGGCGCGCATTCTGCGCGTGGCAGGCCGGGCGAGGCGTTTCCGTCGACGAACGCACGCTGACCCGGGCTGACGTGGAATCGGCGACTTCCCTGGCGCTGACGAATGCGCTGATCGGCGCCGTGCCCGTGCGCGAAATCGGCGGGCGGCCGTTGGCCGTCGATCCGTCGCTGCGAGAGTTCGAGGCATGGCTCGCACGCGCCTGAAGCGGCTGCTGCCCGGGTTCGCCGCCCTCGCGCTGGCGGGGCTCGCGGCCTGGCTCGGCTGGCAGCAGTACGAGCGCCAGTGGCTGCAGGCGCCGCTCGCTTCGCTGACCGAACCTGTCACCTTCGAGGTCCCGCGCGGTGCTTCGCTCGCGTCGGTTGCCCGTGAACTGGAGAAGGCGGGCCTGATCGATCGGCCGCGCACGTGGCTGCGTCACGGCGTTCGCGCGGGCCTCGCGACCCGGATTCAGGCGGGAGAGTACCGGCTGGTGCCCGGCACGACGCCCGGGATGCTGCTCGACCAGTTCGTGGCCGGCGACGTCGTCCTTCACATGCTCACGGTGCCGGAGGGATGGACGTTCCGCCAGGCGCTGGCGGCCATCCAGGCCCACCCCGAGGTCAGCGTCGAGCTTCGGGACCTGGCGGATGCGGAACTGATGGGGCGGCTCGGTCTCGGGACCCAGGACCCGGAGGGCCTGTTCTTCCCGGATACCTACCGGTTTCCGCGCGGCACCAGCGACCGCGTGCTGCTGATGCAGGCACATGCGCGACTGCAGGCCGAGCTCGACGATGCCTGGACGAAGCGGTCGCCGGACCTGCCGCTCGCGAGCGCATACGAGGCGCTGATCCTCGCATCGCTGGTGGAGAAGGAGACGGCTGCATCCGACGAGCGACCGCTGATCGCCGGCGTGTTCGTGAACCGGTTGCGGCGCGGCATGCGGTTGCAGACCGACCCGTCGGTAATCTACGGCCTCGGCGCGGCGTTCGACGGCAACCTGCGGCGTCGTGATCTCGTCGAAGACACGCCCTACAACAGCTACACGCGCGCCGGGCTGCCACCGACACCGATCGCGCTGGTCGGGAGACAGGCGCTGGACGCGGCGACGCGGCCGGCGACGACCCGCGCACTGTATTTCGTCGCCACGGGTCGCGGGGACGGGCGCCATTTCTTCGCCGAGACGCTAATCGAGCACAACGCGAACGTCTCGCGGCACCTGGCCAACCTGCGCGCCGGCCGGGTCAATGGGGTACGCTGAAACCGTGCGCGGCCGGTTCATCACTTTCGAGGGCGCCGAGGGCGTCGGCAAGACGACGCAAATCGCGCGCGCTGCGGCCCACCTGCGCCTGCGCGGCATCGAACCGGTCGTCACGCGCGAACCGGGCGGCACGCCGCTCGCCGAACAGCTGCGCAGCCTCGTCCTCGAGCCGGGCCACGGTGCCGTCGATGCGATCACCGAGTTGCTCGTCATGTTCGCGGCCCGTGCGCACCACGTCGCCCAGGTCATTCGTCCGGCACTGGAAGCCGGGCGTTGCGTTCTCTGCGACCGCTTCACCGATGCCACGCTGGCCTATCAGGGCGGTGGGCGCGGCATCGACCCGGAATCGATCCGTGCGCTCGCAGGCATTGCCCACGCCGGCATCGTGCCGGACCTGACGGTCGTTTTCGACGCGCCGGCCCGGGTCGCGAATGCACGTCTCGCCGGGAGGGGCTCCGGGCAGGATCGCATCGAGGCGGAAGACGCGGGGTTCTTCGAACGGGTGCGCGCGGCGTACCTGGCCATTGCCGACCGCGAGCCGGAGCGCGTACGGGTGGTGGATGCCACTCGCCCGGCAGATGACGTGGCAAACAGTGTCGCGGCATTGCTGGATGCCGAGCTCGCCCGGGAAGCGCGTTGACCAGGGTGGACTCCGCGCTGGAAGCGGAAGTGGCAGCGGCACCGCCGATGGCTCCGCTGCTGGAGCGGGCCGCCGCGCCCTGGCTCGCGCCTCGCCGCGATCAGCTGCGCGCCTTGCAGGACCAGGGGCGCCTCCCGCACGGCCTCCTGCTGGCGGGCAGCCCGGGTGCCGGGCAGGCCGAGCTGTCCGCCTGGCTGGCGGCGCGGGTCCTGTGCCGCACGCCGCGCCAGGCTGCCTGCGGAGCGTGCGCCGACTGCCGGCTGGTGCTCGCCGGCAACCATCCCGACCTGCATTGGGTGGGCGTGCTCGCCGACAAGAAGGAGATCGGCATCGACCAGGTCCGCCAGCTGTCGCTGGCGCTCGCCATGCGCAGCTATCGGGGCGGCGCCAAGGTGGCGGTCATCGCGCCGACGGAGGCGATGAATGCAAAGGCGTTCAACGCCTTGCTGAAGACCCTGGAAGAGCCCGCGCCGGAAACCTACCTGTTGCTTGCGGCCGGGCGCATCGACCGGATGCCGCGAACGGTCATGAGTCGCTGCCTGCGGCTGCGCCTGCCCGTGCCCGCCGAAAGCGAGGCGCTCGCCTGGCTGGCGGCCCGCTCGGCCGGCGAGCCCTGGCCCGCGTTGCTGACCCTGGCCGGAGGCGCACCGTTCCTGGCGGAACAGCACGCCCGAGACGGCCTCGGCGGCCTCGATGGGGAGATGCGCGAGATGATCGCAGCCGCAATGGAGGGAAGGCTCGATTTCGTCGCTTTTGCAGAGGTTTGCGCCCGGAACGCGCCGGCCGCCCGCATCGCCTGGCTCGAAATCTGGCTGACTCGAAGCCTCAAGGAAGCGGCGACGGGGAGTGATCTGGTTAACAATAATCGATTACCATGGTTGCGGCCGCCCGGCGTCGAAATGAAGATACGGGCGGGTCACCGCCTGCTCGACCAATTGCGCGAAGCGCGGCGTCAGGTGGGCGGCTCACTCAACGCGCAGCTGCTCTTCGAGGGGCTGGCGGTTTCGCTGGCTGCACTGCTCGGCAGTCCGGCGCGAAGGGCGGGGAGGTCATCGGGTTGAAAATGCGCGCGCCATCCACCAAGCCAGGCCTGCTGACGCTGACGATCAAGGACAAGAGCGCGCTCTACCTCGCATACATGCCGTTCGTGAAGAATGGCGGGCTGTTCATCCCGACCAACAGCAGCTACCGGCTGGGCGACGAGGTCTTCATGCTGCTGAACCTCATGGGCGAGGAGGAGAAGCTGCCGGTCGCCGGCCGCGTCATCTGGCTGACGCCCAAGGGCGCCCAGGGCAAGCGCACGGCCGGCATCGGCGTGCAGTTCAGCGAACAGGACCGCGGCGCCACCCAGAAGAAGATCGAGTCGTACCTCGCCGGCGCGCTCGGCGGCGACAAGGCAACGCATACGATGTAGGAATTGAAGGGGACGCACCCCTTCGATTCACTCCGGCCCGAGCTGGTTTCCGCTCATTCCGCCTTGCAGGCAGTAGGCGTCGAACCCGCGCTCCGAGAGCAGGAACGCGGCCGCGGAACTGCGCCGGCCCGTGTCGCAGACCGCGATGTACGGGGTCTTGGGGTCGAGCGTCTTCACTTTCAGGCGGATGAAATAGAGCGGGACGTTCACGGCGTCGTCGAGGTGGAAGGTCTCGAACTCGGACGGCAGCCGCACGTCGAGCCACTTCGCGCCACGCCCCACCAGCTCCCGGGCGTGGGCAAGGTCGACCCAGTGCAGCAGGGGCTCGTTGAGCAGCTCCTTGAAGTCGTCCTTGCCGAGGCGCACCAGCGCGCCGTCGGTCTGCATCGTGATGGTTGCGTTGCGCTTGGCGTCCGAGATCAAAGCTTCCTCGCCGAACGACTCGCCGACGCCGAGCTCCGCGAGCTTGAGCCCGTCGCGGTTCATCGGCGTCTCGCGCGTCACGACCGCGGAGCCCTTGGTGATCACGTAGAAGTAGTCGCCGTCGTCGCCCTGCTTGATCACCACTTCCCCGGCGCGGCAGGCGACGTGCTGCATGCGCATGAACAGCGCCTGCAGGTTCGCCGGCGGGATGCGGTGGAAGGCCTTGGTCTGCAGCAGCACGGTCATCCAGTCGTCCGCATCCGCCCCGGCGCCGCCGGAGATCTCGCTGACCTCGTAGGAGCCGGTCTGGTCCCAGGTGATCATGACGTCGAGCAGGTCGGAGTCGATGGCGACGTAGGTCACGTCCGAGAGGGCGCGCGCCGTGCAGCGCCGCGGCTGGCCGGGAGCGACGGCGATGCGGGCTTCCGGCGTGCCGGCGCGCAGCATGGAAACGGTCCGGTCGCCGACGCGCAGCTCGAGTTCGCCGCCGACGAGGTAGATCGTGCGCTTGTCGGATTCGCCTTCCTTGAACAGGACGCGCCCGGCATCGAGTTCCTGCAGCCGCGTCTTGCGCGCGAGCGCGTGCAGGTTCTCGCGCTTCAGTCCGTCGAGCGGGCTGAAGCTGCGCAGCACTTCGAGTTCTACGGGCTTGTCCTGGCTCATATCCGTACGCGTCCGCCGGAGGCGACGGCCCCCTTGGCGCGCGCGAATCCTATCATAGCCCTAGCTTCGGTCCCGGAACGCGGCCCAGCCCGCGTCCGGCCGGAAACGAGGCCCGTGCCGCGCCGCGAGCTCCTCGAGGCGGGCGACGATCGCCGGCACGCCGCGCGCTCGCGCGTAGTGCAGCGGGCCGCCGCGAAACGGCGCGAAACCGGTGCCGAAGATCATGCCGGCATCCAGCAGATCCGCATCCTCTACGACTCGCTCGCGCAGGCAGGCGACGGCCTCGTTGAGGTACTGGAGGACCAGCCGGTCGACGAGATCGTCCGGGACGCTGCCCGCCGTCGCCGGCTTGACAGGCTTGCCGTCCTGCCAGGCGTAGTAGCCGCGCCCGGTCTTGCGACCGAGGTGCCCCGCGGCAAGCAGCTCGGCCGTGCCGCGCGGCACCGGCAGCCCGAAGGCGTCGGCGAGGATCTTGCCGACGTGCGAGGCGACGTCGAGGCCGACGGTGTCGGCGAGCTCGATCGGCCCCATCGGCATGCCGAAGTCGACCGCGGCGCGGTCGATCGACGCCAGCGGCACGCCCTCGTCGGCGGCCAGCATCGCCTCGGTCATGTAGGGCATCAACACGCGGTTGACGACGAAGCCGGGGGAACTGCGGCAGGGCAGGGGCAGCTTGTCCAGCCGGCGCGTGAACGCGAGCGCGTCCTCTACCACGGAGTCCCGCGTTCCGGCAGAGCGGATGATCTCCACCAGCATCATCTTGGCCACGGGATTGAAGAAATGCAGGCCGACCAGCCGGCCTGGGTCCGAGAGGCCGCGCGCGAGTTCCTCGAGGACGATGCTCGAGGTATTGGTCGCGAGGATCGCGTCCGGCTTCATGGCCGGCTCGAGCTTCGCGTACAGCGCGCGCTTGGCGTCCGCGTTCTCGAAGATCGCCTCGATGACGATGTCCGCGCGCGGCACACCGGACGCCTCGACGTCGGGCACGAGCCGCGCGGCCATCTCGGCCGCTTTCGCGGGGTCGCGTGCCCGCCTGGCGAAGAACTCGCGCGCGCGGGCCAGCGCCGGCTCGACGTACTTCATCTCGCGGTCCTGCAGCGTGACGGTGAGCCCGCGCGAGGCGCACCAGGCGGCGATGTCCCCGCCCATGACGCCTGCGCCGACGACGTGCACGTGCGCGAACTTGCGGGTGGACTTGCCGCCCAGCGCCTTCATCCGGTTCTGCAGGAAGAAGACACGCACGAGATTGCGCGACTGCTCGGACAGGAACAGCTTCGCGATCGAGCGCGCCTCGGCCTCGTAGGCCGCACGTCCCGACGCGCCGTGGCGCGCGAACAGGTCGAGGATCGCGTAAGGCGCCGGGTAGTGCTCCGGCCGGGCCCTGCGGGCCACCTGCTTGCGCGCCTGGGCCGCCACGAAACCGCGCACGACCGGCCATGACAGCGCGCGCCGGGCAAGCGGGGGCCGCTGCGGGGCAGGGGCCTGCCGCGCGATTTCCCGGGCGGCGGAGGCCAGCTGCTCCCGCGGCACGAGCCGGTCCACGAGTCCCGCCGCGAGTGCCTCGCGTCCGCGCAGCGACTTGCCGGTGAGCATCAGGTCGAGCGCGGCCGCCGCGCCGATGAGCCGCGGCGTGCGCACCGTGCCGCCGAACCCCGGGTGGATGCCGAGCATGACCTCCGGCAGCCCGAGGTTCAGCCTGGCGTCGTCGACGGCCACCCGGTAGTCGCACGCGAGGGCGAGCTCGAGGCCGCCGCCGAGGGCGAACCCGTGGATCGCGGCCACGGTCGGCATCGGCAGCGCCTCGATCCGGTCGAATACCTGCTGGCCCTTGCGCACGAGTTCGTAGGCCTGCGTCTCGTCGGCGAGCCCGGTGAACTCCGTGATGTCGGCACCTGCGACGAATCCGCCTTCCTTCGCGGAGCGGATCACCAGCGCCAGCGGCTGCGCGGACTCCACTTCGCCGAGGAGGGTGTCCAGTTCGTGCATCGGCCTGCTGCCGAGCGTGTTGGTGTTGCTGCCTGCGAGGTCGAAGGTCAGCCAGGCGATCCGGTCGGCGTCGATTTCAAGACGCCAGTCTTGCGGGGGGCTCGACATCGTTTGCGACACCTTGGCGTGCGGAAAAACCCGATTATGCCCTTGCGGGCGGGCTCACGCGGACGCGATGGCCCGGGATTCGCCCGCCCGCGCGGCCTCGGGGTCGATCTCGAAGTCGAACACCAGCGGCAGGTGATCGGACAGGGGCACCACCGGGATATCGAAAGCCTTCGGAACGATCCCGTTGCCGTACAGGATGAAATCGAGTTCCTTGCGCGGCCAGCGGCTGGGATAGGACGGCAGGCCGGCGACGTTGGCGCTGCGCAGCCCCGCGGCCTGCATGAACAGGTAGATCTCGTGCTCGCCCCAGAACGTGTTGAAGTCTCCCGCGACGATGACCGGCTTGGTCTGCCTGCGCACGAGCTGGTGCAGGTGGCGCAGCTGGTAGTGCCGGTGGCGGAACTTGAGCGACAGATGCACCAGGAACACGGCGACGTTCTCGAGCTCGAGCTCGATGATCAGCTTCTTGATGCCGGTCTCGAAGTAGTGGAATCGTTCCCCGTGTACGCGGGGCGCGGCGAGGAAGGCGTTCGCCTGCTTGCGCACGATCGGCATGAACTGGTTGAGCGAGTCCTCGCCGTACTTGCACTGGTAGGTCGAGAAGTGCGAAAGGTGGCTGGCGATGAACTCCGCCTGGTTGATCATCCCGCTGCGGATCGACCCGGTGTCGACCTCGATCAGGCCGACGACGTCGGGGTCGCGCTCCGCGATGAAGTCGGTGATTCGCTCCAGGATCTGCCGGCTGCTGCGCAGGTAGCCCGCGCCGGGCACCGGCAGGTGGAACGCCGGCCCCGTGCCGGTCGCGTAGCGGATGTTGTAGACGAGCAGTCGCATCGGCTGCGCCGGTACCCGGGCTCCTGTCAAAGGCGTATTCTAGGCACTGCAACGGCAGGGAGGACGGCGAACTTGACGCAGGAGAACGATCCCATCCGGATCTTCGTCACGCACCTCTACGCGCCCGACGATTCCTATTTCCGGGTCTTCGAGTACCTCGAGAGCCAGCCGAACTTCTACTACAAGAACCTCGCGACGCCCGACCGACCGCCGCGCAGCAAGGAGAAGGAAGCCATCCGCGAAGACCTGCGGCGCCAGATGGCCGATGCGGAGGTCGTGGTCGTGCTGTCCACGCTCTACCTGCGCGATCCGACGGCCATCGAGTACCAGTGCCTGTATGCCCAGTCTGCGGACAAGCCGCTGGTCGTGCTCGAGCCGTTCGGCACGACCGAAGAGGTGCCCGCGAAGCTGCGCGAGATGGCGGATGAGGTGGTGCCGTGGAACGGCCGGGAAATGGGCGACGCGATCCGGCGCCAGGCGCGTCACGAGGATACGACGCGCTGGGACGTGATCGAATTCAAGCTCGATTGATGCTGATCAGCGTGGGCACGCGCGAAGAAGCCGTGTCGGCGGAGGTCGACCGGGACTGAGGCTGGCCATTCGGCCGGGACCCGCCGGCCAGGCTGGTGCGGTGCAGGGTGTCCAGCAAGGCGACGATGCGCGCGGCGCAGGCGTCAGCTTCGCCGATCGACATCTTGCGCACCGTGGCGGTCACCGGGCATTCACCCTGCTGGGGCCTGATGCGCGTCATCGACTGGCGCAGGGCCTCGAGGTCCTTGCGCAGCTCCGCCGGCAACTCCTGCGAGGGCAGGTCCAGCAGATAACGCGTATAGGCGTCGGTCAGGCGTTGCTTGAGCGCCGAAGGCTTCGCAAGCTCCAGCGCGGCTTTGTGCAGACTCTCCCAGGCGGCTTCGCTCACGGCATCCCTCGGCACTTTGACAGAAGCTGAATGTTTCTATTGAAGTCGAAAGGTCACAGGCCCCAAGTCAGGAACACCGGGTGTCGATTCGAAGTTCCCCGTAACATCAAATCGATACGAGGCGAATATAGCGCGATTTCTAGGGGATGGAAGGGGTACTGCCCCGAATTCTTGCGCTATGTCAAGAATTTCGGTTCTATAGTTCCACCATCGTCGCTCTCCGAAGCGGAACCATGGCCGAGACCCAAGCCCAGAAACAGGTGCCCTTGCTGGCCGCCCTGGCCCAACCGACGCGGCTGCAGATCCTCGATCGGGTGGCCGAAGCCGGCTCGGAGGGCCTTGCGGCGGGCGATATTGCGCGGGCCCTGCGCTGCCCGGCCTCGACCTTGTCCTTCCACCTGAAGGAGCTGAGCCGGACCGGCGTGCTCGAAGCACGGCCCGAAGGCCGTTTCATCCTGTATTCCCTGCGCCGCCCGGCGCTCAAGGCGCTGGCGCTCTATATCGCCGGCCTCGCCGGTACCCGCCCGCCCGCCAGGGGCAAGCGGGGCGCCGGCGGCCGCGGCCGGCGCGGGCGCCCCACGGACGTCGGCCAACTCACGATTTTCGGGGACTGAGGCGGGGGCGACCGGGGTTCAGTTGCGCACCAGGTGCGCGACGAAATCGTCCACGGCCATCGCGTCGAGCCGCTCTGCGTCTGCGAACAAAGCCTCGATGCGCGCGCACTGCCTGGCGGGGAAGACCGGCGGCAGGGAATTGCGGAACTTCCCCACCATCACCGGGAATCCCTCCGCGCGGCGGCGACGGTGGCCGATCGGCGTATCGATCTGCACGCGCTCGGTGCTCGATCCGTCGCGGAAGAAGACCTGGATGGCGTTGCCGATGAAGCGTTTGTCCGGTGCGTAATAGTCGGCCGTGAACTGCGGGTTCTCGCGGACTTCCATGCGCGCGCGCAGCGCGTCGATGCGCGGGTCCTGAGCGATCGCGTCTTCGTAGTCGGCTGCCGTCAGGCGCCCATGCACCAGGGGAACCGCGACCATGTACTGGATGCAATGATCGCGGTCCGCCGGATTCGCGAGCGGCCCGGTCTTGTCGATGATGCGGACGCCCGGTTCCTGCGTCTCGATCACGATGCGCTCGACGGCGTCGAGCCTCGAGCCGACCTCCGGGTGCAGTCTCATCGCGCATTCGACGGCCGTCTGCGCGTGGAATTCGGCCGGGTAGCTGATCTTGAACAGCACGTTCTCCATCACGTAGCTGCCGAAGCCCTGCGGGTAGGCGAACGGCTTGCCGCCGAACAGCACGTCGTAGAAACCCCATTTCTGCGCCGTCAGCGCCGACGGGTAGCCCATCTCGCCGGTGAGCGCGATGAGCGCATGCCTGACGCCGCGGCTGGTCGCATCCCCTGCCGCCCAGCTCTTGCGCGAGCCGGTATTCGGCGCGTGGCGGTAGGTACGCAGGGCGCCGCCGTCGATCCACGCGTTCGACACGGCGTTCACGACCTGCTCCCGCGTTCCGCCCAGCATGGCCGTGACGACGGCCGTGGTCGCGACACGTACCAGGATCACGTGGTCCAGCCCCACGCGGTTGTAGGCGTTCTCGAGGGCGGTCACGCCCTGGATCTCGTGCGCCTTGATCATCGCGGTCAGCAGGTCGCGCACGCGGGGCGGGTTGCCGCCCTCGGCCGCCGCCTTGCGCGCCTGCCAGTCGGCGACCGCGAGGATGCCGCCCAGGTTGTCCGACGGATGGCCCCATTCGGCGGCCAGCCAGGTGTCGTTGAAGTCGAGCCAGCGGATCATCGCCCCTATGTTGAACGCAGCCTGCACCGGGTCGAGTTCGTAGCTGGTGCCGGGTACGCGGGCGCCGCCGGCCATCGTCGCACCCGGCACGACCGGCCCCAGCATGCGCGTGCAGGCCGGGAACGCGAGCGCCTGGAACCCGCATGCCAGCGTGTCCATGAGGCAGTAGCGCGCGGTCTCGTAGGCGACGTCGCTCGTGATCGTCGCGTCGCGCGCGTAGGCGGCGATGTCGACGAGCACGCGATCGGGCGCGGGCCGCTCTGCGGAGCGGATGTCGTGTTGGCTCATGGTCCCACTTACCTCTGGTCGGCGGGCGGAACCCGGCGGGGCTCCGGTCCGGTGTAATTGGCGCTCGGGCGGATGATCTTGCCGTCTGCGCGCTGCTCGATGACGTGCGCCGCCCAGCCGGTGGTGCGCGAGATCACGAACAGCGGCGTGAACATCGCTATCGGCACGCCCATCCGGTGGTAGGCGACCGCGCTGAACCAGTCCAGGTTCGGGAACATGCGCTTGGCTTCCCACATCACCGATTCGATGCGCTCCGCGATTCGGTACAGGCGAAAGTCGCCGGACTCCTCCGACAGGTGCTCCGCCACTCGCTTGATGACGGCGTTGCGAGGATCGGCCACCGTGTAGACGGGGTGCCCGAAGCCGATGACGACTTCCCGGGCCGCGACCCGCCGGCGGATGTCCGCTTCGGCCTCGTCCGGGCCTGCGTAGCGCTGCTGTATTTCGAGCGCCACTTCGTTGGCGCCGCCGTGCTTCGGGCCGCGCAGCGCCCCGATCGCCCCGGTGACGGCCGAATGCATGTCGGACCCGGTGCCTGCGATCACCCGCGCCGTGAACGTCGATGCGTTGAATTCGTGCTCGGCGTACAGGATCAGCGAGGTGTGCATCGCGCGCACCCAGCTTGCCGCGGGCGGCCTGCCGTGCAGCATGTGCAGGAAGTGCCCGCCGGCCGAGTCGTCGTCCGTCTCGACCTCGATCCGGCGGCCGCCATTGGCGAAATGGTGCCAGTAGCAGAGCATCGAGCCCGTGCAGGCGACGAGGCGGTCGGCTACGAGACGTGCACCCTCCGGCGAATGGCCCGGGTCCTCGGGCGCCTCGCAGCCGAGCGCCGAAACGCCCGTTCGCAGGACGTCCATCGGATGCGCCGTTGCAGGAAGCTGCTCGAGCACGGTCTTCAGCCGCGGGCCGAGGCCGCGCAGGTCCCGCAGCCGGCGCTTGTAGTTGGCGAGTTCGGCGCGACTCGGCAGCTTCTCGTGGATCAGCAGGTGGGCGATTTCCTCGAACTCGCAGGATTCCGCGATGTCGAGGATGTCGTAGCCGCGGTAGTGCAGGTCGTTGCCGCTGCGGCCCACGGTGCAGATCGCCGTGTTGCCTGCGGCGACACCGGAAAGGGCGACGGACTTCTTGGGCTTGAACCCGCCCGCGGGCGCGCCTGCCTCGCTCATGACCCGCGCTCCCTGCCGCGGCTGAACAGCTCGTCGAGCTTGCGCTCGTAGTCGTGGTAGCCGAGCACCGCGTACAGCTCCTCGCGGGTCTGCATGCGGTCCGTCACGCCGCGCTGCGTGCCGTCCTCGCGGATCGCGGCGTACACCCGCTCGGCGGCGCGGCTCATCGCCCGGAACGCCGACAGCGGATAGAGCACCAGCCGCACGCCGGCATCGCCGAGTTCCGCGGTCGTGAACAGCGGCGTACGCCCGAACTCCGTGATGTTGGCGAGCACCGGTACCGGCAACGCGCGCGTGAACTCGCGATACTCCTCGAGCGTCGTCAACGCCTCGGCGAAGATCATGTCCGCTCCGGCTTCGACGTAGGCGGAAGCGCGGTCGATCGCCGCCCTCTGCCCTTCGACCGCATGGGCATCGGTGCGTGCCATGACCACGAACGCGGCGTCGCTGCGCGCGTCCACCGCGGCGCGGATGCGGTCGGCCATTTCCGCGGTTGCGACCAGTTCCTTGCCGGGCCGATGGCCGCACCTTTTCGCCTGCACCTGGTCCTCGAGGTGCATGCCGGCGGCGCCCGCGCGGATCAGTTCCCGGGTGGTCCGCGCGATCGAGAAGGCCGCGCCGAATCCCGTGTCCGCGTCCACCAGCAGGGGCAGGCCGGTCGCGCCGCAGACGCGGCGTGCGTCCTCGCAGACGTCGTTGACGCTCGTCATGCCGAGGTCCGGCAGCCCGAAGGAGGCGTTGGCGACGCCCGCGCCGGAGAGGTACAAGGCACGGAATCCGGCGCGCTCGGCCAGCAACGCGCTGTAGGCATTCACGGCACCGGCCACTTGCAGCGGGCGCTCGGCATCGACGGCGTCGCGCAGGCGGCGCCCAGGGGAAACTTCGGTCATTTCGCTATGATACATCGCGTCGCCGCACCGGCGACGTAAGCGAGTGCCACCGTGCGGGCGTTGAATTCGGCTGTCGCATGCGTCGCCCTGGCCGGTCTTGCCGGGCCAGCCGCTGGCGCGGACTGCGGCTCGCTCGCCGCGCTTGACTGGCTCCTCGGCGATTGGGTCGCCGAGGGCACGCAGTCCACGTTCCGTGAATCCTGGGCCGCGCTCGGAGCGCGCACCTGGGAGGGCAGCGGAGTCGAAACGTCCAGGACGGACCCCGCGAAGTCGAGTGCCGAAGTCCTGCGGCTCGTCGAGATGGCCGGTGGCGTGTACTACCTGTCGAAGGTGACGCACAACGACCTGCCGGTGGCATTCCGCTTGAGCGAGTGCGCGGACGGCCGCTTCGTCTTCGTCAATCCGGCGCACGACTTCCCGAAGCGCCTCGACTATCTGCGGGAAGGCGAGGATCGCCTGCGGGTGCGTGTCAGCGACGGCGGGGACAAGGGCTTCGCCCTCGACTTCGCGCGTGCACCGCTGCCCGCGACCGACCCGGGCACCGTGCTCGCGGCCGAAGACGCGCGGTTCGCGTCGATGGTGGCGGCCGATGCGGACGCGATGCGCCGCTGGCTCGCCGCAGACCTGGTGTACGTGCATTCGACGGGCGCGACCGAGAGTCGCGAGCAGCTGATCGCGGCGATCGCCGACGGCAAGCTGCAGTACCTGGCCGTGGAACCTGCCGAACGGCGCGTGGTCTTCCATGGACCGGACGCTGCGTTCGTGCAGGGGGTCGCACGCATCCGGGCGCGCTCGGGTGCGCAGGAACTCGACTTCAAGGCACGCTACCTCGCGGTCTACGCGCTGAACGACGATGCCTGGCAGTTGCGTGCCTGGCAGTCGTTGCGCGTCCCCTGAGTGCGCCTGCCGGAAGAGCGAACCGCTTGTGCAGAGGAGGGCGAATCGATGAGCAAGGGCATGGACCAGAAGAAGGAAGGCAAGAAGAAGGCGCAGCACACGCTGGCCGAGAAGCGGGCATTGAAACGCGAGAAGAAGCGCCAGAAGGGCCTGCTGTAGTTGCTGGCGTACGTTTTCTGGCACGTTCCGCGCGCGGGCGCGGCGGTGCAGGCGTACGAATCCGCGCACCGCGCGTTCCACGACGTGCTGCGCGCCGCGCGCGTCCCGGGGCTGCTCGGTGTGCGTGTCGCCCGGATGCAGCGCATTCCGTGGCTGGGCGGACAGGCGGGCTATGAAGACTGGCACTTCCTCGATGGATCCGCCGGCCTCGACGTGCTGAACGCGTCCGCCATCAGCGAGGCGCGCCGGCAGCCGCATGACCGGATCGCCGCGCTGGCGGGCGAGGGCACGGCAGGGCTCTATGGCCTTCGGTTGGGCACCGCCATCGCGCCGGCTGTCGCCTGTTGGCTGTCGAAGCCGGACGGCACGGCCTACGCGGCGTTCGAGGAGTCCCTGGCGCCGGCGATCGCAGAAGGCTGCGCGCTCTGGGGCCGGCGCATGACGCTGGGTCCGACGCCCGAGTTCTGCCTGCACGCGCCGGCTGCGCGGCCACTGCGGCAGCCGGCCGAGGCGATCGCCCTCGAGCAAGTTTTTCACTGGTCTGGAAATTCGCCATGAAAGCCTATGTGATTGCCAACGTCGACGTGCAGGACCCGGTTCGCTACCAGGACTACGTCAAGCTGACGCCCGGAACGGCCGCCCCGTACGGCGGGCGGTTCATCGCGCGTGGCGGCCGGTCGGAGAAGCTGGAGGGCGCGGTGCCCGCGAACCGCGTCGTGGTGATCGAATTCCCGAGTTACGAGCAGGCGAAGGCATGGTATGACTCGGACGGTTACCGGGCCGCAAGGGCGATCCGGCAGAGCGCATCGGTGGGAAGCCTGATCCTGGTCGAGGGCGTTGAATCGCCGGGAGCGAAATGAACCGCGGAGGGCGTGGAGCGCTGGGATCCTGCCTTGCAGGCCTCGTGCTGCTGGCGGCGCCGGTCTCGTCACACGACGACACGCTCGGCGCGCGCTTCGTGGGTCCCGACGGCTCGAATGCGACCGATTGCCTCGAGCACCACGAGCCCTGCGCAAGCATCCAATACGCGCTTTCCCAAGCGCGGCCCGGCAACTCCGTCAAGGTAGCCGCGGGCATCTACGACGTGACCGGCGTGGAACCGGAAAGCTTCCTGTTCGGGACGATTCACGCGCAGGGCGGGTATGAGCCCGGCGGCCATTTCGAGCTGCGTGACCCCGAGGCCTATCCGACCATCCTGGTCGGCGTGGACCCGGGCTACCGGCAGCAGCTGCTGCATCTCGGGTTCCAGTGGGCGGCGGACCTCGAGTCGGCGCGGCTCGGCATCGTGGATGACAGCCCGGCGCCGGCACTGCAAGCGACGGCCTTCCAGGCGGAATCCTGCATCCAGGGCCAGGCCGGCCAGTTTCCCTGCCGCAACGTCGACTTCCTGGGGCAGGTCCCGCTTGACGATTTCTCAACGCGGCCGTTCGCGGCCTCGAACGTCTGGGGCTTCGTGGACCAGAACGACGGCCGGGAGTACGCGGTCGCCGGGCTCGCCAACGGCACCGCGGTGCTCGACCTGTCGGAGCCGGAGAATCCGCGTGAAGTCGTGACGATCCCGGGCGCGAACTCGTCCTGGCGCGAGGTCAAGGTCTACCAGTACTTCGATGCCGGCAGCAACCGATACCGGGCCTACGCGTATGTCACGACCGAGGCGAACGGCGCCGGGCTGCAGGTCATCGACCTGTCGAGCCTGCCCTCGACCGCGACGCTCGCAAGGACGCTGGTCGATACCGGTACCCAACACACGGCCTACGTCTCGAACATCGACTACGCCACCGGCCTGGCACTGCCGGGCGCCGAGGCCTTCCTGTACGTCGCGGGCAGCGACCAGAACGGCGGCGCCTGGCGCGCCTACAGCCTTGCAGACCCTGCGACACCCCAACTCGTCGCCACCGCGCCGCCGGGCACGCAGTACGTGCATGACGCGACCAGCCTCCTCATCAGCGATGCCCGTACGGCGCAGTGCGCACCCGGGCACGATCCCTGCGAGGTGTACGTCGACTTCAACGAGAACAGCGTCGACCTCTGGGACGTCACGGACAAGGGCGCGCCGGTGCTGCTCTCGTCCACTACGTACTCGGATGCGAGCTACACGCACTCCGGATGGCCGACCGCGGACCAGCGGCACATTTTCGTCCACGACGAGACCGAGGAGATCTTCGGGGGGCTGCGTACCCAGATCTATACGATGAACGTGGAGGACCTGCTGAACCCGTTCATCGTCGCGAGCTTCCAGGGCCCGGATACCTCCACCGACCACAACGGCTACGTCAAGGACGGCTTCCTGTTCGTGTCGCACTACCGCCGCGGGCTCGTCGTGTTCGACGCCGGCGTCCCGGAGCAATTGCGGGAAGTTGCGAGCTTCGACACCTTTCTGGTCCCGGCCGCGAATTCCGCCGGGACCGACGGGGCCTGGGGCGTATTTCCGTTCTTCCCGTCAGGCATCGTCGTGGTCAGCGACATCAACAACGGAATTTTCGTGCTGCGCGACCATGCCGCCTCGCTGGCGCAGGCGACCGGTCGCGTGGGTTTCTCATCGGCCGCCGCCAATGCGCCGGAGGGTGCCACGAGCGCCGAAATCGCGGTGCGGCGCAGCGGCGGGACCCGCGGCGCGGTGACCGTCGACTACGCCACGGGCGGCCTGACGGCGACCGAGAACAACGACTACACGTCGACGGTCGGTACGCTGTCCTGGGATGACGGCGACATGGAGGACCGCGTCATCACGGTCCCGCTGACCGACGACGACACGCCGGAGGCTGACGAGACATTTCAGGTCGAGCTCGCGAATGCGGGCGGCGGCGCGACCTTCGACGGGTCGGTGATCCTCACCGTGACGATCGATGACGACGACAGCGTCGTTGCCCCGCCGCCCCCGGGCGGCCGGGGAGGCGGAGGCGGGTCAGGGGATGCGCTGTGGCTGCTGGTCCTGTGCCTTCTGTCGGCGCTGGCGCAGCAGCAGTCCCGTCGCCGTGCCCAGGATCGCGCCGATCAGGTGCGCCTGGGGAACCACCGCGACGCGTAGCACTTCGTGCACGGGGAAACTCGAATCCCAGGGCTGCTCCAGCAGGACCTTCAGCGTGCCGCCCAGCAGCGCCGCAATCGGCAGCCAGCGCGCGCGACCGGCGCTCGCCGCGACCCACACGACGCAGCCGGCGAAATACACGGCGTGCAGCACGCCCGAGAGGCCGCGATACCAGTGCAGCTCCGGCAGTGACAGCCAGAACGCCAGCGAGATCAGGATCGGCCCGAAACCGAGGATCCCGTAGAATGCGCGCGGTTTCAGCCGGTCCGCGAACAGCCGGTCGAGCAGGAGGAGGGCGACCACGTTCAGCGCCGCGTGCAGGAAGGACAGGTGCACGAAATGGCCCGTGAACAGCCGCCAGGGCTCCCGTAGCGCGAGCGCACGGCGGTACTCGAGGAGTTCCGCGGGCAGGAACAACTCGGCCGCCAGCACGGCGATCACGACCGCGTACAGGCCGGCGGTGGGCGAGAGGCGCATGAACCGCTCTTTGCGCTAGGCTGACGGCCATTATGGAGCCAAAGTTGTTCGGGCAGATGGCGATCTCGCTCCTGCTGGGCCTCTTGATCGGCCTGCAGCGCGAGCGCGCGGACCGGACCATCGGCGGCATCCGCACTTATCCGTTGATCGCGGCCTTCGGGACGCTGTGCGGCTGGCTCGCCGTCGACTACGGCGGCTGGATCGTGGCGGCGGGGATCATCGCACTCGCAGCGCTGCTCGTGATCAGCAACTTCGTGATCTCGCGCGCAGGCATGCACGATTCCGGCCAGACGTCCGAGGTTTCGGCGCTGCTGCTGTTCGGAATCGGCGCCTACCTGGTCGTCGGCGAGCCGGCGGTCGCGGTCGCGCTCGGCGGCGCGATCGCCGTACTCCTGCACCTCAAGGACCCGCTGCATGCCTTCGCGAACCGCATCGGCGAGCGGGACATCGCCGCCATCATGCAGTTCGCGCTGATCACGCTGGTCGTCCTGCCGGTGCTGCCGGACCGGAACTTCGGACCGTACGACACGCTGAATCCGTACCACACCTGGCTGATGGTCGTGCTGATCGTCGGCATCGGCCTCGTGGGCTATGTCGCGTACAAGATCTTCGGCGCGCGCGAGGGCGCGGTGCTCGGCGGCGTGATCGGCGGCCTCGTGTCGAGCACCGCCACGACGGCGAGCTTCGCACGCCGTGCTGCGTCCACGCCCGCGGCGGCGGGACTCGCGGCACTCGTGATCATGATCGCCTCGGCGGTCGTCTACGCCCGCGTCATCACCGAGGTGGCCGTGGTCGCGCGCGGGCACGTCGGCGCGATGCTGCCGCCGCTCGCCGCCATGCTGGCGGCCAGCGCGGCGCTTGCGGCCGTGCTGTTCTTCCGTACGCGCGACCACCAGGCGCCGATGGCGGAGCAGGGGAATCCGGCGGACCTCCGCCTCGCGATGACGTTTGCAGGCGTTTACGCAGTCGTCTCCTTCATCGTGGCGGCGGTGAAGACCGAGTTCGGCGTCCAGGCCCTGTACCCGGTGGCGCTGATCGCGGGACTCACGGACGTGGATGCGATCACGCTTTCCACTTCCAAGCTCGTCGCCCAGGGCCGCCTGGCGGCCGATACGGCCTGGCGCGTCATCCTGGTCGCGTCTCTTTCCAATCTCGTCTTCAAGGCGGGGATGGTCGCGGTGATCGGCGGCCGCAAGCTGCTCTTGATCCTTCTGCCGGCCTTCGGCGCCGTGCTCGCCGTGGGCGCCGGCGTACTGCTGTGGTGGCCCGCGGGAGCGTCGCCGTGACGCCCGGGGTCGATACGGTGCGCGGCAGTTGCCTGTGCGGCCGAGTGCGTTTCGAGGTCTCGGGTCCCTTGCCGAAGATCTATCAATGCCACTGCTCGCTGTGCCGCAAGCAGGGCGGCTCGGTGTCCAACACCGGCCTCGTCGCCGCCGCCGACCGGTTCCGCTGGCTGGCCGGCGAGGACGGCATCGGCAAGTGGCAGCGCTCGACGGGATTCCGCTCGCATTTCTGCCAGCGCTGCGGATCGACCGTGCCGAATCCCTTGCGCGATACCGGCTACGTCTGGGTACCGGCCGGTGCGCTCGATGACGACGTGCCGCTCGAGGTCGCAGCGCAGCTGTTCCTCGGATCCAAATTCAGTTGGGACCAGCCGCGCCCGGACGGTCGCCAATACGACGCGGCGCCGGAGATGGCCGATCTGATCGAGTTCCTGCACGGGCGGGGCTCCGAATCGTAGTGATGTAGCCGACCCGAACACTGTTCGCCGCGGCGGGTCGCCCCAGACCTAAGTTCGCATAATGTATATTATGGTAAATCTCGAATAGATCTGACCGAGGCATTCCGCAGCCGGCGTTTCTGCAGGGTTTCGCAGCCGAGATCGAACGCCAGGTCCCGGCAGGTCATGTTCTCGAGTCGCACGCGCAGGCTGCACGCAGCGCCCGCTTCAACCGCAAGCTCGACGCGGAATCCGACGGGCTCGCCGTCGGCGAGCAGGCAGATGAGACGGTCCCCGTCCGGCGGCACGGGTCTCTCAGGGCGCGCTCGCGGCCTTCCCGGGTACCGCCAGGTACTCGCGTACCCTGGCGCGCGCGTCGGCCTGCAGCGCCTGCACGGCGTCCGGGTCGGCGGCTGGCGCCTCCACGAGCTTGTCCGCCATGGCGAACAGCGGCAGGAACATCCGGTCACGGTCGGGAGCTCCCTTCAAGGCCACGGTCGCGCTGCCCGCGAGCAGCGTGTTCCATTCCGTTCGAACGGCGTCCCACAGCGGTTCCGTGGCGGCAAGGTAGTCGTCGCCCGCGGTGAAGTCGAAGCCTCGGATGCGCTCGTAGCGGTTGAAGCCGAACTCGCGCCCCACGACCGGGCGCCCGGCGACGGGCCTGCCCTCGGGGTCCAGCGCGACCTTGTTGTTCTGCTGTTCGTGCACCCAGCCCGTGGGCGTGATCGTGTGGCGATTGGTCCCGACCAGGACCTGGTAGTCGTCGCGCACGCTGTACTCGCGGCGCGGCAGCGGGCGCCAGCCCTCTCCCCCCGACCAGGTGGAATAGTTGCCGAAGTGTTCCCAGCGGCCGACCCCCGAATAGCGTGGCGAGTCGTCCACCTGGAACACGCTCTGCCGCCACGCGCCCGCCGGGTCGTCGACCGGTTCGGATTGCCAGCGGTTGTTGCCGCGATAGACGAACTGGCTGCCCGGCTCGAACTGCCAGTCCTGGCGCCAGTGTTTCGTCACGAATGGCCCGGTGACCGTGCCATCGTCGGCGACCATCCGCGTGACGAGCATGTGCTGCAGGGAGATGAAGTCGCCGCGGTCCTCCAGCACGTACACCTTTTCCGTGCCCCAGCTCTGGTATGGCGGCTTCGGCTCGCGGGCGCCCGTGAATCCCGCGACCTCGACGAAGTCGAAGCTCACGCGGTACTCGCCCGCCATCGCGAGGATCGCGCGCCGATCGCGTTCCTTCGCGTTCAGTCCCGCCTCTTGCAGTCGCCGCCACTCAGGGCCCGGCTCGGAGTCCAGGGTTACCGCCGTGCCCCGGGTCGAACCGCCGCGCGGCTTCATCGCGTCGCCATCGGTGAATTGCCAGGCGAACGTGTACTGGCGAACTTCTGCGGCCGCCTCCGCCGGCTCCTGCCCTTCGTAGGCCGTCACCGGCATGGTCGCCAGGAAACCGGCGCCGAGCGTCGCTGTCGCAACGAACACGCTTGCGAGCGAGCGCAGCGCGGTGTGTCCTTCTCTCGGATGCATGGGAACTCCTCAGAATCGGAACTGGAGGCTCGCGCTCACGGCCCGGCCGGGTCGTGAGAACCGGTCGATGACCGGATCGCCCGCCGGGCGGCCCCGGACGTCCGCCCATTCCCAATAGGTCTCGTCCGTCAGGTTGGCAACGCCGACGTGGAGCGTCGCGCGCTCGCCGACGGAAAGATGCGCCAGCAGGTCGATCACCTCGTATCCCGGCGAGCTGAACTGCGGCCCGGCGGACTCGTCGATGCGGTCCTTGCGGTCGACTGCGGTCAGGACGAGTTCGGCGCCCCAGCGCCCGCCCGGCGGTTCGTAGCCGATGCCCAGGACGCCTTTCAGCGGGTCGATGCTGTTGAGCGGCACGTCGTCCGTCTGGTCGTCGCCCCGCGCCCAGCCGATGCTCGAGCGCAGCCTCCATCCCGCCAGGCGCGGGTCGAGGCTGCCGAAATCCAGGCCGCCGCGAAACTCGATCCCGTAGATGCGCGCGTCGGCGATGTTCCGGGACTGGAACACGAGCAGGCCGGAATCCGGGTCGATGCCGATCGCGACCAGCGACTCGATGAAGTCCTCGTAGTCGTTGTGGAAGGCGGCCAGCGACCAGTAATTCCCGCCCTGCCCGCCCCGGATGCCGGCCTCGAAGCCGCGGCTCTCCTCCGGCTTGAGGTCCGGGTTCGGGATCGCGGTGTAGCCGAACGCGATGTTCGTGAAGCCGACATTCACGTCGTCGTAGGGCGGCGCGCGGAATCCCTCCGCGTATTGCAGGTAGGCGGACGCCGTCGCGCCGAGGCGCCGGACGATGCCGAGCTTGGGCGAAACGCTGGTATGGTCGATGCCCACCGGGCTGGTCAGCGGGTTGTCCTCCTTGAAGATCGCATCCGCGCTCGGGTCGAGGTCGTAGTAGTCCGCGCGCAGGCCCGGCACGATCCGCCAGCGGCCTTGCGCAAGCTCGACTTCGTCCTGGACGTACACGGCGGCCTCAAGCGTCTGCGTCAGCGGGAAATCGCGGACCGGGAACGTGTCAGGCGGCACGACGTTGGTCACTTGCCCGGTCGCGAGGCTGGTCTGCGAGCCGTCGCGCATCTGCTCGGTGTCCGTGCGCGTGATTTCGAGGCCATAGGTGAGCGTCTGCGCGACGGCGGCGGACTCGAATCGCTTGCGCAGCGTCAGGTCCCCGCCGAGCACTTCCTGCTCGAAGCGGGCGCGGCGTTGCCGCAAGGCCTGCGCCGGCGGGCCGATTCCCGTCGTCAGCCGCAGTTCCTCCGTGCGCTGGTCGGTCTTGCTGTCCTGCCAGTAGACCTGCCAGGTTCCCTCCTCCGCGAATCGCGTCCCGGACACGAAGGCGTGGTCGAGGGCGATACGGTTGCGCTCGCGCGAGTCGTCCGCGGTCAGGTCGAGCGTCTGGACCGTCGACGGGCCGAGTGCCTGCGTGCGGCGACCTGAAATGGCGTCCGTCAGCGTGTCGTCGCGCGTGGTTTCGGCGGTGAGCCGGATCCGCTGCCCTTCGGCGCGGTCCCAGATGACCTTGGCCAGGACGCTGTCCGATTCGTAGGCTTGCGGATCGGGCGCCGTGCGCGTCGAGTCCTGGGAGTAGACGTCGCCCTGATTGTCGAGTTCGTCGCCTTCCCTGCGCGTCACCTGCAGCAGCGCGGACATCTCGTAGCCGCGCCACGCGCCGGTCGCGGTCGCGCTGAAGCTGTCGTCGGCGTCGTACCAGGCGCCGCGTGCATCGAATCCGAGCGAGGGTCCATCGGGCCGGAGGTAATCCTCTGGGTCCTTCGTGACGAATGCCACGACGCCGCCGATCGCATCGGACCCGTAAAGGGACGACGCGGCCCCTCGCAGGATCTCGACCTGCTTCAGCGTGGCAAGATCGACGAAGTCACGGTTGGCGCTCGCGAAGCTGCCAATCGAGAAGGCGTCGGGGATCGGCACGCCGTCCACTTCGATCAGCACGCGGTCGCCGTCGATGCCGCGCACGTTGAAGCCGGCCAGCCCGAAGCGCCCCGCCGAATTCGCGACCGAGATACCGGGCTCGTAGCGGATCAGGTCCTTGATGTCCCTGGACAGTTCCGCTTCGATCTCAGCCGAACGCTTGACGGTCACGGTGGCCGCGACGTCTTCGATGGGCCGCGGGCCGCGCGTGGCCGTGACCACGACCGTTTCGAGCGGTCCGGTGACGGCCGCCTGCTGGGCCAGGACGACACCGGGCACGCCTGCGGCACCCGAGAGCACCGCCACACATAGCAGCCCGGATCGACTCATTGGGACCCCCTCGCTGAATCTCGGTTGGACTGTAACACGAATGATAGTCATTCTCATTCGCATTGCAAGTGTCGATCACCAAAGAGCGGATGGGCCAACGATCAGCGCAGGTTTGCTTCCAGGAAGGCTTCCAGGCGTTTCAGCATCGTCAGGCGGGATGCCGCGCTGGATAGCAGATGGTCTTCGCCCGGCAGCTCGACCAATTCATGTCGCTTGCCTTTCTCGGCGAGGAGCCTCGCGAAATTGCGCGACTGGCTGGGGGGGACCACCGTGTCGTTGGCGGCGTGTACGAGGAGGATCGGCGCCCGGATGCGATCGATCGCACGACTCGGCGAGAACGCGATGATGTCCTGGTCGCTCGGGTTGCCGATCAGGTCCCTGAAACTGCGATAGGACTGGGAGTCGTCGCCTCCCCGCTCGCGGATGAAGCCGGCCAGTTGCGGTATGTCCGCGACGCCATTGACGCTGGCCGCACACGCGTAGAGCTCCGGCGAGAAGGCGACGCCCGCGAGCGCGGCGTAGCCGCCGTAACTCGCGCCGACGATGCACACGCGCTTAGGGTCTGCGATGCCGCGCTCCACGAGATCGCGCACGCCGGCATCGATGTCGTCCTGCATGCCCCTGCCCCATTGTCTGTGGCCGGCCCGGTAGAGATCCGCGCCGAATCCCCAGGACCCGCGGAACTGCGGCTGCAGCACCGCGTAGCCGCGCGTGGCGAGGAACTGTGCCCACCAGTCGAAGTCGGTCGTGTCGCGTGCATAGGGTCCGCCGTGCGGGAAGACGACGAGCGGCAGCATCTTCGGGGTGAGGCCCGGCGGCAGGGTGAGATAGGCCGGTATCTCCACGCCGTCCGGCGCCTTGTAGCCGATCGATTCGATGGCGCCCAATGCGACGTCGGCCAGCGACGGATAGGCTTCGCCGATGATGTCCGCGGAGCCTTTCGCGAAGTCGACCAGGAAGTAGACCGGCGCACTGCTCGGCCCTTCGACTTCGGCGATGATCCGCTTGTAGTCGGCCGACCGGTCGAAGATGGCCGTCGTCTTGCCCGGGAACGCCTTGGAGACTGCCTTCTGGATGGCGTCCATTTTCGGGTCGACCCAGACTGCGTCGGGTACCGGACCCCCGGTCCAGTACGCGGTCGGCAGGCCGGTGAACCGGTCGAACTGCAGCGAAGTCACGTCGAAGTCCGGGTGCTCGTACAGCAGCGAGAGGCTGCCGCCCGCGAGCGGAAGCGTCCAGATCTTGAAGCGGTCGCCGCCGCGCGGGCTGCGCACGAGCAGCGACTGGCCGTCGCCGGCCAGACCGATCACGTCGAACTCGTAGTCGAGCGGCTCGGAGAATATCGAACGCCAGCTTTCGCCCTGCTTCGCGAGGATCGAGAAGCGGAGCGATTCCGGGTCCCACTCCGTACGGGCGACCGGACGCCCCGACGGATCCAGGATCCACGCATCGGTATTGACCGTCCCGGATTCGAGGAGGCGACCCTTGCCCGTCGCGAGCTCGACTTCGAACAGCGACAATTGCCACCCGGAGTCCTTGCGTCCGCCGGAAATGCGCGAGTCCATGGTGGAACGGTATGCGGTTCCGGCGAATTGATAAGTCGACATGACGATCGTGCCGGGCTTCGCAGGATGCAGCCGCTCGATGCTAGCCGCGGTGACCATCTCACGCTCCGGGTGCTCCATGAGCAGGGACCGGGCCTCCCCCGAAGGATCCTCGACGTCGATCGCGAGGTAACGCTCGAACTCGTAGGTTTCCTCGCGGACTTTCGTCGCCGCGCTGGTCAGCGAACGGCTGACGCTGATGATCAGCGTGCGATCGTCGGCCCAGTCGAGGTCCCGCACCCGGGAGTGGCTCGGCTGCATCCGCTTCAGGTCCTTGCCGGTCGCCAGGTCGAACACGACGACGAGCGGCGTCCCGCCCGGGTCGTTGACCCAGGCGACGCGCTCGCCGTTCGGCGACAGGCGGACCCGGGACATTTCCGGCAAGGCCGCGAACGCGGACGCCGGGGGCGGCGCGGCCACCGCCGGTAGGCACGGGCCCGCCAGCGCGGCGATGAACCACAGGACGGCGCTCGGCTTCATCATTGCCTCCCTCAGGCGCGGGAAAGATAGCCCGCCGCGAGCTGCTCGAGGTGGAACCGGTTCTCAGCCTGGAGATACGGGGCTACCAGCATGAGCACCTGGTAGGCGCCGCGCGACAGCGCCTTGCCGGAATCATCGCCGCGCGGATGCCGCGCCGAGTCGAAGGACAGCCAGTAGAGCGACACGACCGTGATGTTGCCGGCGAGCGCGTCGATCTCGGCCCCGGTCGCGGTCATCACGCCCTGCTCCACGAGCCCGAGGCAGATCCCGCGCGATGCGCCGACGGCACGCTCGAAGACGGTCGCGAGCCGGTGTCCCGCGCGACGGTCGCGCGCCATGATTCCGGAAAGGTCGCGGAACAGGAAACGGTAGCGCCAAAGCGACTCGAACAGGAGGTGCAGGAGCAGCCAGGCATCCTCGATGCCGTCCGCGCGCCAGCCGGAGGGCGGCAGCAGCGCGTCGAACTCGGCGACGAAGCGATCCAGAAGCGCGGCGGACAGCTCGTCCTTGCGCCGGAAGTGGTAGTGCAGGTTGCCGGCGCTGATGCCGAGCTCGGCTGCGATCAGCGATGTCGAAACCCGGGGTTCGCCACGCTCGTTGTACAGGGCCAGCGTGGTGTCGAGGATGCGCTGGCGCGTGCGCCGGCCGGGTTCTGACTTCTGGCGATTGGGCATGCGGCTGGTGTACGACGGCAGGCGCCATCGTACACCAGCGGCGGCAGGCGGCTCAGGCGGCGCGGCGGGTCGTGCGGCGCGTCGACTTGCGGACGACGGCCTTCCTGGCGACCGGGGCCTTCGCGGCCTTCATGCGGGCAGCGAACTTCTGGCCCTCGCCGATCGCGACGCCGAAGACCTTGCCGGCCTCGACGCGCGTGGTCTCGAAGGCGTCGCGGTGCGCGTTCCAGATCGTGAGTGCCGAGCGGCGGGCGGTCTTGGCAAGCTCGGTCTCGGCGACCGTGCCCAGGAACTGGTTGACGTTATCGATCATGGCGGACTCCTCAGGGGATCGGGTGGTTGTTGCCGCCCAGTATTCCGGCCCGCCCTAGGGAGTGCACCCTAGGGAACCGACATGACCGGTCGGACCCGGTTCACAACCGCGCGAACCACTCGGCAATCGCGCGGCGCTGGGCGGCATCCGGCACGCGGCCGGTGGCTGCCTCGACATTCTCCGCCGCATGGCGCGGGTTGCGCGTGGCTGCGAGCACGACGGTGACCGCCGGGTCGCCCAGCACCCATTTGAGGAACAGCTGCGCGGCGCTCCGGCAGCCGAGCTCGGCCGCGACCGCGGGCAGCATGTGCCCGGCGGCGCGATCGATCATCGCGCCCTTGGTGAACGGCCGGTTGATCATCGCCGCGATGCCGAGTTCGCGCGCCGCCGGCAGGAGGCGCGCGCCGGCCTCCGGCTCCGCGAGCGAATAGTTGACCTGCAGGAAATCCGGCTTCTCGCGCCGGATGACGCGCTCGAGCTCGGCGTGCGCGCCGGCGACGTAGTGCGTGACGCCGACGTAGCGCACCGTGCCGGCGTCGCGCGCCGCCCGCAACGTGGCGAGGTGTGTCGCGAGGTCCTGCAGGTTGTGAACCTGGACGAGGTCGAGGACTTTCGATCTCATCAGTCGATGCGAATCGGCGAGCTGCCGCTCGCCCGCGGCCCTTCCGGTGGTCCAGACCTTGGTCGCGAGGAACGGCTTCGCGGCCGGTGCGAGCGCCGCGAGGATATCGCCGGTGCGTGTCTCGGCACGGCCGTACATCGGCGAACTGTCGATGACGCGCCCGCCGGCCGCGAGGAAACTGCGCACCGCGGCGAGCGCGGCGTCGAACTCGGCGCCGGAAGCCGGCACGTCGAGTACCTGCCAGGTCCCGAGCCCCAGGGCGGGCAGCTTCTCGCCGGTCGAAGGGATCGCGCGCTGGATGGGCGCTGCGGCCGCCGACAGGCGCGGCGCTGCCGCTGCCGCCAACAGGGCCAGGGCCTGGCGCCGCGTAAGCCGCCCGCGAGGGTCGTCCGGCTTTGGCATGGGCGTCTCCGGTCAGGTGACCGGATTCTGACCGGCTGCAGCCACGGAAGTGCCCGGGCTGCGCCGCTCGAAGGCACGGCCCAGTCCGAGCGAGACCGCGATTGCCGGCAGCATCATGGCCGCGCAGATCCAGGCATGGCCGACCAGCCCGACGCCGGCTGCGTGGAAAACGGCGAACAGCCAGACACCGACCAGGTCGCTCGCCCGCTGCAGCACTGTGTCGATGAAGTTCTTGGCCTTGTACTTGGTCTCTGCGTCCACGATGGTGAACAGGACCTCGCGGCTCGGTTTCGCGATGCCGTACTCGCCCGCACGGCGCAGTACCTGCCCCGCGGCGAGGACCAGCAGCACCGGGGCGGCGGCGAGCAGGAGGAACGACGCCAGTGCGACCAAGGGAACCGTAACCAGTGCGCCGCGCAATTCGAAGCGGCGGATCAGCCAGCCCACCACGATCCCCTGGAACAGCCAAGACGTCACGCTGACCGCGAATTCGATGCGACCGAGGAACTGGCCGCGGGTTACAAGGTCCGGGTAGCTCGCCTCGACGAAACGCAGGAACTCGTTGTACATGAACGCGGCCGCGCTGGAACCGATCAGGATGATGGCGGTGATGCCGATCAGGTACGGGGAACGCACGACCGGCATCAGGCCGGAGAGCACGTGGCCGCCGATGCGCGCGTCCGGGTCCTCCGGCGGCAGCACGAAGCGGCCGTGCCGCGCCTCCGCCCAGCGCGCGAGGCCGCGGATGCACGGCAGCGTGCCGAGCAGGAACAGCATCGACAGGCCGACCACGGCGTCCACGCCGATGCGCGGCGTGAGGTACTGCATCAGCAGCGGCCCCACGATGGCGCCGGTGCCGCCGCCCGCCGCGATCGGGCCGAACAGCCGCTTGGCTTCCTCGTCGCGGAACACGTCCGCCATGAAGCTCCAGAACACCGACACCACGAACATGTTGAATGTCGACACCCAGACATAGAACGAGGCGGTTAGCCACGGGGCGTCGGGCGCCAGCTTGAACAGCAGGTAGAACGCCAGCAGGTTCGAGGCAAAGAAAACGTATGTCAGCGGCAGCAGCAGCGCCTTGCGCACGCGGGCAACCAGCGCGGCGAAACTCGGCGAGAGCGCGAGCGTCGCCGCGAAGGTCCCGACGTAGAGCCACGGAAGGTTCTCGAGGCCCGCCTCGATCGCCATCGCGTCGCGAAGCGGGCGCAGCAGGTAGTACGCGCACATCAGCATGAAGAAATAGCCGAAGGCGAGCCCCACGGCGGCCTCCTCGCCCGGCTGCACGCGGACCACCCTGCGGACCAGCGGCGAAAGCATCAGGTCAGCCGTGCCGGGCCGAGCCCGCGAGGTGGGGGCGATCGCTCTCGCCGTCCTTCAGCGCGAATACGCGCCGGTCGCCGTTCGTCCAGTGCTCGAGTCGCGCGACCGCCGGCATGAAGAGCGGAAACTTGAACTCCACCTGGACGTCCACCGGCGCCGCGAGCGCCTCGCTGCCCAGCGCCGCCAGCGTGCGCGCCATCGACCACATGCCGTGGGCGACCGCCCGGTCGAAACCGAACAGCCTCGCGCCGCGATCCGCGAGGTGGATCGGGTTCAGGTCGCCGGACAGCCAGCCGTATCGGCGGCCGACCGCGCGCGGCACGTCGATCCCGACGGCGGCCGCCGAAGTGCCCTCTCCAGGCTTTTCGTAGCGCAGTGCCTGGCGTGCGCCCCGCGACGCCGGCTTGCCTCCCGCAGCCCGGCGCGCGAGCAGCGTCGACTTTTCCAGCCAGGCGGTCCCCTCCCCGTCTTCCACGGAGGTGTAGAGGTCGAATTCATGTCCGCGGTCGGCGTCCCGGTGACCCTCGATCCAGCTCCTGAGCGCGAACACGCGATCCGCAGGCAGCGGCCGCGACTGGCGGATCTCGTTCGCGACGTGGACGAGCCCCATGATGCGCACGACGAATCGCGGGTGCGTCAGGATCGCGAATTGCAGCGGCATCGCGAGCACGTGCGGGTAGGTGACGGGCAGGCAACCGTCGTCCGCGAATCCGCAGAGCTGCCGATAACGCGCGAGGTGATGCCGGTGTGCCCGGACGGTATCGACACGGCCCTCGAGCCGCGGTACCGACTGCCCTTCGGGGACGAGCGCGTGGCGACCGCCGAACACCGCGCGCGGGAAATACCGGAATGCGGAAGGCAGCTGCCTGAATCGGTAGTCGACGACGGCCGGCCCCATGGCGCTCCTCCGGCCGTTAGCTAGGGAACGACCCGGTTTATCGTGATGCTTGCCGGTCGGGCCGCGGCGAAATCATAACCGACCTCGCCGAACAGGTCGCCGCTGGACGCGACCGGCTCGCCGCTGGCCGAAATCCGCGCAATCAGCGTCAGCGGTCCGCCGCCGGCGAGCGACATGCCCGGCAACATCGCGTCGGCGTCGCTCAGCCGGACGGTAACCGGCCAGCTCCCTGCCGCGAGACGCTGCACGGCAAGCGGCGGCCCGCCCGACCCTCGCCTCGCGATGACGAACAGCGTCGCATCCTGCGGGACGCGCGCGGCGAGCCCTGGATCCAGGGCGATCGAGAGCTCGATTTCGGCCCGGTTCGATGCCGCGCCGGCCGACGGTGAAGGCGCGCCCCGGACCTGGGCGATCTCGGCCAGCCGCTCGGCGAGAACCTGGCGCAGGTCCGGCGGCAGCTCGTGGTCCTGCAACTCGACCCAGCGTTGCTGCGCAAGGGCGAGGTCGCCGCGCCGGTAGGCCGTGATGCCGCCGTACCAAAGCGCGCGAGGATTGTCGGGCGCCAAGGCCAGGGCCTGTTCGAACAGTTCGGCGGCCTCGCCGTCGATCTGCCGTTCATCGACCAGCACCAGCGACTCGGCATAGCCGACGATCGCCTCGGCATCGCCGCCCCCGCTGCGTGCACGGGCTTCCCCGAACGCCTCCCGGGCGAGCGGGTAGTCGCCGAGCACCGTCGCGGACCGGCCGAGCAGCTTCCAGCCCTCGATGTCGTCCGGCTGGCTTGCCAGCTTCTCCCGCAACTCGGTGACAACACGCCGCAGGTCCGGCGCGGAGATTGCCGCCGTCGTCGCCGGCGGCGCATCCCAGTCCCAGTTGCTGGCGGCGACATAGACCAGGACCGCGGACACGGGCAGCAGCACCGCGACGGCGGCGGCCGCGATGCGCGCAGGCGGCCCCGTCCTGCCCGCACGGCGTGGACCGGCGAGCGGCCAGGCGAGCAGGCCGATGGCCGCCGCGACGAACAGCGCGGCAACGAGGGCGAAGGCGGTCACGACCGGTCCGGCTCCTCGTCGAGCGTGGCAGGATCGGCGCGCGCGGCGCTCGCCCGGCGGCGCACGACGACCCCTACTGCGGCCAGCCCGCCGACGAGAAACAGCACGGGCGCGGCCCACAGCAGCCAGGTGCGTGGCGCCACGGGCGGCTGCAGCAGGACGAAATCGCCGTAGCGATCGGTCATGAACGCGTAGATCTCCTGGTCATCCTTTCCCGCCCGCATGAGCGACTCGACCTCGCGACGCAGGTCCGCCGCAAGCGGCGCGTTCGAATCGGCGATGCTTTCGCTGCGGCAGACCAGGCAGCGCAGGTCGCGGATCAGGCCCTCGTAACGGGACTGATCGGCGGGATCGTCGAATCGCTGGCCCGAGTCCACGGCGCCGGCGATCGGCGACAAGGCCAGGCAGGCGACGAGCCATGCGGCGCGCATCATGGCGCCTGCGCTCCGGCGGCGAGCAGCGGCAGGAACTCCGCCTGCCAGACCTGCAGCGTGATCGGCCCGATGTGCTTCTTCACGACCGTGCCGGATGCATCGACCAGGAAGGTCTCGGGAGCGCCATAAACGCCCCAATCGATGGAGGTCCTGCCATCCGGGTCGTAGGCGACGGACACGTAGGGATTGCCGAGGTCCGCCAGCCAGCGTAACGCACGTTCGCGCTCATCCCACAAGTTGAGGCCCATGATCGGAACCCGATTCTGGCCGGCGATTGCCATGAGTGCGTCGTGCTCCTGGCGGCAGCCGACACACCAACTCCCCCACACATTGAGAAGCCATGGACGTCCGGCGAAATCCGCCGGTCCCACGATCCAGTTCGGGTCGCCCAGGGACTCCAGGGCGAATGCGGGCGCGGGCTTGCCGATCAGCGGAGACGGGATCTGCCCCGGGTCGCGCTTGAGGCCGATGACGAAAAACGCGACGAGCACGGCGAAGGCCAGCACCGGCACGAGGAAGCGCAAGGGCAGCTTCATGACGCGGTCGCTGCAGAGGTTTGCGCATCCCGCGCGCGCGCGGGCAGCCGGTAGCGACGGTCGAGCGCGGCGAGCAGGCCCCCGAATGCGACCAGGATGGCGCCCAGCCAGATGTAGCGGATCAGCGGCTTGTACTGGAGGCGGACGCTCCACCGGCCTTCGCCGAGGTTGTCGCCCAGCGCCGCGAACAGGTCGCGCGTCGGCCCGACCTCGATCCCGGCCTCCGTCATCGGGTTGCCGCCGGAATTGTAGAGCCGCTTCTGCGGCTGCAGCATCGTGACCTTCTCGCCGTCCCGCGAAACCAGGATGTCCGCTTCCACGCCGGTGAAGTTCGCGCCGCGGACGTCGCGCAGCGCGGAGAAGCGGAAGTCGTAGCCGCCGATGCTCGCGGCCTCGCCGACCGCCAGCGCGAAGTCCTTCTCGACCTTGAACGACTGGACGCCGGTGATACCGAAGGTCGCGAGTCCTACGCCGAAGTGCGCCACGACCATGCCTACGACGGCCGCCGGCAACGGTTGCCGGGCCCGCAGGCGCGCGAGCGGCATGAGCAGCGACGACAGCATCACCCAGAGCGCCAGCGCGAAGCCGAGTGTCGTGATCGGCCGGAGGTCCGCGTAGGCGAGCGCTCCGATCAGCAGAGCGCCTGCAATCGCGCAGCCCGCGGCGATCCAGAGCCGCGATCGCACCGTCAGCAGGTGCCCGCGTTTCCACGCGGCGTGCATGCCGATCCCGAGCAGCAGCAGCAGCGGCAGCATCGGCACCAGGAACATGAGGTTGAACCAGGGCGCCCCGACCGTGACCTTGCCGAGCTCGAGCGCGTCCATGAAGAGCGGATAGAGCGTGCCGAGCAGGATCAGGCTCAGCGCAGCGACGAGCAGCGCGTTGTTCAGCAGCAGGAAGCTCTCGCGCGAGGTCGGCTCGAACGACGCCGACGAGGCCAGCCGCGGTGCCCGCCACGCATAGAGCACGAGGGCGCCGCCGATCACGATGCCGAGGAAGGCCAGGATGAAGGCCCCGCGCGCCGGGTCGGTCGCGAAGGCGTGAACCGAGATCAGGATGCCCGAGCGCACGAGGAACGTGCCGAGCAGCGACAGCGAGAACGCGGCGACGGCGAGCAGCAGCGTCCAGCTCTTGAACAGCCCGCGCTTTTCGGTCACGGCCAGGGAATGGATGAGCGCGGTGCCGGCCAGCCAGGGCATGAACGAGGCATTTTCGACCGGGTCCCAGAACCACCAGCCGCCCCAGCCGAGTTCGTAGTAGGCCCACCAGCTCCCCAGCGCGATCCCGATCGTGAGGAACATCCAGGCCGCCAGCGTCCACGGGCGCGTCCAGCGCGCCCAGGCCGCGTCCAGCCGGCCCTCGATGAGCGTCGCGCAGGCAAACGCAAACGCGACCGCGAAACCGACATAACCCAGGTACAGGATCGGCGGGTGCACGGCCAGCGCGAAATCCTGCAGAAGCGGGTTGAGGTCGAGCCCCTCGGGCGCCGCCGGCACGAGCCGCGTGAAGGGGTTGGAGGTCGCCAGCATGAACAGCTGGAACCCGATGCTGATGATGCCGAGGATGCCGATGACCCGGCCGCGAAATGGCGCGTCCAGCGATCGGCTCGCCGCGACGACGCCCAGCGTCCAGCCGGCCAGGCACAGCGACCAGAGCAGCAACGAGCCCTCGTGCGCGCCCCAGACGGCGGCGACGCGGTAGAAGAGCGGCAGCTCGGAGTGTGAGTTGGTCGCGACGTAGAGCACCGAGAAGTCGCGTTCGACGAATGCCCAGGTGAGCGCGCCGAAGGAGAGCGCGACGAACACGAATTGCCCCACGACGGCGGAGCCGGCGGCCGCCAGCCAGGCGCCGTCCCGGCGCGCTGCGCCGCCGAGTCCGAATACGGCCTGCGCGACCGACAGCAGGAACGCCACGATCAGCGCGAAATGACCGAGTTCCGGGATCACTCGGGCACCTGCATCGGCGTCGGCGCGTGCAGCGACTCGGCGACTTCGGGCGGCATGTAGTTCTCGTCGTGCTTGGCGAGCACCTCGTCCGCCACGAACTCGCCCGACGCGTCGATGCGGCCATGCGCGACCACGCCCTGCCCTTCGCGGAACAGGTCCGGCAGCAGGCCCTCGTAGCGGACCGGGACCGAATTGCGGTAGTCCGTCACCACGAAGCGGACTTCGAGCGAGCCGGGCGTGCGCTGGACGCTGCCTTGAGTGACCATACCGCCGATGCGGAACGTGCGGCCGCCCGGCGCATCGCCGGCGAGGACCTGCGTCGGGTTGTAGAAGTACAGCAGGTTCTCGCGGAACGCGAGCATGGCGAGCGCCGTGGCGATGCCGACCCCGGCCAGGATCGCGAGGACCGCGAGCAGGCGCTTGCGCCGCGGCGTCACGGGCCGGTCCTCGCCGCCGCGCGCCGCAGGGCCACCCGGCGCGCGGCCGCGTGGGATCGGCGCGCGGCGAGGATGTTCCAGGCCAGCACGACCGCCGTCAGCGCAAAGCAGGGCCAGACGTAGGCGGCATATCCGCCCATCGCGAGGAAGCTGTTCATCGCGCGACCTCCGTTCCGAGCCAGGCGGCGTCCCGCTCCCGCCGCAGGATCTCGCCCCGCAGCCGGACCAGCAGGACGGCCGCGTAGTAAAGCGTGAAGCCGAGCAGCATGGCGAGCAGCGGCCAGAGCATGTCGCCCGCCATGGAGGGCTTGCCGAGCTTGGTGAGCGTCGCCGGCTGGTGCAGCGTGTTCCACCAGTACACCGAGTAGTGGATGATCGGCAAGTTCACGACGCCGACGATCGCGAGCACGGCGGCGGCGCGGTCCGCGCGGTCGCGGTCCTCGATCGACGCGCGCAGCGCCATGACGCCGGCGTAGAGGAACAGCAGGATGAGTTCCGACGTCAGGCGCGCGTCCCACACCCACCAGGTGCCCCACATGGGCTTGCCCCAGACGGCGCCGGTCACCAGCGCGAGGAACGTGAACGACGCGCCGATGGGCGCCGAGGCGGCAGCCACCGCGTGGGCAAGTTTGATGCGCCAGATGAGCCCGACGGCCGCGGCCGCTGCCATCGTCGCGTAGACCTGCATCGACAGCCAGGCGCTCGGCGCATGCACGTAGACGATGCGGAATCCGTCGCCCTGCTGGTAGTCGGCGGGCGCCAGGACCAGCCCGCCGTAGAGTCCCGCCGCGATCAGGATGCCCGCCGGGCACGCGAACCAGGGGATCAGCCGCGCCGCGATGCGGTAGGCGTGCGGCGGCGAGGCGAGCTTGTGAAACCAGGTCCAGTTCATCGCGTCACTCGGCGCTGATCCTCAGGGCAGCCGCGACGGCAGGCGGCGCCAGCGTCATGGCAAGCACAAGCATCGCAGAAAGCAGCAGCAGCGGCCCGCGGGCGCTGTCGCCGTGCACCGCCAGGTCCACGGCCCGCGCGCCGAAGATCAGGGCCGGCATTGCGAGCGGCAGCACGAGCAGGCCGAGCAGCAGGCTGCCACGGCGCAGGCCGAGCGTGAGCGCCGAGCCGATGGCCCCGAGCGCGCTCAGGATCCCGGTGCCCAGCGCGAGGGATGCCACCAGCGTCCCGTTCGCGGCCGTCGGCGCGCCGAGACCCGCCGCGACCAGCGGCGACAGCAGCACGAGCGGCAGGCCGCAGACCGTCCAGTGCGCGAGACCCTTGGCGAGCACCAGGACGGCGAGCGGCTGGCCGCAGAGCAGCATCTGCTCGAGCGTGCCGTCCGCGTGGTCGGCGCGGAACAGGAGTTCCACGCCGAGCAGCGATGCGAGCAGGGCGGCGACCCACAACGCCCCGCCCGCGATCTCGCGCAACTCGCCGAGCTGCGGACCGAGCGCCAGAGGAAACAGCGTCGCGACGATCACGAAGAAAACGAGCGGCTGCGCGACCTGGCCCCAGTGCCGGAACGCCAGCACGAGGTCGCGCCGGTACGCGTGGCAGGCGGCCTGGAATGCGCTGGTGGCCGCCATCAGGCAAGCTCCAGCCGCCACGGCGCGTGGCCGGGAATCGCGGGAGGCTGGTGGGCGGCGATGATCGCCGCGCCGCCCGCATCGAGGTGCCGGCCGATCAGTGCGGCGACGAGTGTCGTGCCCGCAGCGTCGAGGTTCGTGAAAGGCTCATCCAGGATCCAGAGCGGCACGGCAGCCAACAGGACCCGGGCCACCGCCAGCCGCCGGCGCTGGCCTGCGGACAGGAATCCGGCGGGCTGGTCGCGCTCGGCGGCGAGCCCTACCTCGCGCAAGGCTTCCTCGGTTTCGCCTTCGACCAGAGGCCGGCGCAGGCCGACTTCGAATGCGAGGTTCTCGCGCGCGGTGAGTTCGGGCTTCAGGCCGTCACTGTGCGCGAGGTAGCTGAAGCTGGCATGCCAGGCGTCGCGATTTGCGGCCGTCGGCTGGCCATTCCACTCCACTCGTCCCTGTTCCGGCGTCACGAGTCCCGTGATCACGCGCAGCAGCGTGGTCTTGCCCGATCCGTTGGCGCCGAGCACGTGCAGGCACTGGGCCGCAGCCAACGTGAGCGATACGCCCGCCAGCACTCGCCTCTCGCCCCGCCAGAACTCGATCCCGCTGGCGGAAAGTTCTGAAAAATTATGCGGTTGCAATGAGAATGTTCACCCGGTTCGCAGGTCGCGCGGACTATACCAGAGTCGACCCGCGCGGGCCTTGGCCCAGGTCACGGGCCGCTCAGGCCTTCTGCGGGTACCGCTCGAACGCAGGCAACTCGTGCGCGCTCTCCATCCAGCCGATCCGCTCCGCTGCCTGCACCTGGATCATCGGCGCGAGCGCATCCGGGTCGTCGAGCGTTGCGATCTGCACGTCGGCGATGCCGGGCAGGTTGACCGCGTTGTAGTAGAAAAGCCCGGTCCCGCAGTCCGCGCAGAAATGGCGCCGGCCGTGTTCCGAAGACCGGTAGACCTTGGGCGCGCCCTGCCGGATCGTCAGCGCTTCCTCCGGAAACGCCGCCCAGCCGACGACCGGCGCGCCGGCGTGGCGGCGGCAATCGTTGCAGTGACACAGGGCGCTCCATCGGGGTTCGCCGTGGGTTTCGAAGCGGATCGCTCCACAGTGACAACGGCCGGTCGCCATCGCGCCCTCCTCGCATTGTTCGTGGTGCCCCGGGCTGGAGTCGAACCAGCACGGCCTTGCGGCCAACGGATTTTAAGTCCGTAGCGTCTACCGTTCCGCCACCGGGGCTTCGTCCCGGAACTGGAGGCTAGGGTCGGAATCGAACCGGCGTACACGGCTTTGCAGGCCGCTGCATGACCACTCTGCCACCTAGCCTTCGGGGGCATTAGACACGAAACCCCGGAATGGAATCCGGGGTTTCAGTGGGATCTGGAGCGGGAAACGAGGCTCGAACTCGCGACCTCAACCTTGGCAAGGTTGCGCTCTACCAACTGAGCTATTCCCGCAGGCGCGCAATCGAACGCGACATTCTAGGAAAGCTTCCCGGGGTGTCAAGTTCCGCGGTCTCCCCGCAATTCAGGGCCCGCGGCGACGAGGTAGGCGATCATCGACCAGAGGGTCAGCACCGCCGCGGCAATGGTGAGCGCAAGTCCGATCCGATAGATCGGCAGGCCGAGCAGGTCCTCGCGGAACAGCATCATCGACAGGCCTACGATCTGCACGATGGTCTTGAACTTGGCGACCCCGGAGACCTGCATCTTGTGGTGGGCGCCGATCTGCGCCATCCACTCGCGCAGCGCCGAGATCGCGATCTCGCGGCCGATGATCACGGCTGCCGTCAGCGTCACGTACCAGGCCGGGTCCTTGCTGACGATCAGTACCAGCGCGGTTGCGACGATCAGCTTGTCGGCGACCGGGTCGAGGAACGCGCCGAGCGGCGACACCTGCCCGAGCTTGCGCGCGAGGTAGCCGTCGAAGGCGTCCGTGATCCCGACCACGGCGAACAGCAGCCCGCTCGCCATGTCCGACCAGTGGTACGGGAGGTAGAAGAGCACCACGATGACCGGGATCAGCGCGATCCTGAGGCCGGTCAGCAGGTTCGGAATCGTGAAAGGCCCGCTCATTCCGCCCCCGGGTGCAGATGCTCGTAGATCGACTGCGCCAGCGACGGCCCGATGCCGGGCGCGCGCGCGAGGTCCTCGATGCCGGCCCGCAGCACGCCCTGCAGGCCGCCGAAGTGCCGCAGCAGCGCGCGCCTGCGCGCCGGGCCGAGGCCGCCGATCGCCTCCAGCATCGAGGTCTGGCGCGATCGTGCGCGCTTCCTGCGATGTCCGCCGATCGCGAACCGGTGCGCTTCGTCGCGCGCGCGCTGGATCAGGTGCAGGGCCTTCGAATCCTGTGGAAGTATAGAGGCGCCCTTCCGGCCAGCCAAGAAAATGCGCTCCTGTCCCGCGCGACGGTCGACGCCCTTCGCGACGCCGGCCACCGCGGCAATCGCGACGCCAAGCCCTGCGAGCACGGTCGTCGCTTCCGCGAGCTGCGACTCGCCGCCGTCGATCAGCAGAACGTCCGGCAGCGCCGCGCCTTCCTGCTTGCGGCGGCGGTAACGGCGCTCGACGGCCTGGCGCAGCGCGCCGTAGTCGTCCCCCGCCGCGATCCCTTCGATGTTGAATCGGCGATACTCTCCCTTGATCGGGCCCTCGGGGCCGAAAACCACGCACGATGCGCTCGTCGATTCGCCCTGGGTGTGGCTGACGTCGAAACACTCGAGCCGCGTGACCGGCGCGGCGAGCCCCAGGAAGCGGCCGAGTTCCGCGAACTGCCCGGCGAGGCTCGACGCGGATGCCGCGCGCATGCGCAGCGCATTGGCCGCGTTCTCGCGCGCGAGCTCGATCCAGCGTTGCGACAGGCCGCGTCTTGCGACGCCGATCCTGACCTTGCGGCCGGCACGTTTCGAGAGGGACTCCGAGAGAAGGTCGGCGTCCTCGATGGCATGGGACAGGCAGATGCGCGCCGGTGGCTCGCGCTCCAGGTAGTGCTGCGCGACGAAGGCGCCGAGGACTTCCGGAGCCTCGCTGATCGGCGCGCGCGGGTGGAAGGTCGAGGCGCCGAGCACCTGGCCGCCGCGCACGAACATCAGCGCCACGCAGAATTCGCCCTCTGCCTCCGCCAGCGCGATCACGTCGGTGTCCGCCCCGGCGCGCGCGCGGGAGACGACCTGCCTCGCCTGGATGTCGGTGAGCGCGGCGAGCTGGTCCCGCAGCAGTGCCGCGCGCTCGAAGTCGAGGCGTTCCGCCGCCCGCTCCATCTCGCCTCCGAGCCGTGCCGTAACGTCCCTCGCCCGGCCTTCGAGCACCAGGACGGCGGAGTCGACGTCGCGCGCGTATGAGTCGGCGTCGATCAGACCCGTGCAGGGGGCGGAACAGCGGCCGATCTGGTACTCGAGGCACGGTCGCGAACGGTTGGCGAAGAACGTGTCCTTGCACCCGCGCAGGCGGAACAGCTTGTGCAGCTGGTTGAGCGATTCGTGCACGGCGCTGGCCGAAGGATAGGGTCCAAAAAGCCTTCCCGGCAGCTTGCGCGTTCCGCGGTAGAAGGCGAGCCGGGGGAACGCGTGGCCGGACAGGTGCACGTACGGGAAGCTCTTGTCGTCGCGCAGCGTGACGTTGAACCGGGGCCGGTGGCTCTTGATCAGGTTGTGCTCGAGCAGGAGGGCCTCGGTTTCCGAGCCGGTGACCGTCACCTCGATGCCGCCGATGGCACGTACCAGCGCCTGCACTTTCGGATGGACGTTGTCCGCGCGGAAATAGCTGCCGACGCGCGAGCGCAGGCTGCGTGCCTTGCCCACGTAGATGACCTTCCCGTCCGCGTCCAGCATCCGGTAGACGCCCGGCCGATCGGGAAGCTTGCGGGCGTAAGCCCTGGCGTCGAACTCGCTCACGGGGTCATGGTGTGGCGCGATTCAGGTCCCGATCAAGTGCCGCGCGCGCGCGAAGACGCGGCGGAGCATGGCGGCGGTCAGCCGCCCGGTGTTCGTGTTCAGGCGGCTGCAGTGGTACGAATCGAGGAGCCACTGGCTGCCGGCGAGACGGTGTTCGGCGCCGTGTGCAAAACGGCACTGCGACGGTCGCAGGCCCGCGGCGCGCAGCACGGCGCCATGCGCGATCGCGCCCAGTGCGACGACTGTTCCCCCGGGCGCGAGGCGCGCCAGTTCGTGTACGAGGTAGGGGTTGCAGCGCCGGACCTCGTCCGGCAGGGGCTTGTTGCCGGGCGGCAGGCACTTCACCGCGTTGGTGATCCGGCAGTCGGCCAGTTTCAGCCGGTCGTAGCGCGAGATCGATTCGGCCGCGCTGGCAAAGCCCAGGTCGTGCAGGGTCCGGTACAGCAGGATGCCCGCATGGTCGCCGGTGAATGGTCGCCCGGTCCGGTTGGCGCCGTGCAGGCCGGGCGCGAGCCCGACCACCAGCAGCCGGTACCGCGCGCTGCCGAACGGCGCCACGGGCCGGCAGTGATACCCGGGGTGCGCCGCAAGGACTGCGCCGAGGTGGTGCGCGAGGCGCGGGCAGCGGCGGCAGCCCGGCTCGAATCGTGCTCCGGCGCGCCCTGCCCCGCTCACCGTGCCTTGAACTGCGCCTCTTCGGTGGAACCGCGCATCGCCGTGATCGACGAGTTGCCGCCGGTCACGGTCTGCGTCACGTCGTCGAAATAGCCGGCGCCGACCTCGCGCTGGTGCTTGGTCGCCGTGTACCCCGTCGCTTCGGCCGCGAATTCCGCCTGCTGCAGGGCCACGTAGGCGCTCATCTGCGCTTCCCGGTACCCGCGCGCGAGCTCGAACATCGAGAAGTTGAGCGCGTGGAAGCCGGCCAGCGTGATGAACTGGAACTTGTAGCCCATGGCGCCGAGTTCGCGCTGGAACTTCGCGATCGTCGCGTCGTCGAGCTTCTTCTTCCAGTTGAAGGACGGCGAGCAGTTGTAGGCGAGCAGCTTGCCGGGGTACTCGCGGTGGATGCCCTCCGCGAATTCCTTCGCCTCGTGCAGGTCTGGCGTGCCGGTCTCGCACCAGACCAGGTCCGCGTACGGCGCGTAGGCGAGGCCGCGCGCGATGGCCTGCGGGATGCCCGCGTTGACCGGGAAGAAGCCCTCGGCCGTGCGCTCCCTCGCGGCGATGAAGGCGTGGTCGCGCTCGTCGACGTCAGAGGTCAGCAGCGTCGCGGATTCCGCGTCGGTGCGCGCGACGAGCAGGGTCGGCACGCCGCAGACGTCGGCCGCGAGCCGCGCCGCGACCAGCTTGTTGACGGCCTCCTGCGTCGGCACCAGCACCTTGCCGCCCATATGGCCGCACTTCTTCGCGCTCGACAACTGGTCCTCGAAGTGCACGCCGGCGGCGCCGGCCTCGATCATCGCCTTCATGAGTTCGAAGGCATTCAGCACGCCGCCGAAACCGGCCTCCGCATCGGCCACGATCGGCTGCAGCCAGTCGACCTTGTCGTTGCCTTCGGCGTGGCAGATCTGGTCCGCGCGCAGCAGGGTGTTGTTGATCCGGCGCACCACCGACGGCACCGAATCGGCCGGGTAGAGCGACTGGTCGGGGTACATCTCGCCGGCGTTGTTGGCATCGCCGGCCACCTGCCAGCCCGACAGGTAGATGGCCTTGAGCCCGGCGCGGACCTGCTGCATCGCCTGGTTGCCGGTCAGCGCGCCGAGCGCGTTCACGAACGGCAGTTCGTGCAGGTAGCGCCACAGCTTCTCGGCGCCGAGGCGTGCGAGCGAGTGTTCCACGTGCACGCTGCCGCGCAGGCGCACGACGTCGGCCGCGCCGTACCCGCGCGCGACGCCCTTCCAGCGCGGGCTTTCTTTCCAGTGGCTGTCGATCTGTGCGGCGGACTGCGGTGTCATGAATGCTCCAGGTTCAGTCGATTTCTTCGTAGGCGGCGAGCGTCAGGAACGGCTCGAACTCGCGCGCGGCGGTGAGCCGGTCGAGGTGCTGCGCGGCGCGCTCGTAATGCCCGTTGGCGTAGGCTTCCTCGCCGGTCTCGCGCCGGATCTCCCTGAGCGCGGACTGTGCCTCTTCGCGGACCCTCGCGAGCGTGACGGTCGTCCCATCCTCGAGGGCGGCGTTATGTCGCACCCACTGCCAAAGCTGCGCGCGCGAGATCTCCGCGGTCGCGGCATCCTCCATAAGGTGGTGGATGGGCACGCAGCCGTTGCCCCCGAGCCAGGCCGCGAGGTATCGGATCCCGACGTCGATGTTGTTCACGAGACCGGCCCGCGTGATCCGTCCGTCCGGCTTCGCGAGCAGGTCGGCCGCCGAAACGGCCACGTCGTCGCGCAGCCGCTGCAGGTTGTTCGGCCCCGGCATCAGGCGGTCGAAGACCTCGCGTGCGACGGCGACGAGCCCGGGGTGTGCGACCCAGGTGCCGTCGTGGCCGTCGCCGGCCTCGCGCTCCTTGTCGGCGCGCACGCGCGCGAGCGCGCGGTCGTTCGCGTCGGGGTCGTTCCGGATGGGGATCTGCGCCGCCATGCCGCCCATCGCGAAGGCGCCCCGCCGGTGGCAGCGCTGGATCACCCGCAAAGAATAGGAGCGCAGGAAGTGCGTGGTCATCGTCACCGCGCCGCGGTCCGGCAGCACGAGTTCCGCGCGATGACCGAGCTTCTTGATGAAGCTGAAGATGTAGTCCCAGCGGCCGCAGTTGAGCCCGACGATCCAGTCGCGCAACTCCCAGAGGATCTCGTCGATCTCGAAGGCCGCCGTGATCGTCTCGATCAGGACCGTGACCTTGACCGTGCCCCGCGGCAGGCCGAGGGTGTCCTCGGCGTGCGCGATCACGGCCGCCCACAGGCGGGCCTCGGCGCGGCCTTCGAGCTTGGGCAGGTAGAAGTACGGACCCGTCCCCCGCCGCAGCAGCTCGGCCGCGTTGTGGTGGAGATACAGGCCGAAGTCCATGAATGCGCCGGCGATGGGTTCTTCGCCCTGCAGCCAGTGCTTCTCCGGCAGGTGCCATCCCCGCGGCCGCACGATGAGCACGGCGGTCTTCTCGTTCAGGCGGTACTGCTTGCCCTCGGGCGACTCGAATGCGAGCGTGCGCCGGACCGCGCCCATCAGGTTCGCCTGCCCCTCGATGAGGTTGGCCCACGTCGGGCACAGCGAGTCCTCGAAATCGGCCATGAACACGTTGGCGCCGGAGTTCAGCGCGTTGATCACCATCTTCCGCTCGGGAGGTCCGGTGATCTCGACCCGGCGATCGAGCAGGTCGGACGGGATTGCGGCCACGCGCCAGTCCGCCTCTCGCAGGTCCCGCGACTCGGCGGGAAAGTCCGGCAGTTCGCCGGCGTCGAATCGTCGCTGGCGGGCGATGCGTGCCGCGAGCAGAGAATCCCGCTCACCGGAGAAGATCTCGGCCAGGCCGTTGACGAAGGCGATCGCGCCGGGCGTCAGGATCTCGCGCCACGCCGGCGGCGAAATCGCCGCCTGCCTCGGTCCGGCAGTCATCGCCGAAGCCGCTGGCCGCCGATCAGCATCGCGAGCTCGAGCGCCTGCTCGTAGTTGAGCCGCGGATCGACCGTGGTGTGGTAGGCGCGTGCGAGGTCGCCGTCCGTCAGGCCGCGCGCGCCGCCAGTGCACTCCGTGACGTCGTCGCCGGTCAGCTCGAAATGCACGCCTCCCAGGATCGAGCCGGCCTCTTCGTGGATGCGGAACGCCGATTCGACCTCGGCGAGGATGTTCTCGAACCGCCGGGTCTTGACGCCCTGCGGAGTCGTCTCCGTGTTGCCGTGCATCGGGTCGCACACCCACAGGACCTGCCGGCCGCTCTCGCGCACGGCGCGGATCATCGCCGGCAGCGCCGCATCGATGCGCTTCGCTCCGAACCGGTGGATCAGCGTCAGGCGTCCCGGCTCGTCGTCCGGGTTCAGCGTGCAGATCAGGTCGCGCAGCGCGTCCGCGTCCATGCCCTCGCCCAGCTTGACGGCGATCGGGTTGGCGATGCCGCGGAAATACTCGACGTGCGCGCCGCCCGGGCGGGCGGTGCGCATGCCGATCCACGGCATGTGGGTCGAGAGGTTGTACCAGCGCTGGCGCCGCTTGAGGTAGCGGGTCTGCGCCTGCTCGTAGAGCAGGTGCAGTCCCTCGTGGCTCGCGTAGAAGCGCGCCTGCGTGGCCTCGTGCACCGGCGAGCCCGAGATCGCCGCGTAGAAATCCAGCGAGTCAGAAATGGAGTCGACGATGCGCCGGTAGGCGTCGCGGAGCTTCGCGTGCTGCAGGAAGCCGAGGTCCCAGTACTCCGGGTGGTGCATGTCCGCGAAGCCGCCGTCGACCAGCGCACGGACGAAGTTGAGCGTGAGGGCCGCGCGCTCGTAGCCGCGCAGCAGCAGCTCGGGATCCGGTTCGCGGTCGGCGGCCGTGAACGCCGCCCGGTTCACCAGGTCGCCCCGGTAGGTCGGCAGGGTGACCCCGCCCACGGTTTCGGTGTCCGCGGAACGCGGCTTGGCGAACTGGCCGGCCATCCGGCCGACGCGGATCACCGGCTTCTTGAGGCCGTGCAGCAGCACGACGCTCATCTGCAGCAGGATCTTGAGCTTCCGGGCGATCGTGTCCGAATCGCAGTCGGCGAACCCTTCCGCGCAGTCTCCGCCCTGCAGCAGGAAGCGCTCGCCGCGCTGGGCCGCCGCCAGTTCTTCCTTGAGCTGGTCGACTTCCCATGACACGACGATCGGCGGCAGGCGCGCCAGTTCGCCGAGCACGCGCGCGAGTCGTGCCGGGTCCTTGTAGACGGGCTGCTGCAGCGCCGGCAGCCGTTGCCAGCTGTCGGGCGTCCAGCCGCTGGATTCGACGGCGACGTTCATCCTGCAGGCATCGTACACGGATTCATTGCACTGCAAAAATTGCCGGTTTCAGGGGTGGTTTATGCCCCCCGGAATGGGCAGAATGCGCCTCCCGTTTTCAGGTGGATTTCCATGCATCGGGTACTGGTTCTCGGCGCCGGGAAGATCGGCGCGCTGGTCTCGGGGCTGCTGGCCGACGCCGGCGGCTACGAGGTCATGCTGGCCGACGTCAACGTCGACACGGCGCGGGCAGTCGCGCGTGCGCACGGCCGCCGCAACCTCGCGGCCCACGGCGTCGATGCCGCCGACCCTGCCGCGCTCGCGCGCCACGTCGCCGAGCATCCCTGCGATGCCGTCGTCTCCTCGTTGCCCTACTACTGCAATCCGGGAGTCGCCCGGGTGGCGCGCGACGCCGGGGTGCACTACTTCGACCTGACCGAAGACGTCGAGGTCACGCGCGCGGTGCGCGCGACGGCGGAAGGCGCCGAGCGCGCGTTCGTGCCGCAGTGCGGCCTCGCCCCTGGCTTCATCTCGATCGCCGCCAACGAGCTCATCAGCCACTTCGACGAGCTGCGCAGCATCCGCATGCGGGTCGGCGCCCTGCCGCAGCACCCGAACAACGTCCTCAAGTACTCGCTGACCTGGTCCACGGAAGGCCTGATCAACGAGTACGGCAATCCCTGCTTCGCCATCGCCGACCGCCGGCTGGTCGAGGCGGCGCCCCTCGAGGGCCTCGAGGAGATCGAGATCGACGGCACGCTCTACGAGGCGTTCAACACCTCCGGCGGCCTCGGCTCCCTGGGCGAGACCTACGGCGAACGCTGCGAGCAGATGAACTACAAGACCATCCGCTACCCGGGGCATTGCGAGCAGATGCGCCTCCTGATGAACGACCTCAAGCTGAACCAGGACCGGGCGACGCTCAAGAAGATCCTCGAGAACGCGGTGCCGCAGACCCTGCAGGACGTCGTGATCGTGTACGTCGCCGTCAGCGGCCGCCAGGACGGGGAACTGCGCGAGGAAAACTACGTCAACAAGATCTATCCGCAGGAGATCCTCGGCCGCCTGTGGTCGGCGATCCAGGTGACGACGGCGGCCGGCATCACGGCGGTCGTGGACCTGGTGCTCGCGAAGCCGGAGAAGTACCGCGGGTTCGTGCGCCAGGAGCAGTTCCGCCTGCCCGAGGTGCTCGCCAACCGCTTCGGCGCGTGGTACAGCCAGGGCGCGGACAAGTCCGTTTCCGGCCGGATCGTGGTTGAAGGCAAGGCAGGACGGCAGCGCAGCCGTGCAGGAGGGATGCGATGAGCACCGAGCGGAAGCCGATGCAGGACACCCAGGCGGGCGATACCGCGCGGATTCTCGCGGGCCTCGGCCTCGCCGCCGTCAACCCGGGAGCGTTTTCCGGCAGCGAATGGCATGCCGCGGCCGATGCGCCGCTCATCGACTCCATCAACCCGGCGACCGGCGAGGTGATCGCGCGGGTCCGCGCGGCCGGCCCCGAAGACTACGAACGCGTCATGAAGAGCGCCGCGGCGGCGTTCGCAGCCTGGCGCGAGGTCCCCGCGCCGCGCCGCGGCGAGGCCGTGCGGCAGGTCGGCGAGGCGCTGCGGGCGAAGAAGGACCTGCTCGGCAGCCTGGTCAGCCTCGAGATGGGCAAGATCAAGGCCGAAGGCGACGGCGAAGTCCAGGAGATGATCGACATCGCCGACTTTGCGGTCGGCCAGTCGCGCATGTTGTACGGCCTTTCCATGCACTCGGAACGGCCGCGCCACCGGATGTACGAGCAGTGGCACCCGCTGGGTGTCGTGGGGATCATCTCGGCGTTCAACTTCCCGGTCGCGGTCTGGTCGTGGAACGCATTCATCGCCGCCGTCTGCGGCGACATCAGCGTCTGGAAGCCCTCGCACCACACGCCGCTGTGCGCGATCGCCGTGCAGAAGATCTGCAACGAGGTGGTCACCAGGCTCGGCTTGCCGCCGGTCTTCCAGCTGTTCATCCCCGCCGACAACGCGCTCGCGGGCCGCTTCGTCGAGGACCGGCGCGTCGCGCTGGTGAGCTTCACGGGCTCGACCGCCGTCGGCCGGCAGGTCGGCGAAAGGGTCGCCGCACGGCTCGGCCGCAGCCTGCTGGAACTCGGGGGCAACAACGCGATCATCGTAGACGAGCATGCGAACCTGGATCTCGTGATCCCGGCCGTGCTGTTCGGAGCGGTCGGCACCGCCGGCCAGCGCTGCACGACCACGCGCCGCCTGCTGGTGCACGCCTCGCACGTCGCCGAGGTCGAGCGCCGCCTGGTCGCGGCGTACAGGCAGGTGCGCATCGGCAACCCGCTCGACCCGAAGACGCTGATGGGACCGCTGGTCGGTGCCTCGGCCGTGCGCCAGTACGAGGCGGCCCTCGACGACGCCCGCAAGCAGGGTGGCGAGGTGCTGTGCGGCGGCCGCACGCTGCCGGGTCCCGGCTTCTTCGTCGAACCCGCCATCGTGCGTGCCCGCCACGACATGGCCGTCGTGAAGCACGAGACCTTCGCGCCGATCCTCTACGTCATTCCCTGCCGCACGCTGGACGAAGCGATCGCGATGCACAACGACACGGACTACGGCCTGTCGTCGGCGATCTTCACCGATCGCCTCCAGCACGCCGAACGGTTCCTGTCGTCCGCGGGCAGCGACTGCGGCATCGCCAACGTGAACATCGGCACTTCAGGCGCGGAAATCGGCGGGGCGTTCGGCGGCGAGAAGGACACCGGCGGAGGCCGCGAATCGGGTTCGGACGCCTGGAAGGTCTACATGCGACGCCAGACGAACACGATCAACTATTCGAGCGACCTGCCGCTCGCACAGGGCATCAAGTTCGACGTCACCTGACGGCGGACGCGGCGGTCGCGTCGCGGTAGAGGATCCTGGCGTAGCGCTCGGGCGTGATGAACGCCCAGGCCTGGGTGGCGTCGTAGTCCGCGTTCGGGTTCGCTGCCAGGACCTCTTCGATCGTCCTGCCCGCCTTTGCGAGTTCGCGGACGCGGGCGCTCGTGACCGCGAGCATTTCGCGGTAGGCTTTCAGCCCCGCCTTGTCCGTCACCCTGCCGTGACCCGGGATGATCCGCGTGCCGTCGTCGGCGATCGCGAGCATCCGGTCCACCGCCGCCAGAACGCCGTCCACCGACCCGCCCGAATCCAGGTCGATGAAGGGGTACATGCCCGCGAACACCAGGTCGCCGGTATGCAGGACGTTGGCCTTGCGGAAATGGATGAAGACGTCGCCGTCCGTATGCGCGGCCGCCACGTGTTCGCCCCGGATCTCGTCGCCGTTCAGATGGAACGAGACCCCGTCGCTGAAGGTGACCACCGGCAGCGCAGCCGCCGGCGACGCCGGGGTCGTGCGCTCGAAGAATTTCGAGAACTGCTCCGTGCCCATGCGCAGGCGCACGTTGTCGTGCGCGACGAGGATCGATCCGGCGGCCGCCAGGTTCTCGTTGCCGCCGGTGTGGTCCCCGTGCCAGTGCGTGTTGAGGACGAAGCGCGGCGGCTTCGGCGAGAGCGTTGCCAGCGCAGCGAAGATTTTCGGCGTCATCGGCGCGTACTGGTCGTCCACCAGGAATACGCCGTCCTGTCCGGACGAGACGCCGATGTTGCCGCCGGCGCCGTAGAGCACGTGAATGCCGGGCGCGACCTCCGCGACTTCGATTTCCGCGGCTGCCTCCTGGGCCGACAGCGACCGGGAGCAGGCCACCAGAAGCAGCAGCGCGATCGTCTGGGCGTATTTCACGTGACGGGTCTCCGATCGAAGAGGATCGCCATCATAGTCGGCCCCGACGGACGAGTGTCACCGTCCCGGCAGCCGCACCGAGACGCGCGCCCCGCCGAGACGGCTGGAGCCGATCTCGAGCGAGCCGCCGTAGGCAGCGGCGACCTCGCGCGAGACCGCGAGGCCGATGCCCTGCCCCGCAACCCGTTCGTCCGCGCGCACGCCGCGCTCCAGGACGCGCGCCCGTTCCGCGGGCCGAATGCCGCCCCCGTCGTCCTCGACCTCCAGCAGGAGCCCGGGCCGTCGCCACGCGGCCGCCGTCCACGGCGTGGCGCGCACCCGGATCTCGCGGCGGCAGTACTTGCAGGCGTTGTCCATCAGGTTGCCGGCGAGCTCGAGGAAGTCGCCGGCGTCGATCGGGTAGACGGCGCCCGGCGACACGGCGACCGACATCGCGACCTGCTTGTCGGCATAGACCTTGGCGAGCGCCGAACGCAGCTGCTCGAGCGGCTCCGCGACCGCCTGGTCGATCAGCGTCGTGCCGCTGCTGCCGAACACGGCGCGCTTGAGCTGGTGCTGGACGATGGCCTGCATGCGGTCGAGCTGCGGCGTGAGCGCGGCGGGATCCGCCTGGCCGCGCTCGAGCAGCCCGCGCAGCGCCGCCAGCGGCGTCTTGAGGCTGTGCGCCAGGTTGCCGAGCGTGGTGCGGTAGCGTTCCAGGCGCTTGCGCTCGCCCACCAGGAGCGCATTCAGGTTGCCGGTCACGCCCGCCAGCTCGCGCGGCCACGCGTCGCCCAGCCGTTCGCGGCGACCCGCCTCGATGTCGGCGATCTCGTGCTCGAGCCGCCGCAGCGGCTCCAGCGCGAATCGCAGCGCGATCGCCAGGCCCCCGAGCAGCAGCACCGCCAGCAGCAGGAATCCCGTGGCGAGCCCCGTGCGCACACGCAACAGCTCGCGCTGCCAGGGAACGAGGCTCTCGGCCGCGCGAATCACGAAGTCGCGCGCCTGGCCGTCCTGCGTTTCCCAGCGCACGCCCAGCGACAGGCCGAGGACCGGCGTTTCGTCGGCCAGCCGCGCGGCCTCGAGGCGTCGCTCGCCCGGCAGCGGCTGCGCTGCCAGGTTGAGGCCGCTGCCGACCGCCGAGGGCGAGCGCCAGCTGCCCTGCGAACCCAGGATCTCCGCGTACAGTCCCGATCCGGGCGCCGCCAGGCGCGGCTCCGCGAGGTTCTGGGGCAGGAGCCGGCCGTCGCCGTCGAGTTCCGCCGTCGCGATCAGGGCGATGACCTGCGCGTCGAGCACGTCTTCGATGGCGCGCAGGCCGAGGTTCCGGTACAGGGCGTCGAGCGCGAGCGCCGCGGCGGCCGCCGCCACCAGCAACAGCACGGCGAGCGTGAGCAACAGGCGGGAACGGAGCGATGGGGCGGTCGACGCCACTTTCAGCCGCGCGCGACCCGGTACCCGCGGCCACGCAGCGTCTCGATCGGCTGGTGGCGGTTCTCCGGGTCGAGCTTGCGGCGCAGCCTGCCGATGAATACTTCGATGGTGTTGCTGTCGCGCTCGAAATCCTGCTCGTAGAGCTTCTCGGTGAGCTCCGTCTTGGAGACGACCTGCCCGGCGCGCAGCATCAGGTACTCGAGCAGCCGGTACTCGAATGCCGTGAGCTCCACGGGGGAGCCCGCGACCCTCACTTCCTGCGCGCGCGTGTCGAGCGCGACGGCACCGCACGTGATGAGCGGCTGCGACCAGCCGCCCGAACGGCGCAGCAGGGCCTGCACGCGGGCCAGGACCTCCTCGAAACGGAACGGCTTGGTGACGTAGTCGTCCGCGCCTGCGTCGAGTCCCGAGACCTTTTCCTGCCAGCTGTCGCGGGCGGTCAGGATCAGCACCGGGAAGGCCTTGCCGGCCTTGCGCCAGGCGCGAATCGAGTCGAGCCCGGAGCGACCGGGCAGTCCGAGGTCCACGACCGCGACGTCGATGGCGTACTCGAGCCCGGCGAATTCGCCTTCGATGCCGTCCGCGGCCTCGTCGACGGCGAAGCCTGCGGCCCGGAACTGCTGCGCGAGGGTTTCGCGCAGGGCGGGATCGTCCTCCAGCACCAGCAGTCGCATGGTCGGCGTCCTCCGGGGTCGTCAGTCCTCGCGGCCGGTCGCCGCGTCGACCCGCACCTCGAAGACGCGGCCGTCGTCGGCGAGCAGCCGGATGCGGTACTCGATCCGATCGCCGTGCCGCTTTTCCTCGGCGCGCACGGCGCGCGCTCCGTAGCGCCGCTCGGCCCGGGCGACCGCCTCGTCCAGCGAAATCGCGCGCTCGGCGAGCGTCCGCTCGCCGCCCCGGCGGCGGGCGTCATTCGCGGCGGACGCGCCGTCGACCGGCACCGACGCGAGCGCGACGGCGAGCAGGAGCGCGGCAAACGGCAGGCGGCGTCGGAGGGTCATGCGCGCATTCTAGTGGAACGCCGGGCCCGGGCCGCGGATCGCGGCCCGGGCCGTTCGGGTCAGCCGGCGGCCGGGGTCACGTCGACACGGACGCGCATGCGCTCGCCAGGGTCATAGGGCAGGCGCGTGACGTACTCGCGCCCGGCGTACTCGTAGGTGACTTCGTACGCGTCGATGCGCTCTTCGTAGCGATCCTCGTAGCGCACGTCGCAGCGCTCGACCAGGCGCTCGCGACTGCCGTGGAGCTGGCGCTCGCGGTCCACCGATACGTTGTGGCCGATCGCGCCCCCGACCAGCGCTCCGGCGACGCGCGCGACGTCCTTGCCACGGCCGTGGCCGATCTGGTTGCCGACCACCACCCCGAGGGCGCTGCCGAGCAGCGTTCCGCCGACGTGGCCATAGGAGAATGGTCCCTGCGAAGCCGGTACAGGCTCCTGCCAGCACTCGCGCACCGGTTCGCTCACCCGGACCTGCCGGCGCAGGGGGTCGACGCGCAGGACGCTCGCCCAGTCGTAGTCGCCGTACGCTTCGGGCGCGCCGTCGTAACGGCTGCCGCGGTCGTCGGCGAGTGCCGCGGCAGACACCGCGATGAGTCCTGCCGCCGCCGCGAAGCCCTTGATTCTGAGAGACATGTTGCGCCTCCTGTGGTTGGCACGGTGACCAATCTAGGAAACGCCGGATGAACCGGCCCTGAATGCCCGCGGCGCCGGCGTATCAGGGATCCCGGGCCTTCGCTTCGGCCCACAGGCGATCGAGGACGTCCGGCGGCGCGCCGGCCGCATCCTGCCCGCGACGCTGCAACTCGAGCTCCACGTGACGGTAGCGCCGTGCGAAGCGGTCGTTGGCGCGACGCAGCGCCGTCTCCGGGTCGATGCGCAGGTGACGTGCGAGATTGACGATCGAGAACAGCAGGTCCCCGAGTTCCGCTTCACGGGCCCGCGGATCGGGCTGCCGCACGGCGCGGTCGAGTTCCGCCAGTTCCTCGTCGATCTTGGCGCGAGGGCCGCCCGGATCCGGCCAGTCGAAGCCCGCATCGGCCGCGCGTGAGCCGAGCTTCCGCGCCCGCGTCAGCGCGGGCAGGCCGATCGGCACGCCGTCGAGGGCGCCCTGCTCGCCGCGCGCGCTGCGTTCGTCGCGCTTCATGCGCTCCCACGCCCGGGTCTGCTCAGCAGCATCCGCGACGGAGACGTCGCCGAAGACGTGCGGGTGCCGGCGTACCAGCTTGTCGCAGATCGCGTCCACGACCTCGTCGAACGAAAATGCGCCGCGCTCGCTCGCGAGCCGCGCGTGGAACACGACCTGGAACAGGAGGTCCCCGAGCTCGTCCTTCAGGTCGGGCAGCTCGTCGCGCTCGATCGCGTCGGCGACCTCGTAGGCCTCCTCGATCGTGTGCGGCGCGATGGAGCGGAAATCCTGCTCCAGGTCCCAGGGGCAGCCGCGGGCCGGATCCCGCAGCCGCGCCATGACCTCGAGCAGTCGTTCAATCGCCAAGGGCTGCCGCCCCGCCGAGGACCTCGCGCAGCGTGAACAGCATCCCGGCCGTCGCGCCCCAGATGTTGAACTGGCCCCACGGCAGGTCCAGGAACTCGATCTCTTCGCCGGCAAAGCTGCGCCGCCGTCGCGTACGCGTCGCCGGGTCGAGCAGGTGCCGCAGCGGCGCCTCGAAGGTGCCGGCGACTTCCGTCGGGTCGAGCACGAGCGCGAAACCCGGTCGCACGAGCCCGACGACGGGCGTTACACGGTAGCCGCTGATGACGGCGTGGTCCGGCAGGCAGCCGATGACGTCCACGTGCACCGCATCCAGGCCGATTTCCTCGCGCGCCTCGCGCAGCGCCGCTGCCGTGGCGTCGGCGTCGCCGGCCTCCATGCGCCCGCCGGGAAAGGCAATCTGGCCGGCATGGTGCTTGAGGTCGGCGGCCCGTAGCGTCAGCAGCACCGTGAGTTCGTCGCCGCGGTCGACGATCGGCACCAGCACGGCAGCCCGCGTGGGCACGACCGGCATCAAGAACTCGAGCCTCCGCGATGCGAGGCCCGCGTAGTGGGCAATGCGCGGCGGATCCCCGCGCGGGCAGGCGGCGAGGCGCATGCGCAGCACCTCGCGCAGCCGCGCGGCGGACAGCAGGTGCAGCTCGACGGACGCAACTTCGCTCACGCCCCGGGTACTTCGTTGCGTGCGAGACGCGCGGGATCCAGCAGGCGCTCGAGTTCGTCGCGCGGCATCCCGGTCTCCTCGGCGGCGATTTCGACGATGGGCCGCGATCCGGCGGCTGCGCGCTTCGCGATCCGAGCCGCACGCTCGTATCCGATGCGCGGCGCCAGCGCCGTCAGCAGCATCGGGTTCCGGGCCAGGGACTCGGAGATGTGCCCGGTATGCACCACGAGCCCGTCGATCGCGCGCTCGCCGAGCGCATTCGCCGAGTCGGCAACCAGCGTGAGGCTTTCGTCGAGTGCGTGGGCGATCAGCGGCAGCATCACGTTCAGCTGGAAGTTGCCGGAGGCGCCCGACATGCCGACCGCGACGTCGTTCGCCATCACGCGGGTCGCGGCCATGGCGACGGCTTCGGGGACGACCGGATTCACCTTGCCGGGCATGATGCTGGAGCCCGGCTGCAGCGCCGGCAGCGAAACCTCGCCCAGCCCCGCGAGCGGGCCGGAATTCATCCAGCGCAGGTCGTTGGCAATCTTGAGCAGCACGACCGCCGCCCCGCGCAGCGCTGCGGAGAGTTCCACGGCGCCGTCCTGGGCGGCCATGCTCGCGAAGCGGTTCGGGGCGCCGCTGAAATCGAGGCCGGTCCGCGCAGCCAGGCGGGCGATCGCGCCCGCGGCGAAACCGGGGTGGGCGTTGACGCCGGTGCCGACGGCGGTCCCGCCGAGCGCGAGCCGGTGCAGGCTGCCGCGCGCCGCGGCGATGCGCGCCGCGGCGTCGTCGACCTGCGCGCGCCACGCCCGCATCTCCTGGCCGATCGTCACCGGCAGCGCGTCCATCAGGTGCGTGCGACCGGCCTTGACCTGCCCGCCGACCTCCACAGCCTTCGCTTCGACGGCGGCCGACAGCCCTGCGAGCGCGGGCAGGAGTTCGCGGTGCACGGACAGCGCCGCGGCGACGTGGATGGCGGTCGGGATCACGTCGTTGCTGCTCTGGCAGCGGTTGACATGGTCGTTCGGGTGTACCGGTGTCCCGAGCCGCTGCCCGGCGATCCGGGCCACGACCTCATTCACGTTCATGTGCGTGCTGGTGCCGGAGCCGGTCTGCATCACGCCGAGCGGGAACTGTTCCGCGTGCCGACCTTCCGCCACTTCGAGCGCGGCGGCAGCGATGGCGGCCGCCATCGGCCCAGGCAATTCGCCGAGCTCCGCGTTGGTCTCGGCAGCGGCCCACTTGACCAGGCCGATGGCGCGGATGAGCCCGTCCGGCATGCGCGCGCGGCCGATCCTCAGGTTCCGGAGGGCGCGCTCGGTCTGGGCTCCCCAAAGCGCGTCCGCAGCGACCGCGATCTCGCCGAGGCTGTCCTTTTCGATGCGGTCCTGTGCACTCACGGGTAACATGCGCATTCTACCACCCGCGCCTTCCGCTCATGACCGACCCCCGCTTGCACGCGCTCTCCCCGCTCGACGGCCGCTACGCGAACCAGTGCGCTGACCTCGCCTGCCTGTTCAGCGAAGCCGCGCTGATCGCGCATCGCGTCCGCGTCGAGGCCGCCTGGTTCGCGCAGCTCGCAGCCTCCGGCCGGTTTGCGGCGCTCGCGCGCCTGCCGCCGGCCGTCGCGGCGCGCCTCGAATCGCTCGCGCAGGGCGTCGACGAAGGTGGCCTCGCCGGCGTCAAGGCATTCGAGAAGGAGACGAACCACGACGTCAAGGCGGTCGAGTACTACCTGCGCGGCGAACTCGACGCGGCCGGCGCCGCCCCTGCGCAGCTCGAGTTCGTGCACTTCGCCTGTACGTCCGAGGACATCAACAACCTCGCCTATGCACTCATGCTCGCGCAGGCGCGCGAGCGGCTGCTGCTGCCCGCCATCGGCGCGGTCGCCGGCGAGCTGGCCGCGCTCGCCTCGCGCCATGCCGCCCTGCCGATGCTCTCGCGCACGCACGGCCAGGCGGCGTCGCCGACCACCCTCGGCAAGGAGGCCGCGAACTTCGCGATCCGCCTGCGCAGGGCCGCGGACGCGTTCGCGCGGGTCGAGATCCTCGGCAAGTTCAACGGCGCGGTCGGCAACTTCAACGCGCACGTCGCGGCGTTCCCGGACGTCGACTGGCGCCGCGAGTCGCGCGCACTGGTCGCGGGCCTCGGCCTCGTGCCCAACGAGCACACGACGCAGATCGAGCCGCACGACTGGATCGCGGAGTACTGCGATGCGCTCGCGCGCGCGAACACGGTCCTCGTCGACTTCTGCCGCGATGCCTGGGGCTACGTTTCGCTGGGCTACTTCGCGCAGAAGGCGGTCCCGGGCGAGGTCGGGTCTTCGACCATGCCGCACAAGGTCAACCCGATCGCGTTCGAGAACGCCGAGGGCAACGCGGGCCTCGCCAATGCGCTGTTGCGCCACCTGGCGGAGAAGCTCCCGGTCTCGCGCTGGCAGCGCGACCTGACGGACTCGACGGTGATGCGCAACCTCGGCGTGGCCTTCGGGCACGCGTTGCTGGCCTGGCGCTCGGCGCTGGCGGGACTCGGCCGCATCGAGCCCGATCCGGCGCGCATCGCCGCCGACCTCGACGCGCACTGGGCGGTGCTCGCCGAGGCGATCCAGACGGCGATGCGCGCCCACGGCGTGGAAGGGGCGTACGAGCGGCTGAAGGACTTCACGCGCGGCCGCGACATCGGCGCCGGCGAGCTGCGCGCCTTCGTCGCCTCGCTCGGGCTGCCGGAGGAGGCGCGCAGGCGGCTCGAGGCTCTGACGCCGCGGACCTACACCGGCCTCGCCGAGGCGCTCGCGCGGGACAGCTGAGGTCACGCGCATGGATCGGCCGCGGGTGGAATGCGGTCCCGTGGACTGGGCCGCCGCGCGCGGCAGCCTCGAGCACGTCCGGCGCGCGGTGTTCGTGCACGAGCAGGGAATCCGCGAGTCTGACGAGTGGGATGCGGAGGATGCGACGAGCGTCCATGTCCTCGCGACCCTGAACCGTGAACCAGTTGGCACCGGCCGGCTGAATGCCGCCGGTAAGATCGGCCGCATCGCGGTATTGCCGGGCCTGCGCGGCCTGGGCATCGGCACGATGGTCCTGGGCAGCCTGCTCCACGAGGCGCGCCGTCTCGGCATCCGCGAACCATGCCTGCACGCCCAGGTGCGGGCCGTGCCCTTCTACGAGAGGTTCGGCTTCGAGCGGAAGGGCGGGGTTTTCGACGAAGCCGGCATTCCGCACGTGAGGATGTCGCTCGTCCTGGAGTGAGAGCGGTGCAGACCCAGCGGCAAAGCGTGACCGGGACGCGATCCATCATCGCCACGCTCGACGAGGCGCGCGGCGCCACGCAGCAGGTCGCGTTCGCGGCGCGCCGGCTGCTCACGATGTACACGCAGGACCTCGAGCCGGCCGTGTACGACCAGCCGCAGTTCCTGGAGACGGTCAAGAAGCTGGTGCTGGCGAAGAGCTACGCGAAGGTCCGCGTGCTGCTGGCCGACCCGTCGCGGGTCGTCTACGAAGGCAGCAAGTTCGTCCACCTCGCCCGCCGGATCACCAGCCACATCGAGATCCGCCGCGTGAAGTCGGAGAACCGCGACAACCAGTCGGCCTTCCTGATCGCCGACGACCGCGCGCTCGTCTACCGGCTCCAGGCCTCGCGCTGGGAGGGCATCCTCGAGATGAACGACCCGGTCGTCGCCCGGCGATACCTCAACTACTTCGACGAGATCTGGATCGCCAGCGAGCCGGAAGCCGAGACGCGCCAGCAGCACCTCTGACGGTGGCCGTCCCCTTCGACGAAGGCGAAGGGGTCTGACCCCTTCAGCGTCCGCAACCTTTCCGTTGAGTCGAACTTTCGCTGAAGGGGTCTGACCCCTCCCCGTATAATCCACCCATGCCCCTCAAGCTCGACCTGACCGTCGCGGCGATCGCCGAGGACAGCGGTCGCTTCCTGTTCGTGCAGGAGCGCGCCGCCAGGCGCGTCGTGCTCAACCAGCCGGCGGGCCACCTCGAGGCGGGCGAGTCCCTGGTCGAGGCGGTGGTACGCGAGACCTTCGAGGAGACCGGTCGCCGCTTCACGCCGCGCTCCGTGACCGGCCTCTACCTCTGGCAGGCGCCGGCCGGACGCACGTTCCTGCGCGTGGCGTTCGCGGGCGACGTGGAGGAGCGCCTCCCGGGCGCGCGCCTCGACCGGGCGATCATCCGCACGCTCTGGCTCGACCGCGAGCAGCTGACTGCGCGCCTCCCGGAGCACCGCAGCCCGCTGGTCGCGCTGTGCGTCGAGGACTACCTGCGCGGGGCTCGCTACCCGCTCGAGATGCTGAATCACGTGCCGCTCGAGGGGCTGGCGCTCCGCGCGGCTGCCGGCTGAGCCATGGCGCGCGTCGTGGTCGCACTCTCCGGGGGCGTCGATTCCGCCGTGGCGGCCGCGCTCCTGCAGGACGCCGGCCATCGCGTCGAGGCGCTCTTCATGTCCAACTGGAGGGAGGACGACGACGGTTACTGCACCGCCGCCGCCGATTTCCAGGATGCGCAGGCCGTCGCAGACGAGCTCGGCATCCCGCTGCACAAGGCGAGCTTTGCGCCCGAGTACCGCGCGCGCGTGTTCGAGCGGTTCCTGGCCGAGCTGGCAGCCGGCCGCACGCCCAACCCCGACGTCCTCTGCAATCGCGAGGTGAAGTTCGGGGTCGGGCTCGACTACGCGCGCAGGCTCGGCGCCGAGCGCTTCGCGACCGGCCACTACGCGCGCGTCGCCGGCAATCGCCTGCTGCGCGGCGTGGACGCCGCCAAGGACCAGAGCTACTTCCTGCACGCACTTGACGCCGCCCAGCTCGCCTTCGCCGAGTTCCCGGTCGGGTGCCTGCGCAAGGCCGAGGTGAGGCGGATCGCGCGCGAGCGCGGCCTGCCGGTCGCGGACAAGCGCGATTCGACGGGGATCTGCTTCATCGGCGAACGGCCGTTCGGTGACTTCGTGTCGCGCTGGCTGCCCGGCCGGCCAGGACCGATCGAGGACGAAACGGGCACCGTGCTCGGCCGGCATCGCGGGCTCGAGCGCTACACGATCGGCCAGCGCAGCGGTCTCGGCATCGGCGGCCGCAAGGGCGGCGATTCCGCGCCATGGTTCGTGGCCGGCAAGGATCTCGGGCGCAATGCGCTCGTCGTCGTCCAGGGGGGGCGCCACCCGCGCCTGCTGTGCACCGGTCTTTCGGCGACCGCGCCGCACTGGATCCGCGGCGCGCCCGGCGCGCCGCGGTTTGCCTGCACCGCCAAGGTCCGCTACCGCCAGCCGGACGTCGCATGCGAGGTCACGCTTGCGGAGGACGGTGTGCAAGTGACCTTCGCGACGCCGCTCGCCGGCGCCGCTCCCGGGCAGTACGTCGTTTTCTACGACGGCGAAGAGTGCCTCGGCGGGGCCGCTATAATGGCCGTTCACCCGGTGGAGGACTCATGCACGACAGTTTCAAGGCCCGCCGCAAGCTCCAGGCAGGAAGCCGCAGCTACGAGTACTACGCGCTAGACGCGATCGGCGAAGCCAATGTCGCGCGCCTCCCCTATTCGCTGAAGATCCTGCTCGAGAACCTGCTGCGGCACGAGGACGGCAAGAGTGTCACGCGCGAGGACATCCTCGCCCTGGCCGGCGCCGACCCGGCCAGGCTCCCGCAGCGTGAAATCGCCTTCACGCCGGCGCGCGTGATCATGCAGGACTTCACGGGCGTGCCGGCGGTCGTCGACCTCGCGGCGATGCGCGACGCGATGGCGAAGCTGGGCGGCGACCCGGCGCGGATCAATCCCCTGATTCCCGCGGAACTCGTCATCGACCACTCGGTGATGGTGGACCACTACGGCACCCCGGATGCGCTGAACCTCAACGCCCTGCTCGAGTTCCAGCGCAACCGCGAGCGCTACACCTTCCTGCGCTGGGGGCAATCGGCGTTCGACAGCTTCTCCGTGGTGCCACCCGACACCGGCATCGTCCACCAGGTCAACCTCGAGTTCCTCGCGCGCGTCGTGTTCGCGGATGACGAGGGGCTGGCCTACCCGGATACCGTGGTCGGCACCGATTCGCACACGACGATGATCAACGGCGTCGGCGTCCTCGGCTGGGGCGTCGGCGGCATCGAGGCGGAGGCTGCCATGCTCGGCCAGCCCTCGACCATGCTGATCCCCGAGGTCATCGGCGTGAAGCTGTCCGGGCGGCTCCCGGAAGGCGCCACGGCGACGGACCTCGTCCTCACCGTGACCGAAATGCTGCGCAAGCGCGGCGTGGTCGAGAAGTTCGTCGAGTTCTTCGGTGACGGTCTCGCGCAATTGCCGCTCGCGGACCGGGCGACCATCGCCAACATGGCGCCGGAGTACGGCGCGACCTGCGGCATCTTCCCGATCGACGACGTCACGCTGGACTACCTGCGCCTGACCGGCCGCGCCGAGCAGCAGGTCGAGCTCGTGCGCGAGTACGCCGTGAAGCAGGGGCTGTGGCGGCGCGACGGCGCCCCGGATGCAGCCTATACCGACGTCCTGCGCCTCGACCTCGGCACGGTGCAGCCGTCGCTCGCCGGCCCGAAGCGGCCCCAGGACCGGGTGGCGCTTTCCGACATGCAAAAGGCGTATCGCGAGGCGTTTGCACGCGACCAGGACAAGTGGGAATCCGCGGGGCCTGCCCAGGTCCGTGACGGCGCCGCCGAGTTCGAACTGAAGGACGGGGCGGTCGTGATCGCGGCGATCACCTCGTGCACCAACACCTCGAATCCCGCGGTCATGATCGGCGCCGGCCTGCTCGCGCGCAACGCGCGGCAACGCGGCCTGCGGGTCCAGCCCTGGGTCAAGACCTCGCTGGCGCCGGGTTCCAAGGTCGTCACCGAGTACCTGCAGCGCGCCGAGCTGCTCGATGACCTCGAGGCGCTCGGCTTCAACGTGGTCGGCTACGGTTGCACGACCTGCATCGGCAACTCCGGCCCGCTGAATGCGCCGATCTCGAAGGCGATCAACGACAACCGGCTGTCGGTGGCGTCGGTGCTGTCCGGCAATCGCAATTTCGAGGGGCGCGTCCACCAGGAAGTGCGCATGAACTTCCTCGCCTCCCCGCCGCTGGTCGTCGCCTATGCGATTGCCGGCACGGTGGACGTGGACCTGAGCCGCGACCCGATCGGCAAGGACGCCGCCGGCGAGCCGGTCCACCTGCGCGACATCTGGCCGACCGCGCACGAGGTGCAGCAGTTCATCGCGGCGAGCGTGAACTCGGCCATGTTCTCGAAGACCTACGCCGACGTGTTCCACGGCGACGAGCGCTGGCGCGGCATCGCCGTGCCGGCGTCCAAGACCTATGCCTGGGACGAAGGCAGCACCTACATCCAGGACCCGCCCTATTTCGACGGCATGGGCAAGCGACCGCCGGGGCTGCCCGTCGTGCGGGGCGCGCGCTGCCTCGCCCTGTTCGGCGATTCCATCACGACCGACCACATCTCGCCGGCGGGCGCGATCCGCAAGGACTCGCCGGCCGGCCAGTACCTGCAGCAGCACGGCGTGGTCCCCGCAGACTTCAACAGCTACGGTTCCCGGCGCGGCAACCACGAGGTGATGATGCGCGGCACGTTCGCTAACACCCGCATCAAGAACCTCATGGTGCCGGGCGTCGAAGGCGGGGTCACCGCCTGGCAGCCGGGCGGCGAGCGCATGCCGATCTATGACGCCGCCATGAAGTACCAGTCGGCCGGCGTGCCGCTGGTCGTCATCGCCGGCAAGGAGTACGGAACGGGCTCGTCGCGCGACTGGGCGGCCAAGGGCACCAACCTGCTCGGCGTGCGAGCGGTCATCGCCGAGAGCTTCGAGCGCATCCACCGCGCGAACCTCGTCGGGATGGGCGTGTTCCCGCTGACCTTCAAGGTCGGACAGAACGCATCGGCGCTCGGGCTCGACGGCACCGAGACCTACGACATCGAAGGACTCGTGGCGGGGAGCCGCGAGGCAACCGTGGTGGCTGCGGGCGCGGACGGCAGGCAGGCCCGGTTCCAGGTGAGCGTGCGCGTGGACACGCCGAAGGAATGGGAATACATGGAGAACGGCGGCATCCTGCACTTCGTTCTGCGACAGCTCGCGGCCTGACCCCAGCCGCGATGCGGATCGCGGTCTTCGACCTCGACGGCACGATCACCCGGCGGGACACGCTCTGGCCCTACCTGCGGGGCTGGGTACGCCGCCATCCGCGGGCCGGTTTCTGGCCCCGGTCGGCGTGGGCGGCCGCGCAGTTCGCGCTCGACCGCGACCGCGGCCGCCTCAAGGCCCGCCTGATACGGATTGCGATGGGCGGGGCTTCCCGGGCCGACGTCGCCGCCTGGAGCGAGGAGTACGTCGCGTCGCTCGGCGACTCCGTGCTGTGCCCCGGCGCCCTCGCGGCCGTCGCGCAGCATCGCGCGGCGGGCGACCGGCTCGTGCTGCTGTCGGCCAGCGTCGATCTCTACGTTCCGGAAATCGGGCGGCGACTCGGTTTCGACGAGACCGTATGCACGGCCGTCGCCTGGCGCGGCGAACGGCTCGACGGAGCGCTCGCAGGCCCGAATCGCCGGGGCGAGGAAAAGCGGCGCTGCGTGGAGGCGTTGCGCGCGGCGCACCCGGCACTGTCCGTGGTCGCCTACGCGAACGCCGGCTCCGACTTCCCGCATTTCCGCGCGGCCGACGAGGCCGTCCTCGTCAACGCAGGGCCGCACCTGCGTCGCCGGGCCGAATCGCTCGGATACCGGACCGCGGAATGGCGTAACAAATCGCCGGCCGGGCCGGTCCAATCGGCATGAACCGGCGACCGCGCATCCGCCCGTCCGAGATCACGACCGAGGCCGCCTGGCATTCGCGCCGCTCTTTCCTTGCGGGACTGGCCGGTGCGGGACTTGCCGCGCTGGCCCCCGGCAGCCGCGCGCAGGAGGTGGCGACCGTCAAGCTCGTCGCGCCGACGCTGCAATACCGGCGAAATGCGCGCTTCTCGACGGCCGAAAAGCCGAACTCGTTCGGGGAGGTCACTGGCTACAACAACTTCTACGAGTTCGGCACCGGGAAGGAGGACCCGGCCAGGAACGCGCACCGCCTGCGCACCCGGCCCTGGTTCGTCGTCGTCGACGGTGAATGCAGCAAGCCCGGGCGAATCGACCTCGAAGACGTGCTGAAGCCGCATCCGCTCGAAGAGCGCATCTATCGCCTGCGCTGCGTGGAGGCCTGGTCCATGGTGATCCCCTGGCTCGGCTTCCCGCTGGGCGACTTCCTCCGCCGCTTCGAACCGAACTCGCGGGCGAAGTTCGTGGAGTTCACCACCCTCCTCGATCCGCAGCAGATGCCGGGCCAGCGTTCGAACGTGCTCGACTGGCCGTACGTCGAGGGCCTGCGCATGGACGAGGCCATGCATCCGCTGACGCTGCTCGTGGTCGGGCTCTATGGCAAGACCCTGCCGAACCAGAACGGCGCGCCGCTGCGCCTCGTCGTGCCCTGGAAGTACGGCTTCAAGAGCGGCAAGTCGATCGTCCGCATCCGGTTCTCCGAGAAGATGCCGCGGACGAGCTGGGCACTCTCGGCGCCCCGCGAATACGGCTTCTATGCGAACGTGAACCCCGAGGTCGACCACCCGCGCTGGAGCCAGAAGTCCGAGCGGCGGATCGGCAGCGCGAATTTCCTGGCGCGCCAGCCGACGCAGATGTTCAACGGCTACGGCGACGAGGTCGCCGGCCTGTATCGCGGCATGGACCTCGCGCGTCATTTCTAGTGGACGCGGACTACGCGCTGCGGCGCTTCGTCAAGCCGGTCGTCTTCCTGCTGTGCCTCGCGCCCGCCGCCTGGCTGGTCGCCGGGATCGTCGCCCTGCAGTCGGGCGATGCCGACGCACTGGCTGCGCAATCCCTGGGCGCGAACCCCGTGGAAAAGATCCAGGACACGCTCGGGATCTGGGGCCTCAGGCTGCTGCTCGCGACGCTCGCGGTAACGCCGCTGCGCGTCCTCCTCGGCTGGCCGAAGCTCATGCTCCTGCGGCGCATGCTCGGCCTGTTCGCCTTCTTCTACGTGGCCCTGCATTTCGCCTGGTACCTGCTCGTGGACCAGGCCTTCGACTGGGAACAGCTTCTGGCCGACGTCGCGAAGCGCCCCTACGTCACCGCGGGCTTCACGGCATTCCTGCTGCTCGTCCCGCTGGCGGCCACGTCGACCCGGGCCGCGATGCGCCGCCTCGGGCGGCGCTGGCTGCGGCTGCACCGGCTCGTCTATCCCGCGGCCCTGCTCGGTTGCCTGCACTTCTGGTGGCAGGTCAAGGCCGACGTCCGCGAGCCGCTGGTCTACGCGACCGTCGCGGCCGTCCTGCTCGGCTGGCGGGCCGCGAGGGCGATCGCGGCAAGGACCAGGACGCCCCCGGCCGCCGTCCGCGCATCCAGCGCTTCGCCGATCAGCCACCAGCCGAGCAGCGAGGCGAGTATCGGCTCGCCGACCGACACGACGGCGACGAACAGCGGGTCGAGGTGACGCAGCGACCAGTTGTAGCCGCTATGGCCGATGAGCTGCGAGACGAGCGCCATGCCTGCGAGCGCCGCCCAGGTACCGGGCGTGAAGCCGGACGCCTGCGTCCCCGTGGCCACCAGGACGATCCACAAGAGCGCCGCCGCCGTGCCGTAGGCGATACCGAGGTAGCTGCGGAACGGAAGATCCGCCTGCGCCCGGCGTGACAGGAGGAAATACCCGGCCATCGCCATGCCGCCCGTGACGGCGAGCAGGTCGCCCGCAAGCGCCGCGCCGCCGATCGCGCCGCCGCCGCTCACGACCGCCGCGCCCGCAACGGCGAGCGCCAGCGCGATCCGTGTCGAGCGCGGCGGCGCGCCCTGCCCGGAAGCGTACTGCAGCAGGGCGACCCAGAGCGGCGAGGTGCTCACGAACAGCACGCTGCGCGCGATCGTCGTGTGCTCGAGCGACGCGATCCAGGTCGCGAAATGCAGTGCGAGCATCGCCCCGGCGCCGGCGGCACAGGCAAGCGCACGAATGCTCGTGCCGGCCCGTCGGGGGACGGTCAGCGCGAGCGGAAGGACCACGACCAGCGCGAGGGTCACCCGCCAGGCGGCGATGGCGAGCGGCGGCGCGTCCGCCAGCCGCGCGAAGATGGCGCCGTTCGAAACGGCGATCAGGGCGATGCCGAGCACCGCGAACGGCGCGATGCGCGCGATGGCGCCCGCGCCGGACCTTCCGTGCCCGCTCAGCCGACCGCCCAGGCCGGCACTTCGCGCCAGCCGCGCGTCAGGGCGGCGTCCAGTTCGCGCCAGCGGGGCTCGAAGCGCTCGACCAGCTTCCAGAAGCGCCGCGAGTGGTTCATGTGCCGCGTGTGCGCGAGCTCGTGCACGAGCAGGTAGTTGACGACGGGCGCCGGCTGGAACATGAGGCAGGCATTCAGGCTGATGGTGCCGCTCGGCGAGCAGCTGCCCCAGCGGGTGCGCTGGCGCCGGATCTGCATGCGCTCGTACTGCAGCCCGGTCGCGGCGGACAGGCCGGAGAGCCAGGGACCGAAGGCCGCGTGCGCTTCGCGCATCGTGAAGCGCTGCAGCGCGTGATGCACGAGCGCCGGGCGTTCGAGCGCGCCCGTTACCGTGATGACCTGTTCGCCGGCCGCGACCCGCACCGCCGTTTTCCCGCCTTCGTAACGCAGCTCGTAACGCCGGCCCGTCGCGGTGAAGTTCAGCGTGTCCGGGTACTGCCGCGACGCCGCCGGGCCGGCCGGGCGGTACTGGTCGAGCGTCCGCTCGATCCAGCGGCGGTGGCGCGACACGAACTGCTCGACCGCACGCGGGCGGGTGCCCCGTGGAACCACGATCTCGACGAATCCACCCGGCAGCACGCGGACCGCGAGCCGCCGTGCGCGTTCGCTGGCGCGGACCCGCCAGGCGGCGTCCGGCTGCAGGGAGTCGTCGAGCAGCCCGAGCTGCGCGTCGCCCCGCATGTTCACAGCGACGCCGCCAGGCGCGCGCCCGCCTCGATCGCGCGCCGGGCATCGAGCTCCGCGGCGCGTTGCGCGCCGCCGATCAACGCCGGCCGCAGGCCGCGCGCTTCCAGGCCGGCGACCAGTTCACGCCGGGGCTCCTGTCCCGCGCACACGACCACGTTGTCGACCTCGAGCAACCGGGCCTCGCCGCCCTGCGCGATCGCCAGGCCGCGTTCGTCGATGCCGCGGTAGTCGACGCCGGCCAGCATGCGCACCCCGCGTCGCCGCAATGAAAGCCGGTGCACCCAGCCGGTCGTCTTGCCGAGGTCGCGGCCGGGCGGCGTGGGCTTGCGCTGTAGCAGCCAGATCTCGCGCGGGGCATGCAGGTCGGCCTCCGCCACCAGGCCGCCGCGCGCCGCCAGCTGCATGTCGATGCCCCACTCCCTCATGAACGCGGGAATGTCGAGGCTCGCGGTTGCATGGCCGCCATCGTGACTCAGGAACTCCGCGACGTCGAACCCGATGCCGCCCGCGCCGATGATCGCGACTCGGCCGCCGACCGGCCGCCGGTGCAGCAGGACGTCGACATAGCTGAGTACTTTCGGATGGTCGAGGCCGGGTATGGCGGGTACGCGCGGCAGTACGCCGGTGGCGAGGACGACCTCGTCGAACTCCCCCGTTGCCAGCTCGTCGGCCGCGACCGCCCGGCCCAGCCTCTGCACGACACCGGCCAGTTCCAGTTCGCGCTTGAAATGTCGCAGCGTCTCGTGGAACTCCTCCTTGCCTGGGATGGCTTTCGCCATGTTGAACTGGCCGCCGATCTGGCCGGATGCCTCGAAGAGCGTCACGCGATGCCCGCGGCGGGCTGCGACCGTCGCGCAGGAAAGTCCGGCGGGCCCCGCGCCGACGACGGCGATCCGCCGGGCGGGCACGGCCGGGCGATAAACCAGTTCCGTCTCGCGCCCGGCCCGCGGATTGACCAGGCAGGTGGCGACCTCATTCTCGAAGACGAGGTCCAGACAGGCCTGGTTGCAGGCGATGCAGGTGTTGATCTCATCGGCCCGTCCGGAGGCGGCCTTGGCCACGAAGTCGGGGTCTGCCAGCAGCGGACGCGCCATGGACACCAGGTCGGCATCGCCGGCCGCCAGCACACGCTCGGCGACCGCCGGATCATTGATGCGGTTGCTGGTCACCAGCGGGATCGACACCACGCCCTTCAGGCGGCGGGTGACCCAGGTGAACGCCGCGCGGGGGACCATCGTCGCGATGGTCGGGATGCGCGCTTCGTGCCATCCGATCCCCGTGTTGATGATCGAGGCGCCCGCCGCTTGCACGGCCCGCGCGAGCGACTCGACTTCCTCCCAGGCGCTGCCGCCCTCGACGAGGTCCAGCATCGAGAGCCGGTAGATCAGGATGAAATCGCGGCCGACGGCGGACCGGGTCCGCGACAGGATCTCGAGCGGCAGCCGCATGCGGTTCCCGTAGCTGCCGCCCCAACGGTCGGCGCGCCGGTTGGTGCGCGCCGCGAGGAACTCGTTGATGAAATAGCCCTCCGAGCCCATGACTTCGACCCCGTCATAGCCGGCCTCGCGGGCAAGCACCGCGCAGCGCACGAAAGCGGCGATCTGGCGCTCGACCCCGCGGTCGGACAGCTCGCGCGGCGTGAACGGCGAGATCGGCGCCTTCAGGCGCGACGGCGCGACGGAAAGCGGGTGATAGGCGTAGCGACCGGCGTGGAGGATCTGCATGCAGATCCGGCCGCCGGCCTCGTGCACGGTTCCGGTCACGAGCCGGTGCCGGGCGAGGTGCCGCCGCCCGCTCAGGGTGCCGGCGAAGGGCTTGGTCCAGCCGGCTGCGTTGGGGGCGATGCCGCCGGTGACGATCAGGCCCACGCCGCCGCGCGCGCGCTCCGCGAAGTAGGCGGCGAGCTTCGGGTAGTCGTCCGCCCGGTCCTCGAGGCCGGTGTGCATCGAGCCCATCAGCACGCGATTGGGGAGGGTCGTGAAGCCGAGGTCGAGCGGCGCCAGCAGGTGCGGGAACGGGTTCGGCGTCACGCGCGCAATCATATAGCATGCGCTCGCGATGACTCCCGTCCTCGAAGTCCGCGACCTCGTCAAGCAGTACCCCGGCGTGCGCGCCGTGGACGGCGTGTCGTTCTCGATCGGGGCCGGATCCTGCTTCGGCCTGCTGGGACCGAACGGCGCCGGCAAGACGACGACGGTCGAGATGATGGAGGGCGTCACCCCGCCGACTTCCGGCGAGGTCCTCTACCTCGGCGAGCCGCTCGGTGCGCGGTTCCGCGAAGAGGCCGGGATCCAGTTCCAGAAGACGGCGCTGCAGGACTTCCTGACCGTGCGCGAGACACTCGCCCTGTTCAGCCGTCTCTACCCGCGCCGCCGCGACGTGGGCGACTTGATCCGGACCTGTGCACTGGACCAGGTCGCCGACCGCGACAACCGCAAGCTTTCCGGCGGCCAGATGCAGAGGCTCCTGCTCGCCATCGCGCTCGCCAACGACCCGCGCGTGCTGTTCCTGGACGAGCCGACGACCGGCCTCGACCCGCAGGCCCGCCACAACTTCTGGGAACTGATCCGCTCGATCAAGGCGGAGGGCCGCACGATCCTGCTCACGACGCATTACATGGAAGAGGCCTACTTCCTGTGCGACGTCATTGCGATCATGGACCGGGGGCGCATCATCGCCGAGGGACCGCCCTCCCGGTTGCTGAAGGAGCACTTCGATGACGTCGTGCTCGAACTGCCGCGCGAGGACCTGCCGCCCGACCTGTCCGCAATCCCGCTCCCGGCGCTCGCCGCGAACGACCGGGTGGAGATCTCGACGGGAGACGTCGAGGACGCGCTGCGCGTCTTGCTCGACCACGGCGTGCCGCTCAGGCACCTGCGGATCCGCCCGCGCAACCTCGAGGACCTGTTCCTCGAGCTGACCGGCCGGGAGCTGCGCACGTGAACCTTCGCCGGCTCGCCGCCGTCTGGCACGCGCGCAACCTCGAGTTCCTGCGCGACCGCTCGACGCTGATCTTCAATTTCCTGTTTCCGCTCGCGCTGGTGGTCGCCTTCGCGCTCATCTTCGGCGGGCAGCCGCGCCCGGTGTTCAAGGTCGACGTGGTCGCGCCGACGGGTTCCGCGCTGGATCCCGCGCTGCATCCGTTCCTGGACACGCGCTACGTCGACTTCGTCCAGGTGGAGCCGGGGGCGCTCGAGGCCGCGATCCGCAAGGTCGAGCGGCACCAGGTGGACCTGCTGCTGGACCTGCGGGCTGCGCCGCGATACTGGATCAACGAGGATTCGCCCAAGGGCTACCTGGTCGAGAAATTGCTGCTCGAATCGGCGGCCGGCCGGGCCCGGCGTCAGCCCGTGACCGGCGCCGCCGTCGGCTACGTCGACTGGTTGCTGCCGGGAATCCTCGGCATGAACATGATGTTCAGCTGCCTGTTCGGCGTCGGTTACGTCGTGGTCCGATATCGCAAGAGCGGCTTCCTGCGCCGGTTGTCCGCCACCCCGGTCACCGCGCTCGAGTTCGGCGCCGCCCAGATCCTGTCGCGCCTGCTGCTGACCGTCGGCGTCACCTCGATGCTGTACGCCGCCCTCGCCTTCTTCGTGCCCTTCCGCAACGAGGGCAGCGTCCTGCTGCTGCTCCTGGTTGCCGTCGCCGGCGCGCTGGCCATGATCGCATTCGGCTTCATGATGGCCGCACGCTTCGCCAGCGAGGAGCTCGCGAGCGGCGCGATCAACCTGGCGTCCTGGCCGATGATGCTGCTGTCGGGCGTCTGGTTTTCGCTCGAGGGCGCGCCGTCGTGGCTGCAGGCGGCGGCCCGCGCGCTGCCGCTGACGCAGATGCTGGAGGCGGCGCGCGCCGTGATGCTGGATGGCGCCGGGCTGCGCGATGTCCTGCCGAACCTCGGCTGGCTGGCGACGATGGCACTTGCCTTCCTCGGCATCGCAGCCGCCGGATTCCGCTGGCGGGTCGATTGAAATCCGCGCCGGGAAGCAAGGCGCCGCGTCCCTGTGGCAAACTGCGCGGCCCCGGCACAAGCACCTGAGATCGTGGACAAGTCGGAATTGCTGAAGGAACTGCGCATCGACCGCGATGCGCCCGACGACGGGACTGCGGCACGCCGGCGCCTGTGGCTCGGTCTCGGCGCCGCGGCGCTTGTCGTTGCCGGACTTGCGGCGTGGTTCCTGAGCCGCGAGAAGCCCGTCGAAGTGCGGGTCGCCGCCGCCCGGGCCATGCCGGCAGCCAGCACCGGCACCTCGGTGCTCGACGCCACGGGCTATGTCACCGCGCGCCGCCAGGCGACGGTGTCGGCGAAGATCACCGGCAAGGTGCGCGAGGTCCGGATCGAGGAAGGCCAGCGCGTCAAGGCAGGCGACGTGCTAGCCACGCTCGACGATGCCGAGGCACGGGTGGAAGTCGAGCTGCGCCGGGCACAGCTCGCCGAGGCGCGCGCGCGGTTCGCCGAGGCCGAGGCCGCGAGCGCCAACGCCGATCGCGAGCACGACCGCCAGCGCGACCTCGCCGATCGCAAGCTCACGAGCGTGTCGGCGCTCGACGCCGCGCGCACGCAGTCCGAGACGCTGCGCGCGCGGCTCTCCAGCCAGGCGAGCGCGATCCGCGTCGCCGAAGAAGCGCTCGAGGCGGCCAGGGTGCAGCTCGACAACACCATCGTGCGCGCGCCGTTCGACGGCGTGGTCACCGTGAAGGCGGCCCAGCCCGGCGAGATGATTTCGCCGATCTCCGCAGGCGGCGGCTCGATCCGCACCGGCATCGGCACGATCGTGGACATGGACTCGCTCGAGATCCAGGTGGACGTCAGCGAGTCCTACATCAACCGCGTGCAGCCCGGCCAGGCGGTCGAGGCCGTCCTGAACGCCTACCCGGACTGGCGCATCCCCGCCTCGGTCATCGCCATCGTGCCGACCGCCGACCGCTCCAAGGCGACCGTCAAGGTGCGCATCGCGCTCGCCGAGAAGGACGCGCGCATCGTGCCGGAGATGGGCGTGCGCGTGGCGTTCCTGGAGTCGCGGGAAGCGGCGCCGGGGACGCCGGCCCCGCCGCGGGGCGCGCTGGTCCCCGCCGCAGCCATCCGGCAGGATGGCGACAAGGACGTGGTTTTCCTGCTGCGTGACGGCCGCGCCGAGCGCCGCGCGGTCTCGCTCGGCGGTACGCAGGGCGACAGTCGCCAGGTCCAGGCCGGCGTGACGGCAGGCGATACGGTGATCGTGGATCCGCCGGCGGGCCTCGCCGATGGCGCTGCGGTGAGGGCGAAGGAGTCCGGCGATGACTGACGCGATGGTGCAGGTCCGCAACGTGCAGAAATCCTACGTGCGCGGACGGCAGACGGTCGAGGTCCTGCACGGGCTGTCGCTCGACATCCCGAAGGGCGACTTCGTCGCCCTGATGGGACCGTCGGGCTCCGGCAAGACCACCCTCCTCAACCTGATCGGCGGGCTCGACAGCCCGACCTCGGGGGAGATCCTGGTCGGCGGCGAGCGCATCGACCGGCTCTCGGGAGGCAGGCTGGCCGAGTGGCGCGCGCGCAATGTCGGCTTCGTGTTCCAGTTCTACAACCTGATGCCGGTGCTGACTGCGGAACGCAATGTCGAGCTGCCGCTGCTCCTGACCCGGCTCTCGGCCGCGCAACGTCGCAAGTCGGTCGCCGTCGCGCTCGAGGTCGTCGGCCTCGCCGACCGTGCCCGCCACAAGCCGAAGGAGCTCTCGGGCGGCCAGGAACAACGGGTCGCGATCGCGCGTGCGCTGGTGTCGGACCCTGCGCTGCTCATCTGCGACGAACCGACCGGAGACCTCGACCGCAAGACCGCGGACGAGATCCTGGGGCTCCTGCAGGTCCTGAACCGCGAGCACGGCAAGACGATCGTGATGGTCACCCACGACCCGAAGGCCGCCGAATTCGCGAACCGCATCCTGCACCTGGAAAAGGGCCAGCTCCTCGAGCAGGCCACCGCGGCGGCCTGAGCCGGACATGACCCGCACCGGTTTCGTGGTCGCCAACCTCTGGCGGAAGAAGACCCGGACGATCCTGACCCTGCTGTCGATCGTGACCGCGTTCCTGCTGTTCGGTCTGCTGCAGGCCGTCAACGTGCTGTTCTCCGCGGGCGCGGATTTCATCGGCGCGAGCCGGCTGGTCACGCAGGCGCGCGTGTCGTTCACGACCTCGCTGCCGCTGCGCCTGCTCCCGCAGATCGAGTCCGTTCCGGGCGTCGAGCACGTGATGTGGCAGCAGTGGTTCGGCGCCGTCTACCAGGAGAATACCCAGCTCATCTTCCTCGCCACCGACCCGGCGCGCCTGCGGCTCGTCTATCCGGAATACGTCATGCCGGACGCGCAGTGGCAGGCCTTCGAATCCACGCGCACCGGCATGATCGTCGGGCGCAACCTCGCCAACCAGTACGGGTGGAAGATCGGGCAGAAGGTGCCGATCGGCTCCAACATCTTCCCGCAGCAGGACGGGAGCAAGAACTGGACTTTCGACCTGGTCGGGATCTACGACGGCAAGGACGAGGACTGGCAACGCAACACGAACGTGGGCTGGATCAACTTCGCCTACTTCGACGAGGCGAACCAGTTCGGGCGCGGCCTCGCGGGCACCTACACGATCAAGCTGGCGGACCCGGACCAGGCCGAGCAGGTCGCACGGACCATCGACGCCATGTTCGAGAACTCGCCCGACGAAACCAAGACCCAGACGGAGAAGGACTTCAACATCGGCTTCATCAAGCAGATCGGCGACATCGGGCTGATCGTGCGCTGGATCCTGTTCGCGGTGTTCTTCACGCTGCTGCTCGTGGTCGGCAACACGATCGCCCAGAGCGTGCGCGAGCGCATCCCGGAGCTCGCGATCCTGAAGACGCTCGGATTCAAGGACGGCACCGTGCTCGGCTTCGTGCTCGCCGAGGCGGCCCTGCTGTGCGCGCTGGGGGGCGTCGCCGGGCTCGCGATCGCGACGCCGATCGGCGTCGGAATCACCAAGGCGACCGGGGGCAACCTGCCGGTCGCCGTGGACGGCCAGGTGTGGCTGGTCGGCGGCATCGCCATCGTGCTGCTCAGCGTGGCCGTCGGGCTCCTGCCCGCCCTGCGCGCCGGCAGGCTCACGATCGTCGACGCCCTGGCCGGGCGTTGAGGGGGAAGGCCATGTTGCAGCAGGTCTACTCGATCACCCTGCTGGGCCTGCGCAGCATCCCGGACCGGCTTGGCGCATCGCTCGTCATCGTCGTCGGCCTCGCAGGCGTCGTTGCCGTGTTCACGGCCCTGCTCGCGATGGCGGCCGGCTTCAGGTCGACCCTCGAATCCGCAGGGCGCGAGGACGTCGCGCTGGTGCTGCGCGGCGGCTCGCAGGCCGAGCTCAACTCGGGGATCACCCGCGAACAGGGCACGATCATCAAGCAGGCTGACGGCGTCGCCAAAGGCCCGGACGGCCAGCCGCTGGCGTCCGCGGAAGTCGTGGTCATCGCGGAACTCATGAAGCCCGGCGAGAAGACCGGCTCGAACATCACGGTACGCGGGGTCGAAGCGGCCGCCTTCCCGCTGCGGCCGCAACTGCGCATCGTCGACGGACGGCCGTTCAGCCCGGGGCTGCGCGAGCTGATCGTGGGCCAGGGCGTGGCCCGCCAGTTCGAGGGCGCGCGCCTCGGCCAGGTGATCCGCATGCGCGGGTCCGACTGGACCGTCGTCGGCATCTTCGCCTCCGGGGACGCCTACGAGAGCGAGCTGTGGGCCGACGTCGACGTCGCGCAGTCGACCTTCAACCGGCAGGGCTACAGTTCGGTGCGCCTCCAGCTCGACGGGCCCGGTACGCTGCAGGCCGTCAAGGACGCGCTGTCCGCCGATCCGCGCGTGAACGTGGACGTCGAGACCGAGCAGCAGTACTTCAGCGGCCAGACCGAGCAGTTCCGGAAGACGATCGGCGCGCTCGCCGGCGTCGTGACCCTGATCATGGCTTTGGGCGCCACCTTCGCCGCACTCAACACGATGTACGCGGCGGTCGGCACGCGCGCGCGGGAAATCGCGACGCTGCGTGCGATCGGCTTCCGCGGCCTGCCGGTAGTCGTCTCGATCATGCTGGAATCCCTGGTCCTCGCGCTCGCCGGCGGCCTGCTCGGGGCGATTGCGGCGTATGCCCTGTTCAACAACATGGCGGTCTCCACGCTCGGCGCCAACTTCACGCAGGTCGTGTTCCGCTTCTCCGTGACGCCGGCGCTGGTCGTCGACGGGCTCATCATCGCGGTGATCATCGGCATGATCGGCGGCCTGCTGCCGGCACTGCGCGCCGCACGACAGCCGGTGACGGCGGCCCTGCGCGCGGCCTGATTCCGGTCCCGGACGCGTGACCACGCTGGTCGACATCGGCGCCAACCTCGCGCACGACAGCTTCGATGCGGACCGCGACGCCGTGCTCGACCGCGCGCGCACCGCCGGCGTCGCCGCGATGATCGTGACGGGCAGCACGCTCGACGACACGGAGAAGGCGATCGGCCTCGCCCGTCGCCATCCCGGCCGTTTGCGCGCGACGGCCGGCGTGCACCCGCATCACGCGGCCGGACTCGCGGATACAGACGCCCCCCGCCTCGCCGCGCTGCTTCGCGACCCGATGGTCGTTGCAGCCGGGGAGTGCGGGCTCGATTACTTCCGGAATTTCTCGCCGCCTGCGGAGCAGCGCCGCGCATTCGAATTGCAGCTGGGCCTCGCCGGCGACGCCGCCAAGCCGCTGTTCCTGCACCAGCGGGATGCGCATGCGGACTTCCTCGCCATGCTGCGGGCGCACCCTCAGGCCGCCACGGGTGGCGTCCTGCACTGCTTTACCGGCGGCCCTGCCGAGCTCGAGGAGTGCCTGGCGCTCGGACTTTCGGTCGGCATCACCGGTTGGATCTGCGACGAGCGGCGCGGCGAGGCACTGAGGTCAGCGGCGCCGCGCGTGCCGGCGCAGCGCCTCCTGCTCGAGACCGACGCGCCGTACCTGCTGCCGCGCACGCTCCGGCCGAAGCCGCCGCACCGACGCAACGAACCGGCATTCCTGCCGGCGGTGCTCGCCGAGACTGCCCGCTGCCGCGGCGAGGATCCGGCGGTCCTCGCCGACGCGACCACCGCGAATGCCTGCCGGCTGTTTGGCCTTAGACTGGGTGCCGGACGCAACGACAGCACTGTGGAATTACTTTAATTCATATTCGTAACGTATTGAGAACAGGCCTAAAATGGATTACAAGCTTGCGGCGCAGACGACGGCAGAAGCATTTCGCGACTCCATTGTCCCCTGCCTGCGCGACTACATCCGTATCCCCAACAAGTCGCCGCTCTTCGATGCCGAATGGGAGTCGCGGGGGCACATGCTGCGCGCCGCCGAACTCATGGCCGCCTGGTGCCGCAAGCAGCCCATTGCCGGGCTCACGGTCGAGATCCTGCACGCGCCCGGCCGCACGCCGGTCCTGTTCTGCGAGGTTCCGGGCCGCGGCGACGACACCGTCCTGCTGTACGGGCACATGGACAAGCAGCCGGAGTTCACCGGCTGGGCGGAAGGCCTCGCGCCCTGGGAGCCGGTGCTGCGCGACGGCAAGCTCTATGGCCGCGGCGGCGCGGACGACGGTTATGCCGTGTTCTCCTCCCTCACGGCGATCCGCCTGCTGCAGGAGCAGGGCATCGCGCACGCCCGCTGCGTGGTCCTGATCGAGGCCTGCGAGGAAAGCGGCAGCTACGACCTGCCGCATTACGTCGATGCCCTCGCCGCCCGCATCGGCTCGCCGAGCCTGGTCGTATGCCTGGACGCCGAATGCGGCAACTACGACCAGCTCTGGTGCACGACCTCGTTGCGCGGCAACCTGGTGGGAGACCTGGTGATCGAAGGCCTGACCGAGGGCGTCCACTCCGGCGCAGGAACGGGCATCGCACCTTCGGTGTTCCGCGTCGCTCGCACGCTGCTCGCGCGCGTCGAGAGCGACGTCACGGGCGACCTGCTGGTGGACGAGCTGATCGCCCCGATCCCGCCGGCCCGCATCGAACAGGCGCGGGCCGCAGCCGGCGTGCTCGGGGAGAAGATCGCGGGCAAGCTGCCCTTCGTTCCCGGGGCGCGCGCGCTCTCGGATTCGCCGGTGGAACTGGTGCTCAACAACACCTGGCGCCCGACACTCGCGGTGACCGGCGCTGCCGGCCTGCCGCTCATGGAGAACGCGGGCAACGTCCTGTTGCCGCGCCTGGAACTCAAGCTGTCGTTTCGGCTGCCGCCCTCGACGGACGCCGAATCCGCCGCCGCCGCGGTCAAGAAACGCCTGGAAGCCGACCCGCCCTATGGCATGCGCGTGCGCTTCGAGGTGGGCTCGTCACTGGCGGGATGGGACGCGCCGCCCGTGGCGCCCTGGCTGGAGTCGGCGATGCATGATGCGTCGCGCGCGACCTTCGGCCGGGACGCGATGTACCTCGGCACCGGCGGCAGCATCCCGTTCATCGGCATGCTGGGCGAGAAGTTTCCTTCGACGCAGTTCCTCGTGACCGGCGTGCTCGGCCCGCATTCGAACGCGCACGGGCCGAATGAATTCCTGCACCTCGACTGCGCCGAGAAGCTGACCGTCTGCGTCGCGAAAGTGATCGCCGACCATCACGGCCGGCCGCAGGACTAGCCGCGCGCGAGCGGGCTGGGTTCCGCCTGCGAGGCGAGCTGGTCCCAGGCGGAACGATAGCGCTCCGCAGGATGCGGGCTGCCGGGCACGGCGGCCGGATACTCGGCTTCGAGCAGGTCCAGGCGCATCACGCGCGGCGGCCGGCCCTTGGGAAACTTGGAGCGGCTGGTGAACACGATGCGCCCGTCGACCGGCACCTCGCCGGCGAGCAGCTTCACGGCGGCGATGCGGTCGTAGAGCGCCTCGAGCGGGTTCAGGAAGGTCGTGCGACGGCTGCCGTTCATCACGGCCCACTCCTTCATGTGTTCCCCGCCGAACACCACTCCCTCGACGTCCCGGTAGTCGACGACCAGCAGGCCGCGGCCCGTGAGCAGCAGGAAGTCGATGTGCAGCTGGCCGCCGCTGCCGTCGGGGATCAGCACGTCGCGGAGCACCGCTGCCGAGACGGCTTCGAACGAACGGATGAGCTGGCGGCGCGCGCGATAGCGGTCCCACCGCCGCCAGCCCGCGACGCAGCCCACGGCCACGAGCCCGAGCAGCATTACGGCCACGGTCACCTGGAAAATGACGTCGTTCGGGTTCATGCCGTGCGCCCCGCGTGCCAGCGCCGGAGCAGGACCGCACCCCCCGGCCAGCGCAGGAGCGCGAGAAGCAGGCGCGCCACCAGCCGTTCTCCGCGGCCGAGCGCGAAGGGCCGGTGCAGGTCTGCGTACAGGTCCGGGCGTTCCTCGATCCGGAGGTCCGCGCAGTCGTCTTTGGGCATCGGCGAATCATAGACGGCGGCACGGGGGCGGTCACCACGCGGACCCGGTTGCGGCATGATGCGCGCATGGGATTTTCAGCGGCGCTCGCGGAATTGCTTGCGTGCCCGGGCTGTGGTACGCGGCTGGCGGGAAGCGGCTGCCTTTCCTGCCGGACCGATTACCCGGCGATCGGCGGGGTGCCCTGGCTGATGCCCGAACCGCGCGCCGCCCTGTCCGAATGGCGCGGCCGGCTGCACCACCTGCTGACGCACTACGCCGCGGAATCGCGGCGCCAGCGCGACGCGCTCGACGGACTGCCGTCGCCGGGACTTGCACGCCGGCGCATCGAACACGTCGCCGATGCGCTCGACGACCAGGCCGCGCGCATCCGCGCGCTCATGCTCCCGCTCGGCGCCGACCGGCGCAGCGAAGCGCACGCCGTGCACGTGGCGCTCGGCACCGAACTCCCGTTGAACCAGGGCCTGTCCACCTACTACCCGAACCTGCACCGCGACTGGTGCTGGGGCGATGCCGAGAATCGCGCGAGCCTCGCAGCGGTCATGGCCGCACTGCCGGCGGGTGCGGCCCCCGGCCGCCGGCTGGTGCTCGGCGCCGGCGCCGGGCGCCTGGCCTTCGACCTCCACCAGGCATTGCAGCCGGGTCTCACGGTGGCGCTCGACTTCAACCCGCTGTTCGTGCTCGCCGCCGCGCGCATCGCCGCCGGGGAGCCGCTCGACCTCTACGAGTTCCCGATCGCACCGCGCGGCATTGCCGAGCACGCGGTGCTGAGGCGCCACGCGGCTCCGGGGCCGCCGACGCCGGGACTCGAGTTCGTCCTCGCCGACGCCAGCGCCACGCCGTTCCTGCCGGGCCGCTTCGAGGCCGTGCTGACGCCCTGGTTCATCGACGTCGCGGGCGAGCCGGTCTCGCGCCTGCTGCCGCGGCTCAACGCGTTGCTCGCCCCCGGGGGATACTGGATCCACCACGGTTCGCTCGCTTTCGCGGACGCCGCGCCGCAGGACGCGCCGAGCCTCGAAGAGCTCCTGGAAATGGTCGTCGCCTACGGCTTCGAAGTCGCGCATTCCGGCGAGGCCTGCCAGCCCTACCTGCAGTCGCCGGCCAGTCGCCACGCCCGCCTCGAGAGTGTCGTGACATTCTCCGCGCGCAAGACACGGGACGTGCCCGCCCCGGCGCCGGGGCGGTTGCTGCCCGACTGGGTCCAGCGCGCGGACCTCCCGGTTCCGCTGCTGCCCCAGTTCCGCGCCCAGGCGCTCTCTACGCGCGTGTACGCCTTCCTGCTCGCGATGATCGACGGCGAGCGCACGATCCGCGACATGGCGAGGCTGATGGAACAGCAGAAGCTGATGCCGGCCGATGACGCCGAGCCGGCCATCCGGCGCTTCCTCGTGCGCGCGTTCCGCGATCCTGACCGGCGCCCCGGCTTCTGACGCACACTTGTCCGTCGTCCGCCCGTGCGATTATCTTGGCGCGGGCTGAAGGAGGCTGCCACGCATGTCGACCCGAACCCTGATCCGCGCCGCCGGCTGGACGGCTGTCGCAATCGCGGGCGCCGCGGCCTTTGGCGGCATCGCGCTGCATCGCGGCGAGAGCATCAACGCGCTGTGGTTCGTCGTCGCGGCCGTGTGCACGTACCTGATCGGCTACCGCTTCTACAGCGGCTGGATCGCCGCGCGCGTCTGCCGGCTCGACCCGACGCGGGCAACGCCCGCCGAGCGGCTCGACAACGGCCGCGACTTCATGCCGACGCACCGCTCCATCGTGTTCGGCCACCACTTCGCCGCCATTGCGGGCGCAGGTCCGCTGATCGGCCCGACCCTCGCAGCACAGTTCGGCTACCTGCCGGGGACGCTCTGGCTGCTGGTCGGCGCGGTGATGGCGGGCTGCGTCCAGGACATGCTGGTGCTGTTCTGCTCGACCCGCCGCGACGGCAGGAGCCTCGCCCACCTGGCGCGCGACGAGCTCGGCCGGCTGGGTGCCGCCGCCGCCATGGTCGGCACGCTGTTCATCATGGTGATCCTGATGGCGGTGCTCGCCCTGGTGGTCGTCAAGGCGATGGCGCACAGCCCGTGGTCGACGGCCACCGTGTTCGCCACGATCCCGATCGCCATCGTGGTCGGCATCTACCTGCGCGTGCTGCGCCCGGGCCGCGTGCTGGAGGCGACGGTCATCGGGGTCGCGCTGCTGCTCGGCTCGGTCGCCGCGGGCGGCTGGGTCGACAGCCACCCCGCCATCCGCGCATGGTTCGACCTCGACGCCCGGGCGCTCGCCTGGTTCGTGATCGTCTACGGGTTCGTCGCCGCCATCCTGCCGGTTTGGCTGCTGCTCGCGCCGCGGGACTACCTCTCGACCTTCATCAAGCTCGGGGTCGTGTTCCTGCTCGCCATCGCCATCTGCGTCCTGCAGCCGGAGGTGCGCATGCCGGCGCTGACGCAGTTCATCGACGGGACGGGACCGATCTTCAGCGGCTCGCTGTTCCCGTTCCTGTTCATCACGCTCGCCTGCGGTGCCGTTTCCGGCTTCCACGCGCTCGTGTCGTCGGGCACGACCCCGAAGCTGATCGCCCGCGAGACCGACGTGCGCATGGTGGGCTACGGCTCGATGGCGCTCGAGTCTTTCGTCGCGATCATGGCGCTGATTGCCGCGTGCGTGCTCGACCCGGGCGTGTATTTCGCGATCAACACGGCGGCCGGCGTGGTCGGCAGCGACCCGGCGACCGCGACGGCGACGATCACGTCCTGGGGCTTCCCGGTGGACCCGGCGCAGATGGAGGCGCTCGCCGCCAGCATGGGCGAGGCGACCCTCTACGGCCGGACCGGGGGCGCGCCCTCGCTCGCCGTCGGCATGGCGCACATCTTCGGGTCGGCCTTCGGCGAAGGGCTGTTCGCGATCTGGTACCACTTCGCCATCATGTTCGAGGCGGTATTCATCCTGACCGTGCTCGATGCCGGCACGCGCGTCGGCCGGTTCATCATGCAGGACGCGCTCGGCAGCCTCTGGGCGCCGCTCGGGCGCACCTCGTGGTACCCGTCGGTGTGGATCGCGAGCATCCTCGTCTGCGCCGGCTGGGGCTATTTCCTGTACATCGGCGTGATCGACCCGAACGGCGGCATCAACATCCTGTGGCCGCTGTTCGGGATGGCGAACCAGATGCTCGCGGCCATCGCCCTGTCGATCGTCACCGCCATTTTCGTCAAGTCGGGTCGCCTGCGTTACGCGTGGGTGCCCGGAGCGCCGCTCGCGTGGCTGGTCACGGTGACCACGGTCGCGGCCTGGCAGAAGATCTTCAGCGACGACGCCAGGATCGGATTCTTCGCGGCGGCCCGCGACCTCGCGGACAAGCTGGCGGCGGGCGTGCTGGCGCCCGAACGCGCCCTGGTCGCGCCCAAGCTGATCTTCAACCAGCAACTCGACGGCTGGCTCACGGTGTTCTTCCTGCTCGTGGTGTGGACCATTGTGATCGACATGCTGCACGGCTGCTGGAACCACCTGTCGGGCCGTCGCCCGGCACCGGACACGGAGTCGCCGTACGTGGCGACGCAGCTCACGTGAACGGCCTCGCCGCCCGCTGGGCGCGATTCTGGGCAGGATTGCGCGGAGTTCTCGGTGACGACGCCTACGATCGCTACCTGCGCCACTGTCGCGCCCGGCACCCGGACACGCCGCCGCTCGACCGCCGTGCGTTCTACGCGGCCGAGCTGGACCGGCGCTGGCGGCAGGTCAACCGCTGCTGCTGAAACCGGCCCCGGCCGGTCGCGCGCCCATGCGCTCGATCAGGAACTGACCGCTTTCGATCGTGCCGGACTCGGTCTCGGCCAGGACCCGCAGGCGGCAGGGGCTGTTGGCGTGGAACGGCGTCACCGCGAGGATCCCGGTCATCGCGAGCCAGCGCGCCCAGCCCGGCGGCGGGTCCCCGGCATTGAGCTTGTCGGGATCGGCGACCAGTTCCGACAGCAGCTCGTCAGACCGCACCAGCCGGAGTGTGAGGCGTCCGAACGGCTGCTCGCGCGGCGTGCGCACGTGGACGAAGGCGCAGAGCTTCGGCAGCGTGATCGGGAACGACGGCACGTAGAGATCCGTACCGTAGCAGCCCATCAGCGAGAACTTGTTGCCGATCTCCTGCCGGACGTCGTCGCAGAACTGGGCGATGACGATGCGGTTCGAAGTCATCCGTGACCTCCGGTTGCGTCGAATGGTGGGCCGTGATGGGATCGAACCATCGACCAACTGGTTAAAAGGGACCCCAATCGCCCGGTATTGCTTGCCAGTCTCAATCAATACAAGGCCTTGTGGCAATGGCTTGTAAGGCAATAGCTACGTTTTGCGGCGGTGTGTGTGCTGAAAGTGTGCTGAAACCAAATTGCGAGGTACGCCCATGGAAACGATCGACACCTCTGCCGCCATGCTCGCTGAGACCCTCCGCGGTCCAGGGAGGCAGCAGGCCCGCGCTGACCTGGAGAACGAGTTTCAAGCTGCAGCCAAGCCGTTCGCTGACGTCGACCAGGAGGACACCTCCGAGGCCGAGGCGCTCCCCGATCGCCTCGACAGGCTTGCGCTCAGAGCCGAAGAAACCATCAATCGTCTCCAAGTGGCGACGGCCGCGCTTGGAAACACGGTAGTTTCTCATCACCTGCTCATGCCAGCCGTGGAGTACGAGCTCAGGGCAATCCGTCATGAGTTCGATGCAGTCGCGGGGGAGCTCAGGGAATGGGCGGATTCGATGCACCCGGCGGGTGAGACATGAACGCAACCCCGAAGAGCTCCGACCCGGGCATCGTCATCTGGACACAGGACCTGCCCGCGGAGGGATCCATCTCGTGGAACCGGCCCGGCTGTTACGCCCTGAGGGTCCTGGGAGACCACCTGCAGCCGCGCTACCGCGCCGGCGAGTATCTGATCGCTCGCGAAGAGACGCCCATTGAGGGCGGCGTGGACGTCCTGGCGGTGCTCGAGGACGGCTCGGCCCTGATCGGCGAGCTGACGTCGATCCGGGACGGCTATGCGGCCCTCAATACCGCGGACGGCCGGCGCACCACGGTGCCATTGACCTCGTTCAAGATCCTGCACCGCATCGTCGGCCGCGCGGACGCCACGGAGGTGGACCATGCCGAAAATTGAGCCGGCGGGCGAAAACCCCGATCGGCGAACTTGCTTCAGTGCCCGGCGCCACGAGGCGCCGGGCTTTATTGAATGATCAGGTAACCGCGGCGAGAGTCCCGTCAATCGTTCGCATGGCAGCTAAGTATCGCGCCGGCTGGTCGACCAAGCCACCCGCTAGGTACAAATGCCCGGCTTTGTAGTGGCTGTAGAGCTCGAGGGCTTGCGCCGAGTCATGGGTAATCAATCGTCTAGGACAAGTTCTCGTTGCGACGGCGTACCCACCGCTTGCATCCGCGAACAGGGCTTCCCCTTCGACCTGCCACCGCGGGAACTTGGCCTCGCCGTCTACGCAATCACAAGACTCGCACGGCGCCCATTTCGGGTCCCGGGCGACGTAGACGGCGATTAGGAGTTTTTTCTTTCGGTGCTCGTTAGCAGCGCGCGGCTGTACAGCTCAGCCGTAACCTGCCCCATCCAGATCAGCCAATTGAAATTGGCCTGACCCGCGCAAATCTCGCGGCGCGCCGCCGGCGAGCACTCGCGATCGATGCCCTTCCACGCCGAGACGTTCTGCGAGAACACCGCGGCGTGCTGATCGAAAGAGGGGACCTCTTCCTTGACCATCGAGCGGGACAACTCGTGGAACTGCCGCATGTCGAGCGGGTTAAGTTCGAATTCGACTGTCGTTTCCGTGAGCGGCTGATGAGCCGGCTTGAACCAATACTTCTCGAACACTCAAAGTCCTCCTAGATGAAGCGGCCCCTGCTACGTTGGTCGGAAAGGTACTCGACGAGATTTCGATTGTTCTCTGCGAGTATCCCGGGAAGCGCACGCGTGAGATCCGCCGTTGCGCCGCGTGCATCGATCTTCGTCTCATGGTGAACGTTGATAATGGGCTGAGACGCCTGCAGTTTCCCGTTTGGCACGATGGTTCCACTGGCGCCAGGCACGAAGAGTTCCGGGCCGCGCTCACCGACCATGTAAGGGCGGCCCGCCGACACGGGCCCGCCGCCGGCCTTGCCGACCAGGCCTGAGAAAAACCCGCCTATGGCTCCAAGGAATCCCCCGGCTGAGCCGCCGCCACCTATGCCAGCCAAGAGGGAGAACAGCTGCTCCGTGATCTTGTTGGCGAGGATCCGCCGAAATGCGTCAAGGGCGCTCTTCGCGAAGTCGTCCATGCCCTTACCCATGCCATAGATTACGTCGCTGAGAGCCGTGAAGGCCTGACGCGCGCTTTCGTCCTTGATGGTCGCCATGAGGCCTTTGGCCTCTTCCGTCGCCAAGCTGAGAGCCTCACGTAGCTTGATCGCGCGATCCTGGACCGGGAATGCCTCCTCCTGGATCGACCGAAATACTCCGGCCAGGTGGGCGTCATTCTCCGCCGCGCTTGGTGCGACCGAGCGTCGCAGCATCGCCTCGCCCTCAGCGATCGTGTGCGGGAAGTCCGCCCGGATGCCGTCGATCAGCTTGCGGAGGATCTCTGTAGCCTTCACGGCCCGCGCGGCGCCCTCCTCGACGGGCTTGAAGCCGCCGCCGGCCGCCGCGGCATCTTTGCCGAACTGCTGCAGCGCGCCGTTGACGCGATTCATCTCGGCCTCGACGTCGGCTAGGCTGGTCTTCCATTTCTCGAGCGCCCCTGGGAGAACCAACTCCGGAGCCGCTTCGAGCCGACGAATAGTCGCGAGCAATTCCTGCCGTCGCTCCGCGAGCTCGGCGAGCTGCTCCTGCAAGATACCCACGGGCTCATCGGGCCCGTGGAAGATCGCAGCCAGTGCTTCTCCAAAGTTAAATGCCCCTTTTGCAGCAGTTGCCATCGCCTGGCCGATAGCCAGGATCGCGGGGCCGAGATTCAACGCCAGCTCACGCTTGAGCGCCATCGAGCTAGCTTCGATCTTTTTGAACTCAGCGTCGGTGGCTTGGAGCTTGGCGACCACCTCGGAGCTCAGCGTGATGCCCAGGCGGTCGCTTTCCTCGCCGAATGCGCGGATGCCCGACTTGCCCGCCGCGAGAATCGGAATCAGTTTCCGCCCGACCTCGTCGCCGAAGAGCTGGGTCGCGATGCGCACGCGCTCGGCGGGGTTCTCGACTTTGACGAAGGCCTCGGCAATCTCCTCGAGCTGCCGATTGAGCGGCAGCTGGGTAAGGCGCTCTGCGTCAACGTGGAGCTCAGCAAGGGCCTTTCGTGCGCGACCGCTGTCCTCGCCGGCGAGCACGAGATTCTTCTGGAAGGCCGTGAGGCCAGACGTCAGCTCCTCGATGGTCGTGTTGTTCTGCTTGGCCGCGTAGTCGAGACGCGAGAGCTCCTCGGTCGTCGTGCCGAAGGCCTCGGCGAGGGTGCCCATTGCGTCCGCGTGGTCGATGGCTTGCTTCGACCAATTGAAGACAGATCGACCGATGGCAAAGGCGGAGATCCCGGCAAAGGCGCCGCGGAAGGCCTTCTGAATCTGGCTTGCCGCGCTCTGGGAATCCCGCACAGCCGCCCGGAAGGCAGCTTGAGTCGCGTTCTCGCCCTCGATGCGATAGCGGTCTACGATCGTCATCGATGCGCCGCCCGGGCCCGTCGCTGCAACTCGTGGTTGAGCTCTTTACGCCAGCGCTCGCCGGCGACCTTGTTCATGGCCCGCGTGATGGCAGGATCCACGAACTCCTTGGCGAGCCGGGGGCCGTGTACTGGCGCGATCGGCAACCTGGCCTTGCTGACTCGCTTGAAGACTGTGCGCCCCTGGTTGGCCAGGAAGGTGCCGCGGTAGATCCTCCGCTTGCCCCAGGCGGCCGCCGAGACACCTGACTTCGTCTGGCGGGCAGCGAAGCGGGCGAGGTTCGGCGTGTAGGCATGAACACCGATTTCCGCCGCCAGGCGGTTCGGCGATGCCTTCTTGATCGGCAGTCGGTCGCGGATCGCCGCTTGAGGCCGAATGCCGGTCGATCGAGACAGCTCACGGACGGCGACGGTGCGCGCGCTCGATATCGCCCGGTTGAGCGCTCTGGAAGCCGCCAGATCGATCTGTCGGCCTAGAGCGCCGAACTGCCGGCGGACGGCGTCGACGTCGTGCTTGACGCTTACGCCGAGCATCGCGTCATATCCGTATCGAGCATACTTGGCGTGCAGAACTTCATGTGTCGTACAGATGGGCGCCGCCACCAACTAGGTCGGCGCCAGGCAGTCACGGTCCCGAGCAGTTCTGCCTCCTCCATCGGCACGAATCCCTGGTTGCAGCAGAGGTAACGCCGGCCGGACTCGATCCTGTATTGCTTGATCGCCGTCAACCTGACGATCGTTCCATCGTTGCGGCCGCGGCGCTTGAAGGGAAGCTCAACTGCAACCAGATCACAGTCATCTGGCGTGACCATCGGGTCGTGCCAGGTGACATCCCCCTCCAGAAACCACGGCTCAAGGCACGGCCCTCGAGCAAGCAGTGGAATGCCACGTCCCCAGCGATATTTCATCGTCGTCCGGGTCGGGAAAGGCCTTATGCGTGGAGTGCCGTGCGTCGAGATCCCGAGCTCGTCGGGCGAGACCACGCGAGGTGGAATAGCGAGGGCCTCGCCGAAGAGTCCAGCGTTATTCATCGCTGCCCGCTACCCAGACGGTTCCGGCGCGATCGCGCACTCGAAGACTCGTATTCGAAAGCGTCATCAGTTTGACCGCGAGGAGCGGATAGCCGGCGGGCCCGAGTACCAAGGCCGCGATCCCGACAACCACGGCTCCGACTGCCTTTGCGACCTTGCTCATCGTTCTCGCTACGCGTTCAGTAGCCGGACCGCGATGATTGGCTCGTCTCGTGAGCCACCCGGCAGGCCGCGCACCCAGGAGGTGAACGGGCGGGTCGTCTGCCCCGCCCAGAAAGGTCCGCCTGCACTCGCGGTTCTTGCGAAGCTCGGGTGACTCACGAGTTAGACCCGATCAACATCAGGTCGCCGGCACCCGCACCAGGCCCTTCCAGTCGATCGCCTTGGCGACGAACGTGTGGCGAACCTTGTAGGCCCTGGCGTCGCGATCGAACTCCGACTCCTCCTCGAGGTACGGCGCGCCGCCGTCGGCCTCGAGGCTCGCGAGCTCGACCGTGTCGATCTGGTCGCTGCCCGCGGCGAGATAGAAGCCGTAGGTCGCATTGAGTCGCGGCTCGACCACCAGCTGCAGCCTGCTGATCCACTCCGGCGTCGGAGAATCGACGCGCCTGGCGCTCGTCGATTCCGTGCCCGACACGTGACGCGTTGCCGCCGCGAGGATCTGCTCGGCGAGCGTCTCCGACTCGGAAGGCACGATCAGGAACCGCGGGACCAGGTTGAGATATCCGCCATTGCCGAGGGCCTGTTGCTTCCGGAGCAGCGAGCGGCCGGCGCCGAGGGTGGCGGTGCTGATCGCACCCACGGTGGCGGAAACGTTGCCGTGAGACCCTGAGTGGAAGAGCGCCACGGAGTCCTGCATCGTCTGGCCGGCGCCGCTGTTGGCGGTGAAGATCTCGTAGACCTTGTCGGCCTCGAGCCGGCGCGCTGCCTGACCCATCGCTTGCGGCACTCGCATGAAGGCGGCGAGATCATCGTTGATCAGAGTTTCCCAGGTCATCAGAAGCGCCTTGCCGTACTTGGTCACAGCGAGGCTTGCCTTGTCTTCGCTGAGAGCACCGTACTTGTACTCGCTGCCTTCGGGGACGGTCTCCAGCGCGGGTGCTGACCCGAGCAACAGGCGGCTGACCGTCTTGAAGTCGGGGACCATCGTGAACCGCACCCAGGCCGTGTGCGACTGCGGGTCAAGCTCGTAGCCATTGCGAAGTGCCTTGCCGAGCGAGTTCTCGAGCAGGGACGGGAAGTCGGACGTCGAGAGCGCGGCCTTGATCAGACGGCTTCGGTCCGTCAGGTGCGCGGTCGACTTGCCAGCGCGGCTCAGGGCTGCGCGGCACAGGTCCGCGACGCTCATGCGGCCGATGTCGCGCGCGCCCGGGTGCGGCTTCTCGACTCGGATGCCGGCTCGGATCAGCAGAGCATCGCTGGCCGCACCGACGAAATCCTCGCCGACCGGGTCCGGCAGGCGCTGGCCGTAGCTCGGATACATCGGCTCGCACCCCTCGCCCATCTTGGCCAGCAGCTTCTCGCTTGCGGCTTGCGGCGTGCAGCTCGTGTCGTCGAGACATTCGTCGAGGAGACCTCGGAAGTCAGTGGCGAAGCGGCCGAATCGAGAGCGGATCTCGGAGCGTCGCGTCTGCTCCGCGGCGAGGATCGCCGAGCGGTCAACAGGAGGATTCGGGTTGGGATTGGGCATGGCGTAAACCTCGGAAGGGGCGTTCCTGCAAAGGGAAAGAAACTGTGCGCGCGCCGCAAGCCGCGGGCGCTCTTCGGTATCGAAAACAGCGTCAGCAAAACCTTGCTCGACTGCCTGGGCAGCGTTCATCCAAGTCTCGGCATCCAGCAGTGACTTGATGCGTGACGCTGAGAGCTTGGTGCGAGCGGAGTACAGCGAGATCATCTCGCCCTCGACCTGGTCAAGCACGCCGGCGCTCTTGCGCAAGTCGTCGGCATCGCCGGCGGCCAGCATCCAGGGCGAGTGGATCATCAGCATGGCGCCATCCGCGATCTCGAGCTCGCCGGGATCGGCGGCGAGCATCACGATCGTGGCCGCGCTCGCGGCCAGGCCTTCGACGCGAACCCGGATCTTCGCGGGATGCGCTGCAAGGGCTGTGCGGATGGCGAGGGCATCGAACACCGAGCCGCCCTCAGACGAAATGCGCACGAGGATCTCGCGTGGCTCACCGAGCGCTTTGAGGTCGTCGTCGATCGTCTGAGGGGTGATGGACTTGCTGAGGAAACCCTCACCGATAGGACCGAAGATCGTGAGTTCTGCGGTTCCGTCGGCGAGTGCTTTGATGTCGAGGTGCTTCACGATCGACTTTATCGCACGGCCTGGGTAGTGCCATGCAAGGGGGGGTCGGTGACAGCGCTCATTACGCGCAAAAGCTGCCGCCACCCTCCTGGACAGCGAGGATCCACATGGAGGGCCCGGGCGACACAACCGCGAGGTGACGCATCGTTCAAAGCAGGTTCCTCGCCCCGCAGTGCTAGGCCGCGTACCTCTTTGACCAGGCGTTCGAGCTCTCGAGCTCGAGCCCACTGGCTACCGGGGATGAGCCGCCCGGCGGCCTGCAGCTCCCTCGTCCGCACTTCGAATGCTCCGAGTTCCTGAACTTCGATTTGCAAGACAGCCCAACAGCCAAGATCACGCGGCAAGTGCCCCGTATCGCGGGCCACTCGCAGACGCCGGAGTTGATCCGAGGCCTCTGGCATCAGTGCCGAGCAGCTCTCTCATCTCGGACAGCCAGACACCAGGCGGTCAACACCGAATCACTCGGAAGCCGCACGCCGGACTGCACCAAGTGGTCCAGGAAGTCGCTCAGGTTGAAGCCCGCGCCCGAGTAGATCGCCCAGGTCTGCGTAGGCGCGTGGTAGTACCCGCCGCTGGAGTTCCTGCGACACCAGAGGATGAACAGCTCGGAATCGTCTTTGGCGCGGCCGAGCAGCACCTTTCGCTCCGTGATGGTGTCGGGATGGATCGAGGCGGGCTTGGGCAGGAAGATGACGGGTCGTGCCTCTTGTTGATCGCTCATGGTGTTCTCCAAGGTTGAGCTACTTGATGGCGCCGATTCGCGCGGCCACGTGACGCAAAGTCGCGCCGCTTTCGCAGATATCGGCGCCAGGCGAACTTGCCCTTCTTCATGGCTGCGGCCGGCGCGCGCGGCCCGCTCCAGTGACTGCGGCTGGCGCCGGTCTCTCCGAGAATCTCAGAGTGTTCCCGGAATCCGGGAGTGATTTCCGGCGTTCCGGGGTGGAATCCGGGAATGATTTCCGCTCTTCATTCCCGGATTCTGGGAGTGATGATTCCCGGAATCCGGACAGCAAATTTTCCGAATCATTCCCGGAATCCGGGAATCGTATAGGCCTTCCAGTCGCCACGTTGTCTCTCTCCTTCTTGGCTGCGGCACGCTCCCGTTTGGCATGGTCCCTCTGACGCCGAGCAGCCTTGGTCGCCAGTGAGTCATCGGCCGTCCACGTCTCCCAGGTGCGAGTCGGTGGCTCCGGCCGATCGAGTGGCCAACCGTTCCGGTTGTCGACATGCCGCCAGTTGAGCGCGTAGAGCGCGAAGTGCGTCTTCGACCTGAGCCCTTCGCGAGTCTTGAGGATGAGACCCCGCGTCTCGAGCTCGGCAAGGCTCGCGTAGACGGTGTGCCGGCTGTTGATGCCGTACTTCCGAGCCTCAGTGTCAGTCAGCGCAAGCGTGCCGTTGCCGCCGCGCTTCGAGTTGCCAGCGCCGCGGTACTGCGAAGCCAGAATCACGAGGATCTTGAACGCCGCGTGTGGTAGCGATCTGCAGGCCTCACTCGTGAGGACGTCGACCGGAATCTGAGCGAAGTGCTCACCAGGAGGCCCGCGCCGCCCGATCGCTCGTGCACGTCGGTCACGTGTCGGCACAGCTGCCACCTCGCGGCGGGCGCGCCACGATAGCCGCGGCGAGCTCGCGGCTTTGAGGATCCAGGTGGTACTCGGCGATCCGCGCAATCGCGCCGGCGAAGCCGGCCACTTCGACGATCTTGCTGTGGATCACCAAGCCTTTCGCGCGCAGGTCCTGGATGGTGGACGCGGGCACGTGATCGTGCGCCTGGCGCTCGAGCTCGAAACGATTACACGGGCCCTTTAAGAGGCACCTGGCAACGCGCTGGATCTTGGACGGAGCCCGGCCGGCCGAACTCACGCATCACCGGGGCGAAACTGCCTTAAGCGGAAGGAACCTAGAGGGGCCCTGGAGCTAGCTATCCCTCGCGAGCTACGTGACCCGCAACGGGGTCGCCCTCGGGAGGACCCGCGGATGTTGCAGACGCCTGCAATCACGCCGCACCGCGAGCGGCTGCAGCCTGGCGAGTGGCCTCAAGGTAGGCCGCCTCGTCGACGATGATGCGCACCCCGATCTTGCGGAACGCGCTATCGAGGCCAAATTTCGAGCGATTGCGGTAGAGGTATCGCCACTGCCACACGGTCTTGGGGAACGTGTGGCCGCGGGCGAGCCAGGCTTCAGGATCGGTGATCGCAATGTGAACCGTATCAGGCATGTGGCTACTACTCCGCGTGAGCTCATTACTCACGGGGCAGCAGCCTAAGTGTCAGTTCACCAACGAGCGATCAATACAGAAACACTAGAGGCAATCGAACAAAAGTGTATTCAGCGAGTCCGCCTCTTTCGCCGATCTTCACCCTCGACCGGCAAGTAATTTCTGCGACCTTGCGGACCCAGCAGCTTCGTCATCGTACCTTGCGCGATCTTCTTGGCCAGCATTAGACCGACGAGGCTCTCGGACGCCTTGTTGATGCCGCGAGGCCGCTCAAGATTCAGTCTCTTCTCCAACGCCCAGTGCGCGCGAAACAACAGGTAGCTCTCGAGGCTGATGCGTCGATCGCCCTCTCTCACGCTGCTCCAGTGCTTTCGAATTGAGAAAGCCGCGGCCACAAGAAGTTTGGAAAGGGACGGCAGGTCCTGGAAGCGCATATCGACGAACTCGATCCGCGGCGTGACGGCGACGATGCTGATCTGCGAGAACTCAGGATCCTCCGCAACTGCTTTAGCGGCACTCTTCAGCGCTCTAGCGATCGACAACCTGGCGCGCGTGCGCTCCGGCCGTGTGCGCTGCGTCATGCACTGCCACTCGAACGGCTCGAGGGACAGCTCGTAGTTCAGCGTCTTGATCTGAAGAGCGGACAGGCCGAGCCTTTCCAACTCATTGCGTGCGCTTTTCGCGGCGCGGCCGTTGCTCAACCGCTTCTGATAGACCTCGGCGGGTTGAACGGGTGGCGACTTCACGCGAGCTTGGCCGACACCATGCGTTCGACGACGCCGGCGACGTGCTGCTCCCCGAGGTGGGAATAGCGCTTGACCATGTTGAGCGTGCGATGGCCGAGAACCGCGGCAATCTCCTGGGTGGTCGCTCCGGTCATAGCGAGCCAGGACGCGGCCGTGTGGCGAAGATCGTGAAAGCGGAAGTCTTTGATCGCGGCTCTCGATAGCGCGGCCCGGAATGGCTTGTCGTAGTCGTAGGGTGCATCGCGGCCGAGCTGAGGGAATACTCGCTCGTCATCGGAGGTTCGCACCTTGTGACGCGCGGCCAGCTGCGCCAAGGCCGGGCCCGAGAGCGTCAACGCGCGGCGGTCTTCGTTCTTGGTCTGATGGAGTATCGCCCGCCCGAGCCCGAGGTCTACGTCGCGCCAACGGAGCGCACGGAGCTCGCCGGCGCGCGCGCCCGTGGAAAGCGCCAAAATGACGAAGGCATACAGCTGGGGATCCTCGCGGCAGGCCTCGAGCAGCTTCTCGCGCTCGGCATCGGAGAGGTAGCGGACGCGCCCCTGTGGCTGCTTCAGCTTGCGCACCTTCCGCATCGGGTTCTGGTGCATCCACGCCCACTCGCGCTCACAGTGAGTCAGGACCGAGCCCAAGGCCTGCAGATACCGGTTGACGGTGGCCGGGCTCCTACGGAACTGCTTTGCTTCAGCGCCTTCCTTGAGGCTCGTGTGTTTGCTGCCGGGCGTCGCCCGCACAAAGTAGCCGGTCGCGAGCTCAGACTTCACCTCGGAAATGAAAGCCGGCGTGATCTTGCTGAGCGTGAGCTCGCCGGCGCGGCGCTTCCACCAGTTGAGCTGGCCGGCCAGGCTCTTCGCGCTGCGCTTCGAAGGCAACTCCTCCCGCATCCAGCGGTCGATCGCCTCGGCCAGCCTCTTCCGGCGCGCAAGCTCGTCAGGGAAGTGCTTGTTGGTCGCCCACTTCCCTTCCTCCGCCTGTGCCCACCGCTCAGCCTCGCTACGGCTCGGAAAGGTGGCGTACCTGGCCTCCATGCCGGCGCGTCTGACGATCGCCTGGTAGGTCACCTTGCGGCGACCCTTGAGGGTCTTGCTTCTGGAAACGAGTCGCCGGATCGTTGCCAAGTCGGAATCTCCGAAAACTTGACAAACTCTAGCACGTGTGTGCTCAATTTGTGCTAACGCTTGCGAAGCGTGCTAAGTGCCTTGTAAGTCTTTGTTTTTGGTGGGCCGTGATGGGATCGAACCATCGACCAACTGGTTAAAAGCCAGATGCTCTACCACTGAGCTAACGGCCCGCTCGCGGCGGCGCATGATACGCGATTACGCCGCCGCCTTCACCGCGCAGCCGGTCCTGACTACACTTCGCAGGTGAACCGTCCGGAACGACCTGCCGGCCCCTGGCGCGCCGCCGACGACGGCGACGAGGTCCATTTCTGCTCGACCTGCGCGTTCTCCGCAGCCTGTCTCGCACAGGGGATGGACAAGCGCGACCTGCGCGACCTGCACGTCCTCGTCGAGCACGTCGGTCCGCTGGCCGCCGGTGCCCACATCTTCCGCGAAGGGGAGCCGTTCAACGCGCTCGCGGCCGTGCGCGCCGGTACGGTCAAGACCTGGCGCGTCGACCGCGACGGCCGCGAGCAGGTGCTGGGATTCCACCTGCCCGGCGAAGTCATCGGCCTGTCGGCCATCGACGGCGAGCGCTACCCCTGCAACGCCGACGCGTTGGAGCCGGTGCAGCTCTGCCGGTTCTCGTTCACCAAGGTCGCCACGCTCGCGACCCGCGTGCCGGGCCTGCAGCGCGAGTTGTTCCGCCTGCTGAGCCGGGACATCGCGCACGCGGAACGGCTGGCGGCGGACCGGCCCGCCGAAGCAAGGCTGGCGGCATTCCTCCTCGACCTTTCGGCGCGCCTGTCGAGGGGGAACCCCGCGACCGGCCACCTTCGACTCGCCATGCCGCGCGCCGACATCGCGAATTACCTGCGTCTCGCCCCGGAAACCGTCAGCCGGCTGTTCCGCAGATTCCGCGACGACTCGCTGCTGCGGGTTCGCGGGCGCGAGGTCGAGATCACCGATCGCCGCAGGCTCGAGGCATTCGCCGAAGAGCCTCCCGGACATCGAGCCGGATCGTGAGTTTCGGGCGGGGGCGCTGCCGGTGATCGAGTCCTACCCGGAAATCCGGCTCGTGCACGTCGGTGCCGCACTGGCAAGCGGCACGTTGTTCCTGCTGCGCGGCCTACTGGTCCAGGCAGGACGCCCGGCCTGGGCGCTGGCGCCGCTGCCGCGCTGGTCAAGCTACGCGATCGACACCGCCCTGCTGACGGCCGCCCTCATGCTCGTTGCCTTGCTGCCTTCGGCGGTCTTCTCGAACGGCTGGCTGGCGGCCAAGCTCGCGCTCCTGCCCCTGTACATCGGCCTCGGCTGGGGCGCCCTGCGGGCGGGCACGCCGGGACGGCGCAGCGCCTTCCTGGTCGGAGCGATCGCCTCCTTCTCCGGGATGTATCTCATCGCCCGTGCCCATCATCCGCTCGGTCCGCTGGCAGGGCTGCTCGGCGGTTGATCAGGCCGCCGCATAGGGCGTCGGGTCGGGGATTCCCGCCTTGGCGAATCCCTCCCGTCGCAGCCGGCAGCTGTCGCAGCGCCCGCAGGCGCGTCCGGCATCGTCGGGCTGGTAGCAGGACACGGTGAGCGCGTAATCGACGCCGAGCGCCGTGCCGCGCCGGACGATCTCGTCCTTGCCGAGATCCACGAGCGGCGCATGGACCTGCATGCGCCGGCCTTCCACCGCCGCCCGGGTCGCCAGGTTGGCGAGTCGCTCGAACGCACGAACGAATTCCGGGCGGCAGTCCGGGTAGCCGGAGTAGTCCACGGCGTTGACGCCGATGTAGATGTGGCCGGCGTCGATCGTTTCGGCGAATGCCAGCGCGCACGCGAGGAATACCGTGTTGCGCGCGGGTACGTAGGTGGCCGGGATGCCGGTACCCGGCGACTCGGGCACCGCGATCGAGCGATCGGTCAGCGCGGAATGGCCGAGGCCGCCGATCGGCAGCGCCAGTACGCGGTGCCCGGCGACGCCCAGGGACTCGCAGACGCGGCGCGCGGCCGAGAGCTCGACCGCATGCCGCTGGCCGTACTCGAAGGACAGTGCGTGGCAGCGGTGCCCCCGGTCGCGGGCGATGGCGAGCGTCGTCGCCGAGTCGAGTCCGCCCGAGACGAGCACGACGGCCGCCGTACCCGAGAAGGACTGGCCTTCAGCGTCCCGGGACGTCACCCCAGAGTACCTTGTGCAGCTGCACCTGGAAGCGCACGGGCAACCGGTCGGCAAGGACCCAGTTCGCGAGCTGGCCCGGCGGCAGCTGGCGGTAACTCGGCGAGAACAGGACCTGGCAGCGGGCGTCGAGCCGCTCCGCCAGCACTCGCGCCCGGCTCCATTCGTAGTCGGCGCGGTCGCAGATGACGAACTTCAGCTGGTCCTGCGCCCGCAGCCCGTGCACGGACAGTTCCAGGTTCCGGCTCGACTCGCCGGAGCCGGGTGTCTTGACGTCGATCACGCGCGCGACCCGCGGGTCCACCGCGCTTGCGTCGATCGCTCCGCTGGTCTCGAGCGATACCCTGTAGCCGGCGTCGCACAGCACCGCGAGCAGCGTCAGGCACGGGCGTTGCGCCAGCGGTTCGCCCCCCGTCACGCACACGTGCTGCGCACGCGACTGCCGCGCCTCGTCGACCAGGCGGGCGACGGTCCGCCACTCGCCGCCCTGGAACGCGTAGGCGGTATCGCAGTAGTGGCAGCGCAACGGGCACCCGGTGAGGCGGATGAAGAACGTCGGCCAGCCGACGGCATCGGCCTCGCCCTGCAGCGAGAGGAACGTCTCGGTGATGCGCAGGCGCGCCGCAGCCGGAACGGCCGTTGCTTCGGCGGACATGGCTCGGGCTCAGCCGCCTTCGGCCGGGAAGCGCTCGAGTCGCGCCCTGGCCTCGTCGGCGGCCTGCGTGTCGGGGAATTCTTCCAACACGCGCGTCAGCATCGCACGCGCCGGCCCCAGTTGCCGCATCTCCTGCTGGCTGTATCCCGCCTTCAGCAGCGCGTCTGGCACCTTGCGAGCGCCGGGATAATCGCGCACGAGGCTCTCGAATGCCGCCAGCGCCGCCGGGTAATCGCGCTGGACGTAGTGGGCTTCGCCGAGCCAGTAGAGCGCGTTCGGCGCAAGCTCGTGGTCGGGGTGCCTGGCGACGAAAGCCGCGAGTGCCGTCGCGGCTTCGCCGTACTTCCCGTCCTTCAGCAGGTCGAAGGCGGCCTGGTATTCCGCCTGCGGCCCGCCGGCCGGCAGGCCGGCTTGAGCGGCCGTCAGCGCCGCCTCGGCGGCACGCAGGCGAGTGTCGAGGTCCACGTACTGGTCGCGCTGCTGCGCCCGCGCGCGTTCCAGCTCGTGCTGGAGCTCGTCTACCTGGCCGCGGAGGTTGCGCAGCTCGCCGCCGAGGACCTCCACCTGTCGCGACATCTCGAGCAGCGCCTGGTTCGCCAGCTGGCGTTCGACCGCGTCCATCCGGGACTCGAGCGTCTCGATGCGTTCGCCCCTGGACTGGGCGAGCCCGGGCTGCGCGACGAGACCCGCGAGGGCGAGCGCAGGGAGCGACGCGGCAATGCGCATGGGCGGGCTACCGCCCGTAGACCAGTTCGACGCGCCGGTTCTGTTCGTAGGCCGATTCGTCGCTGCCGGCCGCGGCGGGCCGTTCCTCGCCGTAGCTGACCGTCGTGAGCTGCGCATCGGCCGCGCCCTGCAGCATCAGCGCCCGGCGCACCGCCTGCGCGCGGCGCTCGGCCAGCGCGATGTTGTACTCGCGCGAGCCGCGCTCGTCCGTGTGGCCCTCGACCCGGATCTTGATACCGGCACCGCCGGCGAGGAACTTCGCGTGCGAGTTGATGAGCGAGGCGTATTCCGGGCGTATGTCGCTGCGGTCGAAATCGAAATAGATGACGTTGGCGACGCCGGCGGGACCGGCGCCGGTCGCGCTGCCTGACGCGCCGGGCAGGTCGCGTCCTTCGCCGACTGCGCCTTCACCGGGCGTTCCCGTCGCGGCGCCCTGCTCGGTCGTCGTGCCCGGGCTGTCGGGCACCGTGGCCGCCTTCTTTCCGCAGCCGCCCAGCAAGAGGGCACCGGTCAGGATCAGCAGGATTGGCAGCGCACGCATCATTCCGACTCCTTGGGTTCGGGGTTCCGGCTCTCGCCGCGTCCTTCTAGCACAGCGGCCGCGCCTTCGTCACGCGCGGGTCACGGCAGGAACGGCGACCATGCGGGCTCGCGCAGTTCGCCGGAGCTCGCGGCGATCTTCTGCTGTACGCGGCCGTCGCTCGAGACGATGGCCAGCGTGTCGCGGCCGCCGACCCGGCTCGTGTACAGGATGTCCGCGCCATTCGGGGCGAAGGTCGGCGACTCGTCCAGCTGGCCGCCGCTCAGGACCTGGAGGCCGCCCCGCTGCGTGTCCACCGTGGCGATGCGGTAAGCGCCGCGATCTAGCGTCACGACGGCGAGCGAGCGGCCGTCCGGCGAGACCCGCGGCCTCGCGTTGTAGCCGCCTTCGAATGTCACGCGCCGGGCCCGCGCGCCGGCCTCCAGGCCGACGTTGTAGACCTGGGGCGCGCCGGCCCGGTCCGACGTGAAGTAGAGGGACCGGCCGTCCGGCGCCCAGGCCGGCTCGGTATCGATCGCGGGATCCTCGGTGAGCCTCTGCAGCTGCTGGGTGGCGAGCGTCAGCACGTAGACGTCGACGTTGCCGTCGCGGCGCGAGAGGGCGAGCGCGAGCCGCTGGCCGTCCGGCGAGAAGCTGGGCGCGCCGTTGATGCCGGATCGCGCGGACACCTGCACCTGCGCGCCGGTGCTCAGGGTCTGGACGTAGATGGCGGCCAACCCGGAGTGGAACGACACGTACGCCAGCGAACGGCCGTCGGGCGCCCAGGCAGGCGACATGATCGGATCCGGCGACTCGAACACCACGTGCTCGTTCGCCCCGTCGGCATCCGACACGATCAGCCGGAATCGGCGCTTGGTCACGGGTCCATCGACGGCGACGTAGGCGATGCGCGTCGCGAAAGCTCCCCGCACGCCCAGGATCTTCTCGTACACCGCGTCGGAAACGCGATGGCTCGCCCGCTTCAGGGCAGTCGCGTCGACCGGTACCGCCGTGCCGAGCAGCCTCTCGCCGCTCGCGACCGATACCAGCTCGTAGCGCAGCTCGTAACGCCCGCCGGCCACCGGCGCGAGCCGGCCGACCAGCACGTAGTCGACCTTCAGCATCCGCCAGTCGGCGACGTCGACATCGGCGGCGGCGTGCGGCTGCTCGATGAGCTGGCCACGCGGCAAGGGCCGGAAACGGCCGCTCCGCTCGAGGTCCGCCTGCACCGTCGCCGCGACGTCCCAGGGCGCCGGCCCGGTGCCGTCCCAGGCGAGCGGCACCACGGCGATCGGCACGGATTCGGCCATGCCGCGCAGGATCTGTACCGTCATCTGGGCCAGTGCCTCGCCGGCGGGCCAGGCGATGGCGAATGCGAGGATCAGGACACGGCGGATCATCGGCTGCGGGCCTCCTTGGGCGTGAAAACGAGTTCGACCTCGCGCTCGAAGAGCGAGGGCTCCGGCGGCGGCGGCAGCGGCGAGGCATTGCGGACTGCCGTCTCGATGGACTGGCGGACCGCCGCATTGCCGTTGCAGGCGCCGAACTTCATGCCGACCACCTCGCCGCCCGGTATCTGTCGCACCACGATGGTACAGCTCAATCCCTGGGCGACTCCCGGCGGTTCGTACCAGCGCTGCTCGACGTGCGCCTGGATGGCGCGCACGTAGCTCGCCTTGAGGCTCTGGAAACCCGCACCGGCGCGCGCCTCCTCCTCTGCCAGTCGCGAGCGGAGCTCAGCCTCGCGGGCATCGCGCTCGCGCGCTTCCTGGGCGAGGCGCTTCTTCTCCGCTGCCGCCTTCGCCTGTGCCGCCTGCTCTTCCTTGCGCCGTGCCTCCTCGGCCGCCTTGCGCCTGGAATCCGCCTCGGCCCGCTCGCGCCGCTCGGCGGCGACCCGCGCCTCCGCTTCGGCGCGTTCCTGCTGCTCGGCCTCCTGCGCCTGCAATTCCTCCTCCCGGCGGCGCGCCATTTCCTGCGCGACGCGTTCCTGCCGCTGCGCGGCCGCACGTTCGTCGTCGCGCCGGCGCTGGCCGGCCGCCTGCAGCAACGCGTCGTCCACGACCACCGCGTCGATCGGCAGGATCACCTGCTCCGGCTCGCGCTCCGCCAGGTTGAGCCCGAAGAACAGCAGCCCCGCCAGCGTCGCATGCAGCGCGATGGACCAGGCGGCGGGTGCGAGGGGCACGCGCAGGGTATCGTTCATCGCCTGCGCTCGAGCTCCTCCAGTGCGCGCACGGCCTTCGGGTCCGTCAAGAAGCCGATCTTGGTCGCCCCGGCCTGCTGCAGCAGCACCATCCCGCGCACGACGCTGCCGTAGGGCACGCGCTCGTCCGCCTTCACCAGCACGGGCGTCGCAGCATCCCGTCCGAGGACCGCGCCGGCGCGGCGCGCGACCTCGGCCTCGGTCACGGGACTATCCTCGTCGCCGCCGACGTTCAGGAAGTAGCGTCCGTCGCGATCCACCGACAGCACGAGCGGTTCGCGGTCCCTGAGCAGTTCCGGGTCGATGGGCTGCGCGTCCGCGTCGGGCAGCTCCACCTGCACGCCCTGGGTCAGCAGGGGCGCGGTGACCATGAAGATGATGAGCAGCACCAGCATCACGTCGATGTAGGGAACGACATTGATCTCCCCCATCAGCCGGCGGCGGCGGACCTTGGCAGGCACGGTCAGGCCCGCGAGGCCGCGTGGCGCTGAAGCAGCGTCGAGAACTCGTCCATGAACGCGTCGTAGCGCAGCTCGAGACGGCTCATCTTGTCGGCGTAGCGGTTGTAGGCGACGACCGCCGGGATCGCGGCGAACAGGCCTGCGGCGGTCGCGATCAGCGCCTCGGCGATCCCCGGCGCCACCATCGCGAGCGTGGCCTGCTGCGCGTTTCCAAGGCCCTGGAAGGCGCCCATGATGCCCCACACCGTGCCGAACAGGCCGACGTACGGGCTGGTCGAGCCGACCGTCGCGAGCGTCGCCAGGCTCTCCTCCAGGCGATCGATCTCGCGCAGCTGCGCGACCCGCATGGTGCGGCGCACGCCCTCCAGCAGCTCGACGGCCGGCACCGATTGCCCGCGCAGCCGGGTGAATTCGCCGAAACCGGCCTCGAAGATGCTTTCCATGCCGACCGCCGGCTTGCTGCGCGTGCCGATCGCGCGATAGAGCTTGCCGAGGTCGCCGCCGGACCAGAACGTGCCCTCGAACTTGTTCGCTTCGCTCTCCGCCAACGACAGCAGGCGCTTCTTGCGGAAGATGATGGTCCAGGAGACCAGCGACGCGAGCAGCAGCATCGCGATGACGGCCTTCACCACCAGGCCGGCGTTCAGGATCAGCGACAGCACCGAATGCGGATCGTTAAGGTTCAATGCCTCTCCTTCAGGCCCGCGACGCCAGCGATTTCGGCAGCGGCCGCGGCTTCAGGCTCGCGGCATCCAGGCAGGCCGCGCGCACGGTGGCCGTCACGAGCAGCTCCTCCCCCGCCGGTCCGCGCCGGATCTCCTGGCCCATCGCGATCGAGGCGCCGCGCATCGATTCGAGCGTCACCGTCACCGCGAGCTGGTCGTCGAACTTGGCGGGCCGGTGGTAGCGCACGTTGGCTTCGACCACGACGAACTGCAGGCGTTCTTCGCGCAGCAGGCGCACCTGGTCGACTCCGAGCGCGCGCAGCCACTCGCTGCGCGCGCGCTCGAGGAAGCGCAGGTAGCTCGCGTAGTACACGACGCCGCCGGCGTCCGTGTCCTCCCAGTAGACCCGCACCGGGAAAGTGAAGTCGGCCACGGCGGCGCCTAGCCGCGGAACAGCGGCAAGCTGCCGCCGCTCGAGTCGGCCGCGGGCGCATCGAGGCCGAAGTGCCGCCAGGCGGCGGGGGTCGCGATGCGCCCGCGCGCGGAACGCACCAGGAAGCCCTGCTGGATCAGGAACGGCTCGACCACGTCCTCGAGCGTGCCGCGCTCCTCGCCGAGCGTCGCGGCGAGGCTGTCGATGCCGACCGGGCCGCCCGCGAACTTCTCGATCACCGTGAGCAGGAAGCGCCGGTCCAGCAGGTCGAAGCCCTCGGAATCGACCTCGAGGAGGTCGAGCGCGCTCTCGGCGATCGCGGCATCGATGCGGCCGGAAGCCCGCACTTCGGCATAGTCGCGCACGCGACGCAACAGCCGGTTGGCGATGCGCGGCGTGCCGCGCGAGCGCCGCGCGAGCCGCGCGGCGCCCGGGTCGTCGATCGGCAGGCCGAAGATGCCCGCCGCGCGCAGCACGATCTGCCGGAGCTCGTCGTGGCCGTAGAAGTCGAGCCGCTGGACGATGCCGAACCGGTCGCGCAGCGGCGAGGTGAGCAGGCCCGCGCGCGTGGTCGCGCCGACCAGGGTGAAGGGCGGCAGCTCCAGCTTGATGGAACGCGCCGCCGGGCCTTCGCCGATCATGATGTCGAGCTGGAAGTCCTCCAGCGCCGGGTAGAGGATTTCCTCCACCACCGGGCTCAGGCGGTGGATCTCGTCGACGAACAGCACGTCGCGCGGCTGCAGGTTGGTGAGGATCGCAGCGAGGTCGCCGGGCCGTTCCAGCACCGGCCCGGAAGTCTGCTTCAGGCCGACGCCCAGTTCCTGCGCGACGATGTGCGCGAGCGTCGTCTTGCCGAGGCCCGGGGGACCGAAGATCAGCACGTGGTCGAGCGCCTCGTTCCGCCGGCGCGCGGCCTCGATGAAAATGCCGAGCTGCTGCTTGACGCCCGGCTGGCCGATGTACTCGGCGAGCCGCCGCGGGCGCACGCTGCGCGCGAAATCCTCGTCCTCGCGCGTCGCCGCCGCTGCCGTGACCCGGTCCTGCTCAATCATCGCGGTTCATCCTACCGGGCCGCCGCCTGCAATGCCCGGCGGATCAGTTCCTCGGTGCCCGCGCCTTCCTGCTCGACGCCCTGCAGCAGGCGATTGACCTCCACCGGCCGGTAGCCGAGGGCGACCAGCGCCGCATACGCCTCCGCGCGCGCCCCGCCCGTGCCCGAAGACTTCGCGGCAGCCGAAGGCAGTTGCCCGAGCGCCCGGATGCGGTCCCGCATCTCGATCAGCAGCCGCTCGGCGGTCTTGCGGCCGATGCCCGGGACGCGCGTCAGGGCATCGGCGTCCTCGGTCTCGACGCAGCGCATGAAGGTCTCGACGTCGATGCCGGACAGCAGGGCGAGGCCGATCTTCGGCCCGATGCCGGTCACGCGCAGCAGGTCGCGGAACAGGCGGCGTTCGTCCTCGGTTGCGAAGCCGTAGAGCAGGTGCGCGTCGTCGCGGACCACGAGGTGCGTGTGCAGCTCGACCTCGGAGCCGAGCTCCGGCAGGCGGTAGAACGTCGACATCGGGGCTTCGAGCTCGTAGCCGACGCCGCCGACGTCGACGATCAATGCCGGCGGCGCCTTGCGCACGAGGCGGCCGCGCAGGTGGCCGATCACCGGTTCGATCCGGCGCGCAGGCGCAGGGCGGCGCCGCGGTGCTGCGCGTGGCAGAACGCGATGGCAAGCGCGTCCGCGGCGTCTGCCGACAGGCGGCCCTCGAGGGCGAGCAGCGACTTGACCATGAGCATGACCTGCGACTTCTCCGCGCTGCCGGTGCCGGTCACGGCCTGCTTGACCGCCCTCGGCGCGTATTCGAACGCCGGCGCCCCGTCCCCGCAGGCGCCGCACAAGGCCGCGCCCCGGGCCTGGCCGAGCTTCAGCGCGCTGTCCGGGTTGCGCGCCATGAATACCCGCTCCACGGCGACTTCGGCGGGCCGGTACGAGGTCACCAGCTCGGCGACGTGCCGCTGGATGGACAGGAGCCGGCCGGCCATCTCGCCCTGCCCGACCCGGATGCATCCGCTCGCCACGTAGCGCACGCCCTGAACGCCGGCATCCACGACGCCGTAACCCGTGATCCGCGATCCGGGATCGAGGCCGAGGATGCGCACCATGGGAGTTATGATAGCCATTCGCCATGAAGACGACGACCACGGAAGCGGCTGCGGGCGCGGCGGCGCTCGGCGCGCTGCGCGCCGCGCTCGACGCGAGACCGGTGCAACCGCAGGGCTGGGCGGTCGCCCGCCGGGAAGGCGACGACACCGCGGCGATCCTCGCCGCCCTCGACGCCGAGCGCGACATCTGCGCGGGTGCGCTGCTCCAGCCGCTGCTCGGCCGCGGCCTGCTGCCGCGCGCCGACGCGCTGGCGGTCGCCGGCGAGGCGGCGGTGCGGCTCGCGGAAGGGCTCGGGCGCCTCGGCGAGTTCCGGGCGGGCGGCCCGCTGGCCGCGGGCCGCGCGCTCTCGGCGAACCAGGCGGATGCGCTCAGGCGCATGCTGCTCGCCGTCGTCACCGACCCGCGCCTCGTGCTGGTGCGTCTCGCGCAGCAGCTCGGCCGCATGCGGCACTCGCGCGAACTGGACGAAGCCGCGCGGCTGCAGCTCGCCTGGGAGACACGCGAGATCTACGCGCCGCTCGCCAGCCGCCTCGGCATCTGGCAGCTCAAGTGGGAGCTGGAGGACCTGTCGTTCCGCTGGCTGGAGCCCGCCGAATACCGGCGCATCGCGGGCTGGCTCAACGAATCGCGCATCGACCGCGAGCGCTACATCGCCGCGACGATCGAAGAGATCTCGGCCGAGCTCGGGCGTGCCGGCATCGCCGCGCAGGTCGTCGGGCGGCCGAAGCACATCTTCAGCATCTGGCGGAAGATGCAGCGCAAGGAGCTGTCGTTCGAGCAGGTCTTCGACGTGCGCGCCGTGCGGATCATCACCCGCTCGATCGAGGACTGCTACGCCGCACTCGGCGTGGTGCACGGCCGGTGGCACTACATCCCCGGCGAGTTCGACGACTACATCGCAACGCCCAAGGACAACCTGTACCGCTCGTTGCACACGGCCGTGCTCGGGCCATCGGCCGTGCCGGTGGAGATCCAGATCCGCACGCGCGAGATGCACGAGCACGCCGAGCTCGGCGTCGCGGCGCACTGGCGCTACAAGGAAGGCGCGGCCCGCGACGCGGCCTACGACCGCAAGATCGAATGGCTGCGCGAGCTGCTCGCGCCCGCCTCGGACGGCGAGTCGGACGCCGATTTCCTGGGCCGCGTACGCGCCGACCTGTTCGACGATCGCGTGTATGCGCTGACGCCGAAGGGCGAGGTCGTGGACCTGCCGAGTGGCGCGACGCCGCTCGACTTCGCGTACCACGTGCACACGGAGCTGGGCCACCGCTGCCGCGGCGCGCGCGTCAACGGCCGCATCGTGCCCCTGAACCACCGGCTCGCGAACGGCGAGGTGGTCGAGATCATCGGCGGCAAGCAGGCCCAGCCGAGCCGGGACTGGCTCGTCGACCGCGAAGGATTCCTCGCTTCGCCGCGCAGCCGGGCCAAGGTGCGCGCCTGGTTCAAGCGGCAGGACACGGGCGAGAACCGGCGCGAGGGCCGGCAGGCCCTCGAGCGCGAACTGGCACGCCTCGGGGCGGAACATTCGATCGTCTCGGACCTCGTGGGCGAGTTCGGGCTCACGGGCGCGGAGGCGCTCCACCTCGCGATCGGCGCCGGCGACCTGGGACTCGCCCAGGTGTCGGGCGCCATCGAGCGACGGTTGCGCGGCAGGCCCGCGCCATCGCCCGGCGTCGAGCTGCCGCCCATCGGGCCGGGGCGTCGCGACCCGACCGCGCCGGTGCAGGTGGACGGCGTCGGCGACCTGCTCTCGACGCACGCGCGGTGCTGCAACCCGGTGCCTCCTGAGCCCGTGACCGGTTACGTCACGGTCGGCCGGGGCATCACGTTGCACCGCTCGGGATGCCGCAACCTGCGCCGGCTCGCGGCCCGGGCGCCCGAGCGCCTGCTCCAGGTGGACTGGGGCAAGGCCCGCGGGCACCGGTATCCCGTCGAGATCGTGGTGCGCGCCATGGACCGGCGCGGGCTGCTTAGGGACATCACGACAGTGGTCGCCGAGGAACACGTCGACATCGAGCGCCTCGACTCGCAGGGTGACCCGGCCCAGGGCAGCGCGGACCTCAGCCTGCGCGTCGCGGTCGGCGGTCTCGCGGAGCTTACGCGGCTGCTCGCGCGGCTCTCCGCGATGCCCGGGATCATCAGCGCCCGCCGTCGCGCCTGAAGGGGTCAGACCCCTTGGTCAAGGGGTCTGACCCCTCTGAATGCCCGTCTCAACGATTCGGTATGTCGATCGCCCGCTTGTCCGCCGCCAGGGCCGCTTCGTGCAGCGCCTCCGACAGCGTCGGGTGCGCATGGATCGTGCGCTGCAGGTCCTCGCTGCTGGCCGAGTACTCCATGGCCAGTACCGCCTCGGCGATCAGCTCGCCGGCCATGGGGCCGATGACATGCACGCCGAGGATCTCGTCGCTGCCGGCGTCGGCGACCACCTTGCAGAAACCCGCGCCCGCTTCCATCGCCTTTGCGCGGCCGCTCGCGGCGAACGGAAAGCTGCCGACCTTGACGCTGCGCCCGCCGGCTTTCGCCTGCTCTTCCGTCTGCCCGACCCAGGCGATCTCGGGTGCCGTGTAGATCACCGACGGCACGACCCTGTAATTCACGTGCGCGTACAGGCCCGCGATCCGGTCCGCCACCGCGACGCCCTCTTCCTTGCCCTTGTGGGCGAGCATCGGGCCGCGCACGCAGTCCCCGACCGCCCAGACGTTCTCCGCGCCGGTCAGGCAATGGTCATCCACCTGGATGAAGCCCTTGCCGTCGAGCACGACCCCGGTGCCCTCGGCGAGCAGGTCCTTCGTGTACGGCCTGCGGCCGATCGCCACGACCACCCGGTCGGCGACGAGGGTCTGCTCGCCCTTGGCATCGGCATAAGTCAGGTGCACGCCGTCCTTGGCGAGCTTCGCCGCGGAAACCTTCGCACCCAGGCGGATGTCGAGCCCGAGCTTCTTGAAGTGCCGTTGGGCTTCCTTGGCAACCGCGCCGTCCGCCATCGGCAGGAACTGCCCGAGCGCTTCCAGCACGACGGTCTCGGCGCCGAGCCGCCGCCAGACGCTGCCGAGCTCGAGCCCGATCACGCCGGCGCCGATCACGCACAGGCGCTTCGGCACGGCTTCGAACTCGAGCGCGCCCCAGGAGTCCACGATCGACTTGCCGTCGAAGTCCACGCCGCGCAGCGGCATCGGCTCCGAACCCGACGCCAGCACCACGTGCTTCGCCTGCAGCGTCCGTTTCGCGCCGTCTGTTCCCGTGTACTCGACCTTGCGCCCCGGCAACAGGCGGCCGTGGCCGGCGAGGGCCGTGACACCGGCCGCCTTGAGCAGCGACAGGATGCCGCCCGTCATGCCCTTGACGATCGACGCCTTGCGCTTCTGCATCTGCGCGACGTCGATGCCGATGCCTTCGGCCTTGACCCCGTGGGCCGCGAACTCGTGCTGCGCCCGGTGCAGCAGCTCCGACGACTCGAGCAGCGCCTTGGACGGGATGCAGCCGGCATTGAGGCAGGTACCGCCGAACGCGGTACTGCCGTCGCGGTTCTGCCAGCCGTCGATGCAGGCGACCGTAAGCCTGTTCTGCGCGGCACGGATGGCGGCGGGGTAACCCGCCGGGCCGCCGCCGATGACGATGACGTCGAAGTTGTCAGACATGGCTATGCGTCCTCAGACCTGCAGCAGGAGCCGGGCCGGATCCTCGATCGATTCCTTCACGGCGACCAGGAACTGCACCGCCTCGCGACCGTCGATGATGCGGTGATCGTAGGTGAGCGCGACGTACATCATCGGCCGGACCACGACGGCGCCGTCCACGGCCACCGGCCGGTCCTGGATCCGGTGCATGCCGAGGATCGCGCTCTGCGGGGCGTTGAGGATCGGCGTGGACAACAGCGAGCCGAATACGCCGCCGTTGGTGATCGAGAACGTGCCGCCGGTCAGCTCCTCGATGGACAGCGAGCCGCCGCGCGCGCGCTCCGCGAAGCCGGCAACCGCCTTCTCGATGGCCGCGAAGTCCATCTGGTCCGCATCGCGCAGGACCGGCACGACCAGACCGCGGTCCGTCGAGACGGCCATGCCGATGTCGTAGTAGTCGTGATAGACGATGTCGGCGCCTTCGACCGAGGCATTCACGACCGGGTAGCGGCGCAGCGCCTCGATGCACGCGCGGGCGAAGAACGACATGAAGCCCAGGCGGACGCCGTGGCGCTTCTCGAATGCGTCCTTGTAGCGCGCGCGCAGCGCCAGCAACGCCTGCATGTCGACCTCGTTGAAGGTCGTGAGCAACGCGGCCGTCGACTGCGCCTCCACGAGGCGCTCGGCGATCCGCGCGCGCAGGCGCGTCATCGGCACGCGCCGCTCCGCCCTGCCGGCAGCGGGCCGCGCGGGCGCGGCGCCGGATTCGAGGTGCTGCGAGACGTCGCTCTTGGAAATGCGGCCGTCGCGCCCGCTGCCCGCGATATCGCCCGCAGACAGGCTGTTCTCCTCCACCATCCTCCGCGCAGCGGGCGAGAGTTTTCCGGGCGGCTGTTCCTTCGCCTGCGGTGCGACGCGCGCGGCGGGCGGCGGCGCTTCCTTCGCCCCCGTGGTTTTCGCGGTCTGCTGGTCCTTCTTCGCTTCGGGCTTCGACCCCGGCTTCGCCGACGGCGCAGCGGCCGCGCCCGCTTCGATCACGGCCAGCAGTTCGCCGCTGGTGACGGTGCTGCCCGCCGCCTTGTCCAGCGACTTGAGCACGCCCGCGGCCGGGGCCGGGACTTCCAGCACGACCTTGTCCGTCTCGAGGTCGGCGAGGTTCTCGTCGCGAGCGACCGCATCGCCGACCTTCTTGTGCCAGGTGACGAGGGTCGCATCGGCGACCGATTCGGGCAGCTGGGGAACGCGGACTTCCGTGCTCATGACTTCTTGCCTTTCCGTGTCAGGGCCAGCGCGACGAGCGCTTCCTGCTCGCGCTGGTGGATTGCATGCAGGCCGGTCGCGGGCGCGGCGGCGCCGTCGCGCCCGGCGTAGTGGAGGGTGTGGCCGGCACGGAGCGGCGCCTGCAGGCGGTGCCGGATCTGGTACCACGCCCCCTGGTTCTGCGGTTCCTCCTGGCACCAGACGATGTCCTTCGCGCGCGCGTAGCGCGCGAGGATCGCCTGGTAGTCCTCGGCCGGGAACGGGTACAGCTCCTCGATGCGGACGATCGCGACCGCGGAGTCGGCCGCGGCCCGGCGGCGCTCGAGCAGGTCGTAGTAGACCTTGCCGCTGCAGAAGACGACGCGCCGGACGTCGCCCACGTCGACGGGGTCGACCTCGTCGATCACCGGCCGGAACCGGCCTTCCGCGAGGTCGGCCATCGTCGACTGCGACAGCTTGTGGCGCAGCAGGCTCTTCGGCGTCATCACGATGAGCGGCTTGCGCAGCGCGCGCAGCATCTGCCGGCGCAGCAGGTGGAACATCTGCGCGGGGGTCGACGGCACGCAGACCTGGTGGTTCAGCTCGGCCGACAGCTGCAGGAAGCGCTCGAGGCGCGCCGAGCTGTGTTCCGGCCCCTGCCCCTCGTAGCCGTGCGGAAGGAACAGCGTGATGCCCGAGACCCGGCCCCACTTCGCCTCCCCGGAGGCGATGAACTGGTCGATGATGACCTGCGCCCCGTTGACGAAGTCGCCGAACTGGCCTTCCCAGATCACCAGCGTCGAGGGATCGGTCGTCGAGTAGCCGTACTCGAACCCGAGCACGGCCTCCTCCGACAGCGTCGAGTCCGTGACCCGGAAGCGCGCCTGGTCCTTCGCCAGCCTCGCGAGCGGGATGTCGACCCGGCCGGTCGCCTGGTCGTGCAGCACCGCGTGGCGGTGGAAGAACGTGCCGCGTGCCGAGTCCTGTCCCGTCAGCCGCACGTCGGAACCGTCCGTCAGCAGCGTCGCGTAGGCCATCGTCTCCGCCGCGCCCCAGTCGAGCGGCAGCTCGTCCGCATACATGCGCGCGCGGTCGTCGATGATCCGCGCGACGCGCGGGTGCAGCGTGAATCCCGCCGGGGGCTGGGTCAGTATCCCGGCGAGCTTCGCCATGCGCGGGCGGTCCACGGTCGTGTCGACCTGCTCGGCCGGGTCGGCGTCGATGTGGCGGCTCCAGTCGACCGTGAACTTGTTGCCCGTCGTGCCGGCAAATGCGCGGGCCTGCGGCCGGTCCTCCTCGAGGCCGCGACGATAATCGTCCATGATCGTCGCCGCCTGGCCTTCGGCGAGCAGCCCGTCCTGCTCCAGGCGCTGGCCGTAGATCTGCCGCGCCGTCGGGTGCTTGCGGATCGCCTGGTACATCAGCGGTTGCGTCGCCGCCGGCTCGTCCGCCTCGTTGTGGCCGTGCCGGCGGTAGCAGACGAGGTCGATGACGACGTCCTTGCGGAACTTCATGCGGTAGTCGAGCGCGAGCCGCGCGACGAATACGACCGCCTCGGGGTCGTCGGCGTTCACGTGCAGGATCGGCGCCTCGATCATCTTGGCGACGTCGCTGCAGTACAGCGTCGAGCGCGCGTCGGACGGCTCGCTCGTGGTGAATCCCACCTGGTTGTTGATGACCACGTGCAGCGTGCCGCCGGTCGTGAACCCGCGCGCCTGCGAGAACTGCAGCGTCTCCATCACCACGCCCTGTCCCGCGAAGGCGGCATCGCCATGGATCAGGAGCGGCACGATCGTCGCGCCCGTCGCATCGCCGCGCTGCTCCTGGCGTGCGCGCACCGAGCCTTCCACCACCGCGTCGACCACCTCCAGGTGCGAGGGGTTGAATGCCAGCACGACGTGCACGTTGCCGCCGGCGGTACGCAGGTCCGCGGAGAAACCCTTGTGGTACTTGACGTCGCCCGATCCCTTGGAGGCGTCGTGCTCGAGCTTGCCCTCGAACTCGGAGAACAGCATCGAGGGCGACTTGCCGAGCACGTTCACCAGCACGTTGAGCCGGCCGCGATGGGCCATGCCGATCACGATTTCCTCGACGCCATTGGAGCCGCTTCTCTGCACCACGTCGTCGAGCAGCGGGATCAGCGCATCGCCGCCCTCGAGCGAGAAACGCTTCTGCCCGACGTAGCGCGTGTGCAGGTAGCGCTCGAGCCCCTCGGCCGCGGAGAGCTGCCACAGCAGGTTGAGCCGCTCTTCGCCGGTGAAGCGGTGGTGCAGGCGGCCGTCCTGGAAGCGGTCCTGCAGCCAGAGCCGCTCTTCGCTGGTCGAGACGTGCGCAAACTCGGCGCCGATGCGGCCGGTGTAGATGTGCCGGAGCTGCTTGAGAATCTCCGACAGCTTCATCTGCCTTTCGACGCCGCTCGTCCGGCTGCCCGTGTGGAACACGGTGTGCAGGTCCGCCTCGGTCAGTCCTACATTGGCGGGATCGAGGACGCGCGGCATCGGCCGGTCCATCAGGCCGAGCGGGTCGATGTCGGCGATCAGGTGGCCCCGATTCGCATAAAACTGGATGAGGCGGGAGACAGCCGACTGTTTCTCGGCGTTCGCGCCCGCCGCGGCTACGTCGGGCGCCGCAGGCGCGGCAGCGCCTGTCCCGGGCCGGGCGGCAGCCGGTGGGCTTGCCGGACGCGGCTGACCGCCGACCTGCCGGAAGAACTCACGCCACTCCGGGCTCAGGCTGTCCGGTTCCGCCAGGAATCGCTCGTATTGCTCTTCGACGTACGGCGCCTGGGCGCTCGAAAAAGGCGTCGACAGGTAGAGTTCTCGCAGGGATCGGCTCATGGCCTGGCCGATTATACCGGACCGTTCCGGTACGCCTTCGCGGCTGGCGCCCCGGGCCGGAGTTGAACCGACGACCTGCCGCTTAGGAGGCGGCCGCTCTATCCACTGAGCTACCGGGGCGGGAGCCCGGAAATTCTACCCGAGGCCGGCGGCGCCGGCCTCGGGCATGGCCGTCCGGACAAGGATTCCTCAGGCGGACTGGGACGGTGAGGCCGCCGGCTTCGGCTCCGCGAATGACTGGTCCACCGCGAGGGCCGCCTGCTCGACCTTGTAAGCCGTCGCGCTGACCAGCTCGTTCGCGGCCTTTTCGGCCTTCACGGTCGCCTTCCGCACGCTGCGTGCAGTGCCGCGGATTGCCGTACGGGCCTCGCGCCTGGCGGCGCGCACGTTGCGCTTGGCCGCGCGCGCGGCCTTGCGGACCGTCCGGCGCGCCTTGCGCACGACCGCCCGTGCGCGGACCCTCGCGCCGACCTTGCGCGCGCGCACCTTGCGCTTGGCTGCGCGCTTCGCCCGGGTGACCTTGCGCTTCACGACGCGGCCCTTGCGTTTGGCCGAGCGTCGCGCGGATTTCGCTGACTTCTTTCTCGCTGCCATGGGATTCTCCAGGAAAAGACGGCGGGAACGGCGATCGGGCCGCACCCGCCGTTCACGCTAGGCCCGGCAAGGCACGCTGTCAACGCACCCGGAGTGGAGAATTGGTGGAGCGGAAGGGGATCGAACCCTCGACCTTCGCATTGCGAACGCGACGCTCTCCCAGCTGAGCTACCGCCCCACGAATGAGGGCCGGGATTGTAAAGAGGCCTTGCCGGAGCGGCAAGCAAAGCGCTGCCGGGACGGCGTCGCCGGTCGGCTTGGTGTACCGTTCACGCCGATGGACATCCGGGAAGCGACCCAGGACGACTTTTCGTTCATCGTCGCCGCCAATACGGCCCTTGCCATGGAAACCGAAGGGCAGACGCTGGATCCCGCGTTGCTGGGCCCGGGCGTGCAGGCGTTGCTCGACGACCCGGGCCTCGGCCGCTATTACCTCGCCCGGATCGGGGGACAGGCCGTCGGCCAGCTCATGACCACCTTCGAATGGAGCGACTGGCGCAACGGCCTGCTCCTCTGGATCCAGTCGGTGTACGTCCTGCCCGACCACCGGGGTGCGGGCGTGTTCCGCGCACTCTACGGGCATCTCTCGGAGCTGGCGCGAGCCGATCCGCGGATTTGCGGCATCCGGCTCTATGTCGACCGCGGCAATGCGCGTGCCCAGGACGTCTATGCCCGGCTCGGCATGCACCGGACCAATTACGGCGTCATGGAGGCCGTGTATCGCGGCCCGGCATCGCACGAGGCGTCGCCCGCGTGCTGAAGGCAGGCGACGAAGCGCCGGATTTCAGGCTGCCCGACCAGGACGGCAAGACCCGCCGGCTCGTGACGCTGCTCGCCGGAAGGGCGCTGATCCTGTACTTCTATCCGGCGGACTTCACGCCGGGCTGCACGCAGGAAGCCTGCGACCTGCGCGACCTGCACGCGCGGATCCTCGCGTCCGGACTGCAGGTCGTGGGCGTGAGTCCGCAGTCGCCGGAAAGCCACCGCCGGTTTCGCGAGAAGTACGCCCTGCCCTTCCTGCTGCTCTCGGACGAGGACAAGACCGCGATCCAAGCCTACGGCGTCGACGGTCCGCTCGGCATCGGCGTGCGACGCGCGACCTTCCTGGTCGACGGGCATCGACGCATCGTGGATTCGGTACTCGCCGACCTGCGGATTGGCCGGCACCAGGCTTTCGTCGAGCGCGCGGTCGCGGTCAGGGAAGGTCGAGCCGGGTGACCGCGGCGCGGCTGAAGCGCGGGATCGTCACGACGTAGACGATCCCGTAGTCCGCCTCCGACATGGCCCCCACGTCGACGCCGGACAGCGCCTCGACGATGGCGGGCACCGTGTCCGAGTGACCGACGATGAGCGCGCGACCGCCGCGATTCTCCGACAGTGCGCGTTTCGCCGTCTTCGACGTGTCCTCGGCCGGCACGACGATGACCGGGATGCCGAGGCGGTTGGCGAGCGGACGCACCGTGTCCTGGGTGCGGCGGAACTCGCTCACGATCACGGCATCGAGTCCCTGCCCGCGCGGCGCGCGCCCGAAGACCTGCGCCAGCTCCAGCGCCCTCGCCTCGCCGGCAGGCGCGAGCGCCGGGTCCGGGTCGTCGGGGTTGGAGGTCAGCTTCTCCGCGTGCCGCATCACGAAGATCGTGGTCGTGGAGGCGGCGCTCACGAGCCAGAAGCCGAGCGCAACCACAAAGACTCCGGCGAGCGCGGCCAGCCACACGGGCGCCAGCAGGGGCCTCCGCCGCAGGCTCGCGTATTCTTTGCGCATGCGCCCGATGATACCCCGACCCTGGGTCGTGCTGCTCGCGGCCGGCGCCTCGCGACGCTTCGGCTCCCCGAAGCAGCTCGCGACCGTCGGCGGTGAATCGCTGCTGCGCAGGATGACCCGCATCGCGCTCGCAGCCAGGCCCGCCGGCTGCGTCGTGGTCCTCGGCGCGCGGGCGGCGCGGCTGCGCCGCGAACTCGCCGCCCTGGACGTCGTGGTCGTCGTCAACGATCGCTGGCGTGACGGGCTATCGCACTCGCTCGCCGCGGGCGTCGCGGCGCTGCCCGCCGAGGCACGCAGCGTCCTGGTGCTGCTCGCGGACCAGGCCGGGCTCGGTCCCGCCGACCTCGAACTGCTCTTCGCCTGCTGGCGCCGCGCGCCCGGGCGCATCGCGGCGGCCTCGGTCGACGGCCGCCTCGGCCCGCCGGCCATCCTGCCGCGTGCGGTCTTTCCCGCGCTAGCGCGCCTGCGCGGCGACCGCGGCGCGCGCGACCTGCTGCGCGACCCGCGGCGGCGCGCCGTCGGCGTCGACCTGCCGGCGGCGGCACTCGACGTCGACCGGCCGTCGGACCTTGCCGCGCTGCGGCCCGGCGCCTGAACCGCGCCGTCAGCCGGGCATCGCACCGGCTCCAGGCCCCGGTTCGCCGGTCCCGAGCCGGGGCGCGCCGGATGCGATGCCGGTGACCACGGCCTCGAAGAAGACGCTGCCGTCGATGTCGTGGTCCACGCTGTTGCGGCTCTGCGAGTGCGCGAGCTCGATGCCGCCGGCACCGGCCTCGAGCGCGAGGAGCCGCGCCTGCGCGCCGGTCAGCTCGCGCGCGCGCTCGAGCGCCGCATCGAGGTCGCCGAAGTCCTCGACGCCGCCGGGCGCGAACAACCGGTACTGGCCGCGCGCAACTTCGATCACCGTCATGCGCACGCGCTGCTCGACGCGGCCGAGCACGGCGCCGACCGCATTGGCGACTCCGGCGAACGCGGGCACGGCGAGATTCATGCCGAGGCGCCTCGCCACCTCCGGGTAGTAGCTCGCCGCCGGCGCGCCGACGGCGACGAGCGGCATGTCCGGCGCGAAATGGAGCTGGAAGACGCGGTTCGCGGCCGACCCGTCGTGGCTCGCGAGCGCAAGCCCGGTCAGCGTCTGCGCGAGCTTCTGCGCGTGGGCTTCGGCGAACTGTCCGGCGTCGTTCAGGCCGGCCTCGACCAGCCGCGTGCAGATGGTCTGCACGAGGTGCTCGACGACCTGGCGGGACGGCGCCGCGGCGTCGCCGTCCGGCCAGGCGCCGAAGCCGTAGAGATGCCGGACCTGGCGCGCCCAGATGCGCGCGCCGAGCACCGCGGCCTCGCTGCTCCAGTGGCTCGACAGGCCGAGCACATGCGCCGCGTCGGTCGGCGTGAAGCCGCTGTAGATCGCCAGCCCCTTGCGTACGAGACGCGCGAGTACACGCGCCAGCGGCCGGTCTTCCTGGCCCAGTCGCTGCATGTCGAGGGCGCCGCCCTCCAGCCGCTCCCAGGCGCGGGCTTCTTCGCCGGTCAAGCGCGCGATCGCCGCGTCGTCGGCCTGCCAGCGCTGCACGAAACGTGCCTGCGCCGGATGCGGCGCCTCCTTCTGCTGCCGCCGCAGCACGTCGATCACCCACGGCTGCTCGTGCCCCAGCAAGGACATCGGCAGCACGCGGCGCGGGCCGATGGCCATGCCCTGGCCGCCGGCGAATCGCACCTCGCTGTCACCGCCGAGGCCGATGGCATAGACCTTCACCGCCTCGATCATCGGCCGCCATTGCCCGACCAGGGCCCCCTCGGTGCCGAGCTCGGGTCGACCGCCGCGCAGGACCGCGAGGTCCGTGGTGGTGCCGCCCATGTCGGCCACCACCGCATCGGCACGGCCGCTCAACGCGCAGGCGCCGATCACGCTCGCCGCCGGACCCGAGATCACGGTCGTTACCGGCCGCTGCAACGCGGCGGCGGCGCTGACCAGCGTGCCGTCGCCCTTGACGACCATCAGCGGCGCGCGACCCATGCCGCGCCGCGCCAGCACCTGTCGTGCCGATTCGATCAGGTGGGTGATGTACGAGATCATCCGTGCATTCAGCGCCGCCGTGAGCGCGCGCCGCGGCGCCCCCAGGCTCGAGGCCAGCTCGTGGCCGCAGGTTACCGGCCGGCCGGACAGTCCGCGCACGGCCTCCCGCAGCCGCAGCTCGTGCGCCGGGTTGCGCACGCTGAACGTGGCCGAGACGGCGAATGCCGAGACGCGCGGCGCGTGCTGCGCGATCGCCGCGCGTGCCGCGCCGATATCCAGCGCCTCGGACTCGCCGCCGAGCGCGTCGTGGCCGCCCGCCACGCGCACCACGGCATCTGCGCCGATCAGCTCCTCCAGGCCGCTGGCCCGAAGCTGGGCGTCGTCGAATCCGGCGAGCAGCGCGCACACCGGCGCGCCCTTGCCTTCCACGACCGAGTTGGTGGTCAGCGTGGTCGACAGGGAGACCAGGTCGACGTACGCGAGCAGCGCCGGATCGAGTTCGTCGAGCGCGTTGCCGATGCCGGCGGCGAGGTCGAAGCGCGTGGTCAGGCTCTTGGCGGCGGCGGTGACGCGGCGATCGCTGCCCACCAGGACAGCGTCCGTGTAGGTGCCGCCAGTGTCGATGCCGAGGTAGTAGCGGCCCGGCGCGGGCGCGCGCCAGCCCGGCGGCGCGACCAGCGCGGAAGCGTTCGGATCAGCGATGGCAATCGGCGGGTCGCGGCGCACGTTTCATGTGGCGGAGAGGGTGAGATTCGAACTCACGAAGGGCTTGCGCCCTTGCCGGTTTTCAAGACCGGTGCATTCAACCGCTCTGCCACCTCTCCACCCGGCCCGGTCGCCCGGCTGTGGATTCTAGAGCATCTGGTTGACAATTCGGACGTGCCTGCGGCCAACTGGCGCTGCATGAAAGAATTCGTCATCCCGTGCGACCCGGCGCGGATCACCCGCGTCCTGGCCTTCGTGGCCCTTGCCATCCTGCTCGCGAGCATCGCCGGCCAGGTCGCCGCGACCTGGCTGGAAGGCGATGCCGTGCGTTCCTTCGCGAAATTCCTGCACGTGGACGAGGAGAAAAACCTGCCCACGGGTTTCGCCGTCCTGCTGCTGCTGTTCGCGGCCCTCCTGCTCGCGACCGTCGCGGCGCTCGAGGGAAGGTCCGGCGGACGCTGGACCGCGCACTGGACGCTGCTGTGCGCCGGTTTCGCGCTGATGGCGGTGGACGAGGCCTGGTCGTTGCACGAGCGGTTGATCGCGCCCGGTCGCCGGCTGCTCGGCGGCGGCGACGACCTCGGGATCTTCTTCTACGGCTGGGTCGTTTTCGGGATCGCGCTCGTTCTGGTGCTCACGCCCGTATTCCTGCGTTTCATCCTTGCGCTGCCGCGCGCGACCCGCAACCGGTTCATCCTCGCGGGCTTCCTGTTCGTCGGCGGCGCCATCGGCGCCGAACTGGTCGCCGGCGCCTTCAACGAGTTGCACGGGCTGCACGAGGACCGCTACGGATACGGAATGCGGCACCTGCAGTACAGCCTCATCGCGACGGTCGAGGAAGGCCTCGAATTCGCCGGCACGATCGTATTCATCCGCGCGCTCCTGCTGCACGTCGCCGGCGCCTACGGCGAAGTCCGCTTGCGGTTTTCCGGCTCGCCTAGATCATTGCCTGCATGAACAGCTTCAGCAGGTCGCGCAGCGGCATCACGGCCAGCAGCAGGGGCAGCATCGGCGCCGCGGCGGCGGCGGCGAAGGCGGCGGCCGTCTTGAGCGTGACGGGCAGCGGTCGCATCGCGTAGACGCGCTCGAAGCCGCCGCCGATGTCGGCCAGCCCCTGGACGTCGCCGGACGCTTCGAGCGGCTCCTTGCCTGCGCCGGCGTCGATCCAGCGCGCATGGAATTCCTGCGCGTAGCGCGAAGCGAAGGTTCCGTACTCCACCATCCCCGTCTCCCGGGCGATGCGCATCGGCCGCCAGAACACGACGAGCGGCGCGATCCCGATCGCGATGGCGATCACGACGTACGCCGCAAGCGGCCACTGGTAGGTCGCGAGCGCCGCGCCTTCATGCAGGACTCGCGTGCCGACCGCACCCGCCACGAGGCAGCTCACTGCAAACGCGAGGCCGGCGAAGGCGGTGTGGCCGAAGCCCACGAAGCCGAGCCCGCCCGCCAGGTCCGGGTGAGTCGCGGCAAGACGCAGGTCCAGGCGCGACAGGCGCTGCAGCAGCCAGCACCAGACCGCATAGCGCCAGGCCCAGCGCAGCAGCAGGAACGGGGGCAGCACGGAGCCGATCGCATACCACCAGCCCGGCGCGCTCAGGCGCACGCCGTCCGGGCCGGCCTGCTCGGACCAGAACAGCATGCCGTCCGATGCCAGCGACCGGACTGCCGATGTGACGAAGACGACGGCAAGCGCCGCGATGATCGCTTCCGCGGCCGTCGAGTCCACGGCGCGCGATGCACGCCGCAGCAATGCCTGGAAACGCGCACGGTCAGGCACGGTCACGATCCCGGCCTGCGCGAACTGGGCGACGACGAGCCGCGTCCGGCGCCCGATGCTCGCCTCGACCACGATGAGCAGTGGCACGAAGACGAGGAAGCGGACGTGGGTCGCGAGGTCCTGGAGGAATCCCAGGGTCGGCGCCCCTTCGGCAGCCGGCCGCAGCCACGCGAGCAGTGCCAGCGGGACCCATACGACGAGCGCCGGCAGCGATGCGCGCAGCAGGAGCCGCGAAGGAGCTTCGCCCTTGAGCCCCGCCCGCGCGATCAACCGATCGAGCGGCCCGCAAGGCGCCACAGAAAACCCGTGTTCGATCGAAGTCACCGGCATGGTGCCCCCCGACCCCATCCCGCCCATGGAAACAACGACTTGCATGTTCCGCTATAATGCACGCGATATCCAGCAATCGAGCCGGAGGGTCTGGACATGGAACGCAATCCCGTGATCGTCGCTGGCCGCGCCGGGACCCGCGAGTCGGCGCTCGCGACCAACAAGGTCCTGAGAAACACCTACCTCCTGCTGTCCGCCACGCTCGCATTCAGCGCGCTCATGGCGGGCGTCGCCTATGCGTTCGAACTGCCCTTCCTCGGGCCCTGGGTCACCCTGATCGGGTACTTCGCGCTGCTGTTTGCCGTCCACAAGACGGCCGACAGCGCCTGGGGGCTGCTGTCGGTATTCGCGTTGACCGGCTTCATGGGCTTCACGCTCGGCCCGATCATCAGCTTCTACGTGAAATTCATCCCGGACGGCCATTCGGTCGTCATGACGGCTTTCGGCATCACGGCGGCTGCATTCACGGTGCTGTCGGCCTATGCGATCAGGAGCGGCCGCCGCTTCTCGGCCATGGGCGGTTTCCTCGTGGTCGGGATCCTCACCGCCTTCGTACTCGGCCTCGTCGCCCTGATCTTCTCGCTGCCGGCGCTCGCCCTCGCCGTCTCGGGCGTGTTCGTGCTGCTGATGGCGGGACTGATCCTGTACCAGACCGGCGAAATCGTGAACGGCGGCGAGACGAACTACATCCATGCCACCGTCACGCTCTACGTGAGCGTGTACAACATGTTCACGAGCCTGCTGCACCTGCTCGGCGCCGCCGCCGACGACTGATCAGGCGGGCACGAGGCGTTCGAGGCCGCCCAGGTAGGGGCGCAGGACGGACGGCACGACGACGCTCCCGTCGGCCTGCTGGTTGTTCTCCAGGACCGCCACCAGCGCCCTGCCCACCGCCACGCCCGAGCCATTCAGGGTGTGCACTGCCTCGGGCTTGCCCGTTTCCGGGTTGCGCCAGCGGGCCTGCATACGTCGCGCCTGGAATGCCTCGCAGTTGCTGCAGGACGAAATCTCGCGATAGGCGCCCTGACCCGGCAGCCACACTTCGAGGTCATAGGTTTTCGCGCTGCCGAATCCGGTGTCGCCGGCGCACAGCGACATGACGCGATACGGCAATTCGAGGCGCTCGAGCACGGTGCAGGCGTGCGCGGTCAGCTCCTCGAGCGCCGCGTAGGAATCCGCAGGCCGCACGGCCTGGACCAGCTCGACCTTGTCGAACTGGTGCTGGCGGATGAGCCCCCGCGTGTCCTTGCCGTAGGAGCCCGCCTCGGAACGGAAACAGGGCGTGTGGGCGACCAGTCGCAGCGGCAGGTCGCCGGATTCGAAGATGCGATCGCCCGCGAGGTTGGTCAGCGGCACTTCGGCGGTCGGAATCAGGAACAGTTCGCTCTCGTCCGGGTTGCGCGCGAGCTTGAACAGGTCCCCCTCGAATTTGGGCAGCTGCCCCGTGCCCGTCAGCGTCGCGCGCGACACGAGGTAGGGAACCCAGGCTTCCCGGTAGCCGTGCTCGCGGACGTGGACGTCCAGCATGAACTGCGCGAGCGCGCGGTGCAGGCCCGCGACGCCGCCCGTCAGCACCGAGAAGCGCGCGCCCGAAAGCCGGCTCGCCGCCTCCGGGTGCAGGCCGCCGAGGCGCTCGGCGAGAGCGACGTGATCGGCGGCCTCGAAGGCGAACCGCGGCGGTTCGCCGTGGCGGCGGACCTCCACGTTCGCGGACGCATCCCGGCCCGCGGGCACGCTTTCATGCAGGAGGTTCGGGAGCTCAAGCAGCAGCCGGTCGAGCTCCGATTGCAGCGCGACGAGGCGCTGCTCGCCCTCGGCAAGGCGCTCTCCCAGCGACTCGACTTCGGCGAGCAGAGGCGCCACGTCCTGGCCCTGAGCCTTGGCGCGGCCGATGGCCTTCGAGCGCGTGTTCCGCTCGTTGCGCAGCGCGTCCACCGCGACCTGCGCTTCCTTGCGGCGCGCCTCGAGCGTGCCGAACTGCGCGAGGTCGAGCGTGTACCCGCGCCGCGCGAGGTTGGCGGCGACACCCTGCGGGTCGTTGCGCAGCAGGCGAATGTCAAGCATGGTCGTCGTCCCGTTCCGGTTCCGGTCGCAGTCGGTCGAGGATCTCGCGCATCTTGATCTCGAGTCCGCGCGGAGCGGGCCGGTAATAGATCCGCGGGCCCATCGTATCCGGGAAGTGGGTCTGCCCGGGAGCCAGTGCGTCGGGTTCGTCGTGCGCGTAGCGATAGCCCTGGCCGTGCCCGAGTTCCTTCATGAGACGCGTAGGGGCATTCCTGAGGTGCAGGGGGACCTCGAGCGTGCCGCCGGACCGAGCATCGTCCATCGCGAGGTCGAAGGCCCTGTACGCGGCGTTGCTCTTCGGCGCGAGCGCGAGGAACAGGCAGGCCTGCCCCAGCGCCAGTTCGCCCTCCGGGCTCCCGAGCCGGTCGTAGGTGTCCCAGGCCGCGAGCGAGAGCGTGAGCGCCCGCGGGTCGGCGTTGCCGATGTCCTCGCTCGCCATGCGCACCAGGCGCCGGGCGATGAAACCCGGATCGCAACCCCCGTCGAGCATGCGGCAGAGCCAGTACAGGGCGGCATCCGGGTCGCTGTCGCGGACCGACTTGTGCAGGGCGGAGATCTGGTCGTAGAAGAGGTCGCCCCGCTTGTCGAAGCGACGATGCCCGCCCGCGGTCGCCTCGCGGACGATTTCCGTGTCGAGCGTACCGGCCGCGGCGGCCGCCAGGTCGCAGGCCACCTCGAGCAGGTTGAGCGCACGCCGCGCGTCCCCGTCGGCCGCGTCCGCCAGCAGCGCCAGGGCGCCGGGGTCCGCGCGCACGCCGCTCGCGCCGAGTCCGCGCTCGCCGTCCGCCAGCGCGCGTTCCAGCAGATCCTGCAACTCTCGGGCGCCGAGCGGTTTCAGGACGTAGACGCGGGCACGCGACAGCAGCGCCGCATTCAGTTCGAACGACGGATTCTCGGTGGTCGCGCCGATGAACAGCAGCGTGCCGTCCTCGACGTAGGGCAGGAACGTGTCCTGCTGGGACTTGCTGAAGCGATGCACCTCGTCCAGGAACAGCACGGTCGGGGTACCCCCGGCCCGACGTGCGGCGCGCGCCGCTTCGACCGCCTCGCGGATGTCCTTGACGCCGGCGACGACCGCCGAGAGCGTGATGAAGCGCGCTTTGCAGGCATGCGCGGCCAGGCGCGCCAGGGTCGTCTTACCGGTCCCGGGCGGACCCCAGAGCACCAGCGAGTGCGCGACCCCGTCCGTGAGCAGGCGTCCGAGCGGCCGGCCGGCCGCCAGCAGGTGCGACTGGCCGACGAACTCGGCAAGCGTGCGAGGGCGCATGCGATCCGCGAGCGGGCGGTAGCCCGCCGGCGTCGTGTCGATCGGCAATTCGGATTGCTGGCGCATCGCCGATCGATTCTAGTGTCGAGTTCCGACGAAATCTCGCCGGCCTGCCGGCGGTCGCGTTCAGCCGCGCCGTGCCAGCCAGGCACCGGCGCGCAACCCCCACCCCGCGCGGCCGCGGGCAGCGATCAGCCATGCGGTGGCGATGCCCGCGGAATTGGCTGCGAGGTCGGCCCATTCGGCGTTGCGCTCGGCCGTGAGGACCGCCTGGGCGACCTCGAGCCCCGCACCGAGGGCAAAGCAGCCGAGCATGCCGCGCCAGAGCCGCGCCGGAGTGGAAATACCGGAAACCGCGAGCGCGAGCACGAAATAGGCGAGGTAGTGGCCGAACTTGTCGGACATGCGCTCGACCGGGAGCGGTTGCTGGGGCGCGAGGCTGCCGACGACGATTGCCGCGGCGAGGGCGACGATCGCAACGATCCAGGCCCACCGAAGGACCGACTCTCTCAACCCGCGCCCGGACCCGCGCGACCCACGACATCGACGCCCGGCGGCGGCTCGAAACGGAACGTACCGGGCGCGAATGGCGGGTTCCGTTCGATGCGGCTGAACTCGAGTTCGGTCGTCTGTCCGAGTTTGTCCAGCAGGCGCATGCGTTTCAGCGCCGTGCCGGCGACGCCGACCTGCATTTCCGTGAAGTCGCCGTCAACGCCCCGGGGCCGCAGCCGGCTCCACTCGAGCCCGTCCGCCGTCCCGCCATCGGTGATCGAGAAGGCCTCGCGGACCCCGGCCTGGCCTGCGAGCAGCAGCGCGGGCGTGCCTGCCAGCGATTCCGCGGCAGGGCGCACGGTCACCTGCGCAAGATCGATGTCGTAGAGCCAGACCGTATTCCCGTCCGAGACGATGAGCTGGCGCGGCTCACGGTAGTCCCAGCGGAAGCGTCCGGGGCGCGCCAGCGAGACGCTGCCCTCGGCGGACTCGATTCGATTGCCGGCGGAATCCGTGACGGCCTGGCTGAACTCCGCGCGCAGACCCGAGAGGCTCTCGAGTGCCGACTCCAGTCGTTCGGCCGCCCGCGCATCCGCCGGTGTGTCCGGCACCGCGACGAGCGGCAGGAGCGCCGCGCAAATGGCCGCCAGCGCGCGCAATCTCAGGCCTCCGGAGGCGGCGGCGCGAGCACTTCGCGGCTGCCGTTCGACTGGATCGGGCCGACGAGCCCCGCGGCCTCCATCGATTCGACGAGTCGCGCGGCACGGTTGTAGCCGATCTTCAGCCGTCGCTGCACCCCGGAAACCGACGCCCGTCGCGACTCCGTGACGATGCGCACGGCCTCGTCATAGAGCGGGTCCTGCTCGCCGTCGCTGCCGCCCTCGCCGCCGCCCTCGCCCGGCTCGTCAGGCAGGCCCGGAATGCTCTCTTGCGGGCCGGTCAGGACCTCCTCGACGTACACCGGTGCGCTGCCGCCCTTCAGGGAGTCGACCACGGCATGCACCTCGCGGTCCGAGACGAACGCACCGTGCACGCGGTCCGGTGTCGACGTACCGGGCGGCTGGTAGAGCATGTCGCCATGCCCGAGCAGAGACTCCGCGCCGTTCTGGTCCAGGATCGTGCGCGAGTCCACCTTCGCCGAAACCTGGAACGCGATGCGCGTCGGGATATTCGCCTTGATGAGTCCCGTGATGACGTCCACCGACGGCCGCTGCGTGGCAAGCACGAGATGGATGCCCGACGCGCGCGCTTTCTGGGCCAGGCGCGCGATCAGTTCCTCGACCTTCTTGCCGACGATCAGCATCAGGTCGGCGAGTTCGTCGATCACGACGACGATGAACGGGAGCGGCTGCAGGGCCGGTACGTCGCCCTCGAACTTGCCGGTGGCGCGCAGTTTCGCGATCAGCGGGTCCGGGATCGGCTGGCCCGCCTCCTGCGCGTCGCGCACCTTGCGGTTGAAACCGGCGAGGTTGCGCACGCCGAGTTCCTTCATCAGGTGGTAGCGACGCTCCATCTCCGCGACGCACCAGCGCAACGCGTTGGCGGCGTGCTTCATGTCCGTCACGACCGGCGCCAGCAGGTGCGGAATGCCCTCGTACACCGAGAGTTCCAGCATCTTCGGGTCAATCAGGATCAGGCGTACGTGCTCGGCCGAACTCTTGTAGAGCAAGGAGAGCACCATCGCGTTGATCGCCACGGACTTGCCGGAGCCCGTCGTGCCGGCGATGAGCAGGTGCGGCATCTTGCCGAGGTCCGCCACCACCGGGTTGCCGCCGATGTCCTTGCCGAGCGCGAGTGCGAGCGGCGAGCCGAGTTCGTCGTAGGCCCTCGAACGCAGGATCTCGCCGAGGGTCACGAGTTCGCGCGTCTCGTTCGGGATTTCGAGGCCGACCACGGCCTTGCCGGGGATCACTTCCACGACCCGCACGCTGATGGCCGAAAGGGCGCGCGCAAGGTCCTTCGCGAGAGCGCTGATCTGGCTCACCTTGACGCCCGGCGCCGGCTTCAGCTCGAAGCGCGTGACGACCGGGCCGGGCTGGACCGCAACCACCTCCACCTCGATGCCGAAATCCTTCAGCTTGATTTCGACCAGCCGGGAGATCGCGTCGAGCGCCTCGGGCGAATACGTGCTGGTCCTGGCCGGCGGCTCGTCGAGCAGCTTGAGTTCCGGAAGGTCCCGCGCCGGGGGCCGCGCGAAGAGCGGCACCTGCTTTTCCTTCTCCACGCGCTTGCTCGGCGCGGGAACCGGCGGCGCCGGCATTTCGATGCGCGGGGGCGTGCGCTTCTCGGCCTTCTTCTGGACCTCGCGCACGACCGATTCGCGCGCCTCCCGGGATTCGCGGCCTACCGCCTGGTCACGCGACGTCGCCATGCGCGCACGCAGGCGTTCCGCCCCCGCGAGCACGCCGTGCCCCAGCCAGTCCATGACCGTCAGCCAGGACACCCCGGTGTAGAGCTGCACGCTCGCGAACCACAGCGCGAGCAACAACAGGGTCGCGCCGAGCAGCGACGCAATGCCGGCGAGCCCCGTGCCGGCGAGGGTCCCGAGTATCCCGCCCGCACCGGCCGGCAGGACACCGGGCGAAAAATGCAGGGTCGCGAGACCGCAGCTCGTCGCGAGCGCCGTGACGAGACCGGTCATGCGCAGCGCGATGGTGGAGCGCCCATGGCCGGCGCTGCCGGGCGCGCGCTTGAGGCCCGCCCAGGCACTGAAGGCGATCGCGACCGGGAACAGGAATGCCGGCCAGCCGAACAGCATGAACAGCGCGCTCGACAGCCAGGCGCCGAGCGGGCCGATCAGGTTGCCGACCTGGCCGGGCTCGCCCGTGTAACTGAAGCTGCGGTCGGAGGCGTCGTAGCTCGCCAGCGCGATCATGAGCACGAGCGCGAGCGCCGCGAGCAGCCAGAACAGGGCCTCGCGCAGCGCGCGTGCGAAGACCGGATCGAGTTTCGCATCCGGCCGGATGGCATCGGCGGCGGTCTTGGCCACGGATCAGAATCCTGATAAGAAACACGTCATAAGCAATTGATTATAAGAGCGTTGCAAATCGAGCGGCAAGCACCCATGCTCGGTGTGCCAGCGAGCGCGAGGGGCGCTCTCGATGCAAGGGCCACTATACATGACGACCCCCCGCCACTCGCGCCTGATCATCCTCGGTTCGGGACCCGCCGGCTACGCAGCGGCCGTGTACGCTGCGCGCGCCAATCGCAAGCCGCTGCTGGTCGCCGGACTACAACCCGGTGGACAGCTGATGACCACGACCGAGGTCGACAACTGGCCGGGGGACGTCGAAGGACTGCTCGGTCCGGACCTCATGGACCGCATGCGGCGCCACGCGGAGCGCTTCGGCGTCGAGATCGTCTCCGATCACGTCACGCGCGTCGACCTCGGCCGACGGCCGCTGCGGCTCTTCGCCGAAAACGGCGAGTACACCTGTGACGCGCTGATCATCGCGACCGGCGCGTCCGCGCGCTACCTCGGTCTAGACTCGGAAACGCGCTTCCGCGGCCGCGGCGTGTCCGCTTGCGCGACTTGCGACGGATTCTTCTACCGCGACCAGCGGGTGGCCGTGGTCGGTGGCGGCAACACCGCCGTCGAGGAGGCCATCTATCTCACCAACATCGCCGCGCACGTCACGCTGGTCCACCGCCGTGACAAGCTGCGCGCCGAGGCCATCCTGCAGGACCGCATCCGGGCACTCGCCGAACAGGGCAAGGTCTCGTTCCTCTGGAACCACGAAGTCGACGAGGTCCTGGGCAACGAGGCGGGTGTCACCGGCGTGCGCCTGCGCTCCGTCGCGGACGGTGCGACGCGTGACCTCGAGGTAACCGGACTGTTCGTTGCCATCGGACACACGCCGAACACCGAGCTGTTCCACGGCCAGCTCGACATGAAGGACGGCTACATCGTCGTGAAGTCCGGCCTCGCCGGCGACGCGACCGCCACCAGCGTGCCCGGCGTGTTCGCGGCAGGCGACGTCGCCGACCACGTGTACCGGCAGGCCGTGACCTCCGCCGGCACCGGCTGCATGGCCGCGCTCGACGCGGACCGCTACCTCGAGCGGCCTGCCGCCGGCTGAGCGCGCGTGGAAGCGCGCATCGCCCGCTCGCTGACCGAGGTGGATGCCGAGCAGTGGAATGCGCTGCCGGGCGCGGAGTCCCCCTTCCTGCGGCACGAGTTCCTGCTCGCGCTCGAAACCACGGGCTGTGCCGTGCGGCAGACCGGCTGGGACGCGCACCACGTCCTGCTGCGCAGCGACGACGGTCGCCTGGCGGGCGCGCTGCCGCTCTACCTGAAGTCGCATTCCTGGGGCGAGTTTGTCTTCGACTTCCCCTGGGCCGAGGCCTATCACCGCGCCGGGCTGCCCTACTACCCGCGCCTCGTCTCCGCCGTGCCATTCACCCCCGCGACCGGGCCGCGGTTGCTCGCCGCCGGCGAGGGCTCGCGCACCGCGTTGCTCGAGGCCGCGCGTGCGCTGCGGCTCGCGGTGCGGGCTTCGTCCCTGCACGTCCTGTTCCCGGCCGCCGAAGATCGCCGGTTCCTCGAGGCCAAGCGGCTGATGCCCCGGCTCGACTGCCAGTATCAGTGGCGCAACGAGGGCTACGCCTGCTTCGAGGACTTCCTGGCGGGATTCACGGCCGAGAAACGCAAGAAGCTGCGGCGCGAGCGCCGCCGCGTGGCGGAGTCCGGCATCGTCTGCCGGACTCTCGCCGGCGGCGAGCTCGACGACGCAATGGTCGACGCGGTCTTTCGCCTGCACGCGGCGACATTCGCGCGCCACGGCAATGCGCCTTATCTCAATCGCGCGTTCTTCGCGGAACTCGTGCGGCGCATGCCCGAGAACCTGGTGGTCGAACTCGCAGCCGTGGGCGGGGAACCCGTCGCTTGCGCGATCCTGCTGCGCGGCGCGGACACGCTCTATGGCCGCTACTGGGGTTCGAGCGGCGACCACCACAGCCTGCATTTCGAGCTCTGCTACTACCGCGGCATCGAGTACTGCATCCGCGAGGGGCTGTCACGATTCGAGCCCGGCACGCAGGGCGAGCACAAGCTGTTGCGGGGCTTCCTGCCCACGCCGGTCTGGTCGATGCACGAAATCGCGGATCCCGGCTTTGCCGTTGCGATCGGGAACTGGCTCGGACGCGAGCGGGCGCGCCGGGATGACTGGCTGGCCGCGGCGGCGACCCACCTGCCCTTCCGGAGGGCCGACATCCCCGCTAGGCTCGATGACGATGTCCGGAATCGCGTGGCTGCAAAGGACTGACCCGCCGACGGCGCTGCCGCCGACGTCCCGTGCCCTGACCGAACCCAACGGCCTGCTGGCCGTGGGCGGGGCGCTGACGCCGGAGTGGCTGATCCACGCCTACCGGCGTGGCGTGTTTCCCTGGTTTTCGGCCGAGCAGCCGATCCTGTGGTGGGCGCCGGACCCTCGGGCGGTGCTCCTGCCGGCGGAATTCCACGTCTCGCGCAGCCTGGCCCGTTCCATCGGGCGGCGCGGCTACGAGACGCGCATCGATACGGCCTTCACCGCGGTCATCGAGGCCTGCGCAGGTCCGCGCCACGGGATGCCCGGCACCTGGATTACCCGCGAAATGCACGAGGCCTACGTGCTGCTGCACCGGCGCGGGCTCGCGCATTCCTTCGAAACATGGCACGAGGGCCGGCTGGTCGGCGGACTCTACGGGGTGGGCCTGGGGCGCGTCTTCTTCGGGGAATCCATGTTCACGCGGGCCACGGACGCCTCGAAGGTCGCGTTGGCGCGGCTGGTTTCCGAGTGCGTGTCCCGCAACGTGCCGTTGATCGACTGCCAGATGCCGAGCCCGCATCTCGCGAGCCTCGGCAGCCGCAGCATCCCGCGCTGGGACTTCGAGGCCCGCCTTGCGGAACTGGTCGATTCACGCGTGCCCGTGTGGCGGGAAAGACACGGTTAATTGCGCCGGCCACGGCCGTGCGTCACAATCCGCGCGGTTTCCGCAACGGCACCGGGGCGTAATGGCGAAAGAAGAGGCAATCCAGATGGAGGGCGAGGTCATCGAGACCCTGCCCAACACCACGTTTCGCGTTCGGCTGCAGAACGACCACGTGGTGACTGCCCACATCTCGGGCAAGATGCGCAAGCACTACATCCGCATCCTGACGGGCGACACCGTCACGGTGGAATTGACGCCCTACGACCTGTCCAAGGGCCGCATCATCTACCGCGCGCGCTGACCAAAAGGGGACGCACCCCTTTTAGTCAGTCCTGGCCCAGCAGCTCCGGCGTTTTCGCGGGACGCACGTCGAGCGCGAGGCCATCGCCGCCGGCCGCAACCGTCACGCGCACGAGTCCGCCGTTCGCCAGGCGCCCGAACAGCAGCTCCTCGGCGAGGGGCCGCTTGACGTGTTCCTGCAGCACCCTGGCCATCGGGCGCGCGCCCATCTTCGGGTCGTAGCCGCGCGCGGCGATCCAGGCGCGCGCGGCATCGTCCACCGAGATCGAGACGCCCTTCTGCTCGAGCTGGGCCTCGATCTCGATCACCAGCTTGTCGACGACGCGTTCGATGGTGGAAGCGTCCAGCGGGGCGAACTGGATGATCGCGTCCAGCCGGTTCCGGAACTCCGGCGAGAACAGCCGCCGGATCGCCTCCATGCCGTCGCTCGCATGGTCCTGCTGCGTGAACCCGATGCTCGCGCGGCCCATTTCCTGGGTCCCGGCATTCGTCGTCATGACGATGATCACGTGCCGGAAATCCGCCTTGCGGCCGTTGTTGTCGGTCAGGGTCCCGTGGTCCATCACCTGCAGCAGCAGGTTGAAGACTTCCGGGTTGGCCTTCTCGATCTCGTCCAGCAACAGCACGCAATGCGGGTGCTTGGTGATCGCTTCGGTCAGCAGCCCGCCCTGGTCGAAGCCGACGTAGCCGGGCGGCGCGCCGATCAGGCGCGAGACCGTGTGGCGCTCCATGTACTCGGACATGTCGAAGCGGATGAACTCGACGCCGAGCGCGATCGCGAGCTGGCGGGTCACTTCCGTCTTGCCGACGCCGGTCGGGCCCGCGAACAGGAAACTGCCCACGGGATGCCGCTCGTCGCCGAGCCCGGCACGCGACATCTTGATCGCGGCGGCCAGCGCGTCGATGGCCGCATCCTGGCCGAAAATGACGAGCTTCAGGTTGCGTTGCAGGTTGGCGAGCACCTCGCGGTCCGAGGTCGAGACGTTCTTGGCGGGGATCCGGGCGATGCGCGCCACCACCGCCTCGACGTGCGCGACGGTCACCGTCTTTTCGCGCTCCGCCTCCGGCTTCAGCCGCAGCGACGCGCCCGCCTCGTCGACGACGTCGATCGCCTTGTCGGGCAGGTGGCGGTCGTTGATGTGGCGCTCGGCCAGCTCGGCCGCGGCGACCAGGGCTTCGTCCGCATAGGCGATGCCGTGATGTTCCTCGAACCGGCTCTTGAGCCCGCGCAGGATGTCGATGGTTTCCGCGACGCTCGGCTCCACGACGTCGATCTTCTGGAAGCGCCGCGCGAGCGCGTGGTCCTTCTCGAAGATGCCCCGGTATTCCTGGTAGGTCGTCGAGCCGATGCAACGCAGCTCGCCGTTGGCCAGCACCGGCTTGATGAGGTTGGAGGCATCCATGACGCCGCCGGACGCCGCGCCGGCGCCGATGACGGTGTGGATCTCGTCGATGAACAGGATCGCCCCGGGCTTCTGCCTGAGCTCCGTGACGACGCCCTTGAGGCGCTTCTCGAAGTCGCCGCGGTACTTGGTGCCCGCGATCAACGCGCCCATGTCGAGCGCGTAGATCGTGCAGTCCGCGAGCACGTCGGGCACCTTCTTCTCGACCACGAGGCGCGCGAGGCCCTCGGCGATCGCGGTCTTGCCGACGCCCGCCTCGCCCACGTACAGCGGGTTGTTCTTGCGCCGGCGGCAGAGGATCTCGATCGTGCGCTGCACCTCGAGCTGGCGGCCGATCAGCGGGTCCACGCGCCCGGCCGCGGCCTGCGCGTTGAGGTTGACGGTGTACTTCTCGAGCGCGCCGCCTGCGCCTTCCTCCGTCGCCTCGCGCTCCCCGGGGGCGCCTTCCTCCCGCTGCGCCTCGCGGCTTTCGCCGGACGACGGCAGCCCGTGCGAGATGTAGTTGACGATGTCCAGGCGCGTCACGTCCTGCAGCGAGAGCAGGTAGGCGGCGTGCGACTGCTTTTCGCTGAAGATCGCGACCAGGACGTTGGCGACCGTGACTTCCTTCTTGCCGCTCGACTGCACGTTGAAGACCGCCCGCTGCAGCACGCGCTGGAAGCCGAGCGTCGGCTGCACTTCGCGGTCGTCCTCGGCCGCGAGCGCGGGGGTCGTCTCGTCGATGAATTTCTGCAACTCGCCCGCGAGCCGCGCGAGGTCCGCGCCGCAGGCCTTCAGGATCTCGCGCACGCGCGGCGCGTCGAGGATCGACAGGAGCAGGTGCTCCACGGTCATGTACTCGTGGCGCGCGTCGCGGGCCTTCTGGTAGGCCTCGTTCAGGCAGTATTCGAGCTCACTCGAGAGCACTCAGGTCTCCTCCATCGTGCACAGCAGCGGGTGCTGGTGCTGCCGCGCGTAGGTCATCACCTGGGCCACCTTGGTCTCCGCGATCTCGAACGTGTACACCCCGCAGACGCCCTTGCCCTTCGTGTGCACCTCGAGCATCACCCGCGTGGCCCGCGTCCGGTCCAGGCTGAAGATCCGCTCGAGCACGTCGACCACGAACTCCATCGGCGTGTAGTCGTCGTTCAGCAGGACGACCTGGTACAGCGGCGGCTTACGGAGCCGGGGCTCGGCCTCCTCGACCACCAGGCCGAGCCCGCCCTGTCCAGTGTCGTGTTCCTTGTCAGCCGCCACCGCTTCCGTCCGTCCTTCGCCTTCGGCTCATTTATAGGGGCCGCCTGCCGGCCGCACAAGTGACGGGTCCGTCATTCGCCAAAGTGCGACACCTGCGCAAGCCCGGTTTGAGAAGTGTCGCACAAGTGCCTGCCGTTCCTTCGGTTTTGGGCCGCCGGCCGCCTTGTGGCCCCGCGCCGGCAACCCGTATCATGGCGCGGTTTCCCTGCTCGCGGGCGAGACACGAAATGCAGCTAGTCGACCGCATCGTCGCGCCCTTGCGCCGCCCGGCAGGCGGCGCAAGCGCCGGTCTCGCCGGCGCCGCGCCTGCGATCGTCAGCTTCCTGCTGGTGCTCGCGATTGCCGCCCAGCTCGCCGCGCTGCTGTGGCGCCTGCTGGGCTCCGGGGAGAGCGCTTCGCAGGACGTCAGCGCGGGGCTGCCGAGCCCGGCAGCAGGCGTGGACATTGCCGCCATCGTCAACGCCCACCTCTTCGGCGTGGCGCCGCAGTCGGGCGACCCGTCCGATGCGCCCGCCACCACCGCAAACCTCACCCTCGCCGGCACCCTCGCCGGCCGCGAACCCGAGAACGGCTGGGCCATCATCGGCGCGAGTGGCCAGGCGGCCCGTGTCTACGCGACGGGTGCGTCGCTGCCGGGGGGTGCGAAGCTGTTCGCCGTCTATCCTGACCGCGTGATCCTCGACCGCAACGGGTCGCGGGAGTCGCTGATGCTGCCGCGGCTGGCCGGCGGAGGGGCCGGCGGCGTCGCGCAGGGCATGGCACCGCGTGGCGCCGGCCTGCCGTCGGTCGCCGCCTCGGACGGCTCGCTGGCGGACAGCGTGCGCCAGCTCCTGGTCCAGAACCCTTCCGCAGGCGCCGAGTTGCTGCGTCCGCAGCCGGTCTTCGCCGGCGGCTCGCTGCGCGGCTACCGCGTATACCCGGGCCGCAATCGCGCGCAGTTCTCGGGCCTCGGCCTCCAGCCGGGGGACCTGGTGCTCGCGGTGAACGGCGCGGCGCTCGACGACCCGAACCGCGGCCTCGAGGTCCTGCGCGGCGTCGGCCAGGGTTCTGCGGTCACGCTCACCGTCGAGCGCGGCGGCCAGCAGCAGCAGATCACCGTCGACCCGGCCGCCGTGGCGCAGGAGTTGCAGGCTCCGGCGGAGCCGGTAGAGGTCGAGGAGCCGGTCGAAGACGAAGCGACCGACATGGAGGACGAGGAAGCGACCGAATGAAGATCGATCCCAGAGGAATGCCTGCCATGATCCGATCGTTCGCCCGGGCCGCGTTTCTCACGTGCCTCTTGCCGCTCGCGGTCGGCGCCCAGCAGGGCGCGCAGATCACGCCGAACTACAAGGACGCCGACCTCGGCCAGGTCATCGAGGCCGTGAGCCAGGTGACCGGCAAGAGTTTCATCGTGGACCCGAGGGTGCGCGCCCAGGTGACGATGCTGTCCACCTCGCCCATGAACCCGGAGGCCTTCTACGAGGCGTTCCTCGCCATCCTCCAGGTCCACGGCTACATCGCCGTGCCGTCGGGATCGGTCATCAAGATCATGCCCGACGCCACGGCGCGCCAGGTGCCGGCAAACGACCTGCCGGAGCGGATCAGCTCGACGTCCGACGAGATCGTGACGCAGGTGATCCAGGTCCGGAACGTCTCCGCCGGGCAGCTCGTGCCGATCCTGCGGCCGATGATGCCGCAGTCGGCCCACCTCGCCGCGTACCCCAGCGCCAACATGCTGATCATCTCGGACCGCGCCGCCAACGTCAGCCGCATCGTGCGCATCGTCCAGCGCATCGACCGCAGCGGCGACGGCGACCTCGACGTGATCCGGCTCGAGCACGCTTCCGCGACCGAAATCGTGCGCGTGATCAATTCGCTGTCCTCCGCCCAGGGCGCGGACGCCGCGGGAGCGGCGCGGATCGTGGCCGACGAGCGCACCAACAGCATCCTCCTGAGCGGAGAGCAGTCGCAGCGACTGCGCTTCCGCACGCTGATCACGCACCTCGATACGCCGCTGGAAGCCGGCGGCGATACCCAGGTTCGCTACCTGCGCTATGCCGACGCCGAAAAGTTGGCGAGCTTGCTCAAGGAGCAGTCCGGAGCCGCGGTGGCCGCCGCAGGCGGCGTTGCCGCAGCGCAGGCTGCCGCCGCGCCGGGCGGCGTGGACAAGTCCGTCACCATCTGGGCGGACCCGGAAACCAATGCGCTCGTGATCACGGCGCCGCCCAAGACCATGCGCTCCCTGATGTCGGTCGTGGACCGACTCGATATCCGGCGTGCCCAGGTAGTCATCGAGGCGATGCTGGTCGAGGTCTCGAACGACGCCTCGCGCGACCTGGGGGTCAACTGGATCGTGGACGGCTCCGGCGACAACTTCCTGGTCGGGCTCTTCAACCAGCCGATCGCGGGCGTGAGCCTCGGCGACGTCGCGCGGGCCATCGAGGACCCGTCGTCCGTCACCAGCGCTCCCGGCGGATTCACCATGGGCGGCGGACGACAGCAGGACAGCGGCACGAACTTCGCGGCGATCCTGCGTGCACTCGCCAGCAACGGCGACACGAACGTCGTGTCGATGCCCTCGGTCATCACGCTCGACAACGAGGAAGCGCAGATCAAGGTGGCCCAGGAAGTGCCGTTTCTGACCGGCAGTTTTGCCAGCACGGGCACCGGCGGTGGCGTCGGCGGCCAAGTCAATCCGTTCCAGACCATCGAGCGCAAGGAAGTCGGCAACATCCTGAAGATTACGCCGCAGATCACCGACGAGGACACGATCCTGCTCAAGATCGAGCAGGAAGCCTCGGGCATCGCGGCGGCGGCCGCACAGGTCTCGACGACCGACCTGGTCACCAACAAGCGCACCATCACGACGCGCGTGCTGGTCGACGACGGCGGCATGCTGGTGCTGGGCGGACTGATCGAGGACCGGCTGACCGAGAGCGAGAGCCGCGTGCCGGTGCTGGGCAAGATCCCAGTAATTGGGGCGCTGTTCCGCGTGCGGAACACCCAGAAGACCAAGACCAACCTGATGGTCTTCATCCGCCCGCGCGTGCTGCGCACCGCCGAGCAGGCGGCCATCGAGACCAACGCGAAGTACAACTACCTGCGCGACCTACAGCTTGGGCGCAACGAGGGCAAGGTCAAGATGATCCCCGGCGCGAAACAGCCGACGCTGCCGCCCCTGGTGGGGCCGACCCAGCCGACGCAGCTGCCGCCGCCGCCGTCCTCGCTGGAGTCGTTCTCGCCGATGGGCGCGCCGCCGCCCGCCGAGGCCGCACCGCCGGCCGAATCGCCGCCTCCCCCGGAATCCGGGGATACGCAGGCAGACGACAGCCCGCCGCAGTGACCGGAAGCGAGCGATGATTGCCGGGACGCCGCCCAAGCCGATCGCGCCCGTCGGCCGGCTGCCGTTCGCCTTCGCCAAGCGCCACGGCGTGCTGGTGCGCGGGGTGGCCGACGGCAAGGCGCAGGTCGTCTACCGCGAGGGCGCCTCGCCGACGGCGGTCGCGGAACTCAGGCGCTTCCTCGGCATCCCGCTCGTGATCGAGCGCGTCGCGCAGCCCGCCTTCGACGAGCTGCTGCGCAAGGCCTACGAGGGCGGCAGCGGCGAGGCGGGCCAGATCGTCGAGGGCATCGAGGGCGAAACCGACCTCGCCGGCCTCGCCGAGGGGCTGCCCGAACCGTCCGACCTCATGGAGAGCGAGGACGACGCCCCCGTCATCCGGCTGATCAACGCCGTGCTGACGCAGGCGATCAAGGAGAACGCCTCCGACATCCACATCGAGCCGTACGAGAACCGGCTCGTGGTCCGCTTCCGCGTCGACGGCGTCCTGCGCGAGGTGCTGCAGACCAAGCGCGCCGTCGCGCCGCTCCTGATCTCGCGCGTGAAGGTGATGTCGCGGCTCGACATCGCCGAGAAGCGCCTGCCGCAGGATGGCCGCATCAGCCTGCGCATCGCCGGCCGCGCCGTGGACGTGCGCGTCTCCACCCTGCCCTCCGGCCACGGCGAGCGGGTCGTGCTGCGCCTGCTGGACAAGCAGGCCGGGCGGCTCGACCTCTCCTCGCTCGGCATGGAGCCGCGCGTCCAGGGGATGATCGACGACCTGATCCACAAGCCGCACGGCATCATCCTGGTCACCGGCCCGACCGGCTCGGGCAAGACCACGACGCTGTACGCGGCGCTCGAGCGGATCAACGACCGCACGCGCAACATCATGACCGTCGAGGACCCGATCGAGTACTACATCGACGGCATCGGCCAGACCCAGGTCAACACCAAGGTCGAGATGACCTTCGCACGCGGCCTGCGCGCCATCCTGCGACAGGACCCGGACGTGGTGATGGTCGGCGAGATCCGCGATACCGAGACCGCGCAGATCGCGGTGCAGGCCTCCCTGACCGGCCACCTCGTGCTCTCGACGCTGCACACCAACACGGCGGTCGGTGCGGTCACGCGACTGCGCGACATGGGTGTCGAGCCCTTCCTGCTCGCCTCCACACTGCTCGGCGTGGTGGCCCAGCGCCTGGTGCGCGTGCTGAACCCCGACACGCGCATCGGCTACCCGGCCGGCGACTACGAGGCGAAGCTGCTCGGGGTGCCGGCCGGCACCACGCTCTACCGGCCCGGCGCCGACGCCGGCAGCGGCTACCGCGGCCGGACCGGCATCTACGAGCTCGCGGTCGTCAATGACCGCATGCGCGTCATGATCCACGACGGCGCGGGCGAGCACGAGCTCGAGCGCGAGGCCCGCCAGCTCACGCCCGGCATCCGCGACGACGGCTGCGCGAAGGTGCTGGCCGGCGCGACGTCCCTCGAGGAGCTGTTCCGAGTCGCCCGCGAGGAGTGATGGCGGCCTTCGAATACACGGCGCTCGACGCCTCCGGCCGGGAACTGCGTGGCGTGCTGGATGGCGACAGCGCCCGGCAGGTGCGCCAGCTCCTGCGCGAGCAGTCCCTGCTGCCCGTGACGGTGGCCGAAGTCAGCGACCGCGAAGCGCCGAAGGCGCTGTCGTTCTCCTTCGGCAACCGCATCGGCTCGGCGGACCTTGCCCTGCTCACCCGCCAGCTCTCGACGCTGGTTCGCTCGGGCATCCCCCTGGAAGAGGCCCTGCTCGCGGTCTCGCAGCAGAGCGAGAAGGCGCGCGTGCGCAGTGTCGTCGCCGGCGTGCGCGCCCGTGTCATGGAGGGCCGGACCCTGGCCGAGGGCCTGGCGGCCTTCCCGACCGTTTTCCCCGAGATCTATCGCGCCACGGTGTCTGCCGGCGAGCAGTCCGGCCACCTCGACGCCGTGCTCGAGCGCATGGCGGACTACACCGAGAACCGCCAGGTCCTGCAGCAGAAGATCAGGAACGCCATGATTTACCCGGTGCTGCTGACCGCGGTTTGCCTCGGCATCGTCGGCCTGCTGCTGGGTTACGTCGTGCCGGAAGTCGTGCGCGTGTTCGAGGCCGGAGAACGGGAACTGCCGATCCTGACCCGCCTGCTGATCGGCGCCTCGGACTTCCTGCGCGCCTGGTGGTGGCTCATGCTGCTGGTGGCGGTCGCGGCGACCTGGGCGTTCCGTCGCTGGGTGCGGGACGAAGGCGCACGGCTGCGCTATGACGCCTTCAAGCTGCGCCTGCCGCTCGTCGGCCGCATCACCCGCGGCAACAACGCCGCCCGCTTCGCGCGCACGTTCTCGATCCTGGCCGCCAGCGCCGTCCCGGTCCTGGAGGCGCTCCGGATCGCCGCGGAGGTGGTCACGAATACGACCATGCGCCGTGCCGTGCAGGATGCCGCCGTGCGCGTCCGGGAAGGCGCCCCCATTGCCCGGTCGCTGGGCGCCAGCAAGCTGTTTCCGCCCATGCTCGTGCACCTGATCGCGAGCGGTGAGACGAGCGGCGAACTGCAGGCCATGCTCGAGCGGGCGGCCGACAACCAGGAACGCGAGCTCGACGGCGTGGTCAATACGGCGGTCGGCATCCTGGGGCCGGCGATGATCCTCCTGATGGGCGGGTTCGTTTTCGTGATCGTCATCGCGCTTCTGCTGCCGATCTTCCAGCTGAACCAACTCGTGGGGTGAGACCCCTTGCGGCGGAAGCCGGCTCGCCTTATAAGTCGCGCGCAGTGACCCCGGACCGATCGCATGAGCGAGAAGCCGAAAGAAGAGTTCGAAGACGAAGACGCTGACGACATCGAGGAGGCCGAAGGCGACCTCGACGTCGATCAGTTGATGCGGGATTTCGACACCCGCAAGCGCCGCGGCGCACGCAGCCAGGCCGCCGAGCCCGCCTGGCGGAAGCTGGAGCGCTTGCGGGAGGAGAAGCGCACGGCCGGCCTGCTGTCCGACTTCGAGGACTACGACGTGGACGAGGCCGGCTCCGGCCCCGCAAAGAAGTCCCGCCGCTAGGGGTCAGTCCCCTTCAGCTTCCGCCGACACCGAACCCGGGAAAGCAGTTCGCTGAAGGGGACTGACCCCTCCTCGTCTGCTACCTGAAGCTCCTCGCCCGCGCCGTCAGGCTGCCCAGCAGCACCGAGCGGTCCTCCAGCGCGTCGGCCACGACGTGCCGGACCTCGCCCTCGCGTTGCAGCCGCCCGCGCACGCCGAGCAACCGCGCGTCCAGCATCGCCCTGCGGTGCGCATCGGCGACCCGGCTCCAGACCACCAGGTTCACGTAGCCGGTCTCGTCCTCCAGCGTCACGAAGATGACCCCGCTCGCGCTCCCGGGCCGTTGCCGCGTGACGACGATCCCGCCCGTGGAGAGCGGAGCTCCGTCGGCGAGTGCCGCCACTTCGGCCGCCGTGAGCCAGCCGTCCGCCGCAAGCCGGGGACGCAGCAACGCCAGCGGATGCCGCCCGAGGGTGAACCCGAGCGCGCGGTAGTCCGCGACGATGTCCTCGCCTTCCGCGGGCGCGCGCAGGAGGGGCAGGCCCTCCTCGCGTTCCGTGGCGGGCGTGAGCGGCAGCGGGGTCTCGATCCCCAGCACGTCCCAGGCGGCCCGGTGGCGATGCCCGGCAATCGCCGAAATCGCCCCGGCCGCCGCCAGCGCGCCGAGGTCGCGGCGGCCGAGGCCGGCCCGGCGCGCGAGTTCCGCAACGCGGGTGAAAGGACCGTCGGCGCGGGCGGCGACGATGCGCCCGGCCGCCTCCCGGGCCAGGCCCCGGACGCGGTCGAGGCCGAGACGCACGGCAGGCGTGCCGTCCCCGGCCGGCTCGAGCGTGGATTCCGCCGCGCTCGCGTTGACGTCGGCTGCGCGCACGGCGACGCCGTGCGCGCGCGCGTCGCGCAGGAGCTGCGCCGGCGCATAGAAGCCCATCGGCTGGCTGTTGAGCAGCGCACAGCAGAAAGCCGCCGGTTCGTGCCGCTTGAGCCAGGCGGAGACGTAGACGAGCAGCGCGAAGCTGGCCGCGTGGGCTTCCGGAAACCCGTAATCCCCGAAACCCAGGATCTGCTGGAACACCTGCCGCGCGAATCCTTCGTCGTAGCCCCGGGCGCGCATGCCGTCGACCAGGCGCCGCTCGAACGGCCCGAGGCCTCCCTTGCGCTTCCAGGCCGCCATGGCCCTCCTCAGGGCGTCGGCCTCGCCCGGCGTGAAGCCCGCCGCGACGATCGCGAGCTGCATCACCTGCTCCTGGAAGATCGGCACGCCGAGCGTCCGCGACAGGACCCCCTCGACCTCGGGGCCCGGGTAGACCACCGGCTCGAGGCCGCTGCGCCGGCGCAGGTAGGGATGCACCATCTGGCCCTGGATCGGTCCGGGACGGACGATCGCGACCTCGATGACGAGGTCGTAATAGCACACGGGCCGCAGCCGCGGCAGCATCGCCATCTGCGCGCGCGACTCGATCTGGAACACCCCGACGGTGTCGGCGCGGCAGATCATCTCGTATACCGCCGGATCCTCCGCCGGGATGTCGCACAGCCCGAACTCCCGCCCGCGGCGCGCCGATACGAGTGCCAGCGCGCGGCGGATCGCCGTGAGCATGCCGAGGCCCAGCACGTCCACCTTCAGCAGCCCGAGCTCGTCCAGGTCGTCCTTGTCCCACTGGATCACCGTGCGCTCCGCCATTGCCGCGTTCTCGACCGGAACCAGCTCCTCCAACGGTCCGCGCGAGATGACGAAGCCGCCGGTGTGCTGCGACAGGTGCCGCGGGAAGCCGACCAGCTCGCGGGTGAGCGCGAGCGTGCGCGCGATGAGCGGGCTCGCCAGGTCGAAGCCCGCTTCCTCGACCCGCGCGTCCCCGGATTCGTGCCCGTCCCACCACTGCATGGCGCGCGCGAGGCGATCCACCTGGACGGGATCGAGCCCGAGCGCCTTGCCGACGTCGCGCACGGCGCTTTTTGGCCGGTAGCAGATCACGGTCGCCGTGAGCGCCGCCCGCTCGCGGCCGTACTTCGCGTAGAGGTACTGGATGACCTCCTCGCGCCGCTCGTGCTCGAAGTCCACGTCGATGTCCGGCGGCTCGTTGCGCTCGCGCGAGATGAAGCGCTCGAACAGCATGGACATTCGCGAGGGATCCACTTCGGTGATGCCGAGCGCGTAGCAGACCGCCGAGTTCGCCGCCGAGCCGCGCCCCTGGCACAGGATGCCGCGCCCGCGCGCGAACCCGACGAGGTCGTGCACCGTCAGGAAATAGCGCTCGTAGCCGAGCTCGGCGACCAGCGCCAGCTCGCGCGCGATGAGCTGCCCGACCGCCGGCGGCGTTCCCGCCGGCCAGCGCCGTGCCGCCCCGGCCGCGACCAGGCGGGCGAGGTGTGCCGCGGCCGTCGCGCCCGCCGGCACGACCTCCTCCGGATACTCGTAGCGCAACTCGGTGAGCGAGAACCGGCAGCGTTCCGCGATCTCGAGTGTCGCGTCGAGGAGCGGGCGCGGGTAGAGCGCCCGCAGCCGCTCGAGCGGGCGCAGGCTGCGCTCGCCGTTCGGGTGCAGCGCGTGCCCCGCCTGCGCGACCGTGGTCCCGAGCCGCACGGCGGTCAGCACGTCCTGCAGGGCGCGGCGCCTGCGCTGGTGCATGTGCACGTCGCCGCAGGCCACGGCCGGCAGCGCGAGCGCGCCGGCCAGCGCGAGCAGGCCCTCGAGCTTCTCGCGGTCGGCGCCCGACGCCGTGAGTTCCACTGCGACCCAGAGGCGGCCTGCGAAGCGCTCGCGCAGCCATTGCCCCTCCTCGGCCGCGGGCACGGCGCCCGGCAGCCAGAGCGCGAGGCAGTCCGGCAGCCCCGCCTCGAGGTCCGCACGCTCCAGCCGGTACCTCCCCTTGGGCGCCGACCGGCGTCCCCGCGTCACGAGGCGCGCGAGCGCCGCATAGCCCCGGCGGCTCGCCGCGAGGCAGACGACGGCCGGGCCGTCCGACAGGCGCAGCTCGCTGCCGATCACGAGCGGAAGGCCCGCCTCGCGCGCCGCGGCGTGGGCGCGCGCGACGCCCGCGAGCGAGCACTCGTCGGTCAGCGCGAGCGCCGAGTACCCGAGCGCCTTGGCGCGCCCGACGAGTTCGTGCGGATGCGATGCCCCGCGCAGGAACGTGAAGTTGCTGATGCAGTGCAGCTCCGCATACGACATCGCGCGTCACACCCGCGGACAATCGCACGGATCGCGCGGGCTTCGCTGCCGGGACTCCCGCTCGTTCGCTCCGCCGGAACTTAGTCGCTCACTCGCGGGGTCCCGGCGCGCTCGCCCGCGCGATGCGCCGCTCTCCGGCCCGTGCCACGCGAGGTGGCGGGGTCCTCGCGAGCGAATCCTTAAAGTTCCGGCAGGATTCGCGAGCGAGGAACCCCGCCGGATCCCGCGTGGCACGGGCCGTGGTGACTGGCGCTTCGAGTGCACGCCCGTCAGCCGAAAACACCGTGAAGGAACCAGCCTTGTCCCGGCGGGCGCTCGCGGAAGATCCACAGGCGGACCCCGGCGCGGCTCCGGGCGACGTAGTAGTCGCGGCGGACGTCGTACCCGTCCCACCACCCCGTCTCGATGCGCTCCGGGCCGGTGACGAGCGTGCCCTCCCAGCCGTCGAGCGGTTGCGGCTCGGCGAGCATCCACAGCGGCCGCGCCGGGTGAACCGCGGGCCAGGCCATCGGCAGGCAAGCGCCGAGGCCCGGCTCGGCGACCCGGAATGCGCGCTCGGGGCGGTGTTCGGGCACCGGCAGCACGCAGAAAACCGCGTCATGCCCGAGCCGTGCCCGCAGCAGGTCTAGCAGGCGTGCCGTGGAATCCGGGTCCGCGCCGCGGCCGCGCTCGAACAGTTCCGCATCGCGGATGACGAACGGCAGCAGCACGCCGGAGCGCAGCCGGAGCGCGACGACGGGCGCCGCGAGCCGGCAATTCGCGAGGCGTTCGGCGAGCAGCGCGCGCAGACCCGATGCATCTGCCGCCATGCGCGTGAGCGCAAGGGCGATGCGCGTCGGCTCCTGGCCGCGATGCAGGAGATCGACGCGCAACGCGCGGATACCGGCGGCGCGGACGCGCAGGAAACCCTCCAGCCGGGCGAGCCCGCGCTCAAGTGCGGGCTCGAGCACGGCCACGCTCTCGGCAGCCTCCGGAATCTCCATGCGTTCGTCGAAGCGCTCCGGGACGACGTGCCGCCGGCGCGGCGCGGGGCGCCGACCGAGTCCTTCGTCCAGCTCATCGAGCAAGCGCGGCCCGAAACGCGCGGCGAAGCCGGCCCGGGGCAGCCGCAGCAGGTCCGCGACGCTCTGGATCCCGAGACCGGCGAGGGTCGCGACGGTATCGTCCGGCCAGTGCAGGCAGGCGAGCGGCAGCCGCGAAGCCAGTCCCGGCAGTGCGTCCACGCGGGTCACCGTCAGCGCGAGTTCGGCACGCGCGAGCCAGAGCGCCGCACGCGGCGTCGGCGCCAGCGCGAGCGAGGCCGAGAGCCCGTTCGCCGAGAGGCCCGCGAGCGCGCGCCGCACGAGTGCCATGGCGCCCCCGAAGAGGTCGAGGCTGCCGCGCACCTCGGCGAGCACCGCGCCAGGCGGCTCGAGGCTCACGACGGGCGTGAATTGCAATGCCCAGCGCCCCAGCCGGTCGAGCAACGCGGTCTCTGCAGCGGGGCGGCGCGATTCCACCCGCAGGCCCGGCACGCGGGCGAGCGCGGCCTTGAGTCCCATGCCCGGCGCGACGCCCTGGCGCGCCGCACGCTCGTTGCAGGCGACGATGACGCCGCGGGAATCCTCAGCGTCGGTGACGGCCGCCGCACGCGCCTGCCCGTTGCCGGGCAGCAGGGCGTCGAGCGGCAGCCGGGGAAAGTGCGCGGCGAGCCAGAGTTCGCCCCTGGCCGGCGCGCGCGGCGCGCGCGGCACCGGCACCGAAACGAGCGCGTGCCGACGGCTGCCCGCTGCCGGCACGATCGGCGCCGGACGTCCTTCCAGCACGCTGAGGACTCCCTGGGCTCAGTGGATGGGCAGCCGCTCGACGCGCGCCGGCGCGCCGCCGCGACTCTTCAGGATCTCGACATCCAGCCCGAAGTCGCGCGCGGCGAGCGCGAGCCGGAGCGCCGCCGGCGAACCCTCGCTGCGATAGGCGGCGGGCCGCAGCAGGAAAGCGGGCGTACCGCCCTCTTCCGCCGCGAGCTTCAGGCGGCGCATGGCCCGGTCTTTCGCGCCGCCGGTCCAGCCGAGCACGGCTGCGCAGGCGCCCGAGCGCAGGGCCTGTTCCATCGCCCAGAGCCGGTCCGACCCCGCGCGCGGGCGAACCACCAGCATCCGCGCGGGATCGAGCCCGGCATCGACGAGGGCGGGCGCATAAGGCACATGCGGCGGGGCGAGCCAGGCGACCCAGCGCGGCTCGACGCCCGCCGCCGTCGTCAGGCGCTTGAGCGCCGGCAACAGCAGGCGAATCTCGCCGATGCCCGTGGCGGGCACCAGGAGCTCGATCAACGTGGCAAGCGGCCAGCCCCCGCCCGGCAGGCAGGCGTCGAGCGCGCGAAAGCCGGTGGGGACGGTCTCGGGCGCACCCGCATCGCAGCCGCGCCAGAGCGCGGGATGACGCAGGAGCTCCGCGACGCCGTTCATTGCATGACGTCCGCACGACTGCGCCGCAGCACGCCGACGACCACACCCTCGATCGTCATCGACTGCTTGCGCAGGTCGACACGGATCGGCTCGAAATCCGGGTTCTCCGGCAGCAACCACACGACCGAGCCGTCCTGCTTGTAGCGCTTGACGGTGACCTCGTTCTCCAGCCGGGCGACGATGATCTGCCGGTTGCGGACGTCCGCCGAGCGGTGCACGGCGACGAGGTCGCCGTCCAGGATCCCGACGTCGCGCATGCTCATGCCGTTGACCCTGAGCAGGTAGTGCGGCCGCGGGCTGAACAGCGCCGGGTCGACCTGGTAGCGGCCTTCGACGTGCTCCTCGGCCAGGATCGGGCGGCCGGCGGCCACGCGTCCGATGAGCGGCAGGCCGAACTGCTCGCGCAGCGCGTCCTTCAGCACGATGCCGCGCGCGCTGCCCGCGACCAGCGTCAGCACGCCCTTGCGCTGCAGGGCACGCAGGTGCTCCTCGGCGGCGTTGGCGGAACGGAAACCGAGCGCTTCGGCGATCTCTGCGCGCGTCGGGGGCAGGCCATTCGCGGCGATGGCGTCCTGGATGAACTCGAGGATCTGGCGTTGGCGGGGCGTGAGTTCCGTCATGGCGCACCTGTATGCATAACCAGTTGCTGTGAGTATATACAGTCAGGGCGTCCTGGCAAGCCCTGCCTGCAACTTCGATCGGGATCGTCGATCCGTGGCGAGTCGCTTGCGGCCGGGATTCCGCTCGTTCGCTCCGCCGGAACTTCAGTCGCTCACTCGCGGATCCCGTCCGCAAGCGACTCGCCGAACATCGCGGTCCGGGTCGCTGGCGCCTGATCGCCACCCACGCGCGAACGCAACGCGGCGCAGGCGAAAAAGTCGCAGGAGAGCGTCGCGCGATGTCGGACAAAGGGCGGCGGAACGCTGTCGCCCGGCGGCGACAATCGCGCGGGAAGCTTTCACCTGCCGCGCTGATACGTTACGATCCGCATCGCCACCGCGCGGGGAGGAAGGAAAACCGCCGGCGCCGTGCATCCGCGGAAGCGGCTTGTTACGTACCATGCAACCTTGTGGAGAAAAATCTCATGACCAAGATCCTGAAGGTGGGCGTCGCTGCCGCCGTCATCGCCCTGGGCGCCGGCTGCACCGATCTGAAGCCCTTGCAGGCGGAAGTCGACTCGCTCAAGTCGCAGGTCGCGAAGCTGTCGGGTGACCTCGACGGCGTGAAGACCTCTGCGGACGGCGCCAGCCGTGCCGCCGCCGCTGCACAGCAGGCTGCCACCTCGGCGCAGAACACGGCCAACCAGGCTGCTTCTGCGGCGCAGGCGGCGCAGCAGTGCTGCGATGCGAACAGCGAGAAGCTGAACCGCATGTTCGAAAAGTCGATGTCGAAGTAATCGACGTCGAACGCCGATCAAGAGCCCCGCGGTGGCGACACCGCGGGGCTTTTGCTTTCCGGGGGATCGGCTACGGCGACTGGTTCTGCGCGACGGCACCCGGCTCGCCGACGGAGACTGCCGTCGGCACGCCGCGGGCCTCGCGCCAGGTGCGCTCCGCGCCGATCCAGTCGACGGCGACCGGATTCGCGCGGGTCGCCTCGACGATGAGGCGCGTCAAGTCCGTGAGCGAAGGCGCCGCGGACGCATCTTCCTGAAGCGCCGGATGGACCTCGATCAGGAGCTTGCCGTCGTGCCAGCCCCATTTGTACGGCTGGTTCACGATCGTCACCTGCGTGCCGACCGGCACCATGCCGTAGAGCGCCTCGATATCCTCCGGATAGAGCCGCATGCAGCCGTGCGTCACCTGCATGCCGATGCCCGCCGGCCGGTTGGTGCCGTGGATCAGGTAGGCGCCGCCCGGAATGCCGAGCGCCATCTTGTAGCGGCCCATCGGATTGTCCGGCCCGCCCGGGACGACGGCCGGCAGGGGCTCGCCGCGCTTCGCGTGCTCCTCGCGAACCGACTTCGGCGGTATCCACGGCGCATCCTTGGCCTTGGAGACGATCGACGTCCTGCCGAGGGGCGTATTCCAGTCCATCTTCCCGATGCTGACCGGAAAGGTCCACACCACCGGTTCCTTGCCGGCCGGCGCCGGCGCATACCAGTACAGGCGGTGCTCGGGCAGGTTGATCACGATTCCCGAACGCGGGGCGCGCGGCAGCAGCCGCTGCTTGGGCACCACGACCGCGGTGCCCGCGCCGGGCAGCCAGGGATCGACGCCCGGGTTGGCGTTGGTGATCTCCTCGTAGCCGAGTCCGTAGCGCCGCGCGATGTCGATCAGCGTGTCCTTCGCCTCCGCCTCGGCCGCGAGCATCTCGCCGATGACGTCTTCCCCCTCCGCGGGCAGCGCGAACGGGTTTGCCGCCGCCTGGGCGGATAACGCCAGCGCCAGAGCCGTGATCATCGACCGCATGCCTGAATGGACCATCCTGTCCGCCGCGGGTTTCGCCGCGTCAATAGCGTATCAGCGCGGAACCCCAGGTGAAGCCGCCGCCGAAGGTTTCGAGCAGCAGGAGCTGCCCGCGGTGAATGCGGCCGTCGCGCACGGCCGTATCGAGGGCCAGCGGGATCGACGCCGCCGAGGTGTTGCCGTGGTCCTGCACCGTCACCACGACCTTCTCCATCGGCAGTCCCAGCTTATCCGCCGCGGACTGGATGATGCGCAGGTTCGCCTGGTGCGGGACCAGCCAGTCGATGTCGCCGCGCTCCACGCCGTTCTTGGCGAGCGTCTCGTCCACCAGCCGCGAGAGCGTGCGGACGGCGACCTTGAAGACCTCGTTGCCCTGCATCTTGAGGCCGTCCCTGGAGTTGTTGCGCAGCGTGTCGAAGCCCTTCGAGACGCCGTAGGGAAAGTACAGCAGGTCCTGGTACTTGCCGTCCGAATGCAGGTGCGTGCCGATGATGCCGGGCTCGTCCGCCGGCGTCAGCACGACGGCGCCGGCGCCGTCCCCGAACAGCACCGCCGTCCCGCGATCCGTCCAGTCGATGAAGCGCGAGAGGCACTCGACGCCGACCACCAGCGCGCACTGCGCTTCGCCGAGGCGCACGTACTTGTCGGCGACCGAGAGCGCGTAGATGAACCCGCTGCAGGCGGTTTCCAGCGAGAAGGCGGGGCAGCCGTGGATGTCGAGCCGCTGCTGCAGCAGCGTGCCCGTGTTCGGGAAGATGAGGTCCGGCGTCGTGGTGCCGACCACGATGAAGTCGACGTCCGCGGGCGTCGCGCCCGCCGCCTTCAGCGCCCGGCGCGCAGCGTGCTCCGCGAGCGAGGAACTCGACTCCTCCGGCGCGGCGATGTGCCGCCGCTCGATGCCGGTGCGCGTCCGGATCCACTCGTCGCTGGTGTCGATCGACCGCTCGAGGTCCTTGTTGGTCAGGACCTTCTCCGGCAGGTAGCTGCCGGTACCGGCGATGCGCGAATAGCGGTTCATGGCTGGGTCGCCGCCGCGGCCTTGCGCGCCCGGCTCACTCCGCGGCCGAATCCTCGACCGGAACTTCGATCACCTTCTTGCCGCGGTAGAAGCCGTCGCGGCTCACGCGGTGGCGCAGGTGCGTCTCGCCCGTCGTCGGGTCCTTCGACAGCGCGGGCTTGCCGAGACGGTCGTGCGAACGGTGCATGCCGCGCTTGGACGGCGTCTTGCGGCTCTTCTGGACGGCCATGGAATTATCTCCAGCTCAGTGTTTCAGCAAGTCCTTCAGTCCTGCGAACGGCCGGCGCATCTCCGCCGTGTCCGACGCATCAATCTCGTCGCCCTCGCCTGCCGGCAGAGCGCAGGCCTCGCCCGCGTCGTGCTGCGGGATGATCGGCAGCGCCAGCAGCAGTTCGTCTTCGACCAGCGCCGCAAAGTCCACGCGGTGCGGATCGCCGCTCACGGTTTCGCTGCCCTCGGGCAGGCCCGCCGCGCCCTCGTCGGCGAAGACGATCTCTGCATCCGACGCCAGCGTCCGCCGTACCGGCCCGAGGCAGCGCTGGCAGGTCAGCACGACCTCGGCCGTCACCGCAAGGTGCGCCGCCGGCCATTGCCCGGCCTGGCGGAACTGCGCCAGGGCCTTCACCTGGCCCGCCGGCTCGGCGAGCCGGTCCAGCAACCGGGTAAAGGCTGCGACCGGGAACTCGCGTTCGACCCGCGCGTCGCTGCGCGCCAGCCCGACCGCATCGAGCGGCCGTTCGGGGGGCGTCGACATGGGGGCGGTATGATAGTCAGCGAGCTGGCAGGTGTCAAAATCGCGTCGGCGCAAATCCTTGTTTTTTAAGCACTGAACGACCCATGGCCCCGCACCTGCTGCTTGCCTCCACGTCCCGGTACCGGGCCTTGCTCCTGGAGCGACTTGGCCTCCCGTTCGGTGTCCAGGCGCCGGGCGTCGACGAGTCGCCGCTGCCTCGGGAGCAACCGGCGGCACGGGCGCTGCGCCTTGCGCAGGCCAAGGCTCACGCGGTTCACGGTCGCCACCCCGGCACCTGCGTGATCGGCTCGGACCAGGTCGCCGTGGTCGGACGGCGCGTCCTGGACAAGCCCGGCAGCGCCGCCGTTTGCCGGGAGCAGCTTGAAGCCGTGAGCGGCAAGCGCGTGGCATTCCACACCGCGGTCGCCTTGCTCGGACCCGGCGCGGACGGGGCCCGTACGCACGTCGACCTCACGCGGGTCCGGTTCCGCACGCTCACGGCGCGAGAGATCTCGCGCTACGTCGAGCTCGACCAGCCATTCGACTGCGCCGGCGGATTCCGCAGCGAAGGCCTCGGGGTCGCATTGTTCGAAGCCGTCGAGACACGAGACCCGTCCGCGCTGGTCGGCCTGCCCCTCATCTGGCTCGCCGGCGCCCTGCGGGCCGCGGGCCTCGATCCGCTGGCGCCCGGCTCGTCCTGATCGCGGGGGTCAGGCCCCTTCGCGCAGCTTTTCCAGCACGGCCGCGAGTTCAGCAGGCAGCGGGACTTCCGCGCGAAACGGCTCGCTGGTCTGCGGCCAGCGGAAAGCGACCGACGACGCATGCAGGAACATGCGCCGCAACCCGAGCGCCCGCAGCCGGGCGTTGAATTCCCGGTCACCGTATTTCTCGTCGCCGGCCACCGGATGTCCGGCATAGGCGGCATGGACGCGGATCTGGTGCGTGCGGCCGGTGCGGATCGAGACATCCATGAGCGTGGCAACGCCGTGGAACTGCGTCATGGGCGTGAACTCGGACACGGCGATCTTGCCGCCGCCGTGCACCCGCACCCGGCGCTCGCCGCCCTGGCGCGCATCCGTCTGCACCGGTACGTCGATCGTCTTGCGTCCGAGTCGCCAGCGGCCGGCCAGCAGCGTCGTGTAGTGCTTCTCCACCTGCCCTTCGCGCAGCAAGGCGTGCACGGCGCGCAGCGCCGGCCGCGTGCGCGCGACCACGAGGCAACCGCTCGTTTCGCGGTCGAGCCGATGGGCGAGTTCCAGGGGCTCCCCGGGACGCAGCGCGCGCAGCGCTTCGATGGCTCCGAAGGCGAGGCCGGAACCGCCATGCACGGCGAGGCCGGCCGGCTTGTCGAGCACCAGGAGCCGTTCGTCTTCGTGGACGATCGCCGCGCGCACCGTCGCGAGCAGCGTGTCGGGCACGCGGCGATTGCTGTCGCCTTCCACGGCTGCCGGCCGCAGGGGCGGGAGCCGCACCTCATCCGCTGCGGCGAGCCGGTAGTCCGCCTGCTTGCGCCTGCCGTTCACCCGCACCTCGCCCTTGCGCAGCAGGCGATAGACGCGGCTGCGAGGCACCCCGGACAGCTCCCGCAGCAGGAAATTGTCCAGCCGCTGGCCGGCGAAATCGTCGCCGACGCGCACCCGCCGCGCGCCTTGCGGGGCGTTTCGAGCCTCCGTCACGGAGTATCTCTAACGTGTTGATTTTCCGGGCGCATCTGATATCTTAGCGCGCAGTCAGGTCTTACGGCACAGGCTCCGCGAAGCGGAGCGTGGCCGCTGACCGGTACGCGGTCCCTCCTCATCGGTCCCGTCCAATCGTGGTGCCGTGGCGGGCAGGCCGCATGTTAGTTGGTCCGGTTCGTCCGGACCATCGCCGGCCCTTCGTTTGGATGTGAAGCCCCGCGCGTGTTGATCACGACGTCCGTGCCGGAGCGATTCGACCCGCAGCCTGTCGCTGCGGGAACCGTTCCTGCCGCCCGCGATCCGCGCCTGCTGGGCAACGGATTCATGCTCATGACGAGTCAGGACATCCTGTGCGAACGGGCCCCAAGCACCTTGGATGGGGCACATGAAGAGAATGCTGATCAACGCGACCCAGCAAGAGGAATTGCGCGTCGCCCTGGTTGACGGCCAGAAGCTGTACGACCTGTCGATCGAGTTACCGTCCCGCGAGCAGAAGAAAGGCAACGTCTACAAGGCCCGCGTCACCCGCGTCGAGCCGAGCCTCGAAGCCGCCTTCGTCGAGTACGGCGCCCAGCGGCAGGGTTTCCTGCCGATCAAGGACGTGGCCCGCGAGTACTACCGATTCCAGCCGGCGCCCGGCGCCCGCTTCAACATCCGCGATGTCCTCCAGGAAGGCCAGGAGCTGCTGGTGCAGGTCGAGAAGGAGGAGCGCGGCAACAAGGGTGCGGCGCTCACGACCTACATCAGCCTCGCCGGGCGCTTCCTGGTGCTGATGCCGAACAACCCGCGCGCCGGCGGCGTCTCGCGGCGCATCGAAGGCGAAGAGCGCGACGTCACCAAGGACTCGCTGGACCAGCTGCACGTGCCGGACGGCATGGGAACCATCGTGCGGACGGCCGGTGTCGGCCGCAGTCCCGAGGAACTGCAGTGGGACCTCGACAACCTCCGTGCCAACTGGGACGCGATCGTCACCGCCGCCGGTGAGCGGGCCGCGCCGTTCCTCGTGTACCAGGAAAGCGACGCGGTCACGCGCGCGCTCAGGGATTACCTGTCGGACGACATCGGCGAAGTACTGATCGACGAGCCGGGCGCGCACCAGCGTGCGATCGAGTACGTGCAGCGCTTCCAGGCGGCCGAGGGCACCAAGCAGATCAAGCTCTACACCGACGAGGTGCCGCTGTTCACGCGCTACCAGATCGAGAGCCAGATCGAATCCGCGTACTCGCACACCGTCAGCCTGCCCTCCGGCGGCAGCATCGTCATCGACTACACCGAGGCGCTGGTCTCGATCGACATCAACTCGGCCCGCGCGACCCGCGGCGCCGACATCGAGACGACCGCCTACAACACCAACCTCGAGGCGGCCGACGAGATCGCGCGCCAGCTGCGCATCCGCGACCTCGGCGGGCTGATCGTCATCGATTTCATCGACATGGAGTCGAAGAAGAACCAGCAGGGGGTCGAGGATCGCCTGCGCGAAGCCGTGCGCTCCGATCGCGCCCGCATCCAGCTCGGCCGGATTTCACGGTTCGGGCTCATGGAGATGTCGCGCCAGCGCCTGCGCCCCTCGCTCGGCGAGTCCACGCACCTGTCCTGCCCGCGCTGCAGCGGCATGGGCACGATCCGCAGCGTCGAATCGATGGCGCTCGCCGTGCTGCGCCTGATCGGCGAGGAAGTCCGCAAGGAACGCACGACCCGCGTGGTCGCGCAGCTGCCGGTGGACGTCTCCACCTTCCTGATCAACGAGAAGCGCGAATGGCTGCATCGCCTCGAGAGCCAGCGCGCGATCGACATCGTCCTCGTGCCGGACCCGAACATGCAGACGCCGAACTACTCGATCCGGCGCGTGCGCGACGACGAGGCGGCGCTGCCGGAGAACACCGTGACGAGCTACCAGCTCGCGGGCACGGGCACGGCCGAACTCGACTACCAGTCCCAGGCGGACAAGGCCCCGCCGGCGGCGCCGGCGGCCGTCCAGCAGATCGCGCCACCCTCACCCGCCCCCGTGCCGGCGTCCCCGCCCGCGCAGGCACCGCTGCCGGGCCCGGGTTTCTGGTCGCGCCTCAAGTGGCTGCTGACGGGCGATGCGGAACCGGTCCCCGCGGCGGCGGCGCCTGCGCGTCGCGAAGACCGGCCGGCATCGCGCCACGGCCGCGACGACCGCGGCGGTCGCCGTCCGCATCGCGGGGAGCGTGGCGAGCGTGGCGAGCGCGGCCCGCGCCGCGACCGCGGCCGGCATCGCGACCACGACCGTTCACGCGACGGCGAACGCGGCGAGCGGCACGGCCACGACCGCCATCGCGAACCGCGCGAAAACCGTGATTCCGAAACGCGTCGTCGGGACCGTGCCCAGGCCCAGGACGCCGCAAAGCCCGCGCAGCCCCCGCAGACTCCGGCTGCGGAACAGGCGGGAACGGAGGGCGAGGCGCAACGCCGGCGGCGGCGCCGTCGCGGCCGCGGCGGCCGCGGTGGCCGTGAGCGGCAGGAGTCCTATCGCCCGAATGACACGCAGCCGATCGCGACCGGCAATGGCGACGGTCCTGCGCCCGGCCCGGCGGCGGCCCCGACCGCTTCCCCGCCCCCGGCTGCGCCGGAGCCGTTCCGGGAGCCGGCACCTCCGGCGCCTCCGGTCGCGCCCGCACCCGCGCGTTCCGGCCCGACCCACACGGTCTGGTCTTCCACGCCGGGAGAGACCCAGCACTTCGGTCCGAAGGACTGAAATCGAATCGGACACGCCGCTGCCGGTCGGGGCCGTCCCGCCCGCGCAGCCGCGTGCTCTCCTATCTTCCGGACAGCGCCTCGAGCAGGCCGCGCGCGCCTTCCTCCACGAGGTCGAGGACCTCCTCGAAGCCTGCCTCGCCGCCGTAGTAGGGATCCGGCACGTCCTGACGCCCGAGCCCCGGCGCGAATTCCAGGAACAGGCGCAGGCGCCCGTGGTGCCGCTCGGGGGCGAGCTCGCGCAGGCGCTCCAGCACCGCGCTGTCCATCGCCAGCACCAGGTCGAATCGCTCGAAATCCGTCGCCTCGACCAGCCGCGCGCGCAGCGCGGACAGCTCGAAGCCGCGCCGCCGCGCCGCCACGATCGAGCGTTCGTCCGGCGCGTCGCCCGCGTGGTAGCCGTGCGTGCCGGCGGAATCGACCTCCAGCGCGAGCACGGCCGCGCGACGCGCGAACTCGCGCACCACCGCCTCCGCGGTCGGCGAGCGGCAGATGTTGCCCATGCACACGAACAGCACCCGGGTCATGCCCGTTTCCTCCGCCTCAGCCAGGTTCCAAAGCATTCGATCGCGCGCAGCGTCTCGGCCGTCGACACCGCGAACGAGATGCGCACGTAACGGTCGCCGTGGAGTCCGTCGAAGTCGCGTCCCGTGTTGAGCGCGACGCCGGTGGCGTCGAGCAATTCGCGGCAGAATGCCAGTGAATCGCGCGTCAGCTCGCCGACGTCCGCGTACAGGTAGAAGGCGCCGTCGGGCGGCGCGATGCGCGCGATGCCGAAATCCTGCAGCGCGCCGGCGAGGAGCTCGCGGTTGCGCGCATAGGTCGCGACGTGCGCCTGCAGTTCGGCGTGTTCGTCCATGGCCGCAAGCGCCACGTGCTGGGCCAGCGTGGGCGGCACCAGGAACAGGTTGCCGGCGAATCGGCGCATGGTGTCGACCAGCGGGTCCGGCACGACCGCCCAGCCGAGCCGCCAGCCCGTCATGCACCAGAATTTCGAGAACGTATTGACCACCACGGCGTCCGGCGCGTACTCGAGCATGGTGTGCGCGCGACTTCCATAGGTGATCCCGTGGTAGGTCTCGTCGGACAGGATCCGGATGCCGCGCGCCCTGCAGGTCTCGGCGATGGCGGCGAGCTCGGATTCAGCGATCATCGTCCCGGTCGGATTCGACGGACTGGTCAGGATCAGTCCGGCGGGAGCCGGGTCGAGCGCCGCCACCATGGCCGCCGTCGGCTGAAATCGGGTCGCGGCGCCGCAGTCCATCTCCACCGGTTCGAGCCCCAGCGCGTGCAGGGTGTTGCGGTGCGCCGGGTATCCCGGCCGCGGAAGCGCGACGCGGGCACCCGGGGAAAAGAGCACCGACATCGCGAGGACGAGCGCGGCCGAGGCGCCCATCGTGAGCACCACGCGCGACGGCCCCGGGGCCAGGCCGTAGGCGTCGCGGTAGTGCGCATCGATCCGCTCCGCCAGCGCGCCGCTTTCCCAGTAGCCCTGAGGACATTCGGCCAGCGCCCGGTGCCCCGCCGCGATGGCCGCCGCCGGCGCGCCCGCCGAAGGCTGCCCGACCTCCATGTGGATTACCGGCAGGCCGGCCCGCTCGCGCGCATTGGCGAGACGGTTGATCTCGACGGCGTAGAACGGAGCGACGCGCGCCGCGGCGCGGTTCACGCGCGGCCCTTCGCGCGCATCAGGGCATCGACGCGCGCCAGGTCCTCGGCGGTATCGACACCCGGTCCGGGCGGCTCGACCGCGTCCGCCACGACGATGGCGAGTCCCATCGCCAGGGCGCGCAGCTGCTCGAGCCGCTCGCGAGACTCGATCTCTGCCGGCGGCGCGGCCGCTAGCCGCCGCAGGGCGGCTGTCCGATAGGCGTAGATGCCGAGGTGGCGGCGCGCGCCCCGATGCCGGTCCGCGGCGGGCGGCGTGGCTGCGAAGCCGTCGCGGTCCCAGGGCACCGGGGCACGGCTGAAGTAGAGCGCGAATCCGTCGGGCCGGGCGACGACCTTGACGACGTTCGGGTCCAGGTACTCCGATTCGCCCGCGACCGGGGCCGCGAGCGTCGCGATCGAGGCGGCGGGCGTCGCGGCCAGCAGTTCCGCGGCCTGGGCGACCAGCGATGGCGGCAGGAGCGGCTCGTCACCCTGCACGTTCACGACGATGTCCCGGTCTGCCCAGCCGCGCCGGGCGGCGACCTCGGCAATGCGGTCGGTGCCGGACGCGTGGTGCGCGCCTGTCATCTCGACGGACGCTCCGGCCGCATCGCAGGCTGCGCGGATCCGCTCGTCGTCGGTCGCGACCACGACTTCCGTCGCCCCGGAGCGAAGTGCCAGGCGGTGCACGTGCAGGATCATCGGCATGCCCGCCAGCAGCAGCAGCGGTTTGCCCGGAAGTCGCGTGGACGCGTGCCGCGCGGGGATGACGACCCGGAACACGGCGCTCAACGGCCCGCGAGCGCGCGGTCGTCCGCCGCGAGGCGGCGCGCCTCGTCCGGCAGCATCACGGGAATGCCGTCACGCACCGGGTAGGCCAGCCGGTCGGCGCGGCACAGGTACTCGTCCGAATCGCCGAGCCACACGAGCGCGCCCTTGCAGACCGGGCAGGCGAGGATGTCGGTCAGGCGCTCCGTCACGATTCACGTCTCCCGCGGGCCGTCGCCCGCCGTGCGATCGACTCGACCAGTTCCGCGCCGCCTCCGGGCTCGAGACGCGCCGCGACCTCGACCCACCACGTATCGCCCCAGCCGGCGCCCGTGCATTTTACGGCATCCTTCTCCGTCAGCAGGACCGGCTTGCCCCGTCCGGCACCGGCGAGCTCGGGCGTGAATGCGGCATGGTCGGGGAGCGTGCGTGTCTCGATGGCGAGCCCGTGCCCGCGCAGCATCTCGAAGAAACGCCCGGGATTACCGATGGCGGCGGCCGCGACCACCTCGCGTCCGGCGAAGTCCGCGAGCGGCCGGCGCGCTCCGCCGGCGACCGGCACGACCGCGAGCGGCTCGAGCGTCATGCGAAGCGCGCCCCGGTACTCCCGGCCCGGTCCGTTAACCACGACGGCATCCACCTCCGCGAGCCTCGCCGCCGGTTCACGCAGCGGCCCGGCGGGCAGGCGCCAGCCATTGCCGAGGCCGCGCATCCCGTCGACCACGGCGATTTCGAAGTCGCGCGCGAGTGCGTAGTGCTGCAGGCCGTCGTCGCAGACGATCACCTGGCACTCGTCCTCCAGCAACCGGACCGCTTCGGCCCGCGACGCCCCGACGGCGACCGGAAGTCCGAGCCGCCGCCGGATCAGGAACGCTTCGTCACCCGCCTGCCCTGCCGTGTCCGACGCGCCGACGCGACGAGCCGGGCCGCGCGCGCCGCGATACCCGCGCAGCGCCACGCCCGTCGGGAGGCCGCGGGCCATGAGCTTCCCGGCCAGCCACAGCACCAGCGGCGTCTTGCCGGCACCGCCGACGGTCAGGTTGCCGACCACGACGACGAAACGGCGCGAGCGGTAGGTCTCGAGCCACCCGCGGCGATAGAGCCAGCGCCGGATCCCGGCCGCCGTCGCGAACAACCAGGCGAGCGGCAGCAACCAGAACGTGCGCCGCGTGCCGCCGTACCAGGAAGCGATGAACCAGTCGTGCAGGCGCTTGCCCATGCCCGGGAAGCTCTCCGCTCAGACGTTGAACTGCATCCGGTGCAGCGCGGCGTAGACCCCGCCGGCCGCCAGCAGCGACGCATGCGTTCCCGACTCCACGATCCGCCCCTCGTCCATGACCAGGATGCGGTCGGCGCGCTCGATGGTCGAGAGCCGGTGCGCGATCACGAGCGTGGTGCGCCCGCGCAGCAGTTCGCCGAGCGCCGCCTGCACCAGATGCTCCGATTCGGCGTCGAGTGCCGAGGTTGCTTCGTCCAGGATGAGGACCGGCGCGTCCTTCAGGATGGCGCGCGCGATGGCCACGCGCTGGCGCTGGCCGCCGGAGAGCAGCGCGCCGCGCTCGCCGATCGGTGTTTCGAGTCCGGCGGGGAGTTCGTTCGCGAACTCCAGGACCTGGGCCGCTTCGGCGGCGCGTTCCACGGCCGCGGAATCCGCGCCCGGCACGCTGAAGGCGATGTTGTTGCGGATCGTGTCGTCCACCAGCATCACGTCCTGGCTCACCATGGCCAGCTGGTTCCGCAGGTCGGACAGGCGGTACTTGCGGATGTCGATGCCGTCGATCATCACCGTCCCGGAATCAGGGTCGTGGAACCGCGGCAGCAGGCTCACCAGCGTCGACTTGCCGCTGCCGGAGCGGCCGACGAGCGCGACCGTCTCGCCCGGCGCCGCCCGGAAACTGATGCCTGAAAGCACCTGGCCCTTGTCGGCATCGTAGGTGAAGGCCACGTCCCGGTACTCGACTTCGCCGCGCGCACGCGCGAGGGCGATGTCGCCCCCGCGGTGCTCGGCAGGGGCATCGAGGACCTCGAACACGCTCTGGCCCGCCGCGATGCCCTGCTGCAGGGGACCGACGACGCTGACCAGGCGCCGGAGCGGCGCGGTGATGAGCAGGAGCGCCGTCAGGAACGACGTGAACTCGCCGACCGATAGCCCGTGCTCGAGAACGTCCCGGATCGCCGCGTACATCACCGCCGAGAGCCCGACGGCCGCGATCATCTGCACCACCGGGTTGGACACGGCCTTCACGGTGATGAGCTTCATGAAGCTCGCCCGGTTGTGCTCGTTGACGTCCTCGAAGGCGCCGAGCTGCCGGGCTTCGGCATTGAACACCTTGATCATGCGCTGGCTCTCGAGCGACTCCTTGGCGACGCGCGTGACGTCGCCCATGGACGCCTGGATGCGTGCGCTGTAGCGGCGGAACAGCCGGCTCGTCAGGCGGATGAGCCCGATGATCAGCGGCGCCACGGCCAGCGCGAACAGCGTCAGCTTCCAGTTCAGGTAGAACAGGTACGAGAGCAGGCCGATGATGGTGAGCGTGTCGCGGATGATGAACGTGATGGCGTTGGTCGCCGCCTCGGCGACCAGTTCGATGTTGTAGGTCAGGCGCGAGAGCAGCTGCGCGACGCCATTGCGGTCGAAGTAGGCGACCGGCAGCTGCAGGTAGCGCATGAACAGGTCGCTGCGTATCGACTTGATCACCTGGCGGCCCACCCAGCCGGGCGCAAACACGGACAGGTAGTCCCCGACGCCGCGCACCAGGAACAGCACGATGATCCCGCCGGGCACGTAGACCAGCATGCGCGGGTCGCGCTCGACGAACGCGCCGTCCAGGAACTTCTTGACGAGGATCGCGAAACCCGTGTCGACGGCGGCGAACAGCACCATGCCGAGCACGCCGAGCAGGAACATCGGCCAGTGGGGGCGCGCGTATGCCAGCAGCCTCAGGTAGATCCTGAGGGCCCCGGGGTCGAGCGGCGGCCGTTCGGCCTTACTCTTGCGCAGGCTGGCTGACGGTCGCAATGTTGACCTGCGTGAAGCCCTGGCGGGCCGCCACGTCCATCGCCGTCACCACCGACTGGTGCGAGGTGCGGGCGTCGGCGCGGATCGTCACCGGTCCGTCGCGGGAGTCCCCGGCGACCTGGCGCAAGGCGGCGCTCAGCGTCGCCCGCTCGTTGTTGACCAGGGCCCGGTCGTTCACGCGGTAGCTTCCCTGCGCGGAGACTGTGATGACGATGTCGGGCGCCTTGCGGTCGGCCGCGGACGCGCCCGCCTCCGGCAGCGAGATCCGCAGGTGCGAATCCTGGACGAATGTCGTCGACAGCATGAAGAAGATGACCAGCAGCAGGACGACGTCGACGAGCGAGATCAGGTTGAGCTCGACTTCCTCCGCCCGCTTGGCCTGCAGTTTCATGACGCGGCTTCGCGACGGTGGTGGGCGCGCTCCGGGCGCCGTCCGAGCTGGTCGAAGGCGCGAACCAGCTTGATCGCCTCCTTCTCCATGTCCACGACCAGCAGGTCGACGACGCCACGCAGGTAACGGTAGGCGAACAGCGCGGGAATCGCGACGATGAGTCCGGCGGCGGTGGTGATCAACGCGGCGCCGATGCCGCCGGAGAGCACCTTCGGGTCGCCGACGCCCTCGCTGGATATGGCCTCGAAGGCCTGGATCATGCCCGTGACGGTCCCGAGCAGCCCGAGCAGCGGCGTGACCGCGGCGATCGTGCCGAGCGTCCCGAGGAAGCGCTCGAGTTCGTGCACCACGTGCCGGCCCGTGTCCTCGATCGCTTCCTTCATGATCTCGCGACCCTGGTCGAGGTTCGCGAGCCCCGCTGCGAGCACGCGACCAAGCGGCGAATTGTGCGCCAGCGCCTCGATGTGCCGGTCGTTCAGGCTGCGCGATTCGACCAGCTTCCAGATCCGGTCCGTCAGCTCGCGCGGTATGACCCGCTTGCGCTGCAGGGTCCAGAGGCGCTCAAGAACGATGGCCGCGGCCACCACCGAGCACAGGAGGATCGGCCACATGACCGGGCCGCCCGCGAGGATGATTTCCCACATGGCGCGGCATGATACCGTGCGGCCGCCGTCGCTGCCTCCGTGCGGTCAGTCCGCAGGCCCGGAACGCCACCAGCGCGCGGCATCGCGCCGTGCCGAGCGGATTTCGATCCGGCCCGGCCCGGCCGGGACGCGCGCGCTCACCGCACCTTCTGCCGCCGTCGTGTACACCGTGGTACCGGCCGTGCGCCAGCGCTCGACGACGGCCTCGTCCGGCATGCCCCAGCGGTTGCCGAAGCCCGCCGAGGCGATTCCGTAGCGCGCGTCCACCGCCGACACCAGGGCGGCGCTCGAAGAACTGCGGCTGCCGTGGTGCGGCAGGAGGACGATGTCCGCGGCGACGGCCTGCTCCGCGAGCAGCGATTCCGCCGCCGCTTCGGGGTCGGCGAGCAGCAGCGCACGGCCGCCCTCGCCCGACACCAGGATTGCACAGGAACGATCGTTGTCCGGGCCCGCGAAATGCGCGGGTGGATGCAGGATCCGGAAATGGACCCGATCCCAGTGCCAGGCGTCGCCGCGGCGACATTCCTCGCCCGCGTCCCGCCCGCGGCCGGGAGCCGGCTGGAACCGCCGTACGGGCAGCGCGGCCTGCAATCGGCCGGCGCCGCCGGTATGGTCCCTGTCGTCGTGGCTCAGGACCAGCCGATCCACGGAACGGATGCCGCGCGAGCGCAGGTACGGCAGCAGGGTGACCTGCGCCGCCGCTCCGCCGCCGGTCCATGCGGGGCCGGTGTCGAAGACGAGCACGCGACGGGCGGTTTCGACGACGACGGCGAGTCCCTGGCCCACGTCGACCGCGGTGACCGTGAATGCGCCCTCGTCGACGGGCTGCGCGCGGCCGAAGACGAGTGACAGGAGAAGCATCGTCGCCGCGACGCGCAGCCCCGTGACCGGCAGGAGCAGCGCGGCGAACACGCCGACCCCGGCCGCCGCCGCCAGCCAACCCGGCTGCAGGGCGGGCGCCCAGCTCGCGCCGTGCCAGGACGCAATCGATTCCAGCCACGGCCAGGCGCCGTCGAGGAACGCGCCCAGCATCCGCCACAGCAGGTGCCAGGCAGAGGGGTCCACGGCGGCGATCACCGTGCCGGCCAGCACCGCCGGCAGCAGCAACAGGCTGAATACCGGGATCGCGACCGCGTTGACCACGGGCGAGACGAGCGACAGCCTCCCGAATGCGAGCGCGAGGACCGGAGTCAGCATCACGGTCACGGCCAGTTGTGCGCGTGCGAAGTCGAGCACCTGCCGGCACAGGCCACGGCCGCCGGCCACGACGGCGAAGAGCGCTGCGGTGGCGACGAACGACAGCCAGAAGCCTGGCGTGACCGGTGCCAGCGGGTCCAGACCGACGAGCACGACCGCGGCCAGCAGGAGCGTCCGGTCGAGCGGCGCGACGCGACGCAGGACACGCAAGGCCAGGAACAGCGCGACCATGACGAGCGTGCGCAGTGCCGGCAGCGAAGCACCGGACAAGAAGGCGTAGAAGCCGGAAACGCCGACCACCACACCGCACTCGATGGCGATGCGCCCGGGCAGTCGCGCGATCGCCGGGACCCGCCCTAGGAGCCGAAGTCCCGCCAGCGCGAAGAGCGCGCAGCCCGTCACGTGCAGCCCCGAGATCGCCACCAGGTGCGTGACACCGGTGGCCGAGAACGCTTCCCAGAGACGGTCGGGGATCGCGCCACGCACCCCCACCGAAAGGCCCTGCAGGACCGCGCGGGAAGGGCCGTCCGGGAGCGCGGCCGCGATCGCACCGGCGATTCGCGCGCGCAGCCGTTCCAGCGACGGCGAGGCCGGTACGTCGAGCCGCTCGGGCGCCGATTTCCCGGCCACGTAGGCCGTCGCGTCGATGCGCTCGCGCAGCAGCGTCAGCTCGCGGTCCGGGGCACCCGGGTTCGCAAACCCCCGCCGGCAGCGCAGTCGCAGCTCGAAGCGCCAGGTCTCGCCCGGCGACGGCAGGCTCTTTGCGTCGTACCAGGACACGCGCACCCGTCGCGGCCGGAGTCCCGGCGCGTCCATCCGAACCGGCGCGAGATCGAAATCGGTCCGGCCTTCGCGCACCAGAGGCTGCCCGGCGATGAGGCCTTCGACGATCGTCGTCTCACGGTCCCGGACACAGGGCCAGCCCGTCGAGGTCCACTCCGTGGCGAGCGCATGGGACCCGGCGAATCCCGCGCAGGCCGCCGCCAGCACCGGCCAGCGCCGCAGCGCCAGGAGCGCAGTGCCCGCCACCGGGACCGGCAGCCAGCCAGGACCGAGGGCGGGCAGCGCGCTCAGCCCTGCCGCCCCCGCCAGAAACGCCCATGCACCGCGCCACATTGCCTGCCGGCTGCCGCCCTCCCCAGGCCAGCATGCGGGCTGCCGGCCGGGTCCGCGGCCCGATCAGGCGGTGCTTTCGCGCAGAATCCCGTCTTCCAGAACCAGCACGCGGTCCATGCGCGCCGCGAGCCCGTGGTCGTGGGTGACGATGACCAGGCTGGTGCCCAGTTCGCGGTTCAGTTCCATCATCAGTTCGAGCACCTGCCGCGCGTGGTGCCCGTCGAGGTTGCCGGTCGGCTCGTCGGCCAGCACGATGCGAGGGCGCGTCACCAGCGCGCGCGCCACCGCGGCCCTTTGCCGTTCGCCGCCGGAAAGCTGCGCAGGCCGGTGCGCGAGACGCTGCGCGAGGCCGACGCGGCCCAGCAGCGCCGTCGCCTCCCGCTCGGCATCGTGCCGCGGCAGGCGGCGGATCAAGAGCGGCATCGCCACGTTCTCGAGCGCGCTGAACTCCGGCAGCAGGTGGTGGAACTGGTAGACGAACCCCATCGCCGCGTTGCGCAGCCTGCCCCGCTCCGGATCGGCGAGCGCCGACATCTCCCGCCCGTCGATCAGCACGCGTCCGGCGGTCGGCAGGTCGAGCCCGCCGAGCAGCTGCAGCAGCGTGGTCTTGCCGGAACCCGAGGCGCCCACCACCGCCACGCGCTCGCCGCGGCGCACGGCGGCTTCGACGCCGGCCAGCACGCGCACGACCGCCGGACCCTGCCGGAATTCCTTGACGAGGCCCTCGCAGGCCAGGACGACGGCTTCGCTCATGCGTTTGGACTCATACTTCGTGGCGGAGGGCTTCGGCGGGCTGCGTCCGCGCGGCACGCCAGGCGGGATAGAGGGTCGCGAGCACGCCGAGCGCGAGCGCGACGGCGGCGATCACCAGGACTTCGCCCGCGCGGACGTCGGCGGGCAGCTCCGAGATGAAGTAGACCCGCGGATCGACGAGCGTCGCGCCGGTCACGCGCCCCAGCCAGCCCGCGATCGCCGTCACGTTGTCGGCGATCACGATCCCGAGGAGGATGCCGGCGGCCGTTCCGACCACGCCGATCACCGAGCCCTGGGTCATGAAGATGCCGAGCATGTCGCGCGGGGCGGCGCCGAGCGTGCGCAGGATCGCGATGTCGGCGCGTTTCTCCTTCACGACCATCACGAGCGTCGAGATGATGTTGAAGGCCGCGACCGCGACCACCAGCAGCAGCACGAAGAACATGATCGACTTGGTCACCTGGATCGAGCGGAAGAAGTTGCCCTGCCGGCGTGTCCAGTCGCTGATGTAGTAGCGCCCTTCGAGGCCCTCGGCGATCGCCCGGATCCGCTGCGGCGCGGTGGCCGGATCGTCGAACGCGTAGCGCAGCCCGGTCACGGCATCGCCGAGGCGGAACAGCCTGCGCGCGTCGTCCAGGTGCAGCACGGCAAGCCCCTGGTCGAACTCGTACATGCCGGCGTCGACGAGGCCCGCGACGTGCAGCCGACGCATGCGGGGGACGACTCCCGCCGGCGTCACGGTGCCTTGCGCGATCACCGCGAGCACGGCATCGCCCGGGGCGACGCCGAGCTTTTCCGCGAGCCCCTTGCCGAGCAGCACACGCCATTGCCCGGCCTCGAGCACCCCGAAGCCCCCTTCGCCCAGGTGGCGCTCGAGTGCCGACACCCGCCGCTCGGCCGCGGGCAGCACCGCACGCAGCTCCACGGCGGCGGAGCGCTCCCCGGCGACCAGCATGCCCCGGCCCTCGACGAACGGGGCCACCCCGAGCACCCCTGGCGCATCGGCGCTCGCGTCGGCGATCTCGCGCCACGCGGCCAGCCGCCCGCCGTCGCCTTCCAGCGTCGCGTGCGCGACGATGTCCAGGATGCGCCGGCCGAGCTCGCGTTCGAAACCGTTCATCACGGACAGCACGGCGACCAGCGTCGCAACGCCGAGTGCGATGCCGGCCATCGAGATCCCCGAGATGAAACCCACGAAACGGTTGCCGCTGCGGGCGCGCAGGTAACGCAGCCCGACCCATCCCGACCATCCGGCCGGCAGCCCGGAGGCGCCGGATCCCGGAACACCGCCGCGTTCATTCATAGCGAAGCGCCTCGGCAGGCTCGGTCGCAGCGGCGCGACGCGCGGGATAGAGGGTCGCCAGCAGCGTGAGCACGAACGCCGTGACGGATACCAGCACGACGTCGGCCGTGCGCAGCTCGGATGGAATCCGGCTGATGTAATAGACCGCCGGGTCGAAAATCGTGAAGCCGAACCAGCGTTCGAGGGCGGCGGCGATGTCGCCCGCATTCAGCGCGAGGAGGATCCCAAGTCCGATGCCCGCCGCGGCGCCGATCCAGCCGATGAGCGTGCCTTGCACGACGAATGTCGCCACCACGCCGCCCCGCGAGAAACCCATGGTGCGCAGGATCGCGATGTCGTTGCGCTTCTCGGACACGACCATCACGAGGCTCGCGATGATGTTGAAGGCGGCGACCGCGACGATCAGCAGCAGGATCACCGTCATCATCGCCTTCTCGAGCCGGATGGCGCGGAAATAGGCGGCGTGCTCGACGGTCCAGTCGCGCCCGCCGGCGGTGCCCAGGGCCGTCGCGAGCCTCGGGGTACGGTCAGGCGCGGCAAACGGATCGTCGTAGAAGACGTGCAGGCCCGCGGTCGCCGCGGGTCCGGCGAGCGACGCGACATCCTCGAGCGACGCGAATGCCAGGGTGGCGTCGTGGTCCGCGAGCCCCACCTCGAACTCGCCGGCGAACTCGAGGGCGGTGATGCGCGGCGCCAGGGCGCCATCCGCCCCGCTGCGCAGCAGCAGCAGGGTGAGCGGCACCTCCGGACCTGCCTGCAGCTGGAAGGCCAGCACGCGCCCGAGCGCGACCCGCCGGCTGCCGGGCTCGAGGTCCGCGAGGCGCCCGGAAAGCATCGCGCGCGCCAGCGGCGAGTCCTCGCCGTGATTCGCCGGGTCGATGCCGCGCAGCATCACGCCAGCCAGCGTCGGGCCGTGCGACAGCAGGCCCTGCACCTCGACGAAGGGCTCCGCACGGACGACGCCTGCTTCGCCGCGCGCCCGCTCGGCAAGCGCACGCAGGACGGCCGGATCCGCAGGGGCCGGCAGCGTCGCGTGAGCGGCGAGCGCAAGCAGGCGCGTGCGCAACTCTCCCTCGAAGCCGTTCATGACCGAAAGCACCGCGATCAGCGCCGCGACGCCGAGGCCGATGCCCGCGAGCGACACCCAGCTGATGAAGGACACGAAATACTGGTGCTGCCGGGCCCGGACATAGCGAAGCCCGAGCCCCAGGGGCAACGGCGTCAACAACATGAGCAATGGTTCACAGGATTCGGGATGCCTATCAACGATTTATCGTGGCAACCTCGACAGGCTCCCACCCGGTGCTACACTCGAACGCGGAGGTATCGCGATGCCTATCCTACGCATTTTGCTGTTGCTTGCGTTGGGCGCAGCCACGCCCGCACTCGCGGAAACACTCAGCACGGATACCGGGAACCCGGCGGCCGCCGGTGACCACCCGAACCGGGGCAGCACGATGGCAGCCGTGCAGGGCCGATTCGGGGAACCTGCGCAACGTCACGCGACGGTCGGCAATCCGCCGATCACCCGCTGGGACTACCCGCAGTTCTCCGTGTACTTCGAGCACGACCGTGTGCTGCATTCGGTCCTCGTGAGGTCGTCTCCCGCCGGCTGAGCGCCGCGCGACCGACGCAGGTATCCTGCACGCATGACCCCGCCGGGCCTGCCCGGAACGGGGTCGCTTGCCTGCAGGATGCCCGATGCGCGAGCCACCCCCGCCGGAACCGCGATTGCCTCAGGGACGCCAGGTCGTCCGCTGGGGCGAGTTGTACGGCAGCAGCGCCGCCTATCACCTCGCCGAAGCCGCGGTCGCGGCAGACGCTCCGCTCGTCGTCGTCGCCGGCAGCGGTCGCGAGGCCGAGCAGTACCTCGCGGAGTTCCGCTTCTTTGCGGGCCGTAGCGGGTTCGAGACGATCTCTTTTCCGGACCGCGAGAACCTGCCCTACGATCCGTTCTCGCCGCACCCGGACATCGTTTCCGAACGGCTCGCGACGCTCGCGGCGCTGCCCGCGCTGAAGCGCGGCATCGTAGTCACGACGCAGGCAGCCCTGCTCGACCGGCTGCCGCCCCAGTCCTTCATTTTGGCCCACGCCTTCGCCCTGACGGCCGGCGAGCGCATCGACCTGGCGGCCCTGCGCGTCCGGCTCGTCGATGCCGGCTACGCCCAGGTGACGCAGGTCATGAGTCCCGGCGAGTTCGCGGTACGCGGCTCGGTGGTCGACCTCTATCCCGCCGGCGCACCCCGGCCGTACCGGCTGGACCTGTTCGACGACCAGATCGAATCGGTACGGGTCTTCGACCCGGCCGACCAGCGTTCCGGCGATCGCCTGCCGGCCGTCCCGCTGTTGCCCGCGCGGGAAATCCCCGCCTCGCCCGAAGCGATCGCCGCATTCCGCAGCCGCTGGCGCGAACGCTTCGAAGGCGACCCGCAGGCGAGCGGCGTCTATCGCGCGGTATCGGCCGGGCAGATTCCGGCCGGCATCGAGTCCTGGCTGCCGCTCTTTTTTGGCGGCACCCCCGGACTTGCCGCCTATTTGCCGCCACGCAGCGTGATCGTGGACCTCGCAGGTCTCGAGTCCGCGCTGGCAGCCCAGTGGGCGGAGATCGGCGCGCGCTACGAGCAGCACCGTCACGATCGCGAGCGCCCGCTGCTGCCGCCGGAGGAGGCTTTCGTGCCGGCAACCGAGGCGCTCGAGTCCCTGGCGTCGCATCCGCGGATCGTGCTCACCCCGGTGAAGGTCGAACCGATCGGCAGCACGCTGCCTTTCGTCAACTTCGGTTCTGCCCCGCCGCCGGCGCTGCGTGCCGACTCACGGGCTGCGCTGCCGCTCGGGAAGCTCGCCGAGTTCGCCGGCGGATTCGACGGCCGCGTGCTGGTCACGGCCGACTCGGCCGGGCGGCGCGAGGTGCTGGCCGAAATGATGCGGCGCCAGCAGCTCGATGCCGGCATCGCGGGCGACTGGCAGGCGTTCGTGGCCGGCGGAGGATCGTTCGGCATTGCATTGGCGCCGGACGTGCGCGGGTTCCTGCTGCCCGGGCGACGGCTGGCCGTGGTCGCCGAGGAACAGCTGTTCGGCGAACGGGCCCGCCAGGAGCGCAGGCGCCGGCGCGCCGATCGGGACCCGGGCGCGATCCTGCGGGACCTTTCCGCGCTTTCGCCGGGCGCGCCGGTCGTGCATGCAGAGTACGGTGTCGGCCGCTACCGCGGCCTCAAGGTCATGCAGGTCGCGGGAAACCCGGCCGAGTTCCTGGTGCTCGAGTACGCGGGCGGCGACCTGCTCTACGTTCCGGTGCATGCGCTCGAACTCGTCGCGCGCTACACCGGCGGCTCCCCGGAGTCCGCACCCTGGCATCGCCTGGGCACCGACCAGTGGGCGCGCGCCCGGCGCCGGGCCGCGGAGCGCGTCCGCGACGTTGCCGCCGAACTCCTCGACCTGTATTCGCGGCGGGCCGCACGCGTCGGTCACCCGCTCGAATTCGACGAGAACGCCTATCGCGCATTCGAGGCCGCCTTCCCCTTCGAGGAGACGATCGACCAGCGCGAGGCGATCGAGGCCGTACTCGCCGACATGCGCGCGGGCACGCCCATGGACCGGGTGGTCTGCGGGGACGTGGGGTTCGGCAAGACGGAGGTGGCGCTGCGCGCCGCATTCGCCGCCGTCACGGGCGGCCGCCAGGTCGCCGTGCTCGTGCCGACGACGCTGCTCGCCCAGCAGCATGCCCAGACCTTCGCCGACCGGTTTGCGGACTGGCCGGTGCGCGTCGAGAGCCTGTCGCGCTTCCGCACGGCTGCCGAGCAGCGCGCCGTCGTCGCGGGCCTCAAGGACGGATCGGTCGACATCGTGATCGGCACGCACCGGCTGCTGCAGCGCGACGTCGCGTTCCGGAACCTCGGGCTGGTCGTGGTCGACGAGGAGCATCGCTTCGGGGTCACCCACAAGGAGCGGCTCAAGAAGCTGCGCGCCGACGTCGACATGCTGACCCTCACCGCGACGCCGATTCCGCGCACGCTCAACATGTCGCTCGGCGGCCTGCGCGACCTCTCGCTCATGACCACGGCGCCGGCGGAACGCGTCGCGATCGAGACCTTCGTGACCGAGTGGAGCGACGGACTGGTCCGCGAGGCCTGCCTGCGCGAGATCCGCCGCGGCGGCCAGGTCTACCTCGTCCACAACACGGTCGAGGACATCGAGGCCTGCGCGGAACGGTTGCGCAGGCTGGTACCCGAGGCGACCGTGCGCGTCGGCCACGGCCAGATGCGCGAACGGGACCTCGAGCAGCTGATGCTCGACTTCTACCACCGGCGCTTCCAGGTGCTGGTCTGCACGACTATCATCGAATCCGGCATCGACGTGCCGACCGCGAACACCATCCTGATCGACCGCGCGGACCGCTTCGGCCTCGCCCAGCTGCACCAGCTGCGCGGCCGCGTCGGCCGCTCGCACCACCGCGCCTTCGCCTACCTGCTCGCGCCGCCGGCCGCGAGCCTGCCCGCGGATGCGCGCAAGCGGCTGGAGGCGATCGAGTCGCTCGAGGACCTCGGCGCCGGATTCACGCTGGCGACGCAGGACCTGGAGATCCGCGGCGCCGGCGAGCTGCTCGGCGAGGAGCAGAGCGGGCAGATCCAGGAGATCGGCATCGGCCTGTACCTCGAGCTGCTGGAGCGCGCGGTCGCGGCGTTGCGCGAGGGGCGCGAACCGGTGCTCGACGAACCCCAGGCGGCGGGCTGCGAAGTCGACCTGCAACTGCCTGCGCTGCTGCCCGAGGACTACGTGCCGGACGTCCACCTGCGGCTGCAGGTCTACAAGCGCCTGGCAGGCACCCTGGATCGCGGGCCGCTGGACGACCTCGAGGCCGAGATCATCGACCGGTTCGGGCCGCTGCCGCCGCCGGCGCAGACCCTCGTCGTCGTGCACCGACTGCGCCAGCGGGCAGCCGCGCTCGGACTGCGCCGGCTGGAGATCGGGGCGGCGGCCGGGCTCGTCGAATTCGGCGAGTCACACCGCGTGGAGCCCGCGCGCGTCGTCCGGCTGGTGCAGCGGCCCGGCGGCCGATATCGCCTCGACGGTCCTTCGCGACTGCGCCTGCGAATCGCCTCCGAGGGCGCCGCCGCACGCATCGCCGCGGCGGAGTCTGTCATCGCCGACCTCGGCGGCTGACGAAGGGAAATCTCACGCGAGACGGTCGCCTTCCAGCTTCAGTTCCGGCGGGTCGGTGATGGCCCGCGCCGTCGCGACGGCGTTGTTCCAGCGCGGGTTCGCATCGAGTGCGTGGGGCTCCGCGTCCCGGCCGTGCAGGCGTACGAGCCGCATCCGGCCGACCGGGTCGGGGCGCCCGCGCAGCCCGTCGAGCAGCATCTCCACGGCCTTGCGGTCGTTGCACACGGGCAGCACGTCGCAACCCGCCTCGCGCGCCATCGACGCGCGCGCGACGATATCCCCGAAGGCCGCGGCCCCGGCCATCGAAAGGTCGTCCGCGAACACCGCGCCCTGGAAGCCGAGGTCGCCGCGCAGCACGCCGCCGATCCACGCGCCCGACAGGCTCGCCGGTTTGGCATCCACCGCGGGAAACACGACGTGCGCCGCCATCACGGCCGGCAGGCCGTTCGCGATCAGCCGCCGGTACGGCTGGAAGTCCGCCTCGATGTCCGGCCACTCGCGCCGGTCGACCGGCAGCGCCACGTGCGAATCGGCGGCGACCGCCCCGTGGCCGGGGAAGTGCTTGGCGGTCGCCGCCATCCCCGCCTCCCGCATCCCGAACATGTAGGCGACGCCGAGTTCCGCGACGGCGGCGGCGTCCGTGTGCAGCGCGCGATCCCCGATCACGCTGCTGAGGCCATGGTCGACATCGACGCAGGGCGCGAACGACAGGTCGATGCCCACGGCCCGCAATTCCGCCGCCATCAGCCAGCCGAGCTCGCGCGCCAGCGCGAGCCCGTCGGCCGGGTCCGCGGCGTAGCGCCGCCCGATCGCACGCAGCGGCGGCAGCCGCGTGAAGCCGGCCCGGAAGCGCTGCACGCGCCCGCCTTCCTGGTCGACCGCGACCAGCAGCGGCGGCGAACGCACGGCATGGATGTCGGCGACCAGTCGCGCCACCTGCTCCGGGCTCTCGAAGTTGCGCGCGAACAGGATCACGCTGCCGACCTGCGGGTGCCGCAACACGTCGAAATCCGCCGGTTCCAGCGCGACGCCCGCGACGTCGACCATCACCGGGCCGAGCGTCACGAGGCGGCCTCGAACAACGCGATCGATTCGACGTGCGACGTTTGCGGAAACATGTCCATGACGCCGGCCGCGCACAGGCGATAACCGAGCTCGCCTGCCAGTATGCCCGCATCGCGGGCGAAACTGCCGGGATGGCAGGAGACGTAGACGATGCGTCGCGGCCGTGACGCTGCGGCGACCGGCAGCACCTCGCGGGCGCCGGCGCGCGGCGGGTCCAGCAGGACGAGGTCGTAACGGTCGCGTGCCCAGTCATCCGTCTGCGGCTCCGCCGCGAGGTTCGCCGCATGGAACGTGGCATTTCCGATTCCGTTGCGCTGCGCATTGGCCCGCGCCCGGGCGACCAGGTCGGCGTCGCCTTCAACGCCGACCACGGCCGCGGCCTCCAGCGCGAGCGGCAGGCTGAAATTCCCGAGGCCGCAGAACAGGTCGAGGACGCGATCCGAGTGGCGGGGCCCGAGCAGCTCGACGGCGCGTGCGACCATCGACCGGTTCAGCGCGCCGTTCACCTGGACGAAATCGGTCGGCGCGAACTCGATGCCGGCCGGCAGCCCGGGCAGCGCGTAGCGCAGGGCCGCCGCCGGCGGCGACAGCGGCACGACGGTGTCGAGCCCGCCGCGCTGCAGGTAGATGCCGACGCCGTGCCGCGACTCGAAGGCGCGCAGCTCCTCGAGGTCCCGCGGCCCGGGTTCGTCGAGCACGCGCAGCACGAGCGCCACGGCCTCATCGCCGACCGCCACTTCGATCTGGGCGACCCGGCGGCGCAGCTCGAGGCCGCCGACGAGGGCCGCGAGGCCGGCAATCAGGGCGCCGACCGGCGGCGCGAGCACCTCGCAGGATGCGAGGTCCGCGAGCAGCGGGCTGCCGCGCTCGCGGAAGCCCACCAGGACCTTTCCCTTCTTGTCCACGAACCGGCAGCCGAGCCGCGCGCGGCGGCGATAGCCGAATGCCGGCCCGGTGAGCGGCGGCAGCCACTCGGCCGGCTCGACGCCGCCGATGCGGGAAAGCGCCTCCGCGACGACGCGCTGCTTGGCCGCGAGCTGCGACGCGCCGTCCAGGTGCTGCAGCGCGCAGCCCCCGCAGGTCCCGAAATGCCGGCAGCGCGGGTTCACGCGGTGCGGCGAAGGCTGCAGCACCTCGATCGTCTCGGCCTCGTCGTGGCGGCGCCGCTGCCGCACGCGGCGCAGCAGCACGCGCTCGCCGGGCAGGGCATCGTGGACGAACAGCGTCTTGCCGTCGACGTGCGTGACGCCGCGCCCCTCGTGGTCCAGCGACTCGATGACCGCCGTTTCGGGGGCCGCTGGCGTCCTCAAGCGCCGGTCCATGCCGCGGCGTACTGTCGCCAGTGCGCCTCGGCGCGCCCGCCGAGCCAGTCGCGCACGAGCGTGACCTCTTCATCGTGCTCGCCCGCCGCCAGGTGGCCGCGGGCCAGCTGGAACCTCAGCCAGACGAGGTAGGTGTTCAGGACGTCCGTCTCGCAGTAGGCGCGGATCTCGGCGAGCCGCGCCGCCTTCCAGAATTCGAACACCTGCTCCCCGCTCATGCCGAGCTTGCCCGGCAGGCCCAGCAGGAGCGAGACGTGCTCCAGGCTGGCGCGCCCCCGGCCCTGGTAAGCGGCGAGCACGTCCATCAGGTCCACGTGCCGCGCGTGGTAACGGTTCAGGTAGTTGTTCCACTTGAAGTCGCGGTCGCGCTCTCCCGTATCCCAGTAGGCGGGCGACGATATTCCGTGGCGAAGCATGCGGTAATGCAGCACCGGCAGGTCGAAACCGGAGCCGTTCCAGGACACCAGCGTCGGCCGGAGCCGGTCGATGCCCCCGAAGAACCGGCGCAGGAGGTCGTCTTCCGGGCTGTCCACCGCGCCGAGGCTCCAGACCTGGATCTGGTCGCCGCTGCGCAGCAGGGTCGAGATCGCGACGACCCGGTGCTGCTCGAGCGGCAGGAAGGACGACCCGGATTCCTCCTCCCGCGCGGCGAGCATCTGCGCGGCGACCTCGAGGTCGTCGCCCTCGAAACCGAGACGCCGGCCGAGTTCGGCGTCGGGCACGGTCTCGATGTCGAAGACCAGGCAATCGGCGCCCGAATTCATGATTTCCTGAGCAGCACTGCGACCGCCATGACCAGGCCCGCCTCGTCCGTGAGGCTCACGTGTCCTTCGCCCGCACCCATCTGGTCCGCTAGCGCCCGGCCACGCGGCGAAAAGATGACTTCGGGCTTTCCCCGGGCATCCGGCCTGAAACCGAAGTCACGAATCCAGACCCCGTAGCGAAAGCCGGTGCCCAGCGCCTTGGCGATCGCCTCCTTCGCCGCGAACCGCATCGCGAGGAAGCGCGCCGCCCGCCGGCCGGGCCGGAACAACGCCCGCTCCTCCGGCATGAGCAGCCGCTCGACGAAGTGCGTGCCGAACCTGGCGTAGGTCGCCTCGATCCGCTCGACCTGCACGAGGTCGGTGCCGATGCCGAATATCATGCGCGGGCCGGGGCCGCGCCCCGCGCCGCGGCCATGAGCCGCTTCATCTCGGCGACCGCGCGCCCGAGCCCGGTCATCACGGCGCGCGCGACGATCGCGTGGCCGATGTTGAGCTCCACCAGCTCGGGGATAGCCGCCACCGGCTGCACGTTGTGGTAGTCGAGTCCGTGACCGGCGTTCGCCACGAGGCCCGCGGCCGTCGCGCGTCGCGCAGCCTCCGCCAGGCGCGCGAGTTCGCGCCCGCGCTCCGCGCCCTGCGCCTCGGCGTAGGCGCCGGTGTGCAGTTCCACGACCGGCGCACCGGCACGGATGGCCGCATCGACCTGGACGGCGTCCGCATCGATGAACAGCGAGACCCGGATGCCGCCGGCCGCGAGCTTCCGGCAGGCGCGCGCGACCGCGTCCGGCTGCGACGCGACGTCGAGCCCGCCTTCGGTCGTGACTTCCGCGCGCTTCTCGGGCACGAGGCAGACGTCCCTCGGCTGCACCTCGAGCGCGATGTCGAGCATCTCCGGCGTCGCCGCGATCTCGAGGTTCATGTGCGTCTGCAGCGCCGCGCGCAGCGCGCGCACGTCGCGATCCTGGATGTGGCGGCGATCCTCGCGCAGGTGCAGCGTGATGCTGTCCGCGCCCCACTGCTCGGCGACCAGCGCGGCCAGCAGGGGGTCGGGCGACCGCCCGCCGCGCGCCTGGCGCAGCGTCGCCACGTGGTCGATGTTGACGCCCAGCAGGATGTCGGCTGCGCTCAAGTTTCACTTCCCCGCCGGCGCATCGCCAGCATCACTTCGCGGCTCGCGAGCCCGCGACCCTCCAGGCAGTGCGCGATCGCCGCGCCGTAGACCCCGCGCGCGGCGCGCAGTGCAGCGCCGGTCGCATAGTCGCCGCGCGCGGCCGCCAGCAGGTCGGAACCTGCGTGCGTGCCCTGCACGGCCGCCGGCTCGCCCACGGCCAGCACGCCGCGTCCCGGCAGGAAATGATAGTACCGATCGGCGGCGAGCGGCCGGCCGGTGTCCGCGTCGCGGGACAGGTCGATGCCGTAGCCGAGCTCCTCCAGCAGCACGCGCTCGAAGCGCCGCAGCGCCGCCGCCTCCGCACCGCCCGCCAGCTCCGCGAGCGCGGCCGCGTACGCGTCGAAGATCGCCTCGTGGCGGTCCTCGCGCGCCAGCAGCTTGAGCAGCAGTTCGTTGAGGTAGTAGCAGGACATCAGCGCGCCCGGCGGCGGCCCCGGCGCGCCGCCTGCCGGCTCGGCGCCCGTGAGCGTCCCGCCGTCCGGCCTGCCGCTCCAGGAAACGAGCAACGGGACGAACGGTCGCAGCACCCCGCGAAGCGGCGACTTCGGCCGGCGCACGCCGTGGGCGAACAGCGTCACGCGGCCGTGGCCTCGCGTCATGAGCTCGAGTATCCGGCTCGTGTCGCTCCAGGGACGGTGGTGCAGCAGCCAGGCCGGTTCGAGGTGCGTGCGCCTCGCCGTCATGAGGGCTCGTGGCCGAGCTGCCGGAGCATCCGGTCGTCGTCGCTCCAGCCCTCGCGCACCTTGACCCACGTGCTGAGATGCACGCGCCTGCCGAGGCGTTCGTTGAGCGCGAGGCGCGCCTCGCGCCCGATCGCCTTGAGGCGCTCGCCCTTCGCGCCGATCACGATCTTGCGCTGGCCTTCGCGCTCCACCCAGATCACGGCGTCGATCTCGGTGCGCCCGTCGGCCGTCGGCTCGAAGCGCTCGACCTCGACCGCGATCCCGTACGGCAACTCGTCCCGGAGCGCGAGCATGAGCTGCTCGCGCACCGCCTCCGCGGCGGTGAACCGCTCGCCGCGGTCGAGCGGCGCCGGCGCCTCGGCCGCCGTGCCCTCCGGCAGGTGCGCCGACGCGGCGCGCACGAGCGCGTCGAGGTTTTCCGACTTCCCGGCGGAGATCGGCACGATCGCGCTGAAATCGTGCTTGCCGGCCGCGCGCGCGAGGAATGGCAGCAAGGCGGTGCGCGGCTTGACGCAGTCGATCTTGTTGACTGCGAGCACGACCGGCAGGCCGGTCCTGCGCACTCGCGCGAGCGCCGCGTCGTCCCCCGCGGTCCAGCGCGGCGCGGCGACCACGAGGATCGCGGCGTCGGCCGACCCGAGCGCCGCCTCGCCTTCGCGATTCATGGCGTGCGCGAGCCGGCTGCCGCCGGAGGCGCCGCTGCCGGGCGTGTCGGCCACGATCATTCGGAATCCGGGTCCGGCGACGACGCCCTCCACGCGGTGCCGCGTGGTCTGCGGCTTCGGCGTCACGATGCTGAGCGTACGGCCCGCCAACGCGTTCAGCAGGGTGGACTTGCCGACGTTCGGGCGCCCGGCCAGCGCGACCGTGCCCCAGCGGTGGATGCTTGCATCGCTCACCGCGCGGATTCTAGCGCCGGATCCTCCAGGATTCTCTGGGCCGCTTCCTGCTCGGCCCGGCGCCGGCTGCTGCCTTCGGCCTCCGCCGCCAGCGCGAGCCCGGCGACGTCGCAACGGACCCGGAAGTGCTGCTCGTGAGGCTCGCCGCTCACCTCCAGGACCGTGTAGGCGGGCAGCGCAAGGCCGCGGCCCTGGAGCCACTCCTGCAGCCTCGTCTTCGGGTCCTTGAGCGCGGCGGCCTGCGGCAGCGCCGCCAGGGCGTCGCCGAACAGGCGCTCCGCGACCGACTGCGCCGCCCGGAGCCCCCGGTCGAGGTAAACGGCGCCGAACACCGCCTCCAGCGCATCTGCGAGGATCGTGGCGCGCCGCTGGCCGCCCGACTTCATCTCCCCCTCGCCGAGCCGCAGGTGCTCCCCGAGGCCGAGTCCGGCCGCGATCGCCGCCAGCCTCTCCCCGCTCACGAGGCTCGCGCGGTAGCGGGACAGCTCGCCCTCGCTGGCCGCGGGAAAGCGCTGGAACAGCAATTCCGCGACCACGAACGAAAGGACCGCGTCGCCGAGGTACTCCAGGCGTTCGTAGTTGGCGGAACCGTGGCTGCGGTGCGTGAGAGCGAGCGCCAGGAGGCCGGGGTCGCGGAACTCGACGCCGAGCCGCTCCGCGATCCAGTGCGCAGCCCCGGCCATTCCGCGTCCGGCCAGGTCAGCGGGCGTTGACTTCCACCGACTTGTCGAACTCGAGCAGGAACGACACGTTGCCCGCGAGCGGCACCGTGTCCTCGTAGGCCGCCCGCATCGTGAACAGGCCGCCTTCCTTGTTGATCTCGATGTCCTTCGAGGTGATCACCTCGACCATCTCGATGTCGAACTGGCGCTCCACGGCCTTGCGCAGCATGAACTCGGTGGTGCCCGGGTTCGAGTCGTACTCGTCGCGCACCTTCTCGAGCGTGCTGGCGACGCGCATGTACTCGAGGTACTTCGGCGTCATGCGGATGCCCGCGTAGACCCAGGCCCCCACGACGACGATGAGGACGAGGATCCCGAGCATCGTCATGCCACGCTGTCTGTGCTGCATACCTGCCTCCCTAGCGAATGCCGGTGCCCATCCGCCCCCAGAGCAGGAGCGAACCGGGATCCGGGTTGAACGACAGCCAGATCGCTTCCGCCTTGCCGATGACATTCCCCTCGGGCACGAATCCGACCTCGGGGAAACGGCTGTCGCGGCTGTTGTTCCGGTTGTCGCCCATCATGAAGAAGTGTCCCGGCGGCACGCGCCACTCGCCTTCCAGCCCGGGCCGCGCGGGGTCCAGCAGGATGGCATGCTCGGCGCCGCCGAGGCGCTCCTCGCCCACACGGCTGAACGGATACTGCTCGTTCTTGGGTCCCGAATACAACTCGCCCGGGGCAATCTGCGACGGCGTTCCGTTCACCAGCACCCGCGTGCCCGTGACGCGGATCACGTCCCCGGGCAGGCCGACCAGGCGCTTGATGAAGACGATCGAGGGCTCGGAAGGCTTGCGGAACACCACGACGTCGCCGCGCTGCGGCTCGCCGATCGCCACGACTCGGGTGTTCAGCACCGGCAGGCGCAGGCCATAGCGCCACTTGTTGACGAAGATGAAGTCGCCCTGGATGAGGGTCGGCATCATCGAGTCGGAAGGGATCCGGAACGGCTCGTAGAGGAAGGAGCGCAGCACGAGGACGATCACGATCACCGGGAAGAACGAGCGCGAGTAGTCCACCAGCACCGGGTCCCGGGCGACGCCCCGCTCCCGCCGGCGCGGCGCGAACAGCCAGCCGTCGAGCCCCCAGACGGCGCCGGTGAGCGCCGCGAGGGCGACCAGGACGAACGAGAAATCGAAGACCATCAGCGAGCCCGCCCGTTCACTTCTTTCCCACCTTCAGTACGGCCAGGAAGGCCTCCTGCGGAATCTCCACGGTGCCGAGCTGCTTCATGCGCTTCTTGCCCTCCTTCTGCTTCTCCAGCAGCTTGCGCTTGCGCGTCACGTCGCCGCCATAGCACTTGGCGAGCACGTTCTTGCGCAGCGCCTTGACGCTGGCGCGCGCGATCACCTGGCTGCCGATGGCCGCCTGGATCGCCACTTCGAACATCTGCCTCGGGATCAGCTCCTGCATCTTGTCCACGAGCTCGCGGCCGCGCTGGTAGGCGCTCTCGCGGTGCACGATCAGCGAAAGCGCGTCCACGCGGTCGCCGTTGATCAGCACGTCGAGCCGCACCAGCGGCGCGGCCTGGAAATGGCTGAACTCGTAGTCGAACGACGCGTAGCCGCGGCTGACGGACTTCAGCCGGTCGAAGAAATCGAGCACGACCTCCGCGAGCGGCAGTTCGTACTGCAGCGACATCTGCGTGCCGAGCTGCAGCATCTTCTTCTGCGTGCCGCGCTTGTCCTGGCACAGCTTCAGCACGCCGCCGACGTGCTCGGGCGGCACCAGGATGTTGGCGACGATGATCGGCTCGCGCAGCTCCCGGTAGTCGGGGGGCAGGCGCGCGGGATTGTCGACCTGCGTGACCGTGCCGTCGGCGCCCACCACCTCGTAGACCACCGTCGGGGCGCTGGTCACCAGCGCGAGGCCGTACTCGCGCTCGAGCCGCTCCTGGACGATGTCCATGTGCAGCAGTCCGAGGAAGCCGCAGCGGAACCCGAAGCCCAGCGCGGTCGAGACCTCGGGCTCGTAGTGCAGGGCCGAGTCGTTCAGCTTCAGCTTCTGCAGCGCGTCGCGGAATGCCTCGTACTGGTCCGACTGCACCGGGAAGAGTCCGGCGAATACGCGCGGCTTGACCGACTTGAACCCCGGCAGCGGCGTCGCGCACCCGCGCGCTTCGCTGGTGATGGTGTCGCCCACCGGCGCGCCGTCGATGTCCTTGATGCCGGCGGTCAGCCAGCCGACCTCGCCGGTCGCCAGCCCCCCGGTCTCGACGCGCTTCGGCGTGAAGCGGCCGATGCGGTCCACCTGCCAGGCGCGGCCCGTGGACATGACCCGGATGCGGTCGTTCTTCTTCAGCGCGCCATTGACGACCCGTACGAGCGACACGACGCCGACGTAGTTGTCGAACCACGAATCCACGATCAGCGCCTGCACCGGCGCGCCCGGATCGCCTTTCGGCGGCGGGATCCGCTCGACCAGGCGCTCGAGCAGCGCCGCCACGTTCTCGCCCGTCTTGGCGCTCACCCGCACGGCGTCCTTCGCCTCGATGCCGATGATCTCCTCGATCTCGCGGATGACGCGCTCGGGATCGGCCGACGGCAGGTCGATCTTGTTGATTACCGGCAGCACCTCGAGGCCCTGCTCGAGCGCCGTGTAGCAGTTCGCGACGCTCTGCGCCTCCACGCCCTGCGCCGCGTCCACGACCAGCAGCGCGCCCTCGCAGGCCGCCAGCGACCGCGAGACCTCGTAGGAGAAGTCCACGTGCCCGGGCGTGTCGATGAAGTTCAGCTGGTAGTCGCGCCCGTCCGCGGCCCGGTAGTTAAGCGTCACCGACTGCGCCTTGATCGTGATGCCGCGTTCCCGCTCGAGGTCCATCGAGTCGAGGACCTGGTCCTGCATCTCACGCGCCTCGAGCCCGCCGCAGGTCTGGATCAGCCGGTCGGCCAGGGTGGACTTGCCGTGATCCACGTGCGCAATGATCGAGAAATTGCGTATCTGCTGCTGCATCGGGAAAAGGCGGGAAACCCCTGCCGGACGGGCGCGTCCGGGAACGGGGGATTATAGCAGCCGGCGCCGGCGCCCCTCAGGAACGCGCGAGCCGCAGGGCCGCGCCGGGCTCGAGCCGGCCATGGCAGACGACGCTGCCGTCGCAGGTGAGCACGGGCACCTTGAGCCCGAACCTGCGGCGGGTGAGCGGGTCGTCGTCCACGTCCCGCACGTCGAAGGCGATCCCGAGCGCGGCCAGCTCGGCGATGAACTCGTCGCAGAGACCGCAGGCGCTGCGCGTATAGACGACGAACCGCCCGTCCGGCATCCGGCGGGGTCAGTCGCGCCGGTTGGCGGCGGCCGCGGGCCGCGCTTCCGGCGCGGCGCCCACGGGCCGGATGGAACTGGCGATGTACTTGAGCGTGCGCGGCGGCACTTCGCCGACGGCCGTCACCTGGTGACCGTCCACCACGGTGGTGAACGCCGATGCGACACCCGACCGCGACGTGCCCTGCGCCGGCGCCTTGCCCGCGACCGGCTGCTGCACGAATACCGAAACCGAGGCGAGCCCGTCCGAATACACGAGGTGATTCACCGGGCCGCCGGATCCCGCGACCGACTGCATGCCGCTCATCGACAGCCGGAACCCCGGCGGGACCTGCGCCGCGCGCCAGGCGGGCGCCACGTCGTCGTTCTGCGGCGATTGCCTCACCCAGCGCAGCTTCCGGCGGTCGAGGCCGGGTTCGAACGCCGAATCAGGGATGTCGTCGTCGAAGCGCAGCTTCGTGAAGCGCAGCCGTTCGATGACCCGGCCCGAGCCGTCCGAGAGGTCGCTGCGCACCGGCATGTGCGTGTCCACGTCGATCCACAGCCGGTATCCGAAGCGGTAGCCGTCGAGGGGCCGCACGGCCACCACGGCGGTCGGGCCGAAGTCGGCGAGCGTCTCGCGTCCGACCCAGTCCACCTTGTACCAGGACGCCATCCGTCCCTCGAACTGCGGCAGCGCGCCCATCAGGTCGCTGCGGCCCGTGCGCCGCTCGATGATGGCAAGCTTCTGGTCCGGCAGGTAGACGACCACTTCGTCGTTCTCGCGCACCAGCTCGCGGCGCGCGCCTTCCAGGGACACCAGGCGCTCGGACACGACGCCGTCGCGCACGCGATGGGTGATCGCGAGCCGCTCGCTCCTGCCCGCGGACTCGGACACGAACTCGCCGACGTAGCTCGAGTTGTTGAGCGCGGCGCCCATGCGGGCAAGCCACACCTGGCCGCTTTCCGCGAACGCGGGGGCGGCTGCGAGCCCGAGCGAGAGCGCGACGCCGGCGCGCAGGTTCACGGCCGGGTCGCCGCCTCCGGCGGCGCGGCTTCGACGAGCGCCGGATCGTCGTCACTGATGAGGCCCGCGCCCACGCTGCGGCGCACCAGCGGCGACGCATAGCCGTAATGCGCCACGAGGTAGTTCGCCAGCTCGGCGGGCGCAATCCCCGCGGGCGCGTCGGTCGCGGGCGGGGTCACGTACGGTTCCGCGGGTGCATCGAGGGGTCCGGCGTCGTCGACCACCGGCTGCACCGGCGGCGCCTCCGCCAGCGCCATCACGGCAACCGGCGCCTCGGCGTCGCCGACCGGGACCTGCTGCACCAGCAGCACGGCGCCGAAGGCCACGGCGGCCGCGACCGCGATGCCCGCCGCGCCGCGCGTCAGCGCCGCGCGTCCGGGAATCCACGCAAGGCCGGCCGGGCGAACGGGCTCGCGCGCGATGGCCGCGCTGACGCGCGCCGCCACCTGGCGGGCTGCCGGAACGTCGCCGTCGCTGCGCAGCACGGCGCCGATCAGCGAATAGCGCGAAAGCGCCCCGCGCAACTCGTCGTCGCGCTCCAGCCGCTTCAGCAGCAGGGCGGACTCCGGCTCCGGCAGTTCGCCGTCGAGAAAGGCCGAGAGCTGTTCCTTGATCCGATCCGTCATTCAATGTCTCCGATTCGCCCGAGCCCGCCGTCGAATACCTCGCGCAGGCTCCTGTCGATGGCCTCGCGAGCCCGGAAGATGCGCGACCGGACCGTTCCGACCGGGCATTCCATGGTCTTCGCGATTTCCTCGTAGCTCATCCCCTCCAGTTCGCGCAGCACGATCGCCAGCCGGAGGTCGTCCGGCAGCGCCTCTATCGACTCGTTGACCGTGCGCCGGATCTCGTCGGTGAGCGCGAGCGCTTCCGGCGTTTCGGCGTCGGCGAGCCGCGTCTGCGCCTGCAGTTGCGAGCCGTCCTGGAGGTCGAGGTCGTAGGAAACGGGCCTCCTGCGGCTCGCCACCAGCGCGTTCTTGGCGGTGTTGATCGCAATCCGGTACAGCCACGTGTAGAACGCACTCTCGCCGCGGAAGGCGGGCAGCGCACGGTAGGCCTTGATGAACGCCTCCTGCGCGATGTCCTCCGCCTCCGCCGGATTGCGCACGTAACGCTGCACCAGCTTCAACACCTTGTGCTGGTACTTCAGCACGAGCGCGTCGAACGCCGCCTTGTCCCCCTTCTGGACGCGGCGGACCAGCGCGATGTCGCCTGCTTCAGCCCGCATTGGCCCGAAGTCCCGCGCTGCGCCTTCGACGTGCACGCCGGATATGACCGGCCGACCCCTGGTTAGTTCGCAAGGTCGTGATTGGGCGGGCGAAAGCCCCTCCTTTCGTGAATCACCCCGCAGATACTAGCAAGCCAGCCGGATGCGGGCTTTCAGGCGGCGGAAATCGGCCGCCGGGACCGATCCGGGCGCCAGCAGCCAGCCGGTGCGCCGCGGCCCCGCCCGAAGCCTGAGGCAGACGAGAAAGGGATAGGCCCTGGAAGCCAGGCCGATTTCGGCCGGCAGCCAGTCGCCTGCGCCCGCCAGGCGTACCCGCCAGCCCCGCCCGTCATGGCGCACCCCGGCCAGTCGGCAATGCGGCCCCGGCAACTGCATGACCGTCAGCGCGAACCCCGCGACAGCGCCCAGGGAAAGCACCGCGGCCAGGCCAATGGGAACCCGCGCCAGCCAGGGCATGGCCGCGGTCAGGGCATGGAAGAGCAGCACCGCCGCAGCGAGCCGCGGTGCGCCCGCCGGTTCAAGTTCCAGGACGAACGATGTCATCGACCAGCCGGGCGAATTCCGGGAGCTCGGGCCTGCCGCCGCCGATCAGCCAGTCGACGAGGACCGGATCGGGCTGTTCCAGGAAACGCTCGAAGTCGCGGCGGCGCGCCAGGTCGGCCTGCGGCCAGCGCCGGTCGAGCCAGCGAGACAGCAGCACGTCCAGTTCCTTCATGCCGCGCCGGCAACGCCAGCGGAGCCGACCGTCGGCCGCGGCATCCATCGCTCAGTCCCCACCCTCCGCGATCCGCCGCTTGATGTCGGCGATCGCGCGCGCCGGGTTGAGGTCCTTCGGGCAGGCCTCGGTGCAGTTCATGATCGTATGGCACCGGTAGAGCCGGAATGACTCGTCCAGTTTCGCGAGGCGCTCCGCCCGTGCGCCGTCGCGCGTATCCACGACCCAGCGATACGCGGCAAGCAGCGCAGCCGGCCCCAGGAAACGGTCGGAGTTCCACCAGTAGCTCGGGCAGGCGGTCGAACAGCAGGCGCAGAGGATGCAGGCGGACGGCCGGTCGATCTTCTCCTGGTCGCCGGGCGCCTGGCGACGCTCGCCGCCCGCCGGCGGCGGATCGCCGGCCTGCAGCCAGGGCTCGACCGAGGCGTACTGCCGGTAGAACTCGTCGAGGTCCGGCACGAGGTCCTTGACCACCGGGAGGTGCGGCAACGGGAAGATCCGGACCTCGCCGCGGACGGCGGCAATGGGCTGCGTGCAGGCGAGCGTGTTGACGCCGTCGATGTTCATCGCGCACGAGCCGCAGATGCCCTCGCGGCAGGAGCGGCGGAAAGTCAGCGTCGAGTCCACCTCGTTCTTGATCTTGATCAGCGCGTCCAGGACCATCGGACCGCACCGGTCGAGGTCGACCTGGTAGGAGTCGATCCGGGGCGCCTCGCCGCCATCCGGGTCGTAGCGGTAGATGCGGAACGCGCGCGGCCGCGCGGCATCCGCGGGGGCCGGGTGATTCCGCCCCGGGCGGCCCTCGTAGCGCGAATTCGCGGGCAGTCTGAACTGTGCCATCGCTCCCCCGTCAGTAGGCCCGGACCTGGGGCGGTATCCGTTCGACGTCGCCGGACAGCGTCTCCAGCTGGACCGCGCGGTAGTCGAAGCGCACGGCGCCCGCCGCGTCCACCCAGGCGAGCGTGTGCTTCATCCAGCTCGCGTCGTCACGCGCCGGGAAGTCTTCGCGGGCATGGGCACCGCGGCTCTCGGTGCGGTTGCGCGCGGAGTGGATGGTCGCCAGCGATTGTCCCAGGAGGTTGCCGAGCTCCAGGGCCTCGACCAGGTCGGTGTTGAAGACCAGCGAACGGTCGGTGATGCCGAGGTCGCGGTATCCCGCATGGCAGCGTTCGAGCGCCGCGCAACCCTCGGCGAGCGTCTCGCCGGTGCGGAACACCGCCGCGTCGCGCTGCATGGCGCGCTGCATCTCGTCGCGCAGCGACGCCGTCGATCGCGCGCCGGACGCGTGGCGGATGGCGTCGAAGCGGGCGAGCAGCGGCTCGATCGCAGCGGGTTTCGGGTCCGGCAGCGTGGCGCCGGGGCGCAGCGTCCTTGCGCAATGCGCGGCTGCCGCGCGGCCGAAGACGACGAGGTCCAGCAGGGAATTCGAGCCGAGCCGGTTGGCGCCGTGCACCGAGACACAGGCGGCTTCGCCGACCGCCAGGAGGCCGGGCACCACCCGGTCGGAGCCGGCCGAGCGCGTGAGCGCCTCGCCGTGCACGTTGGCGGGAATGCCGCCCATGTTGTAGTGGACGGTCGGCTGCACCGGGATCGGCGCGCGGGTGACGTCCACGTTCGCGAAGATCATGGCGGTCTCGGCGATGCCCGGCAGGCGCTTGGCGATCACCTCCGGGCCGAGATGCTCGAGGTGCAGGTGCAGGTGGTCCTTGTGCGGGCCCACGCCACGGCCTTCGCGGATCTCGATCGTCATCGCGCGGCTGACCACGTCGCGCGAAGCGAGGTCCTTGGCGTTGGGGGCGTAGCGCTCCATGAAGCGCTCGCCGTCGGAATTGCGCAGGATTCCGCCCTCGCCGCGCACGCCCTCGGTGATCAGGCACCCGGCGCCGTAGATGCCGGTCGGGTGGAACTGCACGAACTCCATGTCCGCGAGCGGCAGGCCGGCGCGCAGCGCCATGCCGCCGCCGTCGCCGGTGCAGGTGTGGGCCGACGTGCAGGAAAAATACGCGCGGCCATAGCCGCCGGTGGCCAGCACCGTCGCCTGCGCGAGGAAGCGGTGCAGCGTGCCGTTCGCCATGTCGAGCGCCAGCACGCCGCGGCAGGCCCCCTCCTCCATGATCAGGTCGATCGCGAAATACTCGATGAAGAACTGCGCACGGTGCCGGAGGCTCTGCTGGTAGAGCGTGTGCAGCATGGCGTGGCCGGTACGGTCCGCCGCCGCGCAGGTGCGCTGCGCGATGCCCTTGCCGTAGTGCGTCGTCATGCCGCCGAACGGCCGCTGGTAGATGCGGCCGTCCTCGGTGCGTGAGAACGGCAGGCCGTAGTGCTCGAGTTCGATGACTGCGGCGGGCGCCTCGCGGCACATGTAGGCGATCGCGTCCTGGTCGCCCAGCCAGTCGGAGCCCTTGACGGTGTCGTAGAAGTGATAGCGCCAGTCGTCGTCGCCCATGTTGCCGAGGGCGGCGCTGATCCCGCCCTGCGCGGCCACCGTGTGGCTGCGGGTCGGGAAGACCTTGGTGATGCAGGCGGTCGAGAGGCCGGCCTCGGCGAGCCCGAGGGTCGCGCGCAGCCCCGCGCCGCCCGCGCCGACGACGACGACGTCCGAACGGTGCTCGATGACCGGATAACTCGTCACGCGGCGCCGCCTCGCGCGAGCATCCAGATGGCGCAGCCCAGCGCCAGCGCGGCCGCGACATGGGCCGCACGCAGCAGCGCAAGCAGGAAGCCCAGCAGGCGGCCGCGGACGTAGTCCTCGAGAACGACCTGCAGACCCTGCATCGAGTGCCACAGGAGGGCGGCTCCGAGCAGCGCGGCGAGCGCAGCCTGCAGCGGTTGCGCGAACCAGGCCGCCACGACGGCGTGGTCGAGCGACGGCTGGCTGGTGAGCACCGCCAGGAACCAGAGGCACAGCGGAATCAGCGCGATGGAGGTCAGGCGCTGGTTGCGCCAGTGGCCGGACGCCCGGCCTTGCTTGCTGGTCATGGGAACCCGGCCACGTAGCGCCCCGCGGGCGTGAAGACGAGGGTCGCCGCGAAGGCGGCCGCCGCCAGCACGAACATGAGTCGCCCGGAACGGCGAGCCGCATGCTTTTCGAAACCGAAGCCCGCATCCCAGGCCAGATGCCGGATTCCCGCCAGCAGGTGATACCAGAAAGCCGCCAGCGCAAGCGCAAGCACGATCCGCATCGGCAGGCTCGCGAAGAACGCCTGGGCGCAGGCATAGGCTTCCGGCCCGAGCGCCGCCGCGAGCATCCAGCCCACGAACAGCAGCGCGCAGGCGGACAGGTACAGCCCGCTCGCGCGATGCAGGATCGAGAGCACCGTGGTGTACATGGGCCTGTACACCTGCAGGTGCGGAGAGAGTGGCCGGTCGGCGGGGCTGGGCATCGCTAAGCTATTCTGCCAGAAGGGGTCCTGCCTTCCCACGCCCTTACCCGCCGCGTTCGCGCAGATCTGCTGCGTTACGATGGTGCGATGGCATCCGCGCGCTCGACACCATTGCCCACCCACGCGGTCGTCTCGGTCACCGGCCGCGATGCACGCGCCTTCCTGCAAGGACAATTGTCCAACGACATCCTGGGACTCGAGCGGCATCCGGGCCTGCTCGCAGCCGCCTGCAATCGCCAGGGCCGGGTCCTCTCGACCATGCGCCTCGCAGCCGACGCTGGAGGCGTCCTGCTCGTCCTGCATGCCGGCCTCGCCCGCACCCTCGTGTCGCAACTCTCGCCGTACGTGCTGCGGGCCGACGTGCGTTTCGAGGACCGCAGCAAGGAACTCGAGGTCGCAGGCCTGATCGATGCCGAACCCGATGCCCGCTGGTCGCAGGCCGCTGCGGCGGCGAGCGGCCTCACCATGATGGTCGCAAGCCCGCGCCGGATCCTGCTGGCGGGGTCGCGCGCATCGCTCGACGCCGCCCTGGTCGCCATGCCGCGCACCGATGCCGGCGACTGGGACCGCACCTGCATCGAGGACGGCGAGCCGTGGATCACGCCGGCAACGGCCGCCCTGTGGCTGCCGCAGATGCTCAACCTCGACCTGATCGGCGGCATCAGCTTCAGCAAGGGTTGCTACGTCGGGCAGGAGATCGTCGCGCGAACCCAGCATCTCGGCCGGCTGAAGCGCCGGACGCTGCGCTACGCAGGTCCGCCGGACGTCGTGCTCGCTCCGGCCCAGCCGCTGTTCAGCGGCGAAACGCTGGCGGCCCAGGTGATTGCCAGCGTTCGCGACGCCACGGCGACCCATGCCCTCGCGGTCGTCGAGCTGCGCCACTGCAGCGACCTGCTCGGCGCGAAGCCCGGCGGCTCGGAATTCGTGCCCGCCGGCCTGCCGTACGCGATCCCCGCTCCCGGACCGGAATAAAAGGGGACGCACCCCTTTTCCATGAAGGGGTGCGTCCCCTTCATTCCTCGTGCCGCAACTGCGGGAACAGCAGCACGTCGCGAATGCTCGGGGAATCGGTCAGGAGCATGACGAGCCGGTCGATGCCGACACCGAGACCCGCCGCCGGCGGCATGCCGTACTCGAGCGCGCGGATGTAGTCCGCGTCGAAGTACATGGCCTCCTGGTCGCCCGCCGTACGCCGCCTGACCTGCTCGCGGAATCGCTCCGCCTGCTCTTCGGCGTCATTGAGCTCGGAGAATCCGTTGGCGAGCTCGCGGCCGTCGATAAACAGCTCGAAGCGGTCGGTCACGAACGGGTCCGCATCGCGGCGCCGCGACAGCGGCGATACCTCGGTCGGATAGGAATGGATGAACGTCGGCTGCCGCAAGGCATGCTCGGCAGTCTTCTCGAACAGCAGCATCTGCAGGCTGCCGGCCCCGTCATCCTTGCCGGGCTCGAGCCCGAGCCGCGCGCAGGCCTCGCGGAGGTAAGCCGCATCCCGGAACCGGCCCCGATCCAACCCGGGATTGGCGGCCGCGACCGCCTCCTCGACCGACTGCTTCGCGAACGGCGCGCCGAAGTCGATGCTGCGCCCCTGATACGTGACGACCCGCGCTCCCGTCACGGTTTCCGCCAGGCCCTGGAACATGCGCTCCACCAGGCCCATGAAGTCGTTGCAGTCGGCGTAGGCCTGGTAGAGCTCGAGCATCGTGAACTCGGGGTTGTGCTGCGTCGAGAGCCCCTCGTTGCGGAAATTCCGGTTGATCTCGTAGACCCGCTCGAAGCCGCCGACGACCAGCCGCTTCAGGTACAGCTCCGGCGCGATGCGCAGGTACATGTCCTGGCCGAGCGCATTGTGGTGCGTCACGAACGGCCGGGCGACGGCGCCGCCCGGGATCGGCTGCATCATCGGCGTCTCGACCTCCAGGAAGCCTTGCGCGTCCAGGAAGTCGCGCAGGTAACGCACGACGCGCGTGCGCGTGCGGAAGGCCTCGCGCGCCGGGCCGTTCACGATCAGGTCGACGTAGCGCTGCCGGTAGCGCGTGTCCGTGTCGGCGAGGCCGTGCCACTTGTCCGGCAGGGGCCGCAACGACTTGACCAGCAGCCGTGCCGACTCCGCCCGCACGGACAGCTCGCCGGCGCGGGTGCGCATCAGCGGCCCCTCGACGCCGACGATGTCGCCGACGTCCCAGCCCTTGAAGGCCTCGTAGACCGCCCCGAGCGCGTCCGCCTGCAGGTAGGCCTGGACCTGGCCGCTGCCGTCCTGCAGCTTGGCGAACGAGGCCTTGCCCATGAGGCGCTTGAACATCATCCGGCCGGCGACTCGCACGCGCACCGGGTGGGCCGCGAGCCATTCGTCGCTGCGACCCTCGTAGGTCGCGTGCAGGTCGGCCGCCAGCGCGTCGCGTCGGAAGTCGTTCGGGAACGCGATGCCCGACTCGCGCAGGCGCGCGAGCTTCGCGCGTCGCTCGGCGATCAACGCGTTCTCGTCCTGGGGCGGGGCGTTTTCCTTGCGGTCCATCGTGGCAGCTTACAGGCCCTGCTTCAGGCTCGCTTCCATGAACGGGTCGAGCGCGCCGTCGAGCACCGCCTGCGGATTCCCGGTCTCGTGGCCGGTGCGCAGGTCCTTGATGCGTGACTGGTCGAGCACGTACGAGCGGATCTGGTGGCCCCAGCCGACGTCCGTCTTCTGGTCCTCGAGCACGCGGGCCGCCGCATTGCGCTTGTTGACCTCCAGCTCGTAGAGCTTGGCCTTCAGCATCTTCATTGCCGTCGAGCGGTTCTTGTGCTGGCTGCGCTCGCTCTGGCAGGCCACGACGATCCCGGAAGGCAGGTGCCGCAGACGCACAGCGGAGTCGGTCTTGTTGACGTGCTGCCCGCCCGCCCCGCTCGCCCGGTAGGTGTCCATCTCGATGTCGGCCGGGTTCACCTCGATGTTGATCTCGTCGTCGATCACCGGCGAGACGAAAACCGACGCGAAGGAGGTGTGGCGGCGATTGCCCGAATCGAACGGCGATTTGCGCACCAGGCGGTGCACGCCGGTCTCCGTGCGCAGCCAGCCGTACGCGTAATCGCCGTCGATCTCGATCGAGGCGCTCTTGATGCCGGCGACCTCGCCCGGGCTCTGGTCGATCACCTCCGCCCGGTAGCCGCGGGCGTCGGCCCAGCGCAGATACATGCGCAGCAGCATCGAAGCCCAGTCCTGCGCCTCGGTGCCGCCGGCGCCCGCCTGGATGTCGAGGAAGGCCCCGCGCGGGTCCATCTCGCCGGGAAACATGCGCGACAGCTCGAGCTTGCGCACGCGCTGCTCGAGGCGGCCCGTATCCTTGACGATCTCGGTGAACCCCGACTCGTCGCTTTCGCCCTCGACGATCGCCAGCAGTTCGGCGGCATCCGAGAGTCCGGCCCCGAGGGTGTCGAGCTCGCTGATCGTGGCGTCGAGGCGCGCCCGTTCGCGCCCGAGGGCCTGGGCCTTGTCCGGCGTGTTCCAGATCGCCGGGTCGCCGAGCTCCTGGTTCAGTTCTTCGAGCCGCTCGCGCTTCGCGTCGTACTCAAAGGTACCCCCTCAGCGCCTGAAGGCGCTCCGTGAGGTCCTCGATCAGCCGTCGGGTGGGGGCGGATTCCATGGCGGCGGCATCTTACCAGCATGAATTGACAGGCAGGGCGAAAAGGGGACGCACCCCTTTGGCGACTGCCGACAGTTCGAATGCTCCCGCTCGTCCGCTAAAGGGGTGCGTCCCCTTTTCGCCCGCCGTTCCCGGCGACGTGCTCGACGAGCAGCTCCGCGTGCGGCGTCCCGCCGAATTTCGACGACTGCAGGCGGTAGGCGAGCCCGACGCGGGCGCCGGGGCCGGGTCGCCGGCGTTCCGGATCGTCGAAATAGCCGAAGGCGATGGCTTCCACGGGCGGCGTCGCCGCCGCCGCGCGCAGCCACAGCTTGAGGTGCCGCTCGCCGACCGCGCGCGAGTCCACGACGTCGAACTCCCCGTCGAAAACCGGCTCGGGAAATGCCTGCCCCCAGGGGCCGCCCTCCTCCAGGACACGCGCGGTCTCCAGCGAGATCTCGTGGGCCGCGAGCGCGCCATCGGTCTCCAGCACGTTCAACATCTGTGACGGCGACAGCCGGCGGCCGACTTCTTCCGCGAAGGCGTCCGCAAACCGCGCCAGCGAACCGCGGCCCAGCGTCAGGCCGGCGGCCATGGCGTGCCCGCCGAAACGCTCGATCAGGCCGGGATGACGTGACGAAACGGCCTCCAGGACGTCGCGGACGTGCAGGCCGGCGATCGAGCGAGCCGAGCCGCGCAGCTCGTCCTGCGATGCCGGCGCGAACGCGACCACCGGGCGATGCAGGCGGTCCTTCATGCGTGCGGCGACCAGGCCCACCACACCGGCATGCCAGCCGGCGTCGAACAGCGTCAGCCCGGGAGGCAAGTCGCCATCCGCGATGCGCAGCCGGCGAACCGCGGACAGCGCTTCCTCGCGCATGCGCGCTTCCAGCTCACGCCGTTCCCGGTTCAGCCGGTCGAGCTCCCCGGCGAGCGCGAGCGCTTCGCCCGGGTCGTCCGTGAGCAGGCAGCGAATGCCCACCGCCATGTCGTCGATGCGTCCCGCCGCGTTGAGCCGCGGCGCGATCTGGTGGCCCAGGTGCCGTGTCGACAATTCGTCGAGCCGGCAACCCGCGACCCGCGCCAGCGCCATGAAGCCGGTCGTGGCCGCCCGCGCGCGCGCGCGCTTGAGGCCGGCCTGCACGAGGATGCGGTTGTTGCGGTCGAGCGGCACGAGGTCAGCGATCGTGCCGAGTGCGACGAGGTCCAGCAGGTCGGCGACCGGAGGCAGCCGCAGGCCGCGCCGCCGCTCGAGTTCGCGCGTGAGCGAGGCCATGAGGTAGAACGCGACGCCGACGCCGGCCAGCGCCCGGCTGCCGAATGCGGCGCCCGGCAGGTTCGGGTTCACGTGCGCCGCGCATTCCGGCAACGTCGGCCCGGGCAGGTGGTGGTCGGTGACGAGCACCTCGATGCCGAGCGCACGGGCCGCCTCGATGCCCGCGAACGCCGACACGCCGTTGTCCACGGTGATCAGGAGGTCCGCGCGCTCGTCCCCGAGTTCCGCGACCAGCGCCGGCGTCAGGCCGTAGCCGTGCCGCATCCGGTCCGGCACGCGCATGCCGCAATTCGCGTGTCCGATGCGTGCGAGCTGGCGCAGCACGAGCGCCGTGCTCGTCGCGCCGTCCGCGTCGAAGTCGCCGACAACGAGGATGCGCGAGCCGCGCTCGACGTGGTCCGCCAGCAGTTCCGTGGCGGGCCCGATGCCGTCGAGCGTCGTGACCGGCAGTAGGGAACGCAGCTCCAGCGACAGGTCGTCGGCCGCCGTCACGCCGCGGGCGGCGTACACGCGCCGGAGCACCGGGTGCAGGGCCGAAGGCAGTGCCGCTTCCGGCCCGGCTGCGCGCCGGCGCAAGGTGACCGGCTGTGCGCGCGGCAGGTCGCTGGTATTCATCGGCGGCCATGATAACGGCGCACGGGCAGCGCGATTGGCTATATTGACGGGGTCAACATGCACTTCAATCGCGAAGCTGCCGGCGCGGCGAATGCCATCCTCGCGTGCACCGAGACCGAGGTGCGGCTACGGGATCGTACCGTGCGAGGTTCGGTCATCATCAGCCGCGAATCGGTCCTCGACGGCTGGATGCCCCCGGCACCGGAGTCGCTCACGATCGCCGACTTCGAAGGATTGCTCGCGCTGAAGCCCGATGTCCTCCTGCTCGGCACCGGCGCGCGCCAGCGCCTGCCCGCGGCTGCGCTGTACGCCGCCTTCGCCGCCCGCGGCATCGGCCTCGAGGTGATGGACAACCGCGCGGCCTGCCGCACGTTCAACGTGCTGCTGGACGAGTACCGGGATGTTGCGGTCGCCTTGATGCTATAGCCGCTTCGGCAGCTGCGTCAGCGGATCGAGCGGTTCACCCTCGAGGCGGATCTCGAAGTACAGCATCGGCTGCTGGCCGGGGCCGAGCCCCATCGCCGCGATCTGCTGTCCGGCGCGGACTTCCTGCCCTTCTTCGACCTGGACGAACGCATTGTGGCCATAGGCGGTGAGCCAGCCGCGCGCGTGGTTGACGATCACGAGCTGCCCGTAGCCCCGCAACGCGCTCCCCTTGTAGACGACCTTGCCGTCGGCGGCGGCGAGGATCGGCTGGTTCAGGCCGCCGTCGATGCGCAGCCCGACCCCGCCGGAGGGCTGGCGCACGACGCCCACCACGGTGCCGACGTCGACCGGCCAGCGCCAGCTCGGCGGCCGGTGGGCAGGATCGTCGGGCGAGGCGCGGCGTATGTCCGGCGCGGGTGGCGGCCGGGGCTGGGCGACAGCCGCCTTGCCGCCCTGCGGCTCCAGACGTAGCCGATCGCCGGGATGGATCAGGTAATCGCGGCCGATGCCGTTCCAGCGTGCGATGTCGCGATAGTCGAGCCCGTAGCGCCGCGCGATCGCGTACAGCGTCTCCCCGGAGCGAACGACGTGCCACTCAGGCGCATCGGGACGCCGGTCAGGACCGGAGCAACCGGCAATCGCCGCCAGCAGGATGCCTGCCGCCCATCGCTTCAGGTCACACCGCCCAGCAGCGGCACGAAGCTCACGAATCCGAGGCGCTCGCGCAGGAACTGGTCGCCGCGGCGCGTGAAGCGCAGCAGTTCCTGGCGGCCTTCCGGCCCGACCGGAGCGACCAGCCGGCCGCCCTCGGCCAGCTGGTCGAGCAGCGTCTGCGGCAGCGCGTGCGGCGCGGCAGCCAGCAGGATCGCATCGAAGGGCGCCTGCGACGGCCAGCCCTCGTAGCCGTCGCCGTGCTTGAAGCGCACGTTCCGGATGCCCAGTTCGCGCAGCCGTTCCCGGGCCCGCTCCAGCAGCGGCTCGATGCGCTCGATGCTGTAGATGCGGCCCGCGAGCGGCGCGAGCACCGCGGTCTGGTAGCCGCAGCCCGTGCCGACTTCCAGCACCTTCTCCGGCATGCCGCCGATCGTGACCGCCTCGGTCATGCGCGCGACGACATAGGGTTGCGAGATCGTCTGGCCGTGGCCGATCGGCAGCGCCGTGTCCTCGTAGGCGCGGCTCGCGAGCGCCTCGTCGACGAACAGGTGCCGCGGGACGTTGCGGATGCGGTCGAGCACCCGCGGGTCGCGGATCTTCTGTTCGACCAGGCGCTGCACCAGGCGCTCGCGGGTGCGCGCGCTCGTCATGCCGATGCCCTTGCGCTCCGTGTTCATGACGCCGGCTCCCGCAGCCAGTCGCGCAGTGAATCGAGGGCGGCGTGGCGCGTCAGGTCCACCTGCAGCGGCGTCACGGAGACGCGTCCATTCGCCACCGCATGGAAATCCGTGCCCGGCCCGGCGTCCTGGCCCGCGCCCGCCGCGCCGACCCAGTAGATCTCCCGGCCGCGCGGGTCGATGCCGCGCACCGCCGGCTTGGCCCGGTGCCGGTGACCCAGGCGCGTGACCTCGAACCCCTGAAGCTGCTCGTAGGGCAGGTCCGGCACGTTGACGTTCAGGATCATCGACCGGTGCAGCGGCTTCACCAGCAGCCTGAGGACGAGTTCGCGCGCGACACGCGCGGCGGTCGCGAAATGCGGGCCGGTGCCGGCCTGGGCCACGAGCGATACGGCCACCGTCGGCAGGCCGAGGAAACGCCCCTCGATGGCCGCGGCCACGGTGCCGGAATAGAGCACGTCGTCGCCGAGGTTCGCGCCGTCGTTGACGCCGGACACCACCATGTCGAATTCGAAATCGAACAGGCCGGTGATCGCCAGGTGCACGCAATCGGTCGGCGTGCCGTTGATCACGTACCAGGTGCCCTCGTCGACGCGCTGCACGCGCAGCGGCACGTCCAGCGTCAGCGAGTGGCTCGCGCCGCTGAAATTCCGGTCGGGCGCGACGACGGTGAGCGCGGCAACGCCGTCGAGCGCCTCCCGCAGGAAGCGCAGTCCTTCGGCGCGATAACCGTCGTCATTCGCGAGCAGTATCTTCAATGGCGGCTGATCCGTTCCCGGCCGCGTGCCGCGCGGCCGCGCCGCACTATACTGCAAGCTCCGCCGCCACGGCGCGCCGACCGGGAGATCCGCCATCAAGGACGAGGAACGGGAGCTGTTCCGCGCCGCGATGCGGGGCGTGAAGCCGCTCGGCCGCGCACATGCGAAGTCCTCGATCCCGCGCTCGCCGCGCAGGCCGCGCGCCGCGTTCCGGCGTGCGGACGAGGCACGCGTGCTCGAGGAGTCCCTGCGGCTCGATCCCGCCGAGCTCGACGTCGAATCCGGCGAGGAACTGCGTTTCCGCCGCGAGGGCGTGCCCGAATCCGTCGTGCGCCGGCTGCGGCAGGGGCTGTATGCGGTCCGGGATGAGATCGACCTGCACGGCCTGACGCAGGACGAGGCGCGGCAGGCGCTCGCGGCTTTCCTCGCCGAGGCGACGCTGCAGCGCCGGCGCTGCGTCCGCGTGATCCACGGCAAGGGCCGCGGCTCCGGCCAGCGCGGTCCGGTCCTCAAGTCGGCGGTCAACCGCTGGCTGCGCCGCCACGGCGACGTGCGCGCCTTCTGCTCCGCGCGCCGCAACGACGGCGGCACCGGCGCCGTGTACGTGCTGCTCGACTAGTCGTCGTCGTCTTCGGGCACCCGGACGTCCACCAGCTCGCGCAGGACGCTGGTGGCAAACGCGCCGCGCGGCAGGCTGAACTCCAGGACGAGCGCGTCGCCCTCCAGCCCGTGGCGAAAACCCGCCGGGCGCACGATGAGTGCACGCCGCTCGCCGCGCAGCCCGACGGCCGACAGCAGTGCCGGCAGGGGCGCGACCGCCTCGAGCGCGGCCGCCTCAACCCGGCCGGCTTCGCCGCCGGGCAGCACGCCGCCCGCGCCGCACATGGGCCCGGTCGGCGACAGGTCGCCTTCCTGCAGGCGCTTCTGCAACCCCTCGTCCGCGTGTTCCGCCGCGAACACGGATTGGCTCCCCGTGAGGTTGATCACTTCGCCCGGCAGGAGCCGGTTCCAGGTGTTCGCGCGCACGCGGGCGGCCAGGACCGCATTGAATGCCAATGCCCGGGCCGATGAGAGGACGAAGGCGCGCTGCTCCCGTCCGCGCTGCAGGCGGCCCGTTTCAAGCCATTGCCGCACGCGCCGGAGGTTGGCGCCTTCGCGCCCGAAGCGCTGCGCGCCGAAGTAGTTCGGCAACCCGTCCGCCTCGAGCTTTGCGATCCGCCCGGTCACCGCGCCGTGGTCGCCCTGCAGGCCCCGGACACGGATGCGGAAGCGATTGCCGGTCAGCGCCCCGCGCCGCAGCTTGCGCGAATGCGCATGCTCGCTCAGTACGCGGAAGCCCTCGCCGCAGTAGCCGACGAAGGACGCCGTTTCGCGCGATGCCGGCACGGAGAACCACTGGCGCGCCACCGCGCGGCGGTCTTTCTGCCCGGCGAAGCCGACGTCCGCCGGCGGGCGTCCCGCGCGGACCGCGAGCGCGCGCGCGACGAACAGGGTGTTGGCGCCGACCTTCTCGACGCGCAGCAGGCGGTGCGATTCGCCGCCGTCCGGCTCGAACCCGAGCTGTTCCTCGACCACGAAGTCGGCAGCCTCCACGCGCAGCGCACCGGCGGCCGGCGTCGCGCCCCAGGCGCGCGGCGGGTCGAGGGCGATCGCGTGCCAGGCGTCGGAAGTCCCCGCCTCAGCGTGCATGCGCATCGACCAGCAGCACGACGGCCTGCGCCGCGACGCCTTCGCCGCGCCCCAGCGCGCCGAGTCCTTCGGCGGTCGTCGCCTTCACGTTCACGCTGCCGGCGTCGATCCCGAGGTCGGCGGCGATGTTGTCCACCATGGCCGGGCGATGCGCAGCGATGCGCGGCGCTTCAGCGATCAGCGTCAGGTCGCAGTTGGCGACCGCGAACCCCTGTGCCGCCACCAGGCGCGCGACCTCGCGCAGGAGCGCGCGGCTGTCCGCGCCGGCGAAACGCGCGTCGTCCGGCGGGAAGTGCCTCCCGATGTCGCCGAGCGCCGCCGCGCCGAGCAGCGCATCCATCAAGGCGTGCAGCAGGACGTCGCCGTCGGAATGGGCGACGAGGCCGCGATCGTGGGGGATCGACACGCCGCCGAGCCGGACATGGTCGCCCGGCCCGAATCGATGGACGTCATAGCCGGACCCGACCCTCACCGCAGCCTCCGGACCGCGGACCAGGCGGCCGCGGCGAATGCGAGGTCGGCCGGCCGCGTCACCTTGACGTTCAGCGGCGATCCTTCGACCAGCAGGGGCCGCAGGCCCAGCTTCTCGATCGCCGCCGACTCGTCCGTCGGCTCGAAGCCTTGCTCGAGCGCCTGCCCGAGCGCCAGCTTCAGCGCACCGAGCCGGAACATCTGGGGCGTCTGCGCTCGCCACAGGCGCTCACGCGGCAGCGTCCGCAGGCTGCGGCCCTCCTCGTCGGCTTGCTTGACGGTGTCTGCGACCGGCGCCGCGAGCAGGCCGCCGACGGCGTCGCGCCGGCACGCACTGACCAGCGCGCGCAGGTCCGGGCGCGGCACGCAGGGACGGGCCGCATCGTGGACCAGCACCCAGTCGTCGGCGGAAGCGGTGATGAGCGACTGCAGCCCGTTCAATACGGAACGGGCGCGGGAATCCCCGCCTTCGACGGCCACCACGCGGCGGCGCAAGACGGCCGGCAGTCGCTCGAAACGCCGGTCGCCCGTCGCCAGCACCACGGCGCCGCCCGCGATGCCTTTCAGGGATGCGAACGCGCGCAGGCAATGCTCGAGCAGCGTCGCGCCCGCAATCTTCAGGTAAGGCTTGGGAACCGGCCCGCCGAAGCGCGTGGCGCGCCCGGCAGCGGCGATCACGTACCAGATGCGCGCGGCCACCGCCCGGTTACGGCTGCGTCGATGCCTGCATCGACTCGGGGCTCGTCCCCTCGCCGTCCGGCGCCAGGTGCGTCGCGTCGACGACCTGGTAGAAGGTCTCGTTGGCGGCGACCATGCCGAGGTCGTTGCGCGCGCGTTCCTCGAGCGCGGTCAGGCCGTGCTTGAGGTCCGCGACTTCGGCCTTGATCTGGGCATTGCGCTCGGAGAGCGCGGCATTGGCGTCGCGCTGCGCCGCCACCGCCTGCTCGAGGTGCCAGTATTCGCGCATGCCCTCGTCGGAGACCCAGAGCCGGTACTGCAGCAGCACGAAGGCGGCGATCAGGACGGCCAGCACGAGCTTCATGGGGCGGTCAGCCTAGCACGCGCGGTCGGGTCACGTCGCGGATTTCCGGCGCAGCGGGAACGCCTCGCGGCCGGCATAGCGCGCGCGGGCGCCCAGCTCGGCCTCGATGCGCAACAGCTGGTTGTACTTTGCCATGCGGTCGGAGCGGGACAGGGAGCCGGTCTTGATCTGCGTCGCCGCCGTGCCGACCGCAATGTCCGCGATCGTCGAGTCTTCGGTCTCGCCGGATCGGTGCGAGACCACCGCCGCATAGCCGGCGCCGGTCGCCATCTCGATCGCGGCCAGCGTCTCGGTCAGCGTGCCGATCTGGTTCGGCTTGACCAGGATCGCATTGGCGACCCCTTCCGCGATGCCGCGCGCGAGGATCTCGGTGTTGGTCACGAACAGGTCGTCGCCGACCAGCTGCACCTTCTGCCCGAGCCGCTGCGTCAGCAGCGCCCAGCCCTCCCAGTCGCCCTCCGCCATGCCGTCCTCGATGGTGAGGATCGGGTAACGCTCGACCAGGGACGCGAGGTAGTCGACAAACTGCGCGGCGGTGAATTTCCGTCCCTCCGAGGCCAGCTGGTAGCTGCCGCTGCCGTGGAACTCGCTGCTGGCGACGTCGAGGCCGAGCCAGACGTCGTGGCCCGGGTGGAAGCCCGCCTGCTGGACCGCCTCCAGGATCACGCCCAGCGCCGCCTCGTTGGAAGGCAGGTCGGGCGCGAACCCGCCCTCGTCGCCCACGGCGGTCGCGAGCTTGCGCTCGTGGAGGATCTTCTTCAGCCGGTGGAAGATCTCGGCGCCGCAGCGCAGCGCCTCGCCGAAGCTCGGGAGCCCCGCGGGGACGATCATGAATTCCTGGATGTCGAGGCTGTTGTCCGCGTGGGCGCCGCCGTTGACGATGTTCATCATCGGCACCGGCAGCACCACGGCATCGTCTCCGCCCAGGTACCGGTACAGCGGCATCCGCCGCGCGCGCGCCTCGGCGTGAGCGGCCGCCAGCGATACCGCGAGGATCGCATTGGCGCCGAGCCGCGACTTGTTCTCCGTCCCGTCCAGTTCGCGCATGCGCGCGTCGATGCCGGCCTGGTCCGAAGCGTCGCGGCCGACGAGCGCATCGCGCAACGCGCCGTTCACGTGGGCGACGGCATTGAGGACGCCCTTGCCCAGGTAGCGCTTCGGGTCGCCGTCGCGCAGCTCGACCGCCTCGCGCGTGCCCGTGGAGGCGCCCGAGGGCACGGCGGCCCGGCCCAGCGAGCCGTCCTCGAGCTCGACGTCGGCCTCCACGGTCGGGTTGCCGCGGGAGTCGATGATCTCGCGGCCGCGGATGTCGACGATTCTCATTACAGGGAGGCCTCGGCGAAGGGGCGCGACTTGACGGTGCGGTCGATCTCGACGAGCAAGGCGAGCAGCTCGCGCATGCGCGGCAGCGGCCAGGCATTCGGGCCGTCCGACAGGGCCTTCTCCGGGTCCGGGTGCGTCTCCATGAAGACGCCCGAGACGCCGGCGGCGACCGCGGCGCGCGCCAGCACCGGCACGAACTCGCGCTGGCCGCCGGAGGCCGTGCCCTTGCCGCCCGGCAGCTGCACCGAGTGGGTGGCGTCGAACACCACCGGCGCGCCGAAGTCGCGCATCACCGAGAGCGCGCGCATGTCGGACACCAGGTTGTTGTAGCCGAAACTGAAGCCGCGCTCGCAGACCATGATGTCGGGATTGCCGGTGGAATGCGCCTTCTCGACCACGTTCGCCATTTCCCAAGGGCTCAGGAACTGGCCCTTCTTGACGTTCACCGGTTTGCCCTGGGAGCAGACGTTGACGATGAAATTCGTCTGCCGGGCGAGGAACGCGGGCGTCTGCAGGACGTCCACGACCGCCGCCACTTCGCCGAGCGGCGTATCCTCGTGCACGTCGGTCAGCACGGGCACGCCGTGCTGACGGCGCACTTCGGAGAGGACCTTGAGGCCCGCCTCGATCCCGGGGCCGCGGAACGAAGAGCGCGACGAGCGGTTCGCCTTGTCGTAAGACGCCTTGAAGACGAACGGCACGCCAAGAGCGCCCGTGATCTCCTTCAGGGTTCCCGCGATGTCGAGCGTGAGCTGCGGGCTCTCGACCACGCAGGGTCCGGCAATGAGGAACAACGGCCGGTCCGGCCCGATCTCCGCCCCGGCGAGCTTCACGCGCTCGCCGCCTGCTGCAGCCGGCCCGTGCCGCGCGCCCGTGCCGCCTGCTCGCGCGCCGCGCGCACGAAGCTCGTGAACAGCGGGTGGCCGTCGCGCGGGTTCGAGGTGAACTCGGGGTGGAACTGCACGCCGACGAACCAGGGATGCGAAGGCAGCTCGACGATCTCCACCAGCCCGTCTTCCGAGAAGGCGGAGATGGCAAGGCCCGCCTTCTGCATGCGCTCGAGGTAGTTGTTGTTGAACTCGAAGCGGTGGCGATGCCGCTCGTGGATCGCGTCGCGGCCGTAGATCCGGCGCGCCAGCGTCCCGGTCAGGATGCGCGACTCCTGGGCGCCGAGGCGCATGGTGCCCCCGAGGTCCGAGCGGTCGTCGCGCTTCAGGGTCTCGCCGCTGCGGTCGCGCCACTCGGTGATGAGGGCGATGACCGGGTCCGGCGCCTCGCGCTCGAACTCCGTGGAGTTCGCGCCGGGCAGCCCGAGCACGCCGCGCGCGAACTCGATCACCGCGACCTGCATGCCGAGGCAGATGCCGAGGTAGGGCACGCCCTGCTCGCGGGCATGGCGCACCGCCGCGATCTTGCCCTCGATGCCGCGTTCGCCGAAGCCGCCGGGCACCAGGATCGCGTCCATGCCAGCGAGGCTCGCCGTGCCCGCGCTCTCGAGGTCGGTCGACTCGACGTAGTGCACCTGCACGCGCGTGCGGGACTTGAGCCCGGCGTGGCGCAGCGCCTCGTTGAGCGAGATGTAGGAGTCGCGGATCTGCACGTACTTGCCGACCATCGCGATGTTGACCGTCGCGTCGTGCTGCTGCCGGCCCGCGACCACCTGCTGCCATTCGCGCAGGTCCGCGGGCGGCGCGTCGATGCGCAGCTTGTCGCACACGATCTCGTCGAGATGCTGCTCGTGCAGCAGGATCGGGATCCGGTAGATGTCGTCGGCATCGACCGCCGAGATGACCGCGCGCTCCTCGACGTTCGTGAACAGCGCGATCTTGCGGCGCTGCTCCGGCGGGAGCGGGTCCTGGCAGCGGCACAGCAGCACGTCCGGCTGGATGCCGATGCCGCGCAGCTCCTTGACCGAGTGCTGGGTCGGCTTGGTCTTGATCTCGCCCGAGCCGCCCACGATCGGCACCAGCGTCAGGTGCATGTACACGCAGTTGTTGCGGCCGAGTTCGACACCGAGCTGGCGGATGGCCTCCAGGAAGGGCAGCGACTCGATGTCGCCGACCGTGCCGCCGATCTCGACCATGCAGACGTCGGCGTCGCCGGCGCCGAGGCGGATGCTGCGGATGATCTCGTCGGTGATGTGCGGGATGACCTGGACCGTCGCGCCGAGGTAGTCGCCGCGGCGCTCACGCGCGATCACCCGCTCGTAGATCCGGCCGGTGGTGAAGTTGCTGTTGCGGCCCGTGGTCGTGCGGACGAAGCGCTCGTAGTGGCCGAGGTCCAGGTCGGTCTCGGTCCCGTCCTCGGTGACGAACACCTCGCCGTGCTGGAACGGGCTCATCGTGCCCGGGTCCACGTTGATGTACGGGTCGAGCTTGACCATGCGCACCTTGAGGCCACGCGCCTCGAGGATGGCGCCGAGACTGGCCGATGCGAGCCCCTTCCCGAGGGAAGAGACCACGCCGCCGGTCACGAACACGAATCGCGTCATGGGAGCCCCCGCCGTCCGCCCGAAACGACGGGCAATCAGTCTAGTCGAGCGGTGCGGGACCCGCCAGAGGAAATGTGAAGCGCGTCACGCGCGAGCCGACATAAGCCGCCGCGAAACCGCGTCCCGGGCCGTTCGTCGCCGCGGCGCGAGCGCCCGTCGGAACGCGCATTTCGCCCCGTCTCGCGGTCCTTATAGTTCGACCCATGAAAAAGGCACAGGCCGGCTTCACGCTCCTCGAACTCATGGTCGTGGTCGCGATCGTGGGCATCCTGATGGCCGTCGCCATCCCGGCGATGGGCGACTTCATCCGCAACGGGCGCATTACCGCGGCCGCCAACGACGTCATGGCGGCGCTGCACTTCACGCGCTCCGAGGCGATCAAGCGGCGCCAGCCGGTCACGCTCTGCACCAGTGACAATGCGCTCAACGCCGACGGCAGCGCCAACACGGTGGACCCCGCCTGCGAGGATTCCGAGTTCCTGACCGGCTGGATCGTGTTCGTCGATCTGAACGGAGACGGCCTACGCGACGCGGGCGATACGGTCCTGCTGAACCACGGGCGGATGAACGATGAGATCACGGCGGCCACGTCCGCAGACCGGTTCGTCGTGACCTACCTGCTGAACGGTTTTGCCGACGATCCGAATGGCGCCAGCATCGCCCTGTGCGATGCGCGCGGCAACGTGCCGACGGGCGGCGAACTGTCCTCGGCTCGGGGCATTCGAGTCGCGGTGACCGGCCGCGCCGGGGTCACGCGCGACCTCGATGAAATCCAGGCTCTGGTGGATGCGATCGGCGACGTCGGCGGCTGCGAGGCGAGCTGAGCCATGAGTACCAGGCACATGCAATCGGGATTTTCGATGGTCGAGGTGCTGGTCGCCCTGGTCGTGCTGGCCATCGGCCTGCTCGGCATCGCCGCGCTCTACCTCAACAGCCTCCAGTCCGGACGCACCGCGATCTACCGCACCCAGGCCATCACGCTGGCCGCCGACCTCGCCGACCGCATCCGCATGAACCGCACGGCGCAGGCCGGCTATGCCACGCTGTTTGGTGACGTCGGTCTGGTTCCCGTCGGCGCCTGTGCAACGACCGGCGGATGCTCGGATGCCGATCTCGCCACCAGCGACCTTGCGAACTGGAAGGCCGCGATCGCGCAGCAGCTCCCCAATGGCCAAGGCCAGGTGGTCGTGACGCCGCCGGTCGCGATCGACGAACCCGCCACCTACGTGGTTACGGTGCAATGGGTCGAAGTCAACGAAGCGGCGCCCGTGTTCTTCCAGCTCGGGTTCCAGACATGAATACGACGAACCGCAACCGGCGGCACGAACAGCGTGGCCTCAGCCTGGTCGAGCTCATGGTGGCCATGGCCATCGGCACCTTCCTGCTGGCAGGGGCGATCACGGTGTTCGGCAAGACCCGTGACCTGTACCGGACCAACGATGCCGCCGCGCGCCTGCAGGAAACCGCCCGCTACGCCATGAGCACCATTGAGGCCGACCTGCGGATGGCGAACTACTGGGGCCTGATGAGCCGCGCCGACCTGATCGAGAACGGACCGGCGCTCGACCTGGCAAACCTGCCGGCGGTCGATCCGACGTACTCGCTGCCCGCCGAACTCACCGGTTATGCCGGCACGATCAACCAGTGCGGCGCCATGTGGGCCGTGAAGCTGCCGGCTTACATCGAGGCGACCGATTCCTACACCCTCGGCTGCGCCGCCGCGGGCGACGGCGCGGTCGCGGGATCGGACACGCTGACGATCCGCCGCGCCTCCACCCAGCAGATCGCGACGGGCGCCCCGCTGACAGCCAGTGCCGGCCAGATCAAGCTGCAGACGAGCCGCGTGCAGGGCACCCTTTTCTCGACCGCCACCATTCCGGCAGGTTACCTGCCGCCGCTCTCGGAAACCCGCGCGCTGGTGGTCAACGGCTACTACGTCGGCCAGGACTCCGACGAGCGTGACGATACGCCGTCGCTGCGCCGCAAGCAGCTCGACGTCGCCGGCGGAGCGCCGGCCATCACCGATCTGCAGATCGTGCCGGGCGTGGAAGACCTGCAGATCGAACTCGGCGCGGACTTCAACGATGACCAGAACGCCGACTACTACGTGCAGCCCGGCACGGCCATCCCGGCCGGCGACCAGATCGTCGCGGTACGCGTCTGGCTCCTGGTTCGCGCGGAGCAGCCGGAAGTCGGCTTCACGGACGGTCGTACCTACGACTACGCGAGCCGGACCGGCGCGAATGTGCTGACGCCCGGAGACAACTTCCGCCGGCTGCTCGTCAGCAAGACCATTGCACTCAGGAATACGCGTCGATGAACGGCATGGCAACAGGCATTCGCAGGCAGCAGGGCGCGGCGCTCGTCGTCGGACTGATCCTGCTGGTCGTGCTCACGATCCTGGCCGTCTCCGGCGTATTCACCGCCAACATGGAGTTGCGCATGGTGCGCAACACGCAGAGCCAGGAGCGCGCGTTCCAGGCCGCGGAAGTCGCGGTCGAAGACGCGCTCGCCAACCCGGTGCTCTCGACCAGCGCGGCGTTCAACCAGGCCGATACCGCCGTGCCCAATTCGAACCCGGACACGTACCGTTACCAGCTGCAGTTCGTCGGCCAGGCGCCGCTCGGCACCGGCACGGCCGGCTACAGCATCGGCACGGCCTTCCAGACCTATCACTTCCAGGTCGATGCGACCGGCAACGGCCCGGACAACGCCCTGGCCGAGCATACCCAGAGTTTCTACGTCGTCGGTCCCGGAACCTGACGCACTGGAGATCCGCCATGACCCGTTCATTTCTCCGAGATTCTTCCGTTCACCGCCGCAGCGCGGCCGGCCTGCGCGCCGCCTGCCTCGCGGCCGCGGCCTGCTCGCTGTTCGCGGGCACGGCCCTGGCGCAGAAGCCGATGGTGATCCTGGAAGACGTGCTGGAAACCACCAGCGGCCTCGTTTCACTTCCGGGTACCGCCGGTGGCAGCATCACGGCGCGGGAGTGCCGCGATTGCGCGAGCCAGCGGCTCACGTTCGGACGGGAAACCCGCTATTTCGTCGGCGACGAATCCGTCTCCTACAACCGCTTCCGCCAGCTCGCCGCCCAGGGCGACGGCCGGATGTACGTCTACTTCACGCCGGAAACGCGCGTCCTGACGCGCCTGCGCCTCAGTTCGGCGCCCACCGCCAAGTGAGAACATCGTCATGAAACCCATCACCCAGCGATTCGTCCACCTCGCCTGCGGCGCCACGCTTGCCGCGCTCGGCTGCGCGGCCGGCGCGGATGAGGCCGAGATCTTCGTCGGCACGGGCAACGCGGTCACCGGCGAGAGGCCGAACATCCTGTTCATCATGGACACCTCGGGCAGCATGTCCGGCAACGTCACGACGCAGGTGCCCTACAGCCCCGCGACCGACTTTCCCGGCAGCTGCGCGGACGACCGCGTGTACTTCCAGCAGGGCACGAATTCGAGCGACCCGCCGGATTGCACCAATGCCAACTCGGTGCCGCTTGCCGCCTTCAAGTGCGATGCCGCGCTCACGAACATGGCGCTGGCCGGCTACTACATCGCCGACCGCGCGGCGCAGTGGCGCAGCAGCCGCTGGCGCAACATCCAGGGCAATACCGGCAACTCGGTGTGGGTTGAATGCCGTGCCGACGCGGGAGTCCATGGCAACGGCGTGAACACCACGAACCTCTGGGCCCGTGACGGCAGTGGCGGCCCGTGGACCTCGAACAGCGCCCAGCAGATCACCTGGACGCAGAACAACTCCAACCGCAGCTACGTTTTCTATTCGGGAAATTACGTCAATTGGCTGAACAACGGCGGAACGATCACGCAGACCCGGCTGGAGATCATGCAGCAGGTGGCGTCCAGCACCATCACGCAGCTCGCCGCCCAGGGCGCCGTGAACATGGGCCTGATGCGCTTCAGCAACAACGAAGGCGACGGCAACGGCTGCGGCCAGACCGCCGCTCAGGGAGCCATGGTCCTGCGTGAGGTCGGCCCGGTCGAGACCCAGTCCGCGGCCATGCTGGCCGATATCGCAGCCCTGAACGCCGACGGTTGCACGCCGCTGTCCGAATCCATGTACGAGGCCTATCGCTATCTGAGCGGCAGCGGCGTCACCTATGGCCTGGCCTCGCGCACGGCGCCTGGCGCGGGCGGCCTGAAGCCGAGCATCCTGAGTTCCCGTGAGTCCTCGCCCAACCAGGACACCTACAAGAGCCCGTTGCTCGAGTCTTGCCAGCGCAACTTCATCGTCCTGCTGACCGACGGCATCCCGACCGCGGACGGCGCCTCGAACACCGCAATCGAGACCCTGATCGGCGGCACCTGCGCCGGGGGCGAGAATGCAACCGGCGGCCGCTGCCTCGAGGAGATTGCCGAGTACATGTACGAGAATGACCTGCGGCCTTCGGTGCCGCTGGTGCAGAACGTCACGACCTACACGATCGGCTTCGCGCTGACCGGCGCCCAGGGCGCGGCGGCGGTGACGAAGCTGCGCAACACGGCAGCAGGCGCCGGGGGCGTGTTCTACGAAGCCAAGGATACGGCCTCGCTTACCACCGTGCTCACGAACATCGTGCGCAACATCCTCGAGTTCAACACGTCGTTCACGGCGCCCGCGGTCTCGGTCAACGCCTTCAACCGCACGCAGAACCTCAACGACCTGTACGTGACCGTGTTCCGGCCGAGCGAAACCTACGCCTGGTCGGGCAACATCAAGAAGTACGAACTGGCGGCCAATGGCACGATCCTAGATGCCACTGGCGCGCCGGCGGTCGAGATCACGACCGGCTTCTTCCGCAACACGGCGCAGAGTTTCTGGACCACCGGCACCGACGGAGACGACGTCACGCTCGGCGGCGCGGCAAACGAGCTGCCCCTGCCCGACGACCGGAACGTCTACAGCGACATCAATACCGCGCTCGCCCTGACCGCCGGCGGCAATGCCGTGACAACGGGCAACGCGGCAATTACCGACGCCATGCTCGGCCTTGCGGGCGCCGAGCCGCCGGGCCGCGACTCCCTCATCAACTGGATGCGGGGCCGGGACGTCCTCGACCAGGACGGCGACGGACTCACCACCGATCCCCGTCATCAGATGGGCGACCCGATGAACGGCCGCCCGGCGACCGTCATCTACGGCGGCACGCTCGCCGATCCAGACCCGGACGACGGCGTCGTCTACGCGGTGACGAACGAAGGATACCTGCACGCCATCGACGTCAATGACGGTTCCGAGCTCTGGGCCTTCTTGCCGCAGCAGCTGCTCGCGCGGGCCAGCGATCTCTACAACGACGAGGCTGTGACTGACCGCGTCTACGGCCTGGACGCGAACATTCGGGTCATCCGCAACGAGGTCAACGAGAATGGCGTGATAGAGCCGGCGCTCGGCGAGCGCGTGCTGCTGTACTTCGGCATGCGCCGCGGCGGCAGCGACTTCTACGGCATCGACGTCACCGACCGGAACGCCCCGACCCTGCTATTCCGCATCGGTCCAAACGAGACCGGCGCCAAGCGCCTGGCCAACGCCGGCCAGAGCTGGTCCATGCCGGCGGTCGCGAAAGTCAACATCAACGGCGCGTCGCAGAACACGCTCCAGCAGGTCCTGGTCTTCGGCGGCGGCTATGACACCGTCCAGGACAACGGTGCCTTCGTGGCGGCAGACAGCGTCGGCAACCAGATTTTCATGGTCGACGCGCTGTCCGGCGACGTGCTGTGGTACGCGGGTCCCTCCGCCGATGCCGGCGCGGACCTGCGCCACGCCTCGATGAACCACAGCATTCCGGCCGATGTTCGCGTGTTCGACCTGACCGGTGACGGGTTCGCCGACCGCATGTACGCGGCCGACATGGGCGGGCGCGTGTGGCGCTTCGATGTCCACAACGGCCAGACCCGTGCAAACCTGGTCACCGGCGGCGTGTTCGCCTCGCTCGGCAACGCGCACCTCGCCACGCACCCGGTGGAGACGACCCGACGCTTTTACAGCGCGCCGGACGTCGCGTTCCTGACCTACGGCGGCAAGACCTGGCTCAACATCGGAATCGGCTCGGGTTACCGCGGCCATCCGCTCAACCAGCAGACCGAGGACCGCTTCTACAGTCTGCGTGATCACACGCCGTTCGCCCGCTTGACCCAGGCGCAGTACGACGCGGCGACCGTGATCACCGAAGCGGACGTGAACCTCATCGACATTACGGACGACATCACGCCGACCATACCTGCCGGCGCCTCGGGCTGGCGCCTCGACCTGCGGCGCCCCTCCGCGGCGTGGACCGGCGAGAAGTCGCTCTCCGAGGCACGCACGATCGAGAGCCTGATCCAGTTCACGACCTACGAGCCGAACAGCGCCTCAACGACGAACAGTTCGTCCTGCGCGCCCGGCGTCGGCACGAACCGGTTGTACACCATCAGCGCTTTCACCGGCGCACCGGTGTTCGACCGCGAGAATCCCGAGGACCCGCCGGACTCTGCGGATGACCGCGAGACCGAGCTCGCCCAGGGCGGCATCGCGCCGGAAGTGGTCTGGCTGTTCCCGAGCCCGGATGATCCGGTCAACTGCATCGGCGCCGAGTGCCGCCCGGACCCGGTCTGCCTCGTCGGCCTGGAGAACTGCGGCGTGGGCGTCAACCTCGACCCGGTCCGCACCTTCTGGCGCCAGACGGGCGTGAACTGAAGCAAGAGCCCGGCCGCCGCTGGCGGCCGGGCCTTCCAGGGAGCAGCTAAATGAATCCAAAGGCAAGGCAGCGCGGCATGACCCTCATCGAGCTGGTCGTGGTCGTGATGATCGTCGGCATCCTGGCGGCGGTCGCGATTCCCTCGTACCGCAGCTACGTCATACGCAGCCAGCGCGCCGACGCCAAGGACGCGCTGCTGGCCGTCGCCACGGCGCAGGAGAAGCACTATTTGCAGTGCAACACGTATGCCACGGGCATGGGTGCGGCGACCAACTGCGCCGCGGGCGAGATGCAGGGAACGGCCGACAGCAAGAACGGCTGGTACACGATCACGCTGCCGATGGTTGCGAACGCCACGGCGTTCAGCGTCACGATCACCGCGGATGCCGGCGACAACCAGGCACAGGATGCGGAGTGCCAGAGTTTCACCGTGACCTCAGCGGGCATTCGCACGGCCGCCGACGACGGCGGCACTGACAACACCGAGGAATGCTGGCGCTGAGCGCCGAGGCCGCCCGCTAGGTCAGCCGCGGGCGCCCTTCCCACAGCGGCGCGAGCGCGGGCTGACCGGCCGGCGCCGAGAACGCCGCGTCGATCCACAGGTCGCCCACCGCGGCGAGCCGGTCGCCGACGTACACCAACGGCAGGCGATCGCGCATCCACGGCACGATGCCGGCCTCCTGGCAGAGGTCCTTCAGCCGCTTGCGCGGGCGCGCCGGGTGCGGCTGCAGCGTCTCGCCGCCGGTCCGGAACCGGATTTCGGCGCACCCGCAGGCCGCCGGGTCGAGCCCGCGATCGCTTCCGGCGACGAGTTTGAACCGGCCGAGGCCCGCACCGAGGTCGAGCGGTCGCCCCGCCGGCGCGGCCGGACACCGTGACGGCAACGGCGCCAGCGCGTACAGGCGACCGCGATAGCGCCGCACCTCGCCGGCATCCCAGCGCAGCGCCGGCGCGCCGTCCTGGCGTGCGGCGAAGAACCCGGGCAGCGCCGCAGCGAGCCGCGCCGCCGGCGGCGACCGCAGTCCTTCCCGGCGCAGCCACCAGCGCAACACGTTGACCTGCCGGTCACGCGAGAGCCGTGAAAGCGCCGGCAAGGCCAGCCGGCCGTCGTCCAGGACGCCCGCCGCATCCTCCGCTGCGAGCCCGGCCAGCAACCGCGACGCCTCGGCCAGGTGGCCGGCACTGCGCGCCACGGTCGCCGCGGCCGCCGGCCAGCGCGCGCGAATCGCGGGAAGCACGTTCGCGCGCAGGTAGGCACGGTCGAAACGCGGCTCGCCGTTCATCGGGTCGTCCCGCCACGAGAGCCCTTCGCGGGCCGCATATTCCGCGAGTTCCGCCCGGTCGACGTCCAGCAGCGGCCGCAACTGCCAGCCGCGTCCGATCCGCGCGCGCGCCGGCATGGCCGCGAGTCCCGCGACGCCGGCGCCGCGCAGGAGCTGGATCAGGACCGTCTCCATCTGGTCGTCGCGATGGTGGGCGGTCAGCAGGCGCTCGCCGTCGGCGAGCTTCGCGGCGAGCGCGGCGTAGCGTGCGTCGCGCGCATGGGCCTCGACGCTCTCGCCAGGCACCGGGCGGAGGCGCAGTTCGATCAATTCCAGCGGAATGCCCGCGGCCCGGCAGGCCTCGCGGCAGGCCGCGGCCCAGTCCGCGGATTCGGCTTGCAGCCCGTGGTCCACATGCAGCGCGCGAAGCCGCGGCGTGGCGGACCCGTCGAGCGATGCCAGGGCGTGCAGCAGGACGGTGGAATCGAGACCGCCCGACAAGGCGACCGTGACCGGCGCGTCCCGCCATCCCGGGTCCGCGGCGTCGAGCAGGCGCGCGAGGCGCTCCGCGCCGAAGGACATCTCAAGACCCGCCGAAGACTCCGAAACCGCGCAGGCGCTTGCGGCGGTCCTCGAGCAGGCGCCCGGGCGGCAGCGCCGCCAGTTCCCCGACGTGGCGGGAGAGCACCTCGCGCAGCCGCTCCGCCATGGTCTGCGGCTCGCGGTGCGCGCCGCCGAGCGGTTCGGCGACGACTTCGTCGACCAGGTTCAGCTTCGACAGCCGGTCCGCGGTGATCCCCATGGCCTCCGCCGCCAGCTCGCGCCGGTCGGCGCTCTTCCACAGGATCGAAGCGCAGCCCTCCGGCGAGATCACCGAATACACGCTGTACTGCAGCATCACCAGCCGGTCGCAGACGCCGATGGCGAGCGCGCCGCCGGACCCGCCTTCCCCGATCACGCAGCTGACGACCGGCACCTCGAGCCTCGCCATGTCGAACAGGTTGCGCGCGATGGCTTCGCTCTGGTTGCGCTCCTCCGAACCCACGCCCGGATAGGCGCCAGGCGTGTCGATCAGCGTGACGATCGGCAGGCCGAACCGCTCCGCCGTCAGCATCAGCCGCCGCGCCTTGCGATAGCCCTCGGGCTTCGGCATGCCGTAGTTGCGCCGCACGCGCTCCTTCGTGTCGCGGCCCTTCTGCTGGCCGATCACCATCACCGGCCGGCCATCGAGGCGCGCGACGCCGCCCACGATGGACTGGTCGTCGGCGTACATGCGGTCGCCGTGCAGCTCCTGGAATTCCGTGAACACGAGCGGAATGTAGTCGAGCGTGTAAGGGCGCTGCGGATGGCGCGCGAGCTGCGTGATCTGCCAGGGCGTCAGGTTGGAGAAGATGCTGCCGGTGAGCATGCGCGCCTTGCTGCGCAGCTTCTCGATCTCCTCGCCGGTGTTGAGCTCGGAATCCTCGGCCAGGAAGCGCAATTCCTCGATCTTCGCCTCGAGCTCGGCGATCGGCTGTTCGAAGTCCAGGAACTGCAGCGGCATGCGCACAGTATACCGACGCGCCGTGGCACGCGCGCCTGGCCGGCCGGGGACCCTCGCTCGCTCCGCCGGAACTTTAGTCGCTTCGCTCGGGGACCCGTCCGGCCGGCGCGCGCGTGACGCGTCGCGGCATGTCGTGCACGCGAGCGGCTGCGGCGTATCGCGCGCGTGCGAGCCGTTGCGGGACCCGCGAGTGAGCGACTAAGTTCCGGCGGAGCGAACGAGCGGGTCCCGCCGGCTCGCCCGCGCGGCAGGTGCCTCGACCGGCCGCGCGCGCGTGATGCGTCGCGGCATATCGCGCGCGTGCCAGGCGGCGAGACCCCCGAGAGAGCGAATGCGGTCGCCGCCCTGAGCGATCGAGGGGTGTCTCGCCGCCTGGCATGGTCGCGAAATCGAGCGTCGGGTCAGTCCGCGCGCGGGCCGTACGAGAAACGCAGCCCGTCGCGCCCGACGAGCCGGGCGAGCTCGTCCACGACCTCGCGGCTGGGCCGCAGCGACCATTCCTCGGGCAGGGTCAGCGTCCCTCGCGCTTCGCCGCCGATGTAGTGCAGCTCCACGGCGCAGCGCCCGCCGCGGCCCCGCTTCAGGATCTCCTCCAGGCGACCCTGCAGCCGGCCGTCGCCGCCGCCGGCAGGAAGACGGATCTTGACCCGGCGCGCCTCGCGCTCGCGCAGCTCGTGGATGGGGGTGAGCTTCTTCGCGTTGATGCGCCAGCCGTCGATGAACTCGTCATACCGCAGCAGGCCTTCGACGACCAGGATCGCGTCCTTCACGATCACCGCGCGGTGCTGCTGCCAGACGTCGTCGAACAGGCTCGCCTCGATGCGCGCGCTGCGATCGTCGAGCACCAGCGTCATCCGGGAGCCGCGCCGGCGCATTTCCAGCACGAGCCCGGCCACGGTCACCGGCCGGCCGCCGCCGAAGCGCGGCTCGCCCGTCGGCCGCGGCCCGCCGAGGTCGACGATGCGCGCGGGCGCGACCTGGCGCAGTTCCTGCTCGTACTCCGTGATCGGGTGACCGGACAGGAACAGCCCGAGCGTCTCCCGCTCGCCCGCAAGGCGCTCCGCCTCGCTCCATTCGGGGAGCGACGGAAACACGATCGCGGGCGGTCCGCTGTCGTGCGCGGGTGCGGCCAGCCCGCCGAACAGGTCGTCCTGCCCCGCGGCGGTCGCGCGCGTGCGCTGCTCGCCGAGCTGGATGGCCGCCGGCAGCGCGGCCGCGAGCGAGGCGCGCGTACGGCCGAAACCGTCGAAGCTCCCCGCCTTCACCATCGCCTCGAGCGTGCGCTTGCCGGCGAGCTTCAGGTCCACGCGCCGGCACAGGTCGGCGAGGTCGCGGAACTCGCCGCCCTGCCCGCGCTCGCCGACGATCGCATCCACGGCGCCCTCGCCCACGCCCTTGATCGCGCCGAGCCCGTAGCGGATCGTGCCGGGCCCCGCCACCGTGAAGGCGAAGCTCGACTGGTTGACGTCGGGCGGCAGCACCTCGATGCCGAGGCCCGCGCACTCGTCGATGAACGAGACCACCTTGTCCGTGTGCTCCATGTCGCAGGAGAGTACTGCCGCCATGAAGGCCTCGGGGTGGTGCGCCTTGAGCCAGGCGGTCTGGTACGCGAGCAGCGCGTAGGCGACCGAATGCGACTTGTTGAACCCGTAGCCGGCGAACTTCTCGATCAGGTCGAAGATGTAGCCGGCGCGGGCCTCCGGCACGCCGCGCGCGACCGCGCCGTCGACGAAGGTCGAGCGCTGCTTCGCCATCTCCTCCGGCTTCTTCTTGCCCATGGCGCGGCGCAGCAGGTCGGCGCCGCCCAGCGTGTAGCCGGACAGCGTCTGCGCGATCTGCATGACCTGCTCCTGGTACAGGATCACGCCGTAGGTCGGCTTCAGGATCTCGGCGAGGCTCGGGTGCAGGTAGTCGATCGTCCCGGCGACGCGGCCATGCTTGCGGGCGATGAAGTCGTCCACCATGCCGGACTGCAGCGGGCCCGGCCGGAACAGCGCGACCAGGGCGACGATGTCGTCGAAGCGGTCCGGCTGCAGCTTGCGCACGAGGTCGGTGATGCCGCGCGACTCGAGCTGGAAGATCGCGGTCGTGCGTCCGGAACGCAGCAGGCGGAAGGTCTCGGCATCGTCCAGCGGCAGCCGCTCGAGGTCGAGCGGCGCCTCGCCGGCCGCCAGGCGCTTGGCGTTGATGAGCTTGAGGGCCCAGTCGATGATGGTCAGCGTGCGCAGGCCCAGGAAGTCGAACTTCACCAGGCCCACCTGCTCCACGTCGTCCTTGTCGAACTGGGTGACCACGCCGTTGCCGCCCGATTCGCGGTACAGGGCGGTGAAGTCCGTGAGCGGGCCGGGAGCGATGACGACGCCGCCCGCGTGCGTTCCGGCGTTGCGCGCGAGCCCCTCGAGCCGCCGCGCCAGGTCGATGAGGTCGCGCACCTCGTCCTCGGCCCCGTAGCGCCGCTTGAGTTCCGGCTCCTTCTCGAGCGCGTCGTCGAGCGTGATGCCGAGCTCGAACGGGATCAGTTTCGCGACGCCGTCGACGAATCCGTACGGCAGGCCGAGCACCCGGCCGACGTCGCGCACGACCGCCTTCGCGGCCAGCGAGCCGAAGGTGATGATCTGCGACACGCGGTCGCGGCCGTAGCGTTCCGCGACGTACTCGATCACCCGGTCGCGCCGCGACATGCAGAAATCGATGTCGAAGTCCGGCATCGACACGCGCTCCGGGTTCAGGAAGCGCTCGAACAGCAGGTCGTGGCGGATCGGGTCGAGGTCGGTGATCCCGAGTGCCCAGGCGACCAGCGAGCCGGCCCCCGAGCCGCGGCCGGGCCCGACGGGTATCTCGTGCTCGCGTGCCCACCGGATGAAGTCGGCGACCACCAGGAAATAGCCTTCGAAGCCCATGCCGGCGATGACGCCGAGCTCGCGCTCGAGCCGCGCCTGGTAAGGCCCGCCCTCGGAGGTACCCGTCCCGACTCGCCGAGCGAGCCCTTCGGCCGCGAGCCGGCGCAGGTAAGTCGTCGCGTCCGTGCCGTCCGGCACGTCGAAGGCCGGCAGGAAGACCCCGCCCTGGGCGAGCGGCAGCGAGCAGCGGCGGGCGATTTCGACGCTGTTCTCGAGCGCTTCGGGCAGGTCGCCGAACAGCGCAGCCATCTCGGCGGGCGACTTGAGGTACTGCTCCGGCGTGTACGGCCGCGGGCGCCCCGGATCGTCGAGGCGGTGGCCGCCGTGGATGCAGACGCGGGCCTCGTGGGCCTCGAAGTCCTCGCGGGCCAGGAAACGCACGTCGTTGGTGGCGACCACCGGGGCCGGCAGTCGCGCGACCAGCGCGAGCACGCCGGACAGGTACGTCTCTTCCCCGGGGCGCCCGGTGCGCTGCACTTCGAGATAGAAGCGGTCGCCGAAGATCGCCAACCACTGTTGCAGGAGCCGTTCGGCCTCGGACGTGCGGCCTGCAGCCAGCGCGCGACCCACGTCGCCCTGCATCCCGCCCGAGAGCGCGATGAGCCCGGCCGTGGCATCCGCGTCCAGCCATTCCCGCTCCAGCAGCGGCCGGCCGCGCGCCTGTCCCTCGAGGTAGCTGCGCGAAACGAGTCGCGCCAGGTTGCGGAACCCGGCCGCCCCCTGCGCGAGGAGCGTCACGAGCACCGGCTCGGCGCGCTCGCCCGGCTCGGCGATCCAGAGGTCCGCGCCGATCACCGGCTTCACGCCGCGCTTCTCCGCCTCGCGGTGGAACTTGACCATGGCGAACAGGTTGCCGTGGTCGGTGAGCGCGACCGCGGGCATCCCGGCGTCCGCCACCGCCTGCATGAGCGCGGGCACGCGCACGACGCCGTCCACCAGCGAATACTCGGTGTGCAGCCTCAGGTGGACGAAGTTCGACGGCATGCGGCGATCTTATCGCGCCACCGGCGCGAAGCTGCGCCGGTGGATGCGGCAGGGACCGATGCGCGTGAGGCGGGCCAGGTGGTCTTCGGTGGCGTAGCCCTTGTGGCGCTCGAAGCCGTAGCCGGGGTAGATGCCCGCCATGCGGGTCATGAATGCGTCACGGCCAGCCTTGGCCAGGATCGAGGCAGCGCTGATCTCGCGGACGCTGGCGTCGCCCCCGACGATCGCTTCCATGCCGCAGGCGAGGCCCAGCATGGCGCCGCCCGGGCAGCGGTCGCCGTCCACGCAGACGCGCTCCGGCCGGACGGCAAGTCCGAGCAGCGCGCGGCGCATCGCGAGCAGCGTCGCTTCCAGGATGTTCAGCACGTCGATCTCGCCCGCATCCGCCCAGCCGACGGCCCAGGCGGTTGCGCGCATGCGGATTGCCGCCGCCAGCCGCTCGCGCTCGACGGCCGGAAGTTCCTTGGAGTCGCGCAAGCCGGAGATCGGCCTGCGCGGATCCAGGACGACCGCCGCGGCGAACACGGGCCCGGCGAGGGGCCCGCGCCCCGCTTCGTCGACGCCGGCCGTGCGCCCGCCGAGGGCTCGGGGCCGCCTGGGCCTGCGCGGGCTCACGGAGCCGTCCCGCGGGCCAGCGCCAGCACCGCTTCCGCCGCCTGCTCGCTCGCACCGCGGCGCAGCGACGCGTGCAATTCGCCAAACAGCGCTTCCAGCTGCCGGACCGCCTCGGGGTCGTCCAGCCAGCGTTCGAGTTCCGCGCCCAGTCGCGCCGGGTTCACGTCGTCCTGCGCGAGCTCCGGCACGACCTGCCGGCCGGCGAGCAGGTTGGGCTGGGCGAAGTATGGTGCCTTCAGCAGCCCGAGCCCGCGCAACAGGAAGGCAGTCAGCCTGCCGAGCCGATAGGCGACGACCATGGGGCGCTTGCACAACAGCGTTTCGAGCGTCGCCGTGCCCGAGGCGACCAGCACGACGTCGGCGGCCGTCAGGACCGCCTGGGTCCGGCCCTCGACGATCGGGACTTCGACGCCCGGGGCATGCCGCGCGAGCGCCGACTCGAAAGCCGCCCGGGTCCGAGGCCCGGCGAGCGCCGCGACGAACCGGAGCCCGGGGCGGCGCGCGGCCAGCCAGGCGGCCGTCGCCGCGAAATCATCTCCCAGCCTTGCCACCTCCCCGGAGCGGCTGCCGGGCAGCAGCGCGACGAGGCGGTCTTCCGGCGCGATGCCGAGGTCGCGACGCGCGCCGGCGCGGTCCGCGACCATGGGCACCTGATCGGCGAGCGGGTGGCCGACAAAGCGCGCCGGAAGCCCGGCCTGGTCGTACACCCGGCGCTCGAAGGGCAGCAGGCAGAGCACGAGGTCGAGGAACCTCGCCATGCGACGCGCGCGACCGCTCCGCCAGGCCCACACCTGCGGGCTCACGTACTGCACGGTGCGCAGGCCTGCGTCGTGCAAACCGGCCGCGAGCCCCAGGTTGAACTCCGGCGCGTCGATGCCGACGAAAACGTCCGGCTTCAGTTCCAGCATCGCCGCGCGGACGCGCCGGCGCAGCGACACGAGGCGCGGCAGGTGGTGCAGCACCTCGAACAGCCCCATGACGGCCAGTTCCTCCGCATCGGCCAGCCGCTCGCAGCCGGCCGCCAGCATGCGTGGCCCGGCGACGCCGACGAAGCGCGTGCCCGGCGCGCGCGTCCGCACCGCCTCGATCAGCGCGGCGCCGAGGTTGTCGCCCGAGGACTCGCCGGCCACCAGGCCGATCGTGAAAAGGGGACGCACCCCTTTTTCAGGGTAGCGCCGCTCACCATCGGAGTCCGCCCTTGTCATCGTCTGTGAAGCCTTGCAGTCAAAGGTAAGCGTCCCCTTTCCGAATAAGGGGTGCGTCCCCTTTTCACGTCAGCGGATGATGCTGCGTTCGCTGGCGGCGAGGAAATCCACGAACGGGGCGAGTTCGGGCTGCGACGCCGCGAGCGCACGCAGCTGCTCCGCGGCCTCGGCGAGCTTGAGCCCGGAGCGATACAGGATGCGGTAGGCGTTCTTGATGTTCGCGATCTGCGCCGCGTCGAATCCGCGGCGCTTCAGCCCTTCGCTGTTGATGCCCTTCGGCTCGGCCGGCGAGCCCGCCACCAGCAGGTACGGGGGCACGTCGCGGGTGACCGCCGCGTTGTTGGCGAGGAAGGCATGGGCGCCGACCTTCGTGAACTGGTGGACGCCGGCGTAGCCGGAGAGGATGACCCAGTCGCCGAGCTCGACGTGCCCGGCAAGAGCCGTGCAATTGGACATGATGCATTGGTTGCCGACGATGCAGTCGTGGGCGACATGCGAGTAGGCCATGAACAGGCAGTCGCTGCCGATCGTGGTCACGCCGCGGCCGCCGGCGGTGCCGCGGTTGACGGTGCAGAACTCGCGGAACACGTTGCGGTCGCCGACTTCGAGCCGCGTCGGTTCGCCGGCGTACTTGCGGTCCTGCGGCGCGTCGCCGATCGAGGCGAACTGGAACACGCGCGAATCCCGGCCGAGCGTGGTCGGGCCCTTGACCACAGCGTGGGAACCCACCCAGCTCCCCGCGCCGATCCGCACGCCTGCCCCGATGACGGCGAACGGGCCGACCTCGACGCCTTCGGCGATCTCGGCGCCCGGGTCGATGACCGCGCGCGGGTCGATCAAGGCTTGACCTCCGGCGCCACCATCATGGTCGCCGAGGCGACTTCCGCGCCGTCGACCTCGGCCACGGTCGTGAACTTCCAGATGCCGCGCATGGCGCGGTCGAAGGTCGCCTTCAGCGCGAGCTGGTCGCCCGGAACGACGGGCTTGCGGAAGCGTGCGCCGTCGATCCCGACGAAATAGAAGCGCGACTTCTCGTCGGGCACGACGCCCGCCGTCTTGAAGGCCAGGATGCCCGCCGCCTGCGCGAGCGCTTCGAGGATCATCACGCCGGGCATCGTCGGCCGGCCTGGGAAATGCCCGGGAAAGAACGGCTCGTTGACCGTGACGTTCTTGAGCGCGTGGATGCGCTTGCCCGGCACGCACTCCAAGACCCGGTCCACGAGCAGGAACGGGTAACGGTGGGGCAGTTGCGCGAGCACCGCCTGGATGTCCATCGGGAAGCCTTCGCTCATCCATCCCCCCCTTCTTCCGTCCGCCTGCGCCCGCGGCGCCCCGCGTCCAGCCGGTGCAGGCGCGCGACGGCCCGGCGCCACTTCGGAGCCTCGATCGCCGGCATGCCCGAAGAATAGATGCCCGGTCCAGGCAGCGAATGGGTGACCAGCGAGTATCCGGTCACCACGACGCCGTCGCCGATCTCGAGATGCCCGGCGATGCCGACCGCGCCGCCGATCATGCAGCGGCTGCCGATCACCGAGCTGCCGGAAATGCCCACGCAGCCTGCGATCACCGTGTGCTCCCCGATGCGGCAGTTATGGCCGACCTGCACCTGGTTGTCCAGCTTTACGCCGTCGCCGATGACGGTATCGCCGATCGTGCCGCGGTCGATGGTGGTGTTGGCGCCGACCTCCACGTCGTCGCCCAGCCGGACGCCGCCGATGTGCGGCACCTTGACGTAACCGTCGACGTCCGGCGCGAACCCGAAGCCGTCGCTCCCGACGACCGCTCCCGCCTTGATATGGCAACGTGCGCCGGCCACGACGCCGCGCATCAGCGTGACGCCCGCCTGCAGCCGGCAGTCGTCGCCGAGGCGGACTTCTTCGTCGAGCACGGAATTGGGCCCGATCCAGCAGCGCTCGCCGATCACCGCGCCGGCACCGATGACGGCATTCGGACCGACCCAGGCCGACGCGGGCACCTGCGCGCCGGGGGCGACCTGCGCGCCCGGGGCCCGGCCGCCGCTCACGGCGGGCGCCGGGTGCAGCGCCTGGGCGATGCGGGCGTAGTCGGCGTAGGGCCGTGCGCTGACCAGTGACGCGACGGGGCAGGCGGCCGCGAGCTCGCGCGGCAGGATCACGGCACTGGCACGCGTCGCCGCGAGCTGCCCGCGGTACTTCGCGCCGGTGCAGAAGGTGAGCTTGCCGGGCGTGGCCGACGCGAGCGCGGCAACGCCGTCGACCGGCTGGTCCGGATCGCCGTCGAGCTCCAGGCCGAATCGCACCGCGATTTCGCCGAGCGTCATCGCCATGGCGGCCCTCCCCCGGCGGCGCGTTCGGCTAGGGCTTGGGCGTCGTCGCGGCTGCCGGCGCCTTGGCCTTGATCGCCGCCACGAGTTGCGGCGTGATGTCGATGCCTTCCGCAGCGTACAGCACGCCGTCGCTGACCACGAGCTGGTAGCCGTTCGCGCGGGCGTAGGCCTGCACTTCCTGCAGCAGCGCGCGCTGCATGCGGCCGACTTCCTCGTTGCGGCGCAGGTTCAGGTCTTCCTGCAGCTCGTTGAAGCGGCGGTTGACGTTCAGCTCCAGGTCGCGCACTTCGCGCTCGTTGCGCACGCGGTCCGCCTCGGACATTACGGCGGCTTCCTTCTGCAGCTTGTCGACCTTCTCCTGCAGGGCCTTGCGCTGGGCCGCGACGTCGCGCTGGCGCGGCAGGAACTCGCTCTCCAGCGCCGCCTGCGCGGCCTTCGCCTGCGGCGACTCCTCGAGCAGGCGGCCGAAGTTCACGAAGCCGATCTTGAGGGCCTGCGCCTCGGCGACGGCCGCGGCGCCGGTCGCGAGCACCGCGACCAGCGCGCAGGAAAGGATTGTCCGGGTCATGTGTGTCATCTCGCCTCGATGCTCAGAATGCTGAACCGATTGTGAACTGGAAGCGCTCCACTTCGTCCGGGTAACGGACCGCGTCGCCCTTGAATTCGTTCAGCGGGAATCCGTAGCTGAACCGGAAGATGCCGAGCGGCGCGAACCACTGCACCGCGATGCCCGCGGACTGCTTCAGTTCATTGTAATCGAACTCGTAGTCGACCGGCGTGATGCCGTCGCGGCCGACGAAGTTGATGCCCGTTCCCTGGGAAAACACGTTGCCGATGTCGTAGAAGGCGCTGATGCGGGTGCTCGCGCGCCACTTGTCGGGCACCGGGAACAGCAGTTCCGCGCGGCCCACGACCTTCAGGTTGCCGCCGTAGGGGTTGCCGAAGCTGTCCTTCGGCCCGAGGCGACTCTCGGAGAAGCCGCGCACCGTGTCCGGCCCGCCGGCGAAGAACTGCCGGTAGGGCGGCAGCGAAGTCGTGTCCTTGCCGAGCGCGTCGCCCCAGGCGACCTCGGACGTCAGCGCGACGGTCCACTGGCGCCAGACGGGGATCAGTTGCAGGTAGTCGTACCGGAACGTGTAGTAGTCGACCTCGCTGCCCGGCGCGGTCACGGCGGCGCTCAGGGAGTGCTGCACGCCGCGGTCGGCGAAGATCGCCCGGTTGCGCGTGTCGTAGAACCAGCTGCCGATCAGCTCGAAGGTATTGAACTTGGACCCGAACAGGATCGTCTCGATGATGGTCGGCGGGTCGTCCGGGTCGGCGGCCGGGAACTCCCGCGTGATCACGCGCGTGTAGGGATTGCCGTTGTTGCGCACCCAGGTCACGGCCTCGCGCGCGCTGCTCTGCGGGTTGACGATCAGGTCCGAGCGCTGCGCGACGAGCCCGAAGCGCACGCCCTGGTACTCCGATATCGGGTAGCCCCACTCCATCGTTCCCGACATCGTGGTGGTCGAGAAATCCGAGGCCGCAGACACGAACTGCGTCACGTCGCGGTACTGCACGCCGAGGGTGCGCGCCACGCCGTCGATGTTCGTGTACGGGTCGGTGTGCGAGATGCTGTACTGCTGGGAAAAGCGGCCCGTGACGAGGTCCACCGCCACCCGCTCGCCGGTGCCCATGAAGTTCGAGTGCACGAAGCTGCCGTTCAGCATGAACGACTGCGCCTCGGAGTAGCCGATGCCGCCGCTGAACTGACCCGGCAGGCCCTCCTTGATGTCGAAATCCACGTCGACGAGGTCCGGCGTCCCCGGCACGGGCGTGGTCTCGAACTCGACCTTCTCGATGTACGGGAGGCGCTGCAGGCGTTCCTTGGAACGCTCGAGCAGGGCGTTCGACAGGTAGGAGCCTTCCATCTGGCGCATCTCGCGGCGCAGCACCTCGTCGTCGATCGCGCTGGTGTTCTGGAAGTTGACGCGGCGCACGTAGGCACGGTTGCCCGGGTCCACGAAGAACGTCAGGTCGATGGTCTTCGTGTCCTCGTGCGCCGTCGGCACCGGGTCGATCTTGGCGAAGGCATAGCCGTCCGCGCCGAGCCGGAACGAGATCAGCTCCTGGGTCTGGGTGATCAGCTTGCGGGAGTAGGTCTGGCCGGGCCTGACCAGAAGCAGCCGCTGCAGGTCGGCTTCCGGAACCTTCATGTTGCCCGCCAGCTTGACCTCGCCGACCTCGTAGACCTCGCCCTCGCTGAGGTTCATCGTGATGAAGATGTCGTCCATCTCCGGCGCAATCGCGACCTGCGTGGACTCGACCCCGAAGTTCGCGTAGCCGCGGTCCTGGTAGAAGGACGTCAGCGTCTCGATGTCGCCCTGCAGCGACTCGCGCGAATAGCGGTCGTCCTGCTTGTACCAGGACAGCCAGTGCGGCGTCCTGAGCTCGAAGGCATCCAGCAGCTCGTCGTCGTCGTAGGCGGTGTTCCCGACCAGGTTGATCTGGCGGATGCGCGCGCGCTTGCCTTCGACGATGTCGATCTTGATGCGCACCTTGTTGCCGGGCACTTCCTCGACCTTGGGGTCGATCCGCACGGCGTACTTGCCGCGGCTGAAGTACTGGTCGGTGAGGAAGCCGCGCACCTCCTCCAGGACCGAACGGTCGAAGGTCTTGCCGGTCGCGAGGCCCACGCTGCGCAGTGACTGCTGCAGGTCCTCGGTCTTGATGTCCTTGTTGCCCACGAGCTCGAAGCTCTCGATCGAGGGCCGCTCGCGCACGACGACCACGAGCGTCTCGCCGTCGCGGCGCATCTCGATGTCGCTGAAGAAGCCGGTCCCGAACAGCGCCCGGATGGATTCCTGGATGCGCCGCTGGTCGAGCCGGTCGCCGATGTTGACGGGCAGGTAGTTGTAGACCGTGCCTTCGGAGATGCGCTGCAGGCCTTCCACGCGGATGTCGCCGACGGTGAAGGCCGAGAGTCCCTGCGCCTGGGCGACAGCCGGCGCTCCCGCGGACAGGAGCGCACCGATGACGAGCCGCCGCAGCAGGCTCCGCTCCGCGATGCGCACCGTCATCCGAACAGCCGCGAGAGGTCGTTGTAGAAGGCGACACCCATCAACAGCACCAGCATCGCGATACCGACCTTCTGACCGACCACCTGGGCCTCCATCGACAGCGGCGCTCCCTTGGCCATCTCGGCAAGCTGGAACACGACCTGGCCGCCGTCCAGCACCGGGACGGGCAGCAGGTTGAGTACCGCCAGCGAGATCGACACCAGCGCCAGGAAGCCGAGATAGTAGGTGAAGCCCTCGACCGCCGTCAGCCCGGCGTACTGCGCGATGTTGATCGGCCCGGAGATGTTCTTGGTGGATACGTCACCGGTGACCATGCGCCAGAGGAAGCGGACGGTCAGGGCGCTCTTGTCCCAGGTTTCGCGCACGGCCGGCGCCAGGGCGCCGAGCGGCCCGTGCCGGTCGATCGTCATCATTGCGTCCGGAAAGCCGCCATCCCCGGCCGCCGCGGCCCCGAGGCCGATGCGGCCGATGCTGCGCCCGTCCTCCTCCACCGCCCGCGGCACCAGCTCGAATTCGAGCTGCTCGCCGTCGCGCAGCGCGGTGAGCCGTGTCGGCAGGCCGGGACGTTCGCGTATCAGGTTCACGAATGCCAGGTAGTCGTCGACCGGAACGCCTTCCACTTCGATCACCCGGTCACCCAGGCGCAGGCCCGCCTCCTCGGCCGGCATGCCCGCGACGATTTCGCCGACCACGACGGGCTGCGGCGGGTACCAGAACGAAAATCCGAGTCCGCGCAGCAGCACGCCCGGTTCAGTCAGGGCGCGGCGTTCGGATTCCGGCACGCTGATCGACAGCTGCCGCTCGCCGCCGCCTTCGCCCCGAACCGTGACCGGCAGCCGGCCCTCTTCGACGATGCCTTCGAGGATACCGAGGATCGCCGCCTGGCGGGTCGGCGTCGGCTCGCCACCGACCGCGGTGATCTCGTCGCCAGGCCGGAGGTCCGCGCGCGCGGCGATCGTGTCCGGTGCGACGGCGCCGACGACGGGTTTCAACCCGGGCACGCCGTGCATGAACAGCAGCCAGTAGGCGACGACCGCAAACAGGAAGTTGGCCGCCGGCCCGGCCAGCAGCACCGCGATGCGCGCCAGCGGCGGCCGACGGTTGAACGCCCGGTGCTCTTCGCCCGCGGGTACCTGCCCGTCACGCTCGTCGAGCAAGCGCACGTAACCGCCGAGCGGGATGGCGGCCACCACGTATTCCACGCGGTCCGCATCCCGGCTCACGCGCTTGAGCAGCGGCCGGCCGAAGCCGATGGAAAAACGCAGGACCTTGAATCCGAGCCGGCGCGCCACCCAGTAGTGGCCGAACTCGTGCACGGTCACGAGGATGCCGATCGCGACGATGAACGCGGCGACCGAAGTCAGGAACCCCGCGCTCATCCGCCGGCCGCCTGCCGCGCGACGCCGGCGAGCGCGCGCTCCGCGCGCTCGCGCGCCCAGGCGTCCGCCGCCAGCGCATCTGCGAGGTCCTGCACCGGGCGGGGCTCGTGCTGCTGCAACACGCTCTCAATGACTGCGGGGATGCCGGCAAAGTTCAGCCGCCTGCCCAGGAAGGCGCCTACCGCCACTTCGTTCGCCGCGTTCAGCACGGCGGGCGCCGTGCCACCGGAACGGGCCGCAGACTGGGCAATCCCGAGGCATGGAAATCTTTCAAAATCAGGGTCTTCAAACGACAACTTGCCAATCTTCAAGAGGTCGATGGCGCCAACGCCCGACTCGATCCGGCCGGGCCAGCCCAAGGCATGGGCGATCGGTACGCGCATGTCAGGCTGGCTCATCTGGGCGAGGACAGACCCGTCTGCAAACTCGACCAGGGCGTGCACGATGCTTTGCGGGTGAATGACGACGCCGACGGCGCCCTCGCCGATCCCGAACAGGTGGCAGGCCTCGATGAGCTCGAGCCCCTTGTTCATCAGGGTCGCGGAATCCACCGAGATCTTCGGTCCCATGCGCCAGTTGGGGTGCGCGATGGCCTGTTCGGGCGTGGCCGCCGCAAGCTCCTCCCGGCGCGCACGCAGGAACGGCCCTCCGGACGCCGTCAGCACGACGCGGGTCACCCCGGCCGGCGCGCTGCCGGTCGCGCTGCCCGCGGGCAGGCACTGGAAGACGGCGTTGTGCTCGCTGTCGATCGGCAGGATCGTCGCCCCGGAACGCCGGGCGCAGTCGAGCAGCAGCGGGCCGGCGAGCACCAGCGCTTCCTTGTTGGCGAGCAGGACCTGCTTGCCGGCGCCGGCAGCCGCCAGCGTCGAAGCCAGCCCGGCCGCACCGACGATCGCGGCCATGACGGCGTCGACGTCCCCGGAGGTCGCGATCGTCGCCAGCGCGTCCGCGCCCGCCAGCACGCGGGTGGGCAGGCCGGCCGCCGCCACGCGCTGCGCGAGCCTCGCCGCCGCGCCGCGATCGACCAGCGCCGCGCAGTCGGGTCGGTGGCGCTCGACCTGGGCAAACAGGGCCTCGTGATTCGAATGGGCCGCGAGCGCGACGATCCGGATGCGCTCGGGGTGGCGGGCCGCGACGTCGAGCGTCGCTTCGCCGATCGTCCCGGTCGAGCCGAGTACGGCCAGGCGCTTCATGCGACCATGCCCAGCCAGGCGAATCCCAGCGCGAGCAGCGGAACCGACGAGGTCAGGCTGTCGATCCGGTCCAGCATTCCGCCGTGCCCCGGCAGCATGCTGCCGCTGTCCTTGAGGCCCTGCTGGCGCTTGAACATGCTCTCGAGCAGGTCGCCGACGACCGACACCAGCACGGCCGCGATGCACAGCGACAGGAATGCGGGCGTGGGCAGGTTGAACCACGCGCGACCCACCAAGGCCACGATGAGTCCCGCGACGAGGCCCCCGAGGACGCCCTCCCAGGTCTTGTTCGGGCTCACGACCGGCGCAAGCCGGATCCGGCCGAACTGCTTCCCGGCGAAGTAGGCGCCGATGTCCGCGGCCCAGGCGAGCAGCAGCACGAAAACCACGAGTTCGCGCCCATGACCGGCCTGCACGTACAGCCGCTCCAGGGCGAGCCAGGTCGGCGCCAGCGCCCAGAGCCCGGCCACGGCCGCGAGCCCTCCGGCCCGGAAGCGGGGCGCGAGCGTGACCCAGAGGAACAGCGGTACCCAGCCCAGCATGGTCAGCAGCATCACGCGTTCGAACTGGCCGGGATCCTGTGTCACGTACCAGAGCAGAGCCATCAGGCCCGCGCACGCCGCCACGTACGCCGCGCGTGCCGCGACCTGCGTGATGCCGGCGAGCTGCGACCATTCCCAGGCGCCGGTGAGGATGAGCGCCGCGAGCGCGAAGATCGCCAGTTCGCGCGGCAGCACGACCAGCACGAGCGCCAGGACCACGACCAGGCCGAGCGCCGTGAGGATCCGCTGGCCCAGCATCAGACCGCCTCCGCCTGGCCCGCGACGCGGCCGAACCGCCGTTGCCGGCCGCCGAACTCCGCGACCGCGGCGGCGAAGCAATCCGCGTCGAAATCGGGCCACAAGGTGTCGGTGAACCAGAGTTCCGTGTACGCGAGGTCCCAGAGCAGGAAATTGCTCAGGCGACGCTCGCCGCCGGTGCGGATGAACAGGTCCGGCGGCGCGCGGCCGGCCGAGGCGAGGCAGGCGCCCAACGCCGCCTCGTCGATGTCCCCCGGGGGGCGTCGGCCCGAGGCGGCCTCCGCGGCGAGCTGACGGGCGGCCTGCACGAGGTCCCAGCGCCCGCCATAGGCGACGGCGACGGCGAGATCGAGCCGGGCATTGCGCAGCGTCCGCTGCTCCGCCGCGGCCATGCGCTCGATGAGCGCCGGCGCGAGCCGCGCGCGGTCGCCGATGAACCGGATGCGCACGCCGTTGGCGTCGAGTTCGGCGACCTCGCGATCCAGCGACTCCAGGAACAGCTGCATCAGCAGGCTCACTTCGCCGGCGGGGCGCTGCCAGTTCTCGCTCGAGAAGGCGAACAGCGTGAGCGCGCCGATGCCGTGGCGCACGCATTCCTCGATCAGCGTCCGCACCGAACGGGTCCCGGCGCGATGGCCGGCCGCGCGCGGCAGCGAGCGCTTCTCGGCCCAGCGCCCGTTGCCGTCCATGATCACGGCCACGTGGCAGGGCACCGGGTGCCCGCCGGCGGCTTGCGGGACTGGTGGGGACATTTCAGACCTGCAGGAGCTCTTTCTCTTTCTCGGCGAGCACGGTGTCGATGTCGTGCACGTGCCGGTCGGTGAGCTTCTGGATCTCCTCCTGGGCGCGCCGGTGGTCGTCCTCGGAAATCAGCCGCTCCTTGAGCATCTCCTTCAGCTCGTTCATGAGGTCGTGGCGCACGGCGCGCACGGCGACGCGCGCGCCCTCCGCCTCGTGCCGCGCGACCTTGCTGAGGTCCTTGCGCCGCTCCTCGGTCATGGGCGGCAGCGGCAGCCGGATCACCTGCCCGGCCGTGTTCGGCGTGAGGCCGAGGTCCGACTTCAGGATGGCCTTCTCCACGGCCGGGACGGCCGCCTTGTCCCACGGCGACACGACCAGCGTCCGCGCGTCTTCGACCGAGACGCTCGCGACCTGGTTGATCGGCATCTCGCTGCCGTAGTACTCGACCTTCAGGCCGTCCAGCAGGCCCACGTTCGCGCGGCCCGTGCGCATCTTGCGGTAATGCTCCTTGAGGAGCGCGACGCACTTGGACATGCGCTGCGTCGCATCACGGTTCATTTCTTCCTGCATGAATCGCCTCCCGCGCCTAAAGGCCGTTCGCCACCAGCGTCCCGACGTCCTCGCCGCCCACGATGCGCATCAGGTCGCCCTCGTTGTTGAGGTTGAAGACGCGCAGCGACAGGCCGTTGTCGCGGCACATCACGATCGCCGTCGCGTCCATCACGCCCAGGCGGTCGTCCAGAACCTTGTCGAAGGACAGCCGCCGGTAACGCTCGGCCTTCGGGTTGCGCACCGGGTCGTCGCTGTAGATGCCGTTGACCTTGGTCGCCTTCAGCAGCAGGTCCGCGCCGATCTCGATCGCGCGCAGCGAGGCGGCGGTGTCGGTCGTGAAGAACGGGTTGCCGGTGCCGGCCGCGAAGATGACGCAGCGGCCCTTCTCGAGGTGGCGCACGGCGCGGCGGCGGATGTAGTCCTCGCAGACTTCCTGCACGCGCACCGCCGACATCACGCGGGCGTAGCTGCCGAGGGACTCGAGCGCGTCCTGCAGGGCGAGCCCGTTCATGACCGTCGCCAGCATGCCCATGTGGTCCGCGGTGACGCGGTCCATGCCGGCCCGGGCGAGCCCCGCGCCGCGGAAGATGTTGCCGCCGCCGATGACGACCGCGACCTGGATGCCGCGGGCCAGCACGTCGCGGATCTCGCCCGCGATGCGCTTCAGGATCGCGGGGTCGATGCCGTAGTCGGCGGCGCCGAGCAGCGCTTCGCCGCTGATCTTGAGCAGGATCCTCGTCAGCGGCCGCTTCATGGTGCCGGGTCGAACATTTCGAACATTTCCAGACGACCCCTCATCTGATTCAAGTGCCGGGTCTAAATGTTCGAAATGTTCGACCCGGCACCATCTTAGGCCCTGCCTTTCGCGGCTTCGACCTGGGCCATGACCTCGGCGGCGAAGTTCTCCTGCTTCTTCTCGATGCCTTCGCCGACCTCGAAGCGCAGGAAGCCGCTGACGGCCGCCTTCGACTGCTCGAGCAGCTTCGCGACCGTCGTGTCCGGGTCCTTCACGAAGGGCTGGCCGGTCAGGCAGATCTCCGCGAGGTACTTGCGCAGGCGCCCTTCCACCATCTTCTCGACGATGGCCGCCGGCTTGCCTTCCGAGGCCGCCTGGGCGGACAGGATCTCGCGCTCCTTGGCGACCACGTCCGCGGGCACGTCGGTGGGCGCGACGAACTGCGGGTTCGCCGCCGCGACGTGCATGGCGAGGTCGCGCGCGAGCACCTCGTCGCCGCCCTTGACGGCGACCAGCGTGCCGATGCGCGTGCCGTGCACGTACGTGCCGATCCGCTCGGGCGCGCGCAGGATCGCCGCGCGGCGCACGTCGATCTTCTCGCCGATCTTGGCGACCAGGTGACGCCGCGTCTCGTCCACGGTCGATCCGCCCGCGAGCTTGAGCCCGGCGAGCGTCTCGTTCGTGGTCGCACCGGCAGCCAGCGCCGCGCGGGCGACGTCGGCCGCGAACGCCTGGAACTCGGGCTGGCGCGCGACGAAGTCGGTCTCGCAGTTCACCTCGACCAGCACGGCGGAGCGCCCGTCGGCGGCGGTGGCCGTCACGATCGCGCCCTCGGCCGCGATGCGGCCCGCCTTCTTGTCGGCCTTGGCGAGGCCTGCCTTGCGCATGACTTCGGCGGCCGCGTCGAGGTCGCCGCCGGTCTCGAGGAGCGCCTTCTTGCACTCCATCATCCCGGCGCCGGTGCGCTCGCGCAGCGCCTTCACGGTCTCTGCATTGATGCTCATCGTGCTTCCTGCTTATTCCGGCTTGCGCGCGGCGGGACGCCGGCGGGCCGGCGCCTTGCCACGTGCGGCTTCCGGCGCGTCTTCGCCGGCCGGGTCGTCGTCAATCGCGTCGGCCGCTTCGCCGCCGGTCGGCGGCATGGTCGCGGCGGAGGCGGTCTCCGCGGTCTGGCGCGTGCGGACCGGCGCCTTGCGGCGTACGTTCGCGGGCTTGCGCGGCGCGCGGGCCTGCGACTTGCGGCGCGGCTGGCCGGCTTCGTCGAGCTCCACGAACTCGTCCTCGCCGGTCGGGACGACGGGCACGGCCGACTTGCCGTCCAGCACCGCGTCGGCGACGCCCGCCGCGTAGAGCTGGATCGCCTTCATGGCGTCGTCGTTGCCCGGGATGACGTATTCGATGCCGTCCGGGCTGCAGTTGCTGTCGACGATCGCGACCACCGGGATGCCGAGCTTGCGCGCCTCGTGCACCGCGATTTCCTCGTGACCCACGTCGACGACGAACAGGGCGTCGGGCAGCGAGTTCATGTCCTTGATGCCGCCGAGGCTGCGGTTCAGCTTGTCCATCTCGCGGCGCAGCGTCTGCGCTTCCTTCTTGCTGCGGCGCTCGAGCGCGCCGGAATCGCGCAGCTCCTCGAGCTCCTGCAGGCGCTTGATCGACTGCCGGATGGTCTTGAAGTTGGTGAGCATGCCGCCCAGCCAGCGCTGGTTGACGTAGGGCATGCCGCAACGGACCGCCTCCGCCTGGATGGCGTCGCGGGCGCTGCGCTTCGTGCCGACGAACAGGACCCGGCCGCCGTCGCCGACCACGCCCTTCACGAAGGCGGAAGCCTCGTTGTAGAGCGGCAGCGTCCGCTCCAGGTTGATGATGTGGATCTTGTTGCGCTCGCCGAAGATGAACTGCGCCATCTTCGGGTTCCAGAAGCGGGTCTGATGACCGAAATGAACCCCCGCCTCAAGCATCTGCCTCATGGACAAACTGGCCATGATTACTCCTTTCGGGTTAGCCCTCCGCGGATCCGCATGCGGCAACCGGTCAAAGCCCCGGCACCCAGCCGCACGTGACGATACGCGTGTGGATTTGGTTGAGAAAAAACGCCGCGCTTTATACCATCTTTGTCCCGTCGAAACAATGTGATAGGCGCATTCCTTGCTGATGCAGAGCCATAGCCGGTCCCTGGTCAAATCGCCTGCCGATCAGGAGGCCATGCGCCGCGCCGGCCGCCTGGCCGCGGACGTGCTCGACATGATCGGCCCGAAGCTCCGGGCTGGCATGACGACGGCCGAAATCGACAGGATTTGCCACGACTTCATCGTGGACGTGCAGCAGGCGGTCCCGGCCCCCTTGAATTACAAGGGTTTTCCGAAGTCGATCTGCACTTCGGTCAATCACGTGGTCTGCCACGGCATCCCCGGGGAGAAGGTCCTGAAGGCCGGCGACATCCTCAACGTGGACATCACCGTCATCAAGGACGGCTTCCACGGCGATACCAGCCGCATGTTCCTGGTCGGCGATCCGTCGATCCAGGCCCGGCGCCTGTGCGAGGCCGGCTTCGAGGCCATGTGGCGCGGGATCCGCACCATCCGGCCCGGCACGCGCCTCGGCGACCTCGGCCATACGATCCAGGGCTTCGTCGAGGGCCTCGGCTATTCCGTGGTCCGCGAATACTGCGGCCACGGCATCGGCCGCGTGTTCCACGAGGACCCGCAGGTGCTGCATTACGGCGAGCCCGGCACCGGGATGATGCTCGAGGCCGGCATGACTTTCACCGTCGAGCCGATGGTCAACGCCGGCAAGCGCCACGTGAAGCTGCTGGGTGACGGCTGGACGGTGGTCACCAAGGACCACTCCCTGTCGGCCCAGTGGGAGCACACCGTCCTCGTGACGCCGGAAGGCTTCGAAGTGCTGACGCTGGGCGCGGCCGACCGCGCCGCGGCCTGACGCGGTGTCCTGGGCCTATCTCGAGTCGCTCGCCGGCCGCCTCGACGGCTGCGCCAACCCGCTCGCCGATTTTCGCGCGGCGCTCGCCGACGGCGACGCCGGGCTGGCGGAACGATTCCGCGCCGAGGAGCCGATCGACGCGCTGGTGCGCGACCGCGCGCAGCTGGTCGACGACCTCGTCAAGCGGGCCTGGCAGCTGCATGCGGCGGGACCCGGCAGCCAGCTCGCCCTGGTCGCGGTCGGCGGTTACGGTCGCGGCGAGCTCCTGCCCTGCTCGGACGTCGACGTCATGGTGTTGCTGCCGCAGGGCGAAGAAGCGGCCTGGACGGCGCCGCTCGAGCGCTTCCTGACGTTCCTGTGGGACATCGGCCTCGAGACCGGCCACAGCGTCCGCACCATCGATGATTGCCAGCGCGAGGCGCTGGCCGACCTCTCGGTCGCCACGACGCTGTTCGAGGCGCGCCTGCTGGCAGGGCCGCCCGCACTGTTCGAGGCCATGCGCCGCGCGGTCGCGCCCGATCGCCTGTGGTCCTCGCGTGATTTCTTCGACGCCAAGCTCGCCGAGCAGGCCGAGCGGCACCACCGCTTCCACGACACCGCGTACAACCTCGAGCCCAACGTCAAGCAGGGGCCCGGCGGCCTGCGCGACATCCAGACCATCGCCTGCGTCGCCAAGCGCCATTTCCGGGCCGAGACGCTCGAGGAGCTCGCGACGCACGGATTCATCGCCGCGCGCGAGCTCGCGCAGCTCGAGTCGGCGCAGAGCTGGCTGTGGCGCGTGCGCTTCGCGCTGCACCTGGTCGCCGGGCGGCGCGAGGACCGCCTGCTGTTCGACCACCAGATCCGCCTCGCGCACCTGTTCGGCTACGAGGACGCGACCTACACGCTCGCGGTCGAGCAGTTCATGCAGCGCTACTACCGCACCGCGATGCTAGTGTCCTGGCTGAACGAGCTGCTGCTGCAGCAGTTCCGCGAGGAGATCCTGGCGGCCCGCGACGCGCCGGCGCTGCCGCTCGCCGCGCATTTCCGCGAGCGGGACGAGTGCCTCGAGGCCGTATCTGACGAGGTGTTCACCCGCCATCCGTCCGCGCTCCTCGAGCTGTTCGTCGTGCTGCAGCAGAATCCGCGCCTGAAGGGCGTGCGCGCCCGGACGATCCGCCTCGTCCACGACAGCCTGTGGCTGATCGACGAGGAGTTCCGGCAGAACCCGCGCAACCACCGCCTGTTCCTCGAGATCCTGGGCGCGCCGGCGGGGGTGACGCACGAGCTGCGGCGCATGAACCTCTACGGCGTGCTCGGCCGCTACATCCCCGCCTTCGGCCGAATCGTCGGCCGCATGCAGTACGACCTGTTCCACGCGTACACGGTCGATGCGCACACCCTGTTCGTCGTGAGCAACCTGCGGCGCTTCGCGCTCGAGCGCTACGACCACGAGTTCCCGAAGCTCGCGCAGATCTTCCGCGCGTTGCCGCGGCCCGAGCTCGCCTACCTCGCCGCGATCTTCCACGACATCGCCAAGGGCCGCGGCGGCGACCACTCCGAGCTCGGCGCGGTGGACGCCGAGGCCTTCTGCCTCGAGCAGGGGCTGACCCGCTACGACGCGCGGCTCGTCGCCTGGCTCGTCCGCCACCATCTCAGGCTCTCAATCACCGCGCAGAAGCAGGACATCTCCGACCCGAAAGTCGTCAACGCCTTCGCGCGCGAGGTCGGCGACCAGACCCGGCTCGACTACCTCTACGTGCTGACCGTCGCGGACGTGCGCGGCACCAACCCTAAGCTCTGGAACTCCTGGAAGGCGACGCTGTTCGACGAGCTCTACGAGCGCGTCAAGACCGCGCTGCGCCGCGGTCTCGAGTCGCCGCTCGACCGCGAGGAGCTGGTGGCCGGCACCCAGGCGCTCGCGCGCGAGAAGCTCGCTGCCGCCGGCGTGCACGCGGAAGCGATCGACCGCGTCTGGGGCGCGTTGACCGATACGTACTTCCTGCGGCACTCCGCCGACGAAATCGCCTGGCACTGCGCCGTGCTCGCCGCGCGCGCGCCCGGCGACGACAGTCCCTTCGTAGCGGTCGCGGGGCTTCCGGGCCATGGCGGCGCGACCGCGGTGCTCGTGTACACGCACGGGCGCCGCCACAGTTTCGCGCGCGCCACCGCGGCGCTCGACCAGCAGGGACTCAGCATCCAGGACGCGCGGATCACGCCGACCGCCGACGGCGGCAGCCTCGACAGCTACTTCGTGCTGGAAGACACGGGACTGCCGATCCGCGAACGCGAGCGCATGGCCGGCATCGAACGCCACCTCCTCGACGCGCTCGCCGAGCGCGGCATCCAGGCCCCCGCCGTCACCCGCCGCGTGCCGCGCCAGGTGCGCATGTTCACGACCCCGACGCAGGTCGGCTTCAGCGCCGACCCCGAGAATGGCCGCACGCTCGTCGAGGTCGTGGCAGGCGACCGGCCCGGGCTCCTGTCCGAGATCGGCCAGGTGTTCTGGGAACAGAGGCTCGAGCTGCACGGCGCCAAGATCATGACCGTCGGCGAGCGCGCCGAGGACGTCTTCACGCTCACCGACGAGGCCGGCCGCCCGCTCGAGCCCGCGCGGCGGCAGGCGCTCGCGGATGCGCTGACGCTCGCGCTCGACGCCCGCGTCGCGGCGGCCTGAACCATGGACGCCCGCGCCGTCATCGAACAGGCCTTCGACGACCGCGCCGCGCTCGCGCCCGGCAAGGCGCCCCACGGGCTGCTCGCGGCGATCGACGAATGCCTCGACCTCCTCGGCAGCGGCCGCGCCCGCGTCGCCGAGCCCGACGGCGCCGGCTGGCGGGTCAACGAGTGGCTTAAGAAGGCGGTGCTGCTGCATTTCCGCACGCACGACAACGTCGTCCAGGAAGCCGGACCCTTCCGCTGGTACGACAAGGTGCCGCTCAAGCACGCCGGCTACGACGCGGCCCGCTTCGCCGCCGACGGAGCGCGCATCGTCCCGGGCGCCATCGTCCGCACCGGCGCATTCGTCGCGCGCGATGCCGTGCTCATGCCCTCCTTCGTGAACGTCGGTGCATACGTCGGCGCCGGCACCATGGTCGACACCTGGGCGACCGTCGGCTCCTGTGCCCAGGTCGGCCGCAACGTCCACCTGTCGGGGGGCGTCGGGATCGGCGGCGTGCTCGAGCCCCTGCAGGCGCGGCCGACCGTCATCGAGGACGACTGCTTCATCGGCGCACGTTCCGAGGTCGTCGAGGGCGTCGTCGTCGAGCGGGGCTCGGTGCTCTCGATGGGCGTCTTCATCGGCGCGAGCACGCGCATCTACGACCGCGAGACGCGCGAAGTCTGCTACGGCCGCGTGCCCGCCGGCTCGGTCGTGGTGCCCGGCTCGCTGCCCGCCGCGGACGGCTCGCACTCGCTCGCCTGCGCGGTGATTGTCAAGCGCGTCGACGCGCAGACGCGGGCCAAGACTTTGATCAACGAGCTCCTGCGCACCTAACCGCGTGCAAACTTCACCCGCGCTGTGCTGCATGCGTACAGATGGGTCGAACGGCAAGCGGGCGAATTCTTTCCACCTGAGCGAGCCAGCCCGGCCCGCCGCGAGTTAGACCGCCGAGACCGCTGGCGGAACGGTCGAAGATCCCAAGCAAGTTAGCAAGCGGGGATTGCAAACCTGCAAGTGAATTGGTCGCGCTGAGCTCTGGACGATGTATCGCGCCATCTGCAACCATGCGGTCGCCCCCATCCACGATGAGCCGGCCCGCATGAATGGACTCTCGGAAAGGTTGCCGAAGAATCGGGCTGTGCGATGGCTGCGCTGCACGCTCGTCGTCACGTCTGTGCTGCTGACATATCCGATGGCGAGTCTTGCCGGACCGGCCGCGGACGCGTTGCCCAAGGACATGCTGCTGGCCAGTCGCTCGGGTGCTTCCCCTGTAGCCAATGCCGCATTCCACCCCGGTCCCGATGCGGCGCCTGCACCCGCTCTACACGGTGTGATTTCCATCCGGCAGAGCGCTTTGCGGAGCGACCCCGAGATCGAAAATCCCGTGCAGAAAGGGCGCGACGCGAGACTGTTTCCCGGTATCGAGATCGAGCTGTTCACGCTCGACGATCTCCTGGTACCAGTGCGACGCGGGGAGTTGCTACGCGAGACCTCGTCAGGCGCGACACCGAGTTATTGGAACGTGATACCGCAGACCGGCCGGATCTGGCGTGAGCGAGCTGATGACGGCTGGTCGCGTGCGGCGCTGCCACTGATGCTGGTCAACGATACGGAGAATCATGCACATCAGGGACTGGCGACTTTCCTCTATCGCGACGGTGAAGTCAGTGCCGTAACTCTCCAGTTCGTTCAACAGACCGCGCCTTATCTGCTAGGCCGTCACTTCGTCGCGTGGGGTGTCGCACCGGCGGATCTCTCGATCGGGGATGCGAAGGCTTTCGAGGATGAGCGCGCAGCGGTGCGCCGCGAGATGGCAGCACGCCTGCCGGCACAACCGTGGAGTGAAATCGTCGGGAAAGCGGCGCCGGGGATACTGGACGGATTCGGCGGGCCGCTGGACCCGAAATGGCGCGTCACTGCAGCGTTGGTTCATGAAGGCACTCTGTACTATCAGGAGTCCGCCACGCCGTATGGGCCCTATCCGTACCCTCTCGAGATGCGCTTCGGCGTGCGTTCCGTGATGAAGAGCGTCGGCGCGCCGCTTGCTTTGTTACGCCTGGCGGAAGTGTACGGACCGTACGTGCTCACGCTGAAGATAGGCGACTACGTGAAGGGTATCGATCCGAAATGGCAGCGGATCCGCTTCATCGATGCGGCGAACATGGCTTCGGGCTTCGGCGGCACCGGCAACTTGACGACCCATCCCAATCTCACAGACGACGGAGCGCTCAAGAGCGACTATGACGCCTGGTACACCGCGCCGTCGCACGCCGACAAGCTCGCGCAGATCAACTCCAGCTGGCGTCCGTATCCCTGGGAGCCGGGAGTCGTCATGCGGTATCGCGATCAGGACTTCTACCTGCTAGGAGCGGCGCTCCAGGGTTTCCTGACGTCCGTGCGCGGGCCGAAGGCGGACCTCTGGGAAATGCTCCAGACCGAAGTGTTCGAGCCAATAGGGATCTACGCAGCACCCGCCGTCAGAACCCGAGAGACGAACGGCACGCAGGGGTTGGTATGGCTCAACGCCGGGTACTACCCAACCCTCGATGACCTCGCAAAGCTGGCTTTGTTCTATCAGAACCGCGGCATGCACGATGGACGCCAACTATTGCACCGGGAGCTGACCACGGATCTGCTTGCTGCGAGAGATGCGATCCGTAAGGACGGCGACGCTTCCGTGGACGTCACCGCACCGCCAGACGCTGCTCCGGCAAGCTTGTACAGAATGGGCTTTCATTTCGTGCCTTATGCCACCACTACCGACGGCAAGCTGCATTATCTGCCGACCATGACTGGCTTCGGTCAGAACGAGGTTTCGCTCTATCCGAACGGGCTGGTCTCGATCGTGATCGGGAAAGAGGCTCGTTTCGAACCCGGACTGTCGGTGAAGCCCTCGGAAAATAAAGAACCTGTTACTGCTCGGATCGTCGAGCGTTTCGCACCATTCTGATCATTCCCCAGCTTCGATGGCAAGATCAGGCGCGAGCGCCGCGCCAAAGATGGCGGCGCCATCCTGCCGCGTGACGTGGATGATCCAGTCGAGCACTTTGCGAACCGCGGCATTGCGCCTCAGTTCCGGGAGCACGAGCAGCCAGATGTCGCGGACGATAATCGGACGTTCTCCGCTCAGGCGTTGCAGATCAGGGCAGGCATCGCCCTCGACGCAGGTCAGCAAGCCTGCACCGTAGCCGCGAGCGACGAGCTGAGTGTACGCCGTGCCACCATTCACCGACAGGACGACGAGCTCAGACGGCACATTGGATTCGATCCACCGATACTCCGGCCAGCGATCGGCAACTTGCGCAAAGCCGATCCATGGAAGTTTCGTGCGCCAGTCAACATCGGGACACAACAAGGCCCTGTGCGCATAAGCTGCTGATCCGAGCATGCCTATCTTGCGCACGACGGACTGTCCTTGCGTCGGTCGCATGTAGCGTATGGCGATATCCGCCTCGCGATGCTCGAGTACCGAGTTGCGATTCTCGCAGATCAGTTCGAGCTGAATATGAGGATGCTTAGCGGAAAATTCGGCGAGATGACGCCAGAGGAAGCCAGTCACGAACGTCTGAATCACCGACAGGCGGATGATGGTGCGCCCCTGCTCGACCGCGGACGTGAGATCGCTGTCGAGAGCGAGTGTGAGAGTTTCCATTTCATGTGCATGGCGCACGACGATCATGCCGCGGCTCGTCGGCGCGAACCGCCCTTCGATGCGATCAAACAGGCGGACTTGCAGGCGCTCTTCGAGCGCGATGATATGGCGATTGATCGTGGTCTGATGGACCCGCAGCGCTTCGGCGGCGGCGGCCATGGTCTGGTGTTGTGCAAGGGCCAAGACGTAGCGCAGATCGTTCCAGTCGATATCTCTGGTGGGCACAGTCACGCCTTGGTCTGCGACCCAAGATCGAATGTGTCGCATGATATCACGTGAAAATCGCAGGCCTCGTTTCAATCAGAACCATGCGGAAGATCCGTGCGACGGGATCAGTCGATCAATGTGTCGGCGCGGCCAGCCGCACTCCGATCGAGGGCATGGCAGTCTGCAGTGCGACCGAACAGCAGGCGACTACGTTCCGCCGTCGCTATCATTCCCGGCCGCCTTGCATACGAGAATATGACGCTGAGCCGCGGCCGCCGACCCTTCACCGGTGCGACCCGATGCAATGCATAGCGGCCTAGAAACAACTGCATGTCTCCGGCGCGCAGCCTGAGCGTTCTCACTTCCGAACGATCTTCGCCGCGTATCACTCGGCCGACGCGATCGAAATTCTCCTGCTCCGGCGAGCGGATGTTCGGACAGTATTCGAACTCGCCGCCATCCTCGGGCGTCTGCACCAACGTGCTGACGACAAACTCGCCGGTATCGAAGTGCCAGGGATGCTCCGCAGCATCTCGAATCACGTTCACCACCAGACAACCGAGGGGGTCGGCATATTCGTGCAACATGTCGAGCCCGAGGCACATGGCGATAAACGTGCGAAAGCACGGGTCGCGGTAGATGCGTTTCAGGCAACCGACTTCGGGGAGTTGGTCGCCAGCGACGAAACCCTGGGTACGTTTGAGGAAGATCCGCACGGGATGGCTCGCAGGTAAGCTCGGATCATCCGGTGACGAATAGGGATTTCCGCACCGCTCCTCCAGATAGGCCTGCGGAGCGAGTCGAGCGGCTTCGCGTTGCATGGAATCGAGACCGGGCGCGAAAAATCCCGGCAGTACGCTGCAACCATGAGCCGCAAGGTTCGATCGACATCGTGCAACGACGTCCTTTATTGGCGCACCATGCAGCCGGTCAATCGGGTACCGAGTCAAGTCGATGAGGCCGCAGACGGGAGGTTCGCTCTTGATGGCATCACGCATTGTGGTCGCAGAACTCCAGATGGGTCGATGTCGATTCGGACCGCATCCGCGCGTAGACGGCATCAGCCATCCTCACGTCGGCGTGTCCGGGCCGGTGCTGGCGATGCCGAGCGCGCGCTTCAAAGGCTCGAGAAATGGCTCAAAGTTGCGCCACTGCTCGATCTGTTCGCGGTAGAGGGGCCGCCTGACCTGATCGGCGCTGGGTGTGTGCACGGCCCGCTCGTTCTCGTGAAACCTGATGCAACGCCAGTCGAAGGGCAACTTCAGAAAGTCGAGCAGCCGCCGCACCTGAGCTTCCAAGTCCGCCACGACCTCTTCATATTGAACGCGCAGTATCTTGCCCGGCAGCACTCGCTCCCAGTGACTCATCAGCGACACGTAACCGCGATAGTACCGACCGACCTCCTCCAGCCCGTAACTGAAGTACTGCCCCTCGCCGAACAGCTGTTTGAAGTTGCTGAAACAGCATGCCATCGGTTCGCGCCGCGCGTCGATGATCCTGGCATTGGGAAACAGCAGGTGGATCAGCCCGATGTGGCGGAAGTTGTTCGGCGTCTTGTCGGTAAAAAACGGGGCTCCGCGACGATAGACCCGCGTTGATTCGAGATACTCGCTGCCGAATCTTTCGCACTGCTCCCGCGTCAGCGTCTTCAGCACGGCGGGATAGCCCGGCCCTCCCGTGGAACTGCGGCAGCCGTCGAGCCTGCGCACCAATGAGATGATGTCCGGCAGCTCGATGGTCCCTTCGACCATCGGGTGCGACGCCAGAATCTGCTCGAGCAAAGTCGAGCCTGAGCGTGGCATCCCAACGATGAAGACAGGTTCACTCGTACCGAGCCCGTATCCCGCTCGCGCCGCGAAGAGCTCTTGCGTGCAGATCGCCTGCTGCCACTCGAACTCCTTTTCGGTCCACTCGGGGCGATAACCTGATTCGGCCATCTTGAGCGCGTTGCCGCGCGCATAGTAATCGAAGGAGGATCGATAATCGCCGTGGTCCTCGAGCGCCTTGCCGAGCGCGAAGCACAGTTGACACCGATCGGGGCCATCGCTTGTCACCTCGGCTTCCACACGACGCATCTGCAGGATCTCAGTCATTTCGAAGCGATAAGTCTTGAGGTTGGCCAGGCTCCACCACGCATCACCGAAATCAGGTCTGATCGCCACAGCGGCCCGGTAGGCTTCGACGGCGCCCTGCCGGCGACCCAGTGATTTCAGCGCGTGGCCCTTGAGCACGAACAGTGGCGCCTGATGCGGATAGCGCACGATCAGGTGATCGTATATGTCGAGCGCGCGGTCGAACTCACCCAGCGCCGCCGCCGCGTTAGCGCTCAAAAACTCAAAGGCCGGATTGTCCGGCTCCTGCGCCAGCAACGCTTCGGCCTGTTCCCGCGCCTCTCGGAAACGCTGGCCCCGATGCAGCACTTGCGCGTGCTCGAAGCGCGCGGCCTGATACTCCGGAGCGAGCGTCAAAGCATCCTGCAGCAGGATTTGCGCTTCGTCGAGAACGCCGAAGCTGCCGGCAATTTTTGCGAGCAGCCGCAAGCCTTCCACATGCCGGGGGTTGATACGCAGGTACTCCCGGCAGAGCCGCTCCGCCTCCTGAAGCCTGCCCTCATGCACCATGCTCAACGCCGACATGAGCTCGCGAGGCAGCTCGCGAAGCTCCCGCACCTTCTCCGCGCAGGCCGCGGCACGCTCGGCACGATCCTGAGCTTCGTGAAGCTTCGCCAGCTCGACCCAGCTCGCGAGCAACCCGGGGTTGAGCGCCACGGCCCGCTCGTAGGCCGCGACCGCTTCGGAGGCATGACCCAAGTCACGGTAGAGGTGGCCGCGCTCCTGGTAACCCCGCGCGTACTGCGGATGCCGCTTAAGCAACTCGTCCTGTGCTTCCAGCGCGCGACCCGTGTCACTGCCATAGCGGCGGCAGACTGCCAGTAGGTACAGCGCTTCCCGGTGTTCCGGTTCGTCCTGCAATACGCTGCTCAGCCGGGCGATGGCTGCGGTAAGCCGGCCCTCGCTCAGCAACTGCCTTGCCGATCCGACATCCATGTTGGAATCTGCGGTGTCGCGAACGAGAAGCGGATTGAACACCAGACAGTAGCCTCGACGTCCTCCGTCCGCGTCAGTCTGACACGCCTTCAGAAATGGCGCGACAACCTAAGACCAATCGTACGCGGCCGACTAGTTACCGTACGTGCGGGTCCATCCTGGCTGCTCTTGAAAAATTCCGGGCGCTCGTCCGTCAGATTGGAGACGAGCAGTCTCAGATTCCAGTCGCTGATGCTCACACCAAACGAGATATCCGCCATGGTGTACGAATCGAGGTCTTCCTTGTTTCTGACCTCTAGTGTCGTGTAGGTACTATCGCGGTAGTAAACCGTCGACTGCGCAAAGGCATCCAAGCCTGCCAACTGGAAGTCATAGCGCGCCGTAAGATTACCCTGAAACTTAGGTGCCAGCGGCAGATCGCTACCGACCGGCAGCAGGTTGTCGGACGACGCCGGGCGATCGGTAAACTCGGTATCGTTGAGAGAGAAGAACGCCGACAGACTCAACGAGTCGGTAGCAAGCCAACTGAAGTCGCCCTCGAGGCCCTTCACCTCCGCCTCACCGACATTGGCGGTGAACAGCAGGTTTCCGAAGCGGGCTGGATCGAAGAGGTCGATCTGCATCTCGGCCCACTCGATGAAATACATCGAGCCGTTGAATCGCAAGCGGCCGTCGAGCCAGATCGACTTCCAGCCGATCTCGTAGTTCTCGACCGTATCGGAGTGGTAAGAAGCCGGAAATGCCACCTCGCCGGTAGTATTGTCGAAAACTTCACCGCCACGATTGAAGCCGCCTCGGCGGAACCCTTCGGAATATGTGGCAAACAGCAGCATGTCGTCGGTCGGGGTGAAGTTCAGCGTCAGCTTCGTGATGACATCATCTTCGTTCGCCGGATCGTATCGGTCGAGGTAGCCGCCAGCATCCGTGTCCACGGTCCCGGACGTGACAAAGTTGTACGAGCCTCTGGGGATGATGTCTATATCGTACTTGCGCGCGCCGACGGTAGCGCCCCAACTATCAGTGAACTGGTACGTCAACTCACCGAAAAAGGATAGTTCTTCAGTGACCATAGAGAGATCGTTGAAGAATGCGACCTCTTGATCGCGGGTCCTGGGATCGAAGTGAGTCGCGAGAGAATGCGGCGCATTGGGGGCGAACGGCTTGAGGTCAGGTGAGTGGTACGCCCATTCCTGGGAAACGCCACCGTTGGACTCGGCGTACCAGACGCCGCCGATGAAGCGCAACGCCTTGTTCGGATCCGTAGATATCCGCAGCTCGTGCTGCGTATCATCGGAGTCTTGGATGCCTCGGAAACGCTGATCAGGCTCGTGACATATGGCGATCTCGCCCAACTCATTGTAGGTGCAGTTGTAGAAGATCTGATATCGCGCGGCGCGGGCAGTTCCGCCTACAGTATCGACGTGCTGCAGGACCTTGCGCTCAAGGTACGAGCCGGCGTAGATGACGTCCAGAGAACCCAGTCGTCCTTCGATCGTCCAATTGAACTGGTCGAATTCGTCTTCTAGCGAGTCTTCCTCGTAACGCTGCACTTTGAGATCGCCGAGACTGGGTGTGTAGTCGAACACACCATCGACCTCGAGCTTCTGGGTCATGAAGCCTACGTTCAGGCTCCAGTCGTCGGTGATGGACAACTTGGCAGTGACGCGCGCGCCGATGTATTCGTCATCGTTGATGTCGTCCTCGACTCGAGCGGCATTGTCAGCCACGCGGAGGTCGGCATCCACAGCCAATGGTACGGTGCCCTCGGCGATGAGAGGGTTGACAGCCCAGGAAGTTGTACCGTGCACATTGTCGATGTAGCCGCCGTGCTGCACGTTGTAGGCAGCAATGCGCACCGCCAGCCGGTCCTGGATCAGGGGAAAGTTGACGTAACCCTCTACTCCCCAGCTTTCTTCACCTCCTTCAGTGGTGGCGACGGAGATCTCGCCCCCCCAGGCAAAGCGGCCGAGATCCGGTTTATTGGTGATGAAACGAATCGTGCCGGCCTGTGAGCTAGCACCATACAGCGTGCCCTGCGGCCCCGGCAGTACCTCCACGCGTTCGATGTCGGTCACGTAGACGTCGATGTTGCGGCCAGCCGACGTAAGCGGCGCCTCATCGACGTAGAAAGCGACAGTGGGACCTGCACCGATGCCACCCGACTGATACAGGCTGCCACGACCGGTCGACAGGCCGCGGATATAGACCTCGTTTTGGCCCGGACCGCGACCCGCGAAGCTGATGTTCGGCAGATACAGGACGTAGTCGGAAAAGCTGTTGATGTTGAGCTTGTCCAGAGTTTCGCTATTCAGTGCCTGCAGCGCGATCGGAACATCCTGCAGGCTCTCGGAACGCTTGGTTGCCGTAACGACGACCTCCTCCAGCCGCTGCTCGGTCGCACCCTGTGCGAGTGCGTAGCCCGAAGCGCCCACGGCGCTCGATCCGATCGCCACGGCGATTGCCCGGCGTAGATTGAGACTGTCGCGCATGTGTCACGCCTCCCGTTTCTAAGCCGTCCGGCTGCCATCAATCGACGTGACAACTATGGGCCAGTGATTTCCCACAGGTCCATGCAGAGAAATGCAAAATTGACTTGCAATAATGCAACGTCACCGAGGCAGGTCCCACCAGTGGCACCGAGATCTGGGGAATGCCAGCCTAGACCATAACCTGGCGTAGCTAGACGCCGCACTCCTGCAATCCGGGCGCGCATGCGCCACTCATTGTTCCGCTCGGCGTGTTGACCGATCATGGTCCAGAGCACTACAGGGGTCCTCGGATGAACGACGTAAAAGCTGTGGGCAGAACAGGCAATCGACAGAAGCGCCTCGAACCCGATGATTCGAGCAGGCGCATATCGACAGCCACCGAGATGGCGAGACATCGTGACGCGGGGCCGGGTCTCGGGCTTACTGATACGGAACCCACTGGCGTCGACACCGCGAAGCTGCGTGCCGATCGGCTGGCGCGCCTGCGCGCGATGATGCGAGAGAAAGAGTATGCCGCGGTGTTGCTATTCGATCCCTTCAACCAGCGCTACGCGACGGGATCACGCAACATGTTCGGCTATTTCCTGCGCAACTCGACGCGCTATTTCTTCGTGCCGACCGAAGGCCCCATCATCCTGTTCGAGTATCCCCAGAGCGCGCACGTGACGGCGCGACTCGGTACCGTGCAGGAGTTTCGCCAGTCCAGGATCGTCTGGTCCTCGGTCGGCGGTAGAGACGGCCAGACGGCCGGTGTATTCGCCGCTGAGATCGCCGATCTGGTTCGCCAATACGGTCGCGGCTCGATGAAGGTCGGCATGGATCGCTGCGGTCACCTGCAGGCCCTGGCCCTGGAGCGCGAGGGCTGCACGGTGACCGACTGCCAGCAGGAGATCCTGCACGTGCGACGGATCAAGACCGATGAGGAGGTGGCCTGCCTGCGGCTCAGCATGGCCGCGTCGGAGGCGGCGGTGGCAGCGGTGCGTGAGGCCGTAAAGCCCGGTGTCTCCGAGCAGGAGCTGTTCGCCCTCATGTATGGCGAGGTCATACGGCAGGGCGGCGAGTTCATAGAAACGCGGCTAGTGACGTCGGGCCCGCGCACCAACCCATGGTTCAGCGAAGCGAGCGGCCGGCGCGTACGACCCGGCGAGCTGGTTGCGCTCGATACCGACGTCATCGGCTGCTTCGGCTACTACTCGGATTTCTCCCGTACCTTTCATTGCGGCCCCGGACGGCCGAGTGGTTATCAGCGCACGCTCTACAAGCTCGCCCACGAGCAGATTCAGCACAACATCGAGATCATCAAGCCGGGACTGACCTACCGCGAAGTCGCCGAGCGCGCCTGGAAGATTCCACCCCTCTATGTAGAACGCCGCTACACATCGGTGATGCACGGCGTGGGCATGCACGGCGAAACACCCTTCATCGCGCACGCACAGGATTTTTCCACGTACGGCGGTGAGGGCGTTCTGGAGCCCGGCATGGTCGTGAGCGTCGAGAGCTACATCGGCGAGGTGGGTGGTCCGGAAGGGGTCAAGCTCGAGGAAGAAGTGTTGATCACATCCACCGGCAGCGAAATGATTTCGCGGTTCCCCTTTGAAGACGACCTGCTTCGCTAGGAACTACACTGGCAGCGGCGACGCAGCGAACCGCGAGTACGCTGCCCGCCACACGGCAGCCACGCCGCTGGGTGGGCCTCGCGAGACGACGTCTTGGGCTCTCCCCTTTCCCCCGGTAATGTCAGGGTGCGGCTTCTCCGCTGCGCCGCTCGGCGCCGTCGCGGCTCTGGATTCCGTAACGTCTGGCCGTGGCGAGCACTATGCCTATTGCAACAGCCAGCATCACGGCGCCGGGCACGAGCGTGTACCACGCGTTGCCATGGATGAATCCCATCGCCACGATCATCGGCAGCAGCGCCACGATCGCAATTTCGACGAAGGAGATCGCGACATAAGCCACGCCGTAATCCTCGAGTGTGCGGCTCTTGAAATCCGGGTCGACGATCCGCAGCAGCGTCACGCTCATCGCGACGACGCCGAGACCCCAGCCGAAGACAAAAATGCCGCGCTCGAACCAGTGGTCCCTGAACAGCCTCTTGCTGACGACAAAGAGATAGAAGAACACGAAAGCGATGCCGAGCGTCGCCAGCATGATCAGCGGCAAGAGAAAATCCAGCACCACGGAAATGTTGATGGAGGCGATCCCGAACGCGACCAGATAGTCGGCGGCTACGCCGCCGATCCTCGTGACGACTTTCTTGTCCACGTACTGCTGCATCCTCAAACCCCTGAGCAGTTGCTGGAGGAGCACTCCCGCCAGCATCGACAGGCAGAACATCGGCAGCACGATGCCCGGCATCAATTCGCGCAGAAACTGATACGCGTAGTACCCGCCCGCCACCGTAATGAGCACCAGCAGCACGTGCCAGGTGAGTGGATCGATCGAAGCGGAGCTGACCGTGGCGTTGCCGAGAGGGCGCTGGTTCTCTTCGCGAACGAGCCCGGTGCGCATTTCCTCCGGCAGCTCGCGCACCCCCGTGATGAAGCGCGTATATCCCCGGCGTACGGCGTAGTTGATCGCGGCGAGTCCGCCGAACACCGAGGCGAGCAGTCCGATGGTGGCAAAGGTCTGCCCGATGGTGACGGCGGACTGGCCCTGCCAGACCGAGTTCGGCGACTCCTGGAGCGCCGTGCCGATGGCTGCGGCGTAACCATGTCCACCGACGAACCCGGCCGGCTGCAGGAGCGCAAACGAGCTGTCCACGTGCGGCATCAGCAGCACCAGCAGTCCGCCGCCGATGAAAAGCGCGAAGCCGAATGCACCGATCTCGGCCGCCATGTTCAGCAGAAAGGTATCGCCGACTTTCGAGACGATACGCCGCGGCGACTCTGTCAGCGTGTTGCCGAGGAACAGCGTGCCGAACAACGCGACGATCAGCAGATAGGGATAGCTGCTGATCGCACCGGAGAACGGAATCGCGTACTGCGCGGCGGTCACGGAGATGTGCTCCAGGAAAGAGTGACCGAAGAACAGGCCGATGAATCCTGCGATCATCGCCGCCGGGACATACAGCCTCTGCACCCATTGCACGCGCGCGCGGATGATCTGTGCCACGAACAGCAGCACCGAGATCAGCGCGAAATCCATCACCAGCGAGTAGACATCGAATGGCATGATCGTCGGGTCAACTCCAGGCAGGCAGGCTGTCCGATAGCGGATGGAACCCGGCCGCGCGGCGCCGCGAGAACCAGAAGATTTCGATCGGGTCCGGCTCGTCGCCGCGAATCTTGCACGCGACGAACCGACCCGTACGGATCATCCGGTAGTCGTGATGCGAATGGACGATCACGCGAACAAATCAGGAAAGTTGGAATTCACGTTGCGGCGAGTGTAACCGACATCGCACGAACTGAGCAGGCCGAAAATCCGATCTGGATTGGCAGAACACCTGAGGAGCTAGCCCATCATGAAGAGACTGTGCGTTGTTGCGGTGGCCGCCTATGTCGTCGCGGCCGCCGCGGCCGACGAAACCCGGACTGCCGCCGACCCGCCCTCGTTCAACCTCCAGAACGAGTTCGATCACATCGGCGCGGAAGTCCACTCCCTCTCGCAGAACGGCCGTGTCTCCCATTACATCGACGAAGGCAGCAAGGAAGGTCGTGCGGTAGTCTTCATCGGCGGCCAGGGCACGAGCCTCGAGGCGTTCCAGTTGACCGAGTTCGCACGCACCATGCGCGAGGAGCTCGGGCTGCGCGTCATCTCCGTCGAGCGAAACGGCTTCGGTGAATCCGAATTCGACCCCGATCTGGGCTATGCCGACTTCGTGAAGGAAGTGCTCGCCGTTCTGGCGCATCTCGGCATCGACAGGTTTGTCGTGGTGGCCATTTCCGGCGGCGGGGCCTATGCGGCGCATCTGGCCGCGACCGCGCCGAACCGGGTCATCTCGCTGCATGCCGCGGCGGCAACATCCAGGACGCTTCCGACCAGGACGAAGCCCGACTGCTCCCGCAGCGTGGCAGAGTGGAAGCAGCATCTCGCCGCTACTACGCAGAATCCGAAGAGCTGGTGGGGAGTTGCGGAGCCGCCGGTGCAGTTCATTCCCGGGTGGCAGACGAGGTCCCATGCCGACGCCACGCGCTCATTCTACGTCGGTGGCCAGCTTGGCGACCCCGCTGCACTGGCCCACGAATACAGCCTGTTCTGCAGCGAGCGTGCGGTAGCCGACGCATCGTTGATCACGGCTCCTGCCTATCTCTACTACGGCGACGCCGATACCAAGGTAACGGTCAAGGAGATGGAGCAGTGGCAGGCGGCTCTGCCGAACGTCGCGAAGGCGACCGTCTATCCGGGAGAAGGTCACAGGGTGCAATACCGTCACTGGGATCAGATCCTGGTCGACATGGCGGGCCATAGCGGCTACACGGTCGTCTGCAGGGGCGAGGCGAGCCTGCTGATTCCCGACGCTGGGGTCCGCGAGGACGAGCATCTCGGAATCTGCGCCTGGGACGTGCCGGCCACCAACTAGAGCGCGCGCTGGTCCCTGCAGCGGCGCGGCCCCTCCGGGGGCCGAGCGCGCGCGCGCGCAACACGGTAAAGTCGCGCGCATGTCGGAGACGCTCGAACTCGCGAAGGCGCTAATCCGGCGCAGGTCGATCACGCCAGACGATGCCGGCTGCCAGGCACTGATTGCGGCGCGCCTGCAATCGGCTGGATTCGCGGTGGAGCACCTGCGTTTCGGTGAAGTCGACAACCTGTGGGCGATCCACCGCGGCGGCGACGGCCCGACGCTGTGCTTCGCCGGCCACACGGACGTCGTGCCGACCGGGCCGCTCGCGAAATGGGCGTCGGACCCGTTCGCGCCCGCCGTGCGCGACGGGCTGCTCTACGGGCGCGGCGCCGCCGACATGAAGAGCGGCGTCGCCGCGATGGTGACCGCGGCGGAGTCTTTCGTGCGGGCCCACCGCAGCTATCCGGGCGCGATCGCCTTCCTCATCACGAGCGACGAGGAGGGCCCTGCGGTGGACGGCACACGCCGCGTCGTCGACCTGCTCCGCGAGCGCGGCGAGCGCATCGCGTACTGCCTGGTCGGCGAGCCCTCGAGCCTCGAAGCCTTCGGCGACAATGCGCGCATCGGCCGGCGCGGCTCGCTGTCGGGCCGGTTGCTGGTCGAGGGCGTGCAGGGCCACGTCGCCTACCCGGAGCGGCTGCTGAACCCGATCCACGCCGTGCTGCCGGTGCTCGCCGAGCTCGCCGCGCGGCGCTGGGACGAGGGCCACGCGGAGTTTCCGCCGACGCAGTTCCAGCTGACCAACATCCAGGCCGGGACCGGCGCCACCAACGTCATTCCGGGCGAGCTGACCGTCACCTTCAACTTCCGCTGGTCGCCGGCGCAGACGCTCGAGGGCCTGAAGGGCGCGGTGGGCGAGGCCTGCCGGCGGCACGGCCTGCGTCATGCGATCGAGTGGCGCGAGGCGGCCCTGCCCTACTACACCGCGCCCGGCGCGTTCACCCGGCTGGTCGCCGACGAGATCGAAAAAGCGGCGGGGCGGCGCCCGGCGCTCACCACCGGCGGCGGCACGTCGGACGGCCGATTCTTCGGCGCGCTCGGCGCCGAGGTCGTCGAGTTCGGCATGCTGAACCGGACGATCCACCAGCTCGACGAATGCTGCGCGGTCGGCGACCTCGACCGCCTGCACGGCGTCTACGCCGGCGTGCTCAACCGGCTTTTCGCAGGTTGACCCACAGTCCGGCCGCGGTCAGCACGACCGCGAGCACGAGCACCCAGGCCGGCATGGACAAGCCGAGTAAGGTCCAGTCGACCTTCGCGCATTCACCGCCCGCCTTGAAGACCTTCAGGATGACGTCGGTGAGCGGGAAGACATCCATCATGAAGTCGAGGTCGGCGCCGCAGGCGGGTACCGAGCCCGCGGGCTGCATCTGGATCCAGACGTGGCGGCCCGCCGTCGCGATCGTGGCGAGCCCGGTGATCCCGACCAGCGCCGCGAACAACGCGCCGGTCGCGCCCGGGCGCGAGAACAGGGCCGCCAGCAGGAAGACGACGGCCATGGCGGCCAGCGTCACGCGCTGGAAGATGCACAGGTGGCAGGGTACGAGGTCGAGGCCGAACTGCGCGTAGAACGCGTAGGCGACGGCGGCGGCGGCGGCGCAGGCGAGGACGAAATTGCCCGGGCGCCGCGCCAGCATCAGGCCCCTTCGCGGCTGCGCGCGACGTCGCGGATCTGGCGCTCCGCGTCGTCCAGCGAGAGGTGGCGGATGTCCTTGCCGTGCACCATGTACACAGTGTACTCGCAGATGTTCTTGGCATGGTCGCCGATGCGCTCCAGCGCCCGCACTACCCACATGATCTCGAGGGCGCGGCGGATCTGGCGCGGGTCCTCCATCATGAACGTGATGTTCTGGCGCTGGATGGACTCGTACTCCTCGTCTACCTTGCGGTCGCGGCGCGCGACTTCGAAGGCCTCGTCGGCGTCCAGGCGCGCGAATGCGTGCAGGGCGTCGTGCACCATCTCGGTCACCAGCCGGCCGAGGTGGCGGATCTCGCGGTAGTTGTCCGAGGGCTTCTCCATGGTCGCGAGGCGCGCGGCGATGTAGCCGACTTTCTCGACCTCGTCGCCGATCCGCTCGAGGTCGGTGATCGTCTTGATGATCGCGACCATCACGCGCAGGTCGGAGGCGGTCGGCTGGCGCGTCGCGATGATGCGCCCGCACTCCTCGTCGATCTCGACCTCCATCAGGTTGACCTTGTGGTCGTCGCGCGCGACCTCCTCGCCGAGGGCGCTGTTGCCGTCGATGAGCGCCGTCACCGCGCGCAGCAGCTGCTGCTCGACGAAACCGCCCATCTGCATGACGCGCGTGGTGACGCGCTCCATGTCCTCGTTGAAGCGGCGCGAGGTGTGCTGGCCGAGGTCGGCGGATTCCATGGACCTGCTCCCTGCCGGCGGCCGGGCCCCGGCGTGCATGTATCTTACTAGTGTTGCGTTTCCCGGGTCGCGCGCGCGGCCGCGTGCCGGACGTCCGTGCCGCTCACCAGGAACACCACGTGCTCGGCGACGTTCTTGGCGTGGTCGCCGATGCGCTCGAGGCTCTTGAGGGCGAACACGGTGTCGAAGACCGGCTTCAGCAGGCGCGAGCGTTCCATCGCGACGGTCATCAGCTGGCGCAGCGCCGCCTCGAACTCCTGGTCGATCTCGCGGTCGAGCCGCGCGACGTCGTGGGCCACCTCGGCATCACCGCGGTCCAGGGCGTCCACGGCGACCCGCATGGACTCGGAGGCGAGTTCCGCCATGTGCCGCAGCGGCCGGTGCATCACGCGGGACGGGCCGCCGGCGCCGTGCGCGGCGCTTGCAAGCGCGAAGCGTGCGATCTTCTTGGACTCGTCCCCGGCGCGCTCGAGGTCGGTCACGGCGCGCGAGATGGCGAGAACTGTCCGCAGGTCGCTCGCCACCGGCGCCTGGCGCGCAAGCAGCCGGAAGCTCTCGGCCTCGATCTCGGTCTGAAACGCGTTGATCTGCTGCTCGCGCTGCAGCACGAGCTCCGCGGCCTCGCGGTCGGCCTCGAGGAGCGCTCGGACCGCGGTCTCCACCTGCTGCGACACGAGCGTGCCCATTTGGCGCGCCCGCTGCCGGAGGTCCGACAGCGCGCCGTCCCAGGCCTTGAGCGTGTGGCCTTCGCCGGTCTCGTCCACCTGGCCTCGCCCCGCCTCAGCCGTAGCGCCCGGTGATGTAATCCTCGGTCGCCTTCTGCGAGGGATTCGTGAACAGCTTGCTCGTGTTGTCGAACTCGATCAGCTCGCCGAGGTACATGAAGGCCGTGTAGTCGGATACGCGCGCCGCCTGCTGCATGTTGTGCGTGACGATGATCACCGTGACCTGGTCGCGGAGTTCCGCGATCAGTTCCTCGATGCGCGCCGTCGCGATCGGGTCGAGCGCGGAGGTCGGCTCGTCGAACAGCAGGATCTCGGGGTTGGTCGCGAGCGCGCGCGCGATGCACAGGCGCTGCTGCTGGCCGCCCGACAGCGACAGACCCGAGCTGTCGAGGCGGTCCTTCACTTCATCCCAGATCGCCGCCCTGCGCAGCGCCTTCTCGACCTCCTCGCCGATGCGGGCGTTCGAACGCATGCCGCGGACCTTGAGGCCATAGGCCACGTTCTCGAAGATCGTCTTCGGGAACGGGTTCGGCTTCTGGAACACCATGCCGATCCGCATACGCACCTCGATCGGATCGACGCCCTTTGCAACCAGGTCGAAGTCGTCCGGGTACAGGTGGATGCTGCCCTCGTAGCGGGTGCCGGGCGTCAGGTCGTGCATGCGGTTGAAGCAGCGCAGGAAGGTCGTCTTGCCGCAGCCCGACGGGCCGATCAGGGCGGTCACGCGCTTCTCGCGGATCTCGATGTTCAGGCCCTTGAGCGCCCGCACCGGGCCGTAGTGAAAGGAGAGATTCTCGGCTCGCGACTTGACGACGACGCCTTCCTCGGAGGCCGGCCCGCGCCCGGGTTCCACCGACGGCCGCGGCGTCACGATGCGGCCGCCGGCGGCCTGTGCCGGCGCCGCCGGCCCTGGCCCGCCCTGGGGCGCGCCGGACGGAGTCTGCAGGGTGCTCACCAGTTGATCCTCTTGCGGAAGCGGTAACGGAGCCAGATGGCGATGCCGTTCATCAGCAGCGTCATCCCGAGCAGGATCGCGCCCGCGGCGGCGGCGTTGACCTGGAACTTCGGGTCCGGCCGCGAAACCCAGTTGAACATCTGGATCGGCATCGCCGTGAAGGAATCCGTCAGCCACGCGAACGAGACGAACGGGAACTCGGACGTGAACGGCGACTGCGGCAGGAAGGCGATGAACGACAACGCGCCGATCGTGATCAGCGGCGCCGTTTCGCCGATCGCGCGCGACAGGCCGATGATCATGCCCGTCAGGATGCCGCCCATCGAGTACGGCAGAACGTGGTGGGCGGTCACCTCCCAGCGCGTGGCGCCGAGCGCATAGGCCGCCTCGCGGATCGTGCGCGGGACCGCGCGCAACGCCTCGCGCGTCGCGACGATCACGATCGGCAGGATCAGCAGCGAGAGCGTGAGCCCCGCCGTCAGGATGCTCTGGCCGAGCTGGAACTGGTACACGAACAGCCCGAGCGCCAGCAGGCCGTAGATGATGGACGGCACGCCCGCGAGGTTGGTCACGTTGATCTCGATGATGGCCGTCAGCCAGTTCTTGGGCGCGTACTCCTCCAGGTAGATCGCGGCAGCCACGCCGATCGGCATGGTGATGGCCGCGGTCGTCAGCATGATCAGCGAAGTGCCGACCCAGGCGGAGAGGATGCCGGCACGTTCCGCCTTGCGCGACGGGAACTGCGTCAGGAAATCGAGGTTGAGGCGCGGCGCGCCGGTCCGCACCAGGTCGATGAACAGGACGGCGAGCACGAGCAGCGCCGCGAACATCACCAGCAGCCCGACGACCACGAAGACCTGGTCGAGCACCTTGCGCCGGCTCACGTCGGCGCGGATCCGGCGGATCGCCTCGTCTGTCGTCGCTGCGCTCACGTCAATACGCCTCGCGGAACTTCCGGGTCAGGGTGAAGCCGGCAATGTTGAACACCAGCGTCATCAGCATCAGCACCAGGCCGGCGGCGAAGATCGACTGGTAGCCGATGCTGTCGTGCGGCAGGTCGCCGAGGCTCACCTGCACGATGAACGCGGTGATCGTGGCGGCCGGCTCGGTCGGGTTCCAGGTGAGGTTCGGCTGCAGGCCGGCCGCGACCGCGACCACCATCGTCTCCCCGACCGCGCGCGAGATGCCGAGGATGTAGGCCGCGGCGATGCCGGACAGGGCGCCCGGGACCACCACGCGCGTCGCCGTCTGGAAGCGCGTGGCGCCCATCGCGTAACTGCCCTCGCGCATGTAGTTCGGCACGGAGCGCATCGCGTCCTCGCTGACCGACGCGACGTAGGGGATGATCATGATGCCGATGACCAGGCCCGCGGACAGCATGTTGAATCCGGGCAGGCCCGGGATCAGCTTCTGCAGGAAGGGCGTGACCATCATCAGCGCGAAATAGCCGTATACGACGGTCGGCACCGCGCCCAGCAGCTCGAGCGCCGGCTTGACGGTCTCGCGCAAGCGGTGCGGCGCGAATTCACTGAGGTAGATCGCGATCAGCGTGCCTGCGGGGATCGCGACCGCGAGCGCGACCAGCGTCGTCACCAGCGTGCCGGCGACCAGCGGCAGGATGCCGTAGCGCGCGTCCGCGAACAGCGGCGTCCACATCGTGTCGGTCAGGAAGTCCTTCAGCGAGACGTGCTCGAAGAACGGCAGCGACTCGCGCACCAGCACGATGACGATGGCGATCGTCGTGAACACCGCCACCAGGGCGGCGACCAGCAGGAAGGTCTCGACCAGCCGGTCGCGGACCTTCCGGTAGGCAAGGCCGGCGTGCGGGGACGCGGCTGGAAGTCGGGTCTGTACGTTCATCGGGTCGCCGCTCACCCCCGCCGTTCAGGTTAGGGGGTGGGCGGCCGCCTGGCAATCGTCAGAGCTTGGCTTCGCGGGCGAGCAGCTCCTCGACCTTCAGGCCGACCTCGGGCACCCCGCCGAAACCGGTGCCGAGCTTGCCTTCCTTGAAGTGCTTTCCCGCGAGGTCGTAGGCCTGCTTGGGCAGCGGCACGTACTTGACCTCCTCGATGAGCGGTACGCCCTCGGTCAGGTAATAGTTGACGAACTCGCGCACCTCCGGCTTTTTCGCCGCCGCTTCCGCGACGTACATGAAGACCGGCCGCGACAGCGGCTCATAGGAACCGTTGACCACGTTTGCGAGCGACGGGCCGACGGGCTTGCCGGCCTTGTTCACGATCGGCACGGCCCTGACCTTGTCCGCATTGGGCTGGTAGTACGCATAGCCGAAGTAGCCGAGCGCGCCCTTGTTGCTCGCCACTCCCTGCACGAGCACGTTGTCGTCTTCGCTGGCCGTGAAGTCGCCGCGGCTCGACTTTGCCTTGCCCGTCACCGCCTCGGTGAAGTAGTCGAACGTGCCGGAATCGGAACCGGGGCCGAACAGCGTGAGCGGCAGCTCGGGCCACTTCGGGTTCACCTGCTTCCAGGTCTTGACCTTGCCCTGCGCGGCCGGCTCCCACATCTTCCGCAGTTCTTCGACCGTCAGCTGCTTGACCCAGTCGTTCGCGGGATTCACCACGACGGTCAACGCGTCATAGGCGACCGGCAGCTCGTAGTACTTGATGCCGGCCGCGCGGCAGGCTTCCATTTCCGCGGCCAGGATCGGACGCGAGGCGTTGGAGACGTCCGTCTCGCCGCGGCAGAACTTCTTGAATCCGCCGCCGGTTCCGGAAACGCCGACCGTCACGCGCACCTTGCCGCGCTTGGCGATCTGGAACTCCTCGGCGACGGCCTCCGTGATCGGGAAAACGGTGCTCGAGCCGTCGATCTTGATGACCTGTGCGTCGGCTCGCGGGGCCAGCGCCAGCCCGGTGGACGCGATCGTGAGGGCCGAGATCAGGGTCAGTGCTTTCATGGCGGATTCAACTCCTCGATTGCCGCTGCAACCTTAGGTGCGGCATGTGACAGACTCGTGACAAACCGGCTCAGAACTTCCAGCTGACGTCGACCTGGTAGCGGTCGTAGCCGCGTTCCACGGCCCCGGGCGCGTCCACGAAGCGGCTGTTGCTGTAATAGGTGCCGTTCAGCAGCCAGTTGCGGGCCGGCACGAAGCCGACCTTGAAGACGCTGCCGTCGACGTCCGTGATCCCGCCGCCGAAGTCCGAGTCGATGAACTGGCCGAAGTTCGCGTCCTTCTCGACGACGCCATAGGCGTAGCCGAACTCCCAGGAGTACGGGTTCGCGGCCTTGCCCCAGTTGAAACCGGCGAACCAGCCGGTATCGAGATCGTCCGCCTCGGTGTTCCGGAAGAAATGGGCGAACAGCTGCAGCGGCCGGTCGGCCACCGCGAACTCCGCCTGGCCCTGCGCCTCGATCACGTTGAAGTCGTAGAGGAGCCGCTGGCAGCCGGACACGTCGAGGAACGTGGAGTTTCCCTGTGCGCCGTTGTAGAACGCCGGGTTGTTCAGGCAGGGAATCGCCGCGCTTGCGGTGGTGATCTCGCCCTGGACCGACCCGACGTCGAAGTAGCCGAGCGCGCCCGTCAGCTTCACGCCGCCCAGCTCGCCGGTGACGCCCAACTGGCCGCCGAGCAGGGTCGCGTCGCTCGCCGAACTGCGCTCGGACAGCCAGTATCCGTAGGCGGTCGCGAACACCGGCCCGCCCGAATACCGTGCGGCAATGCCCTCGGGCGTGATGTCGCCGTCGAAGAAGAATCCGCTGGCCTTGTACCAGGGCTGGGGCATCTTGCCGAAGCTCATGACGAGCCCCGGTGCCGCCGTCCAGTCCACGTAGGCGAGGTCCAGGGCGACGTCCTTGCGCGTGGTGCCGTCGCCGAGCGTCTGGTTCGTCGAACGCGGGTCGCTGCCGCCCGTCGCCAGGCCGATCGTGCCCGTCAGCGTCTCGTTGATCCGCGACGTCATGGCGAGCCGCGCCCGGATCCGCTGGCGCGTCTGGTCGGTCGAGGCTTCTTCCGCGTCGATGTTTTCGTGGCGGTAACGCACGTCCGCCTTCCAGCTGAGGCGCGACGCCCACTCGGCGCCCTTGGCGATGCGCCCGGCCTCCGCGACTTTGGGCGCTTCCTCGGCGAGCTGCTTGCGGGTCGCCTGGGCGTTGTCCTTCAGGTACTCGGAAGTCGCTTCGAGCCGGTCGTTCGCCGCCTTGAGCTCGACGTTTTCCATGCGCAGCTGCGCATTGTCCTGTTCGAGGCGCCCCACCCGCTCGCTGAGCGACGTGAGTTCCTTGAGGATGCGATCGAGGGTGGCCTGGTCCTCGGCATGCGCGGGCCCCGCGACGAGCAGCAGCGCGGCACCGGCGATCAAGAGCTTGTTCACGGTCGGACTCCCGGAAGTTGCTGACGACGGGCGCTCAGCCTGCGCCCGGGCCGGGATTCTGTGAACTTTTTATGACACTTTCGTGACAGGCGCCGCCCGCGTCAGGAGCCGGCGTCCGGGGAAGTGGGCGGTGAAGGTCGAGCCGCGCCCCTCGCGGCTCTCGATCTCGAGCCGGCCGCCGTGGCGCTGGAGCGCGTGCTTGACGATGGAGAGGCCGAGCCCCGAGCCCCCCTTGGCGCGCGCACGGGCCCGGTCGACGCGGTAGAAACGCTCCGTCAGGCGGGGCAGGTGCTCGGCCGCGATGCCGATGCCCGTGTCGCGCACCACGAGCGCCACCCCGCCGCCGACCCGGCCCCAGCGGATGTGGATCGTGCCTCCGGCCGGGGTGTATTTCACGGCGTTAGAAATGAGGTTCGAGGCGACGGAATGCAGCTCGCTCTCGCTGCCGCGCAGCGCGCAGGGGTAGTCGATGTCGAGGTCGAAGCGCGGCGTATCCGCCGCCGACGAACGTTCCTCGCGGACCAGCCGCTCCAGCAGCGCGGGCACGTCCACCGGCGCCATCGGCGCCTCGTCGTTGCTCGCCTCCAGCCGGGACAGCTCGATGAGGTCTTCGACGATCTCGCGCATGCGCAGCGCCTGGCGGCGCATGTCGGTGACCGGTTCGCGCCATTCCGCGCCGAGCTGCTCGTCATCCGCCAGCTCGTCGAGGTAGCCGGAAATCACGGTGAGCGGCGAGCGCAGTTCGTGCGACGCGTTGGCCACGAAATCCTTGCGCATCTGCTCGAGGCGCACCTCGCGCGTCACGTCGCGCACGAGCATCAGGAACTGCGGCCCCGCGGGTATGACGAACAGCGCGAGCCACGCCTCCCCGCTCTGCACGCGAATCACGACGCCCTGCGACGCGCCCGGCCTCTGCAGGTACGCGGCAAACACGGGATCGCGCACCAGGTTGGCGATCGGCAGGCCGACGTCCACCTTGCGGCGCAGGCCAAGCAGCTCCGCCGCCTTGCGGTTGAACCAGCGGATTTCACGGTTCTCCGACAGCAGCACGACGCCGTCCGGGAGCGCCGCCGACAGGCGCCGGAACTCGCGGAACTGCTGGGTCACGCGCCGCTTGTGGAACAGCTTGCGGCGGTAGATGCGGTTGATGACCGCGATGACGTCGCCCCACACGCCGCCGATGTCAGGCGGCTCCTCGTGCGCACGCAGCTTGAGCCAGCGCTGCAGGCGGAACAGGTTGAAGAACTGCCAGGCCAGGATGCCGCCCAGCACGATCGTCAGCCACAGCTCCATGTCGCCGGTGATCAGGCCGACCAGCACGGCGACCGCGAGCGCCGCCGACAGCCGGACGAGTGCGAATGTCCATGCCTGCCACACGAGGCTAGTCCTGTTGCGCCGAGAAGCGGTAACCGGCGCCGCGCACGGTCTGGACGAAGCGGTCGTAGCCGGACGGCTCGAGCGACTTGCGCAGGCGCCGGATGTGGACGTCCACCGTGCGCTCCTCCACGTAGACGTTCCCGCCCCACACGCGGTCCAGCAGCTGCCCCCGCGAGTAGACGCGGTCCGGGTGCGTCATCAGGAAGGCCAGCAGCCGGTACTCGGTCGGCCCGAGGGATACGTTCTTGCCGTCGGCCGCGACGCGATGCCCTGCCTGGTCGAGCGCGAGCCCCTGGACCGCGACGCGCTCCGATTCGCCGGTCGGCGCGCTGCGGCGCAGGACCGCCTGGATGCGGGCCACCAGCTCGCGGGCGGAAAAGGGCTTGGTGAGGTAGTCGTCCGCGCCGGATTCGAGGCCCGTCACCTTGTCGGCCTCTTCGGCGCGCGCGGTCAGCATGATGATCGGCACGTCGCGCGTGTTGGCGTCGCGCCTGAGCGCGCGCACCAGGTCGAGGCCGCTCATGTCCGGCAGCATCCAGTCCACCAGCACGAGGTCCGGACGGCGGTCGCCGATGCTCGCGAGCGCCGCCTGGCTGTGCTCGGCGAGCGCCACCTCGCAGCCGGCACGGCGCAGCCCGAACGCGATCAGGTCGCGAATCGGCTGTTCGTCCTCGACCACCAGGATGCGGGTGTCCGTCATGCGCAGGCGGTCAGCGTGCCGGCTCATTGTTGAGGAATTATGACATCGCGCGTATCAGCGCCTGTGCACGACGTCGTCGCGCAGGTACACCGGCAGGCCCCGCGCCGCCGGCAGGGCCCGCCCGGCCTGCAGTTCGACGGCTGCGATTCGCGCGATGTCCTGCGCACGCGGAAGCACCCCCGGATCGACGCCCGCGAGCGCCGGGCCGAGGCGCGCTGCGATCTCGGGGTAAGCCGCGAAGCCGTGCCCGGCGCCGAACCAGGCATCGCCGGCGGGCAAGGTGATAGCCGCCGGTGCGGCCAGGTGCTCCGGGCCGATCGCTGCCGGCGCGGCGCCCGAACAGTCGAACGCCGCCCAGTACACCTGCCCCATGCGGGCGTCCATGCAGGCGAGCACGCGGACAGCCCCCGCGTGCCGCGCCGCCGCAGCGGCGACCGCGGCGAGGTTGCTGACCGGCAGGACGGGCCGTCCGCAGCCTGATGCAAGACCCTGCGCGAGCCCCGCGGCGATCCGCAGTCCGGTGAAACCGCCGGGACCCCGGCCGAAGGCGATCGCATCGAGGTCGCGGAGCGCCAGGCCCGCCTCCTTCAGCAGTTCATCGGCCATGGGGAGCAGCCGCTCGGCATGGCCGCGCCCCGGCACTTCGTAGCGCTCGTCCACCTCGCCGTCGCGCAGGAGCGCCGCCGAGCAGGCCTCCGTGGCGGCATCGAGGGCCAGGATCTTCATGCCGGCACGGCTTCCGGGGCCGCGAGGCCCGCGAGCGCGAGCCGCCTGCGCAGGAAGGACGCCGCTTCGTCGAGGTCCTGGACCACCGGCGCGGGCGGAAGCGATGCGATGAAGAGCCGGCCGTAGCCGCGCGAGCGGATGCGCGGGTCGCAGAGCACGACGACGCCGAAGTCCTCGCGGTCGCGGATCAGCCGGCCGAAGCCCTGCTTGAGGGCCAGCACCGCCTGCGGCAACTGGAATTCCTGGAACGGGTTGCCCCCGCGGCGCCGTACGCCCTCGAGCCGCGCCTTGAGCAGCGGGTCCTCGGGCGCCGCGAAGGGCAGCTTGTCGATGACGACGAGCGCGAGCGCATGGCCGCGGACGTCGACGCCTTCCCAGAAACTCGCGGTGCCGAGCAGCACTGCGTTGCCGAGCTCCCGGAACCGGGCAAGCAGCGCTTCGCGCGGCGCCTCGCCCTGCACCAGCATCGGGTAGCGCTCGCGGAAGCCTGGGTGGGCTTCGAGTTCGCGTGCCGCCTCCCCGAGCGCGCGGTGGCTGGTAAACAGCAGGAAGCTGCGCCCGCCCGCCGCTTCCACCAGCGGCAGCGCCGCCTCGACCACGCGCCGCGTGTAGTCGCGGCTCGCCGGGTCGGGCATGCCATCGGGCAGGTAGATGCGCGCCTGGCTCGCGAAGTCGAAGGGACTCTCGATGCGCACGGAGCGCGCGGAAGCCGCGCCGATGCGGCCGAGGAAATGGGAGAAGTCCTCGCCGACGGCCAGGGTCGCCGACGTGAAGATCCACGCGCCGCCCTGCGCGCGCATCAGTTCCCCGAAGCGGGACGCGATCTCGAACGGCGTGAAGGCCAGCGTGAACCCGTTGCGGGTCGACTCGGCCCAGCGCAGCCCGGCGTCCGGGCCCGCGTCCACGATCGCCTCCAGGACTTCCGCCAGCTTTCCCGCGCGCCGCGCGGCCTGCCGCAGCCCCGGGTCCTCCGGGTCCGCCGCCTGGATCTCCCCGCCGACTCCGGCGAGCGTCTCTCGTGCGCGCTCGAGCGCCGCGATGAAGTCCTCGGGCAGCTCGCCCCACTCGATCCGCTCCCGGCCGCCCGCGATGGCGGCGCCCGCCTCCGCGACGGCCCCCTCGAGGGCCCCGAGGCGCTCGCGTGAGGCCGAGTCGGCGTGACCGAGGCGCGCAAGCTCAGCCAGCGCGTCGCGCGCGAACGAGGCCGCCTGTCGGCCGGAGAATTCGCGCCCGAAGAACTGCGCGGCGATCTCGGGCACCTGGTGCGCCTCGTCCAGGATCACGGCCTCGGCGCCCGGCAGGAGTTCGCCGAAGCCCTCGTCCTTCATCGCGAGATCCGCGAGCAGCAGGTGGTGGTTGACGACCACGATGTCCGCCGCCTGCGCCTCGCGCCGCGCCGCGACGACGTGGCAGCGCGAATAGGCCGGGCACGTCGTACCCAGGCAGTTCTCCCGTGTCGAGGTGAACGCCCCGCGCGCAGGATCCGCGTCGCGCAGGCTCTTCACCTCGGCGAGGTCGCCGGTCGCGGTTTGCCGCGACCAGCGGCGGATGCGCGCCAGCAGGCGCGCGTTGGGCGCCGGCACGCCGGGCAGCTGCGGCATCGTCTCGGCGAGCTCGAGCCGGTGCAGGCACAGGTAGTTCGCGCGCCCCTTGAGGAGCGCGAGCCGCGCCGGGCGGCCGAGCGCGCGCGTGACGGTCGGCAGGTCGCGGTTGAACAGCTGGTCCTGCAGCGTGCGCGTGCCGGTCGAGATGATGACCTGGCGCCCCGACAGCAGCGCCGGCACGAGGTAGGCGAAGGTCTTGCCGGTGCCGGTGCCGGCCTCGATCGCGACCGTGCCACGCGTCGCGAGTGCCTCGCCGACCCAGTCCGCCATGAGCTGCTGCTCGCGCCGCGACTCGAAGTCCGGGATGACGCGCGCGAGCGGCCCCTGCGGGCCGAGCAGCCGGCCGTATTCGCCCGGCGCGTTCACGAACCCCGCGCGCGGGCGATGTAGGCGTCGACCTGCTTCTCGAGCACCGGCAGCGTCACGCCGCCCTGCCCCAGAACCGCATCGTGGAACTCGCGCACGTCGAACTTTTCACCGAGCGCCTGCTCGGCGTGGCGGCGCAGCGCCTTGATCTTCAGCTCGCCGGTCTTGTACGCCAGCGCCTGTCCCGGCCAGGCGATGTAGCGGTCGATCTCCGTGCGGATCTCGTGCGCCGACAGCGCGGTGTTCTCGGTCATGAAGTCGAGCGCCTGCTGGCGCGTCCAGCCGAAGGCGTGCATGCCGGTATCCACGACCAGGCGCACGGCGCGCCACATTTCGTAAGTCAGCCGGCCGAAGCGCTCGTAGGGCGTGTGGTAGATGCCCATCTCCATCCCGAGATACTCGGAGTACAGGCCCCAGCCCTCGCCGAAGGCGTGCGGATAGAAGTTGCGCCGGAATGCCGGCACGTTCTCGAGTTCGCGCGACAGCGCGCCCTGGGTGTGGTGCCCCGGCGCCGCCTCGTGCAACGACAGCGAAGGCAGCACGTAGAGCGGCCGGTTCTCGAGTGCGTAGGTGTTGACCCAGTACTCGCCGGCGCCGCCGATCGGGCCCGGGTTGTAGCGCCCGCCCGTGTAATTCGGCGCGAGCGCCGCCGGAACCGGCTTGACCGTGTACGGCGCGCGCGGGATGCGGCCGAAGAAGTCCGGCATGCGCCCGTCGATCTCGCGCGTGATCCACGCCGCGTGCCACAGAAGCTGCTCGGGCGTCTTCGCGTAGAACTGCGGGTCGCTGCGCAGGAACGCAAGGAACTCCGCGAAGCTGCCCTGGAAACCCGTCTCGCGCACGATCGCTTCCATCTCCGAGCGGATGCGCGCGACTTCGGCCAGGCCCGTCTCGTGGATCTGCCGCGCCGTGGCGTCCGGCAAGGTCGTGAAATAGCGGACCAGGTCGGCGTAGTAGGCCTCGCCGTCCGGCAGGTCGGTCGCGCCGATCGACTTGCGCGCCGCCGGTCGGTACTCGTCCGCGAAGAAATCGCGGAACTTCGCGTAGGCCGGGATGACCTGGCCCTCGATCGTCGCGCGGCCCGCGGAGGCGAGCCTCGTGCGCTCCTCCTCGGGCACGGCCGCGGGAAATTCCGCGAACGGCGCCCAGAACGGCGAATCCTCGGCCCTGGCGTATTGCGCGGCGTCGATCACGCTCGAGATGCCAGGCGTGATCTCGGCCGGCAGGACGAACCCGTCGGCGATGCCCTGGCGCATGTTCGCGATGTTTTCGTCGAAGTAGCGGGGAACGTCCGCGAGCCGCGCGAGGTAGTTCTCGTAGTCCTGCACCGTGCGCGGCGCATGCAGGTCGTGCAGCTGCAGGATGTCGGCGTAGAAGCCGCTGTCGCTGTTGAGCGGCGCACGCCACTCGCGGTACTGCCCAAGCGCGATGCGCTGCGAGACCATGAACCCGAACAGGTCGTAGCTCACGGCGTCGAACGCCGTGAGCGCGCTCCGGTCGATGGCCTCGAGCCGGGCCAGGAATTCGCGGTCCGCGGCGAGCCGGCGCGCCTGGTCGGCGGGCGTCACGCCCGGAAGGCGATCGTCATGCGAGCGCACGCCGTCGGCCGTGGCGGCCAGCGGGTCTTCGCGCCAGGTGAAGGTGCGCTCATCGGCGAACAGCTGCACGAGCTCGCCCTGCGCATCCGCCGCCCAGGTCGCCTGCGCCGCGGCGATTCCCAGCAGGACCCCCGCCAGCCACGCACCTTGCCGCATTGTCAGACCCCCTCGGATGAATCCGTGAGACAGGCGGCAGTCTCAGGGTAAAACTCTGGAATATCAATGGCTTTTGTGCCTCTTTAAGTTCACAAAATCGCCAATTTCGGCGGGTCGCCTGCTAATATTCCAGCCCCGTTCCACCGAGGCTCCGATGGCCACTGCTCCTGACCGATCGGCAGCGCCCGCGCAGGCGCCGGAAAGCCTGCGCCACTGGGTCCTGCAGGTCGCCGCGCATACCCGCCCGGACCAGATCCACTGGTGCGACGGCTCGGAGGGCGAATACCGCGAACTGGTCCGCCAGATGCAGGCCTCCGGGGACCTGCTGAAGCTCGATGCCGCCCGCTTCCCGGGCTGCTACCTGCACCGCTCGAATCCCTCGGACGTGGCACGCGTCGAGCACCTCACGTTCGTGTGCACGGAGAAGCGCGAGGACGCCGGCCAGAACAATCACTGGATGGCGCCCGCCGAGGCCCGGCGGAAGATGGACGCGCTGTTCGCCGGCTGCATGCGCGGGCGGACGATGTACGTCATTCCCTACTGCATGGGGCCGATCGACTCGCCCTACTCTCGCTGCGGCGTCGAGATCACCGACAGCGCCTATGTCGCCGCCAACATGAAGCTCATGACGCGCATGGGCGAGGCGGCGCTGCGGCGGATCGCCCGCGAGGGCAAGTTCGTCAAGGGACTGCACTCGATCGGCCAGCTCGATCCCGAGCAGCGCTTCATCATGCATTTCCCGGAATCGCTCGAGATCCAGAGCTTCGGTTCCGGCTACGGCGGCAATGCGCTGCTCGGCAAGAAGTGTCACGCGCTGCGCATCGCCAGCTGGCAGGCGCGCGACGAAGGCTGGCTCGCCGAGCACATGCTGATCGTCGGCGTGGAAAACCCGCAGGGTGAGGTCCACTACCTCGCCTGCGCGTTCCCCTCCGCCTGCGGCAAGACCAACCTCGCCATGCTGATCCCGCCCGACTCGATGCCAGGCTGGAAGATCTGGACGGTCGGCGACGACATCGCCTGGCTGCATCCGGGGCCGGACGGCCGACTGTGGGCGATCAACCCGGAAGCCGGTTATTTCGGCGTGGTGCCCGGCACCAACGAAAAGACCAATCGCCACGCCTACGAGATGATCCGCCGCGACACGATCTTCACGAATGTCGCGCTCACGAAGGACAACCAGCCGTGGTGGGAGGGCCTCGACGAAGGCCAGCCCGCGCTCGACTGGCAGGGACGGCCGTACGACCCGGCGAACGGGCCGGCGGCACACCCCAACTCGCGGTTCACCGTGTCGGCGAAGCAGAACCCGAGCTACTCGCCGCAGGCGGATGCGCCCGCCGGCGTTCCGATCACGGCGCTCGTGTTTGGCGGACGGCGCCGGACCCTGGCGCCGCTGGTCTACGAGGCGCGCGACTGGTCACACGGCGTGCTGGTGGGCGCCGGCATGGCCTCGGAGACCACGGCCGCGGCAACCGGCGACGTCGGGGTCGTGCGCCGCGACCCGATGGCCATGAAGCCGTTCGCGGGCTACAACTTCGGCGACTACTGGTCCCACTGGCTGGCGATGGGCCAGCGCGTGCGGAAACTGCCGGGGATCTACCACGTCAACTGGTTCCGGCGCGACGCGAAGGGCCGCTTCCTGTGGCCCGGCTACGGCGAGAACCTGCGCGTGCTCGCGTGGATCATCGACCGCTGCAAAGGCAAGGCCGAGGGGCTCGACACGCCGATCGGCGCCGTGCCGACCCGCGCGGCGCTCGATTTCACCGGCCTCGACGTCGAGGACGCGACGATTGCCGAACTCCTGGCGGTCGACAAGGCCGCCTGGCGCCAGGAAGCCGACGAAATCGGCCAGTACCTCGAGAGCTACGGCGACCGGCTCCCCGCCGCGCTGCGCGACGAGGTCGCGCAGCTGAAACAGCGCCTTAACTGAAGGGGACGCACCCCTTCATATTTGTGAAGGGGTGCGTCCCCTTCATGGCCGCGTGAGGTCGGGGCCGTCCTCGCAGATGAATTCCACCGTGTGGTAGGACTGGGGCTCGGGCACGCGGCCGAGGCCGATCACGCCCTGCCCCTTCAGCGGAATGGCGTCGCGGCGCACGAAGGCGTCGTCGCCGTTCTGTCCCTGCACGAACGTGCCGTTGGTGCTCTGGTCCACGAGCATGAAGCGGTTCTTGCCCGCCTCGATGCGCGCGTGCAGTCGCGAGACGAGGTTGCCCTTGATGACGAGATCGTTCTCCTGGCCGCGGCCAAGCGTCGCCGCCGAACGCTCGCGCGGGTCGAGCACGAGTTCCTCGCCCAGGTAGCGCAACCGGATCCTGAACTGCTTCTGCAGCTCCGTGATCGTCGCGATCGCGGGCAGCATGCTGGTCGTCTCGCCGTGCTGCCAGAGCACCTCGAAGATCGTCACTTCCTCATGCTGGCCGCGGGGCACGGCGATGTCCACGCGGCGTGCGACCGCTTTCCACTGCTCGGACAGCCGCTGCTGGATGGCATCGGTGATGATGACCTGCCCGGCCTTGGCCTGGCTCGTCATGCGATTGGCGGTATGCACGGCGACGCCGAAGACGTCGCGCGTCTCGAGGACCACCGGGCCGAAATGGCAGCCGATGCGGATCGTGACCTGCTGGCCCTCGACCTCGAGGTCCGGGTGCCCGGCAATGGCCGCCTGCATCTCGACGGCGGCATCGATCGCCGCGTCGCAATCGGCGAAAGTCGCCATCACCTCGTCGCCCATCGTCTTCACGACCGAGCCGCCATGCTGCTCGGTCGCGCGACGCATGATCTCGATGCAGATCGCGACCTTGTCGCGCGCCGCGAGGTCGCCGAGCACCTCGAACAGGCGCGTGCTGCCGACGACGTCGGCGAAGAGGATCGCGAGTTCCTGGTCCTGGCCCATCCCGCTCCGGCGGCACGCCGCTGGTTACATAATTCGGATTATAGGCGGGAAAGTGGCGCAGCGCCCAAAGCCGGCCGTTGCCATGCTCGGTGCCTGTTCCGCAGGGAGGCGGACCATGGCTCTCAGCCTCGAAACCGCGATGCAGGCGGAAATCCGCCACCTGGTGGCGCGCTCGCTCGGCCGGCAGGCGCTGTTCCCCGACGCCGCGACACGCGGCCTGATGCAGCGCCGCCTGGCTGACGCCTGCACGCGCCATCGCCTGCATTGCCTCGTCTGGTGCGTGACCGACCGCTGCCTGCACGTCGTCCTGCGCGGGCGCGCATCGGCCAACAGGCTCGCGAGCGAGGAACTCGCCGGCTCGCGCCTGCGCTATGGCCATTGCCTGTCCACGCCGGTCAACGCGGACCTCTACCTGCTCGAAGTCGCGCGCCATGCGTTGCTCGCGCCAGTGCGCGGACGGATCGTCCGGCGCGCGATCGACTGGCCGCACTCCAGCGCGCGTGAGAGCTGCGGGCTCGGCGTCGCGCCGTCATGGCTGGACCCTGCGCCGCTGCATGACCTGCTCGGCCCACGCGATGGCCGCGGCGCCGACCGTTTCCGCCGCTATCTCGAGGACGGGTGAGTCGGAGGGGAAAAGGGGACGTGCCGACTCAACCGGTCAACGCAACGCTTCGGCCAGGGTCTCGGCGGGGTCTTTGAAGCCGAGGGTTTTTCTGGGCCGCTGATTCATCTGCTTGGCCACCGCATCAAGGTGGCGCTGACTATGCTGC